>ENA-OZXI01000058-OZXI01000058.1-human-gut-metagenome-genome-assembly--contig:-NODE-58-length-66115-cov-13.639464_pt1 | contig 66115 bp, 37 predicted proteins | sample MGYA00244856_ERZ654096 | MGnify/ENA primary metagenome ERZ654096 (study PRJEB26926, sample SAMN06165149) | human gut metagenome | biome: ENVO:00009003; feature: ENVO:2100002; material: ENVO:00002003... | reverse complement strand
ATTCTGTGTAAGGAGTGTACTTCTTTTTTAATTCTTCCATGTGAATTTCGAATTTGAGAAGTGTCAACTTATTCAGTACACTACATAGTGTATAACCACCTTCTATACAAAGGTTACGACATTAAGGTTGGCTATTACGGAGATAAGGAAATTGATTTTATCGGAGAGAAGAATGGAGAAAAACTATATATACAGGTCGCTTTAAAAATAGATGGCGACACAGCAGAAAGAGAATTTGGAAACTTACTAAAGATACAGGACAACTATCCCAAAATAGTGTTAACAGAAGATACATTCAGCGGAAACAGCTACGAGGGTATACGCCATTGTCCTATACGCCAGTTCTTAATGGAGTAAACCATACAATATACGAAAAATAAATGCAGTACACCATCGGGTTGCCACGAGCAATCAAATCGCCTTTGGTGTGCTGCATTTACATTTGAATCAAGTCATCTATAATACCGTGGATTCTGCTGCAAGACGGGCGGCAATGTCCATTGTTAGTTAGTAATAGACAGCTCGGTTACCTTATACGGATGTTTTACTGCTGCATGAGCAGCTTTCTGGGCAACAGTTTTCCTCGCCTCATCCAACCCTTCCGGGGCATAAGGATTCCCGACTACATTGTGTTTGAAGATGCGTTCGAACCAGGTACAGGCAGCGGTATAACGTCCAATCTTCACATCCAGATGATAGCCGTCCCGATTCAGGTGGTCGCCGATGAAAGAGGTGCGCGCATTTTGTATGGCAGTGCCCGAAGGGATGACAATCTTTATCTTATTCGCCTTAGCCGCTTTCTTCACTGCATCGGCAATAGCCTGATACATGGTGAGTTGATTGCAGTTGTAGTTTTTAAATCCACTATGCCTAGAAGTAGACGCATACGCCCAAGTTTGGTGCAGCATCAGCTTTGTTTTCTTTGGAAGGCGTACTTTTACATATTCTATGAGCTCGGGAAGAGAGGCTTCATACGTCTCATACATTCCCGAAAAAGGACTTGCCTGTTGCAGGCTGACGTAATCCCAGTCTTCATCTGCCAGCACCGCTTCCAAAGACATCTTGCCTTTTTCCCGCTTCTTTCCATCCGTACCGATTTTCCGGTAGGCATAGGCAGGAGCATTGTCACGGGCATTTTTCACATGACGTTCCAGGGAACAGCCGCCAATAAACATATTGCCGATTATGGTTGAAATGCCTTCGGCTTCGGCAAGTTCATGCAGATATTGCTCCACGGCATCTTGGGAGAAGCTGTTGCCGATGGCAAGTATCCTGACCGTTTTTTGCTGCGCATACACTCCTCCGGCAAGAAGGAGCAGTATGCACATACAAATCACTACAATCTTATATTGCTTCATCACATTCAAATATAACTAAACTTATCGGTTATTTCTCTTTTTCATGTAATAATCTCTCATCAGATACCACGCTTTCTTACGCATACCTTGGTCGGATATGAGCCCTTTACGGTTCCAGCCATCCTGATTGGTGGGGTGGAAACGGAATGGGGAACGGAAGTCGAACAGAATCCAGGGAGATACGCCACGCAGGTTCGGGATATTGTCGAACATACGGATATTATCCCTATACAGACGTGCCTGGTATTCCTCACTCCAAGAACTGACTACATTCTCATCACCGGACTGACCGTACAATGCTTCGCCGCCAAATTCCGAGATAATCAACGGTTTGTCCGTCACTACTTCCCATATAGCGTCTTTCGGTTCCACAGGCCACGGATGATACCAGCCCATATATTTATTGATAGCTACGACGTCCAGTTGGGAAGTAAAAGAATCTTCCATTACAAAACGCTGTTTTTCGCTATTGAAGTGCACAAGGTCGAAAGCGGCAACATACAGGCGGGTAGTGTCCAGTTGCTTTCCCGTTTCGAGCAGGGAAGTAAGGAATTCATTCCGTTCTTTGGAAGGCTGTGTTTCATTGGCGATACCCCAATAACCTACCGCGCAGCGGTTCTGATCACGCTTAATCATTTCAGAAAGCATTCTCTGCGCTTTCTTACGGGTATCATTGTCTGTAAAGTCAATGCCTTGCCAAATGGGAATCTCCTGCCAGAGAAGGAAGCCCATCTTTTCCGCCAGGCGTACCGTGTACTCATTCTGCGGATAATGAGCCAGGCGAATCATGTTCACGCCAAGCGCTTTCGCTTCATTCAGCAACATGGCCGCATCGGCTTCCGAGAAAGCACGTCCCATACGTTGCGGGATTTCTTCGTGAAAAGAGATACAGCACATAAATGTCGGCTTCCCGTTCAGGTAAATATCAGTTCCTTTCACGGTGATATTGCGGAAGCCGATTTGCTCTTCCACACGGTCGGCACTTGAAGATACAGTCACGCCATAGAGTTTCGGTTCTTCCGGCGACCAGCGTTGCAGCCTCTTCGCATTCAATACGGTTTCCGCCCTTCCTTCTGCGTCGGTGGTGAGCTCCGCGTTGATTTTGAGTTCGGGGATGGCAACTGTTACTTTCTCACCAGCCTTTTTATCAGAAAGATGCACGCGCGCGATGATGCGGTCTGGAGTGTTTTTATCCAATTGGATGAAATAATCTTTTATAAATGTCCGGGGAGTTTTCACCAGCAATACATCTCTTGTGATGCCGCCATAGTTCCACCAGTCGAATGCCATAGCGGGAATGGCGTCTTTGGTACGGCGGTTGTTCACTTCTACCGCCAGGAAGTTGTCACCGTCTTTCAACAGGTCTGTCACTTCCACTTGGAAAGGAGTAAAACCGCCTTCGTGCTCTGCTATCTCCTTTCCGTTCAGGTAGACTTTGCTACGATAGCTGACAGCACCGAAATAAAGGAACTGGCGTTTGTCTGCCAAGCGTTTGGCATCAAAGTGACGGGCATACCATACAGTGCCTTCGTAATACTTCAATTCGGGTGATTGAGAGTTCCAGTCTCCCGGAACATTAAGACGCAACCCGCCTTCAAACGCATATTCGTAGAAATCAATATTTCCTTCCGGTTGCCGGTTTTCATAGATTTTCATCCGTTGTCCCTGGTCGTACAGGTCGATGATGGCATTCCATTTACCATTCAGCGAATGGATGTTGCGACCATATACATTCGTTATCAGCTCCTGTGCCGCAACGCTTCCGGCAAAAGCGATTAGCAACAATAGACATAGACTTAATTTCTCACCTGTTTTCATTTAAGTATGTTGTTATAATTAGTGTATATAATAAGTTCAGGCACGGATTACACGGCTTTTAGAATAGAATAGGTAAAACAACAGTGTTAATCCGTGTAATCCGTGCCTATTTCGATTTATTTTTTAGGAAATTCATTACCCAGTTCCAGGCTGCGCTCCACTGTTCGGCATAGGCATAGTGAGCGGTCGTTTCAGCTACAAACAGTTCTTTCGGAGCATTAATCACGTTATAAGTGGAGTAAGTGGTGGTAGGCGGACAAACTCTGTCATTATATCCGAAGGTATAAAATCCCGGCACTTTAACCTGACGGGCAAAGTTGACTACATCAAAATACTGAATGGTTTTCATCTTTTCCGGTGTCCGGTTCTTCTCATCCTTAAACAGATGCGGCCAACCGCCTGCACGACCGTGGGCATAACCCGCCATATCACACAAAGCAGGATAGAAAGAAACCAATCCCTTGACACGAGCATCCAGTCCGGCAATTACAATGGAAAGCGCACCGCCCTGGCTTCCTCCAAAGGTCGCCAGATTACCATTGAATTCGGGAAGTGTGTAAATGAATTCAATGGCTCTCACACAGCCGGTATAGACCCGCTTATAATAGTACTTGTCCCGATTATCCATATTGAACGAGTGATAATTCTTCAAAGCTCCATTATAAAGACGGTGATAGACATCCCCCTCCATATTGACCGGAATGCCGTGAATACCGATTTCCAATATGATGAAACCCTTTCCGGCACGTTCAGCTTCTCCGTTATAGGCACGGATGCCTGCGCCCGGCACTTTCAGAATCGCCGGATATTCCCCGGAAGCCTTCGGAACACAAAGGATGCCGTACATACGGGACGCATAGTCATTGTTCGCAAAGGAGACATGATATACGTTCACCTTATCCGTGCACCTTTCTGGCAGTAAAGTCATTATCGGTTCCAGTGCCCACTTTTCAGCGGCTTCTTTGGTACTTTTCCAAAATTCCAGAAAGTCGACGGGCAACGGAGTGGTCGGTTGCAATTTTTCAGGAGAAAAGCCGACGGTAGCCACGCCTTCATACTCACGCCCTTGGCAAGTGACAAAAGCACGGCAACGCAGGAATCCTTCTTTTTTCATAGTCCCTGCGTTAATTTCAAGTTTTTCATTCTTCAAAGGCTGTTTGCCTGTCTGATGAGGTTTCATCATGTCTTCCGAAATCTCATAACGTACTTCCAGATTATCCTGTGGGATATTGCATTTCAATACCACTACTTTGAATTTCACTTTTTCTCCCGGTTTATACAGCCAATTGGTGTGGTCTGGAGTGACCTGCACTTGAACCAGTCTTTCCTGCGGCTGTCCCCATGCAACTATCTGCATGGAGACAAATGCTATCAGGAGAAGAAGAAAACGTACACTTTTTACCATAGTTCCCTATTTTATTTCATTTGTCGTTGTTATATTAATATCCCATTTATCAGCTATTAATACTCATTGTCTCAAACTATTAATACCCATTGTCTCAACTATTAATACCTATCCGCCCAACTATTAATACCTGACAACTCAACTATTAACATCCAACAGCAGAGATATTAATGCTCCTCTTCACGCATCATAACGCTCTGCAAATCAGAAGTTAACACATCATTCGTGATTAGCGTAGAATGCAGATAGCCGCCTTTTTATGGTTTTACTTCGTATTGATAGAGTGCGAAAGAGTTCTTATCATTTAGCTCGAAACTTACTCTACCCTGTGCGCCGACTTTTGCAGCAAACTTCTTGCCACTTCCCATCACAGGGATAAAATCCACTTTCTTGCCTTCAGGAAGCCAGGTGTCAATAGTCCCCCTGGCTTGCTCGTTGTCTTCACGGTAAACAACAAGATAACCTTGCGTGCCGGAGACGGTCGATTGAAATCCGGTCCACGAGCGTCCCGAGGGTTCTTCACCAATAGGCAGTATGACGCCTTGATGAAACCGGAGTTGCAAGGGTTGGTATTTCTTGAGCAGAGATGCCGTAATATAAGCCTCTTCGGGCAAGTTCGAAGCCTCCATCCAAGCCAACGGCTGTGCCGCCAAGGTGATGGCAAAGAGGTAATCGAAACTGTAACGGGCGGGGGCAAAAGGGTCGGCAGCGTCATACTTGTCGGCATTGCGCCATTTATTAAGGAACTCTATCTGCATCTTCTCCGCCGGTACATAGCGAGACAGCATCCAGAGGTTGCGCAAGGTGCGATAAGGGTAATAGTTGCCCCAATCGGTATAGCGGTTTTCCAGAAAGATGTTGCCGTACTCGTTCATATAGTGATACCCGCCGCGACGACCGGCAGTGGCATCGAGGTTGAAAACCACTTCATAGTTGGTTTGCTCCAACACGGTATCAAACAGTCGGCGTAGATTCTGTTCGGCTGTCTTGGTAGGTATCTGCAGGCCGTCTATCTTAAAACAGCAGATGCCGTACTTCTTATAAAGTCCGATAATGGCTTGCGCATCTTTTTGCCAATCGGCAAAATCATTCTGTATGCTGGGATTGAACCATAATCCGATGCGAATACCCAATTTCTTGCCTTTCTCTACAATAGGTTTCAGCCCATGAGGGAACTTTGTGGGGTTGGGCGTCCAGTAATCGGTATTCTTCCAAATATCCTTAAAACTACCTCCGGCAGTCTTCGAGTTAGGGCTTTTTCCGCTCTGCCAGCCATCGTCCAGTTGAAAGAGGGTGATGCCCATGCGTGCGGCACGGTCTAGTTCTGCCAGACAGAAAGCCTCATCTATTTTGGCATCCTGGCTACGGTCGCCCCAGGTATTGAGCATAATCATCTCATCCTGTGCGGCAGTATGATGGCGCAGTTGTTTCTGATAGAGGCGCAAGGCAGTAAGCGCTTCTTGCTCGCCGCCGGTATAGATGCCGGTAACGCATCCATAAACGCGAGTCCAGCTATCCGGCTTTACATCATGAGACGCAATGCCCAGCCCCACTACCATAAAATCGCTAAAGTCCGCCACAAAGTCAGAACCCGGATAATGTAATTGGGTACTGCTGCTAGGAGCCTCTTTCAAAAAAAAGAAGCCTTGACGCGTAATTACGTCATGAGCAAAAAGCAAATTACCACGATACGTATTGCGACGGTAAGGAAGCCAGGTACGCCCGGTCACCAGATTGTCGTTCCAATCGGTGTAGTCGAAAAACTCTATTGTGCGGGCACTCCAATGATTGCCGGATAGTTGCAGCCTGTCGAGCGTGGGAGTTTTCACCCCCGTAGCCATATCGGCCGTGTGCTCTATATTTTTGCGGTCGGCGTTAGAGCGGTTATCCTCCTTATTCTGATAAAGTTCCACTTGCCCTTTCAGATAGGTATCGCAAGCAATGGCGGGACAGTCTGCATAAATGCGATAGCGACGCTCTATATTCAGCGAACCGATAGTGCAAGCCACGGTAGCCTGCAGATAACTGGCGTGGATGCCGTTCGTCGGTATCTCGTTCACGGTGAATGTGGCATCCGTAGGGATACCTTTCACAATCGAGAAATCGGGTTGTTTGCCCTGTGCCGGAATGGTTTTTCCGTGTTGCTTGTCAGTAAGGCTGATGGTAACAGGCGCACCGTTATTCCACAGCATGGCGCGTTCCATATAGTTATTGCCCATACGTAGCGTGTCACCTTTCAGAAAAGCGTAATACTGTTGTCCTCCCCAAAGCGGCAAGGTACATATTGCCGATAGAAATATCGTAATAATATTTTTTTTGCTCATAGTTTGTCTACGGTTTGATGTAAGCTCCCGGAACTTCCAACAATTTGTTGGGTTCGTTGAAGCGTTGGTTATCGGGCACATCGCGTTTGCCCAGACCCGCTTGCATAAGTTGCTTCAGTTCGGGCAGGTGATGATGATAGATGTCGCGCGGCTCTACACGATGCTTGTGGCAGAGTCCGGCTGCCATACCTACTACTTCACCCATCATGCCGGTAGTACGCATCACACGTACCGTACCCAAAGCTACATGGGTGCAGCTCATATTGCGGCCTGCCATAAAAAGGTTGTCCACATTGCGAGAATAGAGGCAGCGATAGGGAACGGCATAAGGATAAATCCAACGATGCACCGTAGCCGACTTGAATTCATTGCCGGGAAAGCGGACACTGTTCACGCTGTCGGGGAAGTGAAGGTCGATGCTCCAAGTTGTGGTAAACGAAGCATCCTCGTGCGCCACATTCTTATCAATATCGTCCTGTGACAGTACGTAGTCGCCCAAGAGACGGCGTGATTCGCGTTTGCCTGAAACATACGCCACCCAGTCGAGGGAACGGTTGGCATACTTCTTATGGTCTTTATAGTGATTCTTCAGATAGCTCCAGTTGGAATATATCACCAAAAGTCCATAGTCGCGTACACGTTCAGCTTCGTTGACTTGATTGCGGTTCATACCTGTTTCCCATTTCCACTCGCCCATGGTTACAGGCTCACAGTTTTCAGCGTCAAAGCGCACGCCATATTCAAAATGAGGGAATGAGGTTTTCTTCTTCATGTCCTTACTATACCATTGTATAGAAGCTCCCATCACCAATGAGTCGGGTTGCTCGGGAGCAAGGCTCTCGCCATATTCATCGCGACCTTCACGCCCCATAGCCCAATCGGCACCGGCTAAATAGCCTATGGTAGCATCACCTGTGCAGTCGCTAAAGAGAGGAGCGGTAAGTTCGGTTTGTTCGCCCGTCTCAATGTGTTGGATAGTGACTGACGCAATGCGGTCTGCTTGCATCTTCACGGCTACCGCACGCTGAGAAGCATAAAGAGTAATGTTCTTTTCGGCATCTATGAAGTCTTCTTTCTTCTGGTCTTCGTAGTAGTCACCCGGTTGTGCATTACCGGAACGTTCATGACCGAACTCACGTATCATACGCCCCAATCCCTGATTAGGCCCCATTTCGATAATACCGCCGAGATGTACACGAATCTCTGACGAGTTATTACCGCCCAATACAGGACGGTCGTTCACTAGTGCCACCTTACAGCCTAACCGGGCAGCAGATGCGGCAGCACACATTCCGGCTATTCCCCCTCCTACTACCACAAAGTCGTATTGATGAGCGGGTACCGTCTGTTGTTGTCGCAAGCGGGTACGAAGTGCGGCTGTCTCTGCCGCATCCCAGGTAGCAGGCTGCGTGTTCGCATCGGTCGTAAGGTAAATGGCATCGCAACGACCATCGAAACCGGTGAGGTCTTTCAGGGCAAGGGTGGTAGTCCCTGCTTTCAATACTGTCTTTCCGGCAAATTGCCATTGCCAGGAATTACCGGTATGTCCTAATGTAGCTTTCAGCAATTTGCCGCCTAAAGCCAGGCGGAATTTTCCGGGACCTTCGGCATCGGTCCAAGGTGAAGTCCAGTTGTAAGTACGGGCATATACGTAGTAAGTGCCCGCCTGGGGAATGTTGATTTCTGCCGTAGCATCCGCCACAGGGATGCCCATACCATGTGCCATGAGATAGGGCGAACCCATTTGATCCATGAACTGCTGGTCGAGCACCCAGCCGCCTCGCTGGCTGAAGCTTTCTGCTTCGATGAGCAGTTCTTCGGCTACAGCCACAAGGCTACAAGCTACGGCTATGCATGTCAATAAGAATTTTTTCATCACAGTACAGCGTTTTTATGATTATTGTCTACTATCTTCACAGAGGGAACAGATTATCTCGCCATTTTGTAAATTTCATTGCCTGCCATCAAAAAAGCACCAACTCCATAAACTTCCGTCATGTCACGAGTCACTTTCTTCGGGTCGGCACCGATTTGCTGCACATAACCCAGTTTCCCATTCGGTTCCACAGCCGAGACTAATGCATTCCAGCCTTTTATCATTACAGGAAGATAAATTTCCTTATCCAATAAACCTTCGTTTATTCCATAAGCAATGGAATAGACAATGAAAGTAGTGCAACTTGTTTCCGGTGATGGATAAGAGGCAGGATCCAAAAGACTGGCATGCCAGAAACCGTCCGGATGCTGTAATCCGGCAACACGGGTAGCCAGTTTTACAAATAATTCCTCATAGAATTTGCGGTTCTTATCTTTCTTGGGCAGTTCCTTTAATATTTCAACCAGACCACCAAGCACCCAACCGTTGCCACGTCCCCAAAAGACTTTCTTGCCATTGGCTTCACGCTTATCAAAATAACGCCAGTCACGGTAGAACAAGTTTTCTTCTTTATCGAACAGGTAATCATAAGTCGCTTTATACTCACGATTCATAAATTTGATATATTTTTTCTCCCCGGTCAGCATATACAGTTTGGCATATACAGGGGGAGCCATAAAGAGAGCGTCACACCAAGTCCAACGTTCCAAGGTCTTTAAGTCTCCCTCCACCAGCTTGAAACTGCCTTCGGACGGATGATTGACAATCCATTCCGTACGGGCGAGCGTAGGGATAATCATTGCTTCGTCTTTGTACTTGCGGTATAAATCCAAAAAGGACTGTGACACAGCGATGTCATCAGCATGGTAAAACCGTTTATCCGGCTGCCAGCAATTCCGTCGGCCTATACGGGTAAGCCACTTATAATATGTATCATCATTGTCTTCTTTTTCAGCCAATTCCGCCCAATCCACCATGCCGACATAAAGAGCACCTTGCGGCCAGTTCAAGTCGTCATGTTCAAGAGCGGGGTGTGGATTGGCAATCTGCCAATCCGCCACCTTTCGCATGATAGACTTTATTTCTGCTTTTTGAAAAGGAATCTCTGTTGCCATTATAAAAACGGAACATAACAGAGACGCTCCCAATAAAAGTGTTTTTTTCATTATATATTTATTTGTTTATCATTCGGTCATTACAGTTCAACCATAGCCTTTAAAGGCAATTGACTGGAAGCAGGACCGACTAAGATCTCAAAGTCTCCTTTTTCCACTACAAAGCGGTGTTGATTCATATCGTAAAAAGAGAATGCATCCTCATCCAGCACAACAGAAACCCGCTTCTTCTCCCCTTTCTTCAAGAATACCTTTTCATATCCTTTCAGTTCTTTCAACGGACGGGGAACAGAAGACTGTACATCATGCACATACACTTGTGCCACCTCCGAAGCATCCATCTTACCTGTATTCTCTATATCAAAGCTAACGGTAACCTGATGCTCACCCGTTTTCTCCGCAGCCATATTACTATAAGCGAAAGTAGTATAGGACAAACCGTAGCCAAACGGATAGAAAGGTTCTTTTCCCGAACGGTCGTATCCACGATAACCGACAAAGACACCTTCGGAATAGTCTACACGCTTAATCTCCGCCTTTAAGTTCTCGTAATAACTGCCGTGCACTGGATTATCTTCCCATTTCCGCTCGATAGAAATCGGTAGCTTTCCGCTTGGAGAAATCTTACCGGTCAGGATTTCAGCAATTGCCTGACCGCCTTCCTGCCCCGGATACCAGGCCATAAGAATCGCTTTTGCAGCATCATACCAGTTGGTGAAATCCACACCGCCACCGGCGTTCAGTACAACCACAACATTGGGATGCATAGACGCAATCTTCTTGATAAACAATTCCTGATAGCGAAGCAAGGCAAACGGACGGTCAAAGCCTTCGCCTTCGGTATTACTATTGAAACCTGTGCAGAACACAACATTATCCACCTTTGCCAATCCTTGACGAAGTTTCGCCTCATTAAGGCTATAAGCATTAAAACGAATGATGGCCGAAGAAATATTATCAAAGAATTCAATCCGGAAACGGTACTCCTTACCCCCCTCAACCGGCAGTTCAACTTCACGGCTAGAGTAGGAATGATTTCCCCAATCTCCTGTAATATGCTTGTCATTCACAAACAGACGATAACCGTCATCACCACCGATATGAAGTTTCAACTGCCCGTCAGTTTGTGGCATGTAGCAGGCTGTCCAACGGACAGAGAATCCATCTGTCGGAAAGCCGTCCAAAGGTGCTCCATATCCCCAGTCATAATCAACAGAGGATTCCGTGCGTATTACTTCAGGCTGGCCCGAAAGGGTCTTGTTTTTAAAGTATTCAGCTTTGAAGCCTTTCATCTGACGATTAGCATCAGTATAAAACTCATGGACAATATCTTCATAAATCACATCATCCGTCAATAGTAACAGATTCTTTTTCTTCAATTCTTTCAAGCCTTGAGCCACTGAGACGGTAGAAAAAGGAGTGACAAAACCACTGCCGCCACCGGTAGGAATCAAATTTGCATTAGGCCCCATCACGGCTGTCTTTCCTTTCAGCGGGAGCAAGTTTCCTTCATTCTTCAACAGGACTACACCCTCGCGCGCCAGTTCTAAAGCTGTCTGGCGGGAGAAAGGATTATCCTCTGCGATGTTGCTGTCTTTCTGTTCCTTATCCAGCATACCATAAGCAATCAAAGTTTGCAGGATGTGTTGTACTTTCAGGTTGATGGTTTCTTCTGTCACTGTGCCGGCTTTGATAGCAGGCAACAGATTCTCCAAATTCATAAAACGTCCTTTCGGCATTTCGAGGTCAAGTCCGGCGTTAGCAGCGCCTACGGCGGAATATACAGAAGTCCAGTCCGACATCAGAATACCTTTGAAGCCCCAAAGATTGCGCAAGACATCAATATTCAACCATTTATGTTCGGTGGCATGAACACCGTTCAAGAGATTGTAGCTGTTCATTACGGCGCCGACATTAGCTTCCTGTACTGCTTTCCGGAAAGCCGGGAAATAGATTTCCTGCAAAGTACGCTCGTCTATGTCAGAGCTGGCATGGTGGCGGCTCCATTCCTGGTTGTTGGCAGCAAAGTGTTTGATTGTAGCAATGACTCCTTCCGATTGTACTCCCAGGATATATTGTTTCGCCGTTTCACCTGTCAAGTAAGGGTCTTCACCGAAGTATTCAAAGTTACGGCCGCACAATGGAGCACGATAGATATTCACGCCCGGACCAAGCAGAATATTAACTCCTCTTGCCTTGGCATCCTGTCCCAAGCCTTGCCCTAACTTATAAAGTAATTCCCGGTTCCAAGTAGAAGCGGAAAGTATTCCGGAAGGATATAAAGTGCTCTTGGGAGCATGATTACGAATTCCCTGCGGCCCGTCAGCCAACTTGATTTCAGGTATTCCCAAACGGGGAATGGCACGCAGAGAAAAACTGGTATATCCGGAAATATACTCTATTTTCTCTTGCAAAGTCATTTTTGATACAATGTCCTTCGCACGTTGTTCGGCATGGGGAGTGATTGTCTGTGCACAGGTTAATATGCTCCATGCAAGCATACATAAACCTATGCCTCCTATTTTCTTTTTCATGGTGATTCTGTGTTAATATAATATGTGTAAAAACCAACTTAGCTATCAGCTCTTCACACACTTTTGTTCTTTACATTTTTAGTCTATCAGTTCTATTTTAACGGTCTGTCCTTGTACCAGAATATGATATTCGCCGGCTTCAAGGAAGCGTTTACCATCCTCATTGACAAAACCGAAATCACGTTCCAGGTCGATGTCGAAACGGAAAGTCTTCGTTTCTCCGACTTTGATAAATTGTTTCTCAAAGTGTTTCAGTTCTTTCACCGGACGGGTGATAGAGCAATAAGGATCGGAAATAAACCAATGAACAGTCTCTGCTCCGTCGCGGGCACCGGTGTTGGTGACGGTCACTTCTGCCGACAGTTTATCGCCGCGCTTCACCTTAGTAGCAGAAGGGGTAACAGTGCCATACTTAAATTCGGTATAACTTAATCCATGCCCGAACGGATATAACGGATCGCTTGTTATATCTTTATAAAATCCCTGATGTCCGCGTCCGCTCTTGCGGCGATTATAATAAATAGGAATTTGTCCTGTGGAATAAGGGAACGTCATGGCTAGTTTACCGGAAGGGTTGATACGTCCGGATAAAATTCCTGCCATTGAACGCGCACCATTTATTCCCGGTTGCCATATCTCCAATATAGCATCACAAAGAGGTTCCATGCGATTTAACTCCAAGGGACGTCCATTAGAAAGCACCAATATAATAGGTTTACCAGCCTCCTTTAGTTCTTTCACCAATTCTTCCTGAATCTGTGGCAAAGCAATCGTAGAACGGGAAGCATTCTCACCACTCCAGGTAAGCATCTCACCCAAACAAACAATGACTACATCAGACCAACGAGCAACGTCCAATGCGCCAGCAAAACCTGAACGGTCATTGCCCTGCGGTTTGCATCCCATTGCATAACGTAATTCGGCGTCTCCTCCAAACTCGGCAGTCAACCCATCATAGAGCATTTCCACATCCGTATCTTTTCCATGTCCGCACCAGGAACCCAATAAGTCCCAACCATTTTTTGCCATTGGACCTACTACGGCAATCTTTTTTTTGTTTGTAAGTGGTAATATCTGATTGTTATTTTTCAACAACACCATTGATTCTGCTGCCAGTTGAGCGGCCACAGCCATACTTTGCGGACGGAAAAAACGATCCTTCTCATTGGTAACCGGAGTATAAGGACGTTCGAACAAACCCAGACGGAATTTTACACGCAATACTCGACGGACTGATTCGTCAACTTGTGCCATTGTTACCTTACCTTCCTCTACAAGCTCTTTCAGATGACGATCGTAGGCATGAGACATCATATCCATTTCAAGCCCCGCATTAAAAGCATACCGAGCAGCATCTTTCTTTGTAGCGGCTAATCCCTGATTTTTTAACTGTTCCACAGCCCCCCAGTCAGACACAATGAACCCGTCATGTTTCCAGCGTTTCTTTAATATCTCGGTCATGATATAAGGATTAGCTGACCCAGGTACTCCACTGATGTCATTGAAAGAACTCATCAAAGTGGCCGCACCAGCTTTCACTCCCATCTCATAGGGCAGTAGATAAGTATCCCAAAGAGTTTGAGCTGAAATTTCTGTATAAACATAATCTCGCCCAGCCTCCGAAGCACCATATCCTACATAGTGTTTCAGACAAGCAGCCATACGGTTCTCTGCTGACATATCATCTCCCTGATACCCACGCACCGAAGCAGCGGCAAACACTCCATTTGTATAAGGATCTTCACCATATCCTTCGGCTACACGTCCCCATCGAGGATCACGTGCCACGTCGATCATGGGAGAAAAAGTCCAATCAACCCCAGACATGCGGGCTTCTTGTGCAGATACCGCACATGCCTGTTCTACCAATCCCGGATTCCATGAACAGGCCTGCCCCAACGAAATAGGATATATGGTGCGAAATCCATGAATAGCATCGTAGCCAAAAATGATGGGAATGCCCAAACGAGATTCTTCCATCGCTTTTTTCTGCATACTATTACGCAATTCTGGATTTATATCAAAGTATATCAAAGAACCAATCTCTGACGGTACTTTTTTCACTTCTTCGCCAACATTATTCACATTGTTATTTCGTCCCAATGTATATTGGTTTAGCTGCAAAATCTTTTCCTCCAATGTCATACGCGATATTAAATCATCAATACGTTTTTCAATTGGAGCTTTGGCATCCTTATACAAAGGAATACTCTTTTTATCTTTTGACGAAAGAGAATGTGTGACTCCCAATAGGCACAATCCCAAAATCAAAACTTTTTTTCTCATCTGTTTTTTCGTCGGTTAGTTATCATTTCTATTTTTCAATTGATTATGACTTACCGAGCTGTCACTTCAAATAATTTCAACCATCCGGCAGATGTCACATTGTTCTTCACAGCAAGGTGAATTCCAATCTCATTCTGCTTTGTCGTATCAACAATACCAACAGCCCACATGTATTTACCTGCTCCCACGCCTTCAACCCGGGTCGTAAACATATATGATTTAGCCGTACCTTTCACCCAATCACAAGCTTCCGGTTCTCCATCAACAAATACATACTTCGGTTTATCATTCTTGGTGTCCAATAAAGCAAAAGCTACTTTATATTTATTCTTCCACTGGGGAATATTTGTCGGACAATATCCCCAACCAAAATTATTCCACCGATGGGCTATTTCAATCTGTTTACCATTAGAGATAGTTGTAGGCAAAGAAATCCTGTCCGGAAATAAACGGTAGCTTCCTTCTGTACAGAATTGTTTAACTAATTGGAAAGCTTCATTAAACCATGAATAAGCTTCTCCATTATGAAAGTCTGAATTATAGCGTAAATCCATCATATTGACGCAGGCTGTTTTAGCCTCATCAAACTCACCCTGACGTACTTCTGCATAATTGGCATATCCATCTCCCTGAATCGAGTTTCCATGAGAATTTTTCACCCAGCCACCTTCCATTACTACAGGAACGAGATACTTCCACTTGGCTATAAAATTGCGTTCCCAAGTAGAATAGTAAGTTTTCATACCAAACGCATCGTGACGTAATGAATATCCTTTAGCCACTGCTTTTCCTATTAATCTTTCAGTATCCTTATCATAATTATTGCCGTCCCATTCCTTGCTTGTACCTATCCAACGATGATAATTTACAAACACAGGAACTTTATCAAATACTTGAGAATATAAATCTGTCACCCAATCGAAAACAGCCTCACGAGTCGGTAGCTCCGGTTTTCCCAACTCACGCACCTGATAGTACCATACACTATGATACTCTCCCCATTTTCCAAATCCTGAACCACTTACAAACTGTACTTTGTCGGGATCATTAAAATCCTTAGCCAAAGCCCTGATAAATTTCTCATAATATTTCTGGAAAATAGGATCATCCGGATAGGGAGACCATACTTTTACTGAACCTGTTTGTGTTTCATAGCCTTTCGCGCCAGCCTCTTTTACAAAATTCGGAGTAAAATTATAGTGCTTATCGCGGCTATCCACCACAAAAGTAAAGGCCAATTTCATATTTCTTTGCTTAGCTCCCTCTATCAACATCTTCAGTCGCTTAGCCGAAGGGGTATCACAATCGGAGTTCCATGCATATTTTCCTTCTTCAGGATTAAAATCAGCCCAGGCACCACGAAGGTATAAGGTATTTGCATAATCAGAGACCTTTACAGTGCCTTCCGATGACGGGAAATTATCATAATCCTGCCAGAATGTGGAAGATAAACCATCACCAATACCCGCATATAATACCCATCCGGAAAGAGGATTATGCAAAATGATATTTCGATTCTGCTTTACCGTGACAATGCTGTTCCCAGGAATAGAAGTATCTTCTACCAAACCATCATCACCATTATCACCTCCTTCTTCATCATTATCACTGTCGCAAGCGACTAATGATATAGCCATAGAAAAAATAAGCCCGCAACTTATTTTTCTCAAACTGCACATATTTTGAAAATTAATCTTCATACCTATAGCTCTTATTTTTTTATGCTTACTTTCGACAATTTTAACCAGCCCGAATCCAATATATCCCCTTTGGCGGCAATATCCAGCCCTACGAGATCTTTATTACTCCGGTCAACCAAGCCCACAGCCCAAACATAAGTACCCGTTTCAACTTTGGACATATCCGGCTCAAATACATATTCAGCGGGACTTCCTTTTATCCACTTGGATAAATCTGTATCCGTATCCACAAATGTATATCGCACCTCATTCGTTTCAGAATCAAGCAAAGCGAAAGCTACTTTATATTTTTGATTCCATTGCGGAATATTAGTAGGACAGTACCCCCATCCCAGATTGTTCCAGCAATGTTTAATAGTCGGCGTTGTTTTTTTAGAGACTTCTAACGGCAAAGAGATTTCACTGGGATAGAGCCTATACCCGCCTTCCCGAAGGAATCGGCGTACTAAATCAAAAGCATCTTTAAACCAGGACTTTGTATCACCAAAACGAAAATCCATCATATTGACATGTGCCTCTTTGCTGTCATCAAACTCACCGCGTCTTACGTCCTCGTGTGAATCCTTGCGATATCCTCTAGGATCCTGCCAATAATTATGTGATTTGACAATCCAGCCACCTTCCATAATAATGGGGCATATATTACGATATTTTTTTGCGAACCTACGCTCCCAACTACCATAATAGGTTGTCATACCAAATGCATCATGACGTAATGAATATCCTTTCTTGATTGCTTCTTCCAGCATTTCTTCACTGTCAGCAGCAAAATGTTCATCATCTACCCAATCTTTTCCCGCACCAATCCATCTATGGTAGTTAATTACTACCGGAACTTTATCAAAAGCTTGAGAATATATATCTGTCACCCAATTGAAAACTGCTTTCTTTGGAGTATCATCACCTGTTGAATAAATCATTGTATGATATTCTCCCCATTTCCCAAGTCCGAATCCATCTATAAATTCAACTTTCGAAGGATCGTTGAAATCTTTAGCCAGAGCCTTCACAAATTTAGTATAGTACTTCTGAAAAACAGGATCGTCAGAATAAGGTGACCATTTACCTTTATTCATAAATCCTTTTGCACCGGCATCTTTTACAAATTGAGGAGTAAATTCTGTTCTCTTATCACGACTGTCAACTACAACACGAAATGCCAAACGCATATTCCGCTGATAAGCTCCTTCAATATATGCTCTCAAATTAGAATCAATTTTCCAACCATATACATCTTCCTGTGGATTAAAATCTGTCCAACTAGCGCGAATATAAAGCGTATGAGCATAATCTGTCACACTAACATTGTGTCCCAGTTCAGGAATATACATATGGTCATACTGTGCCCAAAAATCCGCAGCATCCACTCCCATACTTGCATAGAGCACCCATCCTGTAAGCGGGTTATGAAGAATACGCAAAGAATCAGGCTGAATCGTAACTATGTTATTCTCTGATAGTTCCTTATCAAATGAAACGGCTGAATTCTCGTCTCCGAAAACAGGAGATAAAAGGAACATAAACAGACAAAGAGACACAATTACTCTATAATAACTAATCTTTCTTACAACCATACTACTAATTGTTTTTTTAAAGAGTGCTATATCATTGTTCTCTTTATTCATATAAAAATCACGAGATTGATATAGCACTCTTAATATTATCCTGCTTGATTATCTCTTATCAAAGAATACTGTCAGTTCTTTAATATCTAATTCTATGTAATTAACTCCTACAGGTACACTAAAGAAGGCATAGCGGTTATGAGATTGCCCTCCGACTACAGTCTGTTTCTGATTGTAGTCACTCTCTGCAATATCAAGGCAACCGTCATAAGATCCTCTGATGGCATCTGCTGTTGAACCAAAAGTATAGCAACCGGCACTTTGCGGTCCGACTTTAAAGTTCAATCCACCTGGATGTGCATTTCCATCTTTGTCTTTAATGGAATTCTTTCTGGGTAACTCCGCTCCTTTGTATATAAACAAATAAGGATTTGCCAAACTAGGTGTCATAGAATGAGCCATAGTGAATCCTGTATCACCAGTACCATCTTTAGCCCATCCATCGTATGGTCCCCAAATAAAGACTCTTTCAATAGTGGTAGTCACCGTATTATTGTTCCATATCCACGAAACAACCATGGGTTTAGGATCTGTTTCGGGGGAGTAAATCGTAACCTTTTTAGTATTTATATTAATCACAACACGATAGACACCCGCAGTCTTAATATTCCAATGATAAGCAAGTGCAGCTGCTTCCGGGCTCATTGTCGAGATATTCATTGCTGTGCCATCTGTAAAATCGCCTGATTCTTCCGGAGCAATAGCCATATCTTTCTGTCCGTTAAACAAGATTGGGAAATAAATAGTACCTGGTTGCAGTTCTGCATGGAACGCATATTGATTTTCATCTTCTATAGTGCGAGTCATCTCTACATCTGCGCTAACACAAGTTCCGGCAATATAGATTTTATCAGCTTCTATAAAATTACTAGCCAAACCTATAGTAACGGTACGTGCTTCAAAATCTACCACTACACGATACTGCCCATCTTCAGGAATCACCCAATATCCAGCATTATCTGTCCCCTTAATTTTAGCTTCCATTGCTCCATCAGTAATCTGTTGTTCTGCAGCAACTGGTGAAATGGCATTAATCTTATTTTCATCTTTCCAAACAATCGGGAAGTGAAGATTACCTGCCTTCAAGTCACAAATGGAAACATAACGCTTCGGCTGACTTTCCATTGGCAAGATTTCAATATCTTCACCATCAACAGCTGTGCCTGACATATAAAGATGGTCTGCAACAAAGGTCTTTTCAGAATACATCTTTACTTTTATAGTTACTGTAGAAACTTCCGGTTTTACAAACTTTGGGCCTTCTATAGAACCGATAATACGGGCTTGTAACTTTACTAAATCACCAGGATGCTGCTTCCACTTTGACACCAATAAACTCTGCAATTCTTTATGAGTATAACTTTTAGAAAAATCATCATCAATATACTCTCTTATCATTGTGTTTGTTCCAAAACTGTTATTTTCCAGATCCATTTTATAAAGATAAGAGATATAATAGTCAGAGCCTATTGGATCAGCTTCCGTCCAGTTTAACGTCAATGCAACCTCATCCGGGGTGTCTTCCTTGAGTTCTATTTCATAATCAGAAGGAGTCAGGACTAAACTTGTACGATTATCGAGCAAATCAGTAGTATCGTCATCATCATTACATGCTACCATGAAACACGAAGCAAGTGTCAGGAAGAAGAACCGTAAAAGGTTCTTCTTAAATATATATCCGTTTTTCATATCTATATTCAATATATTAATATTATAACTATTTATTGGTTCCCGACGGTCCAGTCAGGAGTTTGTACCAAATTCCAATTCTTATCAATATCGTCCTGTGGAATAGGCCACCAATAGCTTATAAATTTACGTGTCTGATATACTGTACGAGTATAATATTTATTTCTATAGTCCGCATCGGATACTTTAATATAAGCATTCATGCCATAAAAATCACCATCCAATACTTTCTCGGCTAATTTCCAGCGACGCAGATCATTAAAACGAAGTCCAGATTCACAATTCAATTCCACACGCCTTTCTTGACGAATTAACTCGCGCATTTCTACAGGATCTGATGGGGCTGTTATCTTGCCTTCTTCAGCTGAAACACTATATTCGGGAATACCCGCACGCTCACGAATCAAATTGACATATTTCAGAATCTCTTTTTGATTAGCAGTATAAGTGCCCTTCTCAATGCTATATTCATTTAACGCCTCAGCATAACTTAAATAGATCTCTGCCAAACGACATAATGCACCATGACGGTTTTTATAATCTCCACTGCCTTCTTTGGGATTTGCAGATGGGTCTACTCTCTTACGTACCAGATAGCCGCTCCATGGAGCGTCGTGAGAGGGACCACCGTCTTTACCATCCATATAAAAGTCAGTATTTCTCTTACCACCAATATGCCATTGCTCGTTATGCAGTACTGAAATATAAAAACGAGGTTCGCGGTCACAATACATTTTATATGTATTAGCGTCTACAACTACATTTTCATCTTTATTACGATCTCCTTCTGAAGACCCATACTGCCACTTTGTAGAATAAGTCTCTTTTTGCGTACTAAAGCCTGTCTCTGAATAATTTGCATCAGGATTAACTTTAGGAGAGCCATCCGAATTATAGCCAATAATAGGTCTTTGACCGTTTCTCATGAAAAAAGCATCAACCAAAGATTGGGTTATTCCGATCGCTCCCACGCCATTAATACCCAAACCACGTGGGATACAGTTTTTATCATACCATCCACCGGAATCCATTGTACGAACAAACAGTAATTCTCTGTTGGCTTCATTCCATCTCTTCATCACTGCATTCTGATAAGAAAGAAAAGGATCAATATCACCGTTATCCAAATATTCATAATGCAAATGATAGCCAGATGCTTCCGCCTCATCGATAACCAGTTTACAAGCATCCACTGCCCTTTTCCATCGTTCCGGATCATGTGCAGAATTAAAGATAGGGGTTCCATCAATGTTTTTTATATTCGCCAATGCAGGATTACCATTCACCAAGTCACTTGCAGCAAATAGTAAGATACGCGCACGCATTGCCAAACATCCGACAGAAGTTACACGACCATATTTCTTATCTTCAGTTTGAGTGGCAGGTAATTGTTTTGAGGCTTCCAACATTTCTTGATCCGCCCAATCAATTACATTATAAAACGGCTCTTGTTTCAACATCAGATCATCAGCCGAAGTACTTTCACTAGCCTCGCGAATAATGGGAACCGAACCATAAGCTATAGCCATCATAGAATTATAATAAGCTATAAAGAAACGACATTCAGCTTTCATAAAGTCCACTTCTTCAGCCGGTACGGCCTCTAGCGGGTGAGCATGTTTAATAAATAAATAAGCGGAACGGATATATTTAGGATAAGTATTCCAATAAGTAATTACTCCGGGATTGTCTGCTGTCCAGTTACCTTTTTGATATTGAATGGCTTTAAATCCTTGCGCTTCCCAACCAACCGAAGGAATCAGTTCATCAGCTATGGCATCTGGACCATCATAAGTATAATATTCAGGCAGACCACGATAAATATATGCCAGCCAACGTTCCATATTCTTTTTATTCTCAAATACTGATTCTAAGTCCAACTGGTCATCCGGTTGCTTATCCAGATAATCAGAACAAGAAGAAAAAGCAAATGTCGTAATAATACTTAATACTATAAATTTTAATATGCTATTTTTCATATGCCCTATTATTAGAATTTAATTTCAAAACCTGCAGATAACGATTTCATAATTGGGTACGCAGCCCCTGTAGTATTCTCGACTTCCGGATCCCACAAATCAAATTTTGAGAATGTTAAAAGATTTGTTCCTCTCACGAAAAGACGAATGCCTGATATAACTGTAGTATTTCTCCACAAATTCTTTGGTAAAGAATAACCAAGTTCAATGTTTTTTAAACGTAAAAAACTCATATTCCGCAGCCACCACGTAGAGGATTGGTTATTATTACTATTTATACCATCATCCAAACGCGGATAAAATACGTTCTGACTTGGGTTGTCTACAGTCCAACGATCATTTGCATTAGTAAACATATTGCCTGTCACTCCTCTATTGGCACCCGGAATAATACTTGATCCTAATATATTCCAACTACGACCTATGCCTTGGAAGAGAGCTCCAAAATCTAAATTCTTATATTTCATATTCAGTCCAAAGCCATATACTATCTCCGGATCTTTTGTTCCTCCGATTGGAGATTTATCAAATACGTCCACTTTACCATCACCATTGACATCTCTGTATCTGATATCCCCCGGACGTAATTTACCTACAAAACTTTGAGTCGGAATTCCTTCTTTCAGTTTACCTGTACTTACGTCTTCAAAGTCGTCTGCCGTAAACAAACCTTCTGCTATATAGCCAGTTAATTGCCCTACCGGATGTCCTGTTTCAGCACGGTTAGTACCAACTACTGCACTAGGTTCATCCTTTTCCGTTATTTCATTATGAGCATAGGTAAATGTTCCCATTAAGCTGACAAATAAATCCTTGCCAAACTGTTTATTAACATTTAAAGAAACTTCTACACCCTGATTAGTCACTTTTCCAAAATTCTTCCAAGGCTGCTTCATAAATCCAGCCGTCATCGGAACAGACTCACGTGGCATAAATATATCTTTACGGCGTTCATCGAAATAGTCTAATTGCAAATCAATCATACCATTCAGGAAACCTAGCTCAACCCCCAAATTCATCTTATTAACAATCTCCCATGTCAAATCTTGTACTGCAAACTCACCTTCTGCCATACCAGTTAAGCCATAACTGCTATCCAATCCCCATTTATACATGTTTAATGTCTCATAGTCATCGGTAATTGTAGAAAGGTATGCAAAACGGCGTCCACCTAAATTAGCATTACCTACCTGACCATAGGATGCACGCAATTTCAATTTAGATATGACCTTACGCAACGGTTGCATAAATGCCTCTTCCGATACAATCCAACCAATGGCTCCTGAAGGGAAAAAGCCATAACGTTTGCCTTTGGCAAAATTCTCAGAACCATTATAGCCAAAATTAAATTCACCTACATATTTACCCGAATAGGTATAAGATGCACGTCCTGCCAATCCCTGATTACGGTAAGGCAACTTGCTTCCATCATCATAATTACGACGATTAAACAATAACATTGCAGCAACAGAATGTTTCTCGGCGAATGTACGGTCATAAGACAAAGTAGCTTCCATATATACGCTCTTATTTCCATAGTCACCGCTTTTTGAGTAATCCAGGAAATTAGTACCATTGGATTTTGATGCTATAATCAAATTACCTTCATCATCACGTCCTGTAGCAGGTACATAGTAATCCGGTGTCTTTCCACGAGAAACAGTACCTGAAGAAAACCTGTCAAATGAGAATGTACCTTTTATTTTCAATCCCGGAAGTAAGAATTTCAAATCTTGTTCTACAGAAAACAGTGTTTCAATCTTACTGTCGCTTCTTCTTTTATATCCACTCTGAGTAGCCCATGCCCAAACGTTTGGCTCCTCTGTTGTCGGTATCTGTCCACTGGAATACTGTGCAGGAAAAGCATGAGGAACAGCAACGAACGCTTTTTGGAAAATTTGAGATATATCTTTCGTTGTAGAATTTCTATCTTGCAAATATCCACCAATATTAAAACGTAATTGCGTAGTAGGACTTAATTTCAAATCCACATTAGAACGCACGTTATAACGTTGCAACTTAATAGTAGGATCCCAATCATAGCTTTTATCACGTTTCAAAATACCACGTTCATTATACGCAGCAGCAACAAAAGAATAACGTAATGTCTCTGTACCACCGGAAATATCTACTGTTACACGCTGATTCGAAGCATAATCATTTGCAATTGCATCCATCCAATTCACGTCCGGATATAAATCAGGATCATACCCTGCACGAGTTTTTGCAATACGATCTGTATATTTAGGTTGTTGTCCTGTATCCATCAAGATATCATCCAAAACCTGCATATAATCCGCTGCACCCAAATACTCAGGAAGTTTAACCGGCTGTGTAGCTGCAAATTCAGCCTTTACAGTCACACGAGGTTTACCAACTTGTCCGCGTTTCGTATTAATTAAAATAACACCATTAGCTCCCCGCACTCCATAAACAGCACTTGCAGCAGCATCTTTCAACACAGAAAAAGATTCTATCTCTTCAGGATCAATATTATTCAAATCGCGTTCTATACCATCAATCAAAACCAATGGGTTTTGTCCGGCATCCTGGAACGTACTAATACCACGAATCCAGAAAGAAGAGTTATCATATCCCGGTTCACCAGAACGTTGCACAGCTAATACACCGGCAACTGTACCTGCCAGATTATTACTTATTGAACGAGTAGTAGAAACCTTTAACTTAGCAGGTTCAATCGTTGTAATAGAACCAACAACAGACTCTTTCTTTTGTGCACCATAGGCAACCACTACAACCTCATCTAATTGACCAACATTTTCTACCATTTGTACATTAACAACCTTCCGGTTATTAACAACCTCTTCTTTAGGAACAAAACCAATATAACGAAAAGAAAGTACAGATTTTCTTTCAGGAACAATAATACTATAATTACCATTCATGTCTGTCAACGCATGTACTGTAGAATCATTTTTCAAAATGATTGTTACACCAATCAAAGGCTCACCTTTTTCATCTGAAACGTTACCTGTTACCTTAATACCCTTTTGTTGTGCAGTTTGTTGTACTTTAGGAGCTTCTGGCACCGAAATAGTAATTTGTCTCCCCGACATCTTATAATTCAGTCCTGTCTCTGAGAACAACTCTTTTAATACAGCATCTATTTTCTTATTGGAAACTGAAATGGAGACTTTGTTATTCAGATTTTTCTGAACATTAGCAGAGTAAATAAAAATATACTTACTATGTTTTTCGATATAATCTAAAATATCTTTAACTGTAACATTCTCATACTGTACTGAGAATAAATCTTCTTCGGAATTCCAACTAATAGAATTAGTACCGAATGAAGAGAATGGAATCATAAAAAAGACGTTTATAATGCAAAAAAGCTTAAGTCTTTTCTTTAAGTGTAGAAAAATAGTTTTCTTTACCATAAAAATTTCTTTTTAGGTTAACAATTTTGGATTTATTGATTTAACTAGGGAATTACTATCGGGTAAATACGGCAATATTTATCCGATTTTTTTTGTCATAATAGCAGTCTGTTCTTCATAGGCAAACATATTAAAAGATTAATTAAAAAAATTATTTATTTAAATATATACTAGTATCACTTTTTTCGATTGTGAATGGCAGGGTTTGCTGAATACATTCAATCACCTCGTCTATATCATCTTTCAAATCTAATTTCCCATACACTTTTTCTTTACCAATAATTGGATCACATTGAATAGATATACCATAATAGATGCTTAGTCTTTGAATGATCTGCGACAAATCATTACCATTCAATAGCATGATCCCCTCTACCCAACTAATATACTCTGCTACATCAACTTGCTTCTGATAAGCAATTGTACCATTTGCTATATTCAACAGATCATTAGGATTCAAGCGTGCTTTCTTTTCATTCTTATCAGTAACTTCTACCGCACCTTCCACCAATACAATATTAGTTGCCCCCCCTTTATAATTCGAGATATTGAACTTCGTTCCTAACACTTGCAGTTTAAAATCATCAGACTCCACTATAAAAGGATGTTTCTTATCATGCGCAACTTCCAGAAAAACTTCTCCTTGGGCATAGATTTTACGAATGTCTCCTTTAAAACAACGAGGATAAATCACTTTTGACTGAGAGTTAACGACCAGCCGAGTCCCATCAGACAATTCTACTCTAGCCCTTTTCCCCGCAGGAACAAGTAGCTGATTATATTCTTGTTCCTCTTTGGTTTTCTCTTCATTCTCTTTTATCACTTGTGAATTGACAGCAACTTTCCCCTCTTTCGAATACTTAATGAAAGCATCTTCATCCAAATTAAGCTGTTCCTTGGAAGTAATAAGAGTCACTTCCTCAACAGATTGGCTATCCATTTCTTCAGCAATAGCCTGGAAGTCTAAATTACCACTTCCATTCTGATTCAAAAAATAAATAGTTGAAATGCAAATCAAAAAGGAAGCAGCAATAGAAGCTGAAGCAACTAAGAAATATTTCTTTCTGCGCTTCATAGCATCTTTTCGCATCTTTCGTTGAGTCTTCTCTATGATAGAAGATGGATCAATCTTTTCCTGCGCACAATTTTGCCAAAAGAATTTCAATTTCTCTGCATCAGGCATAGAAGTAAAATCATCCTCAATATTTTCTTGAGAATTCAATTTACTAAATAAATCTGCGAGACGATGGTATTCTTTCAAGCTCATAATCCTTTTTTAATGTTGTTCTATAGATAAAGACGCAACTAAAAAAAAAATCTCCCAGTCAAAAATGATTTTTTTTCATTTTTCTTAGAAAACAAATAAAAGTAGGATTAGCTATGTGAAAAAATAAGGCATTAATAAGCAGGAGAGTAAAAACTTAGCTCTTGCGAGATTTCAGATTCAATCTTTTAGCAATTTCATCTAACGCAAAAGCAATATGGTTATTGATAGTCTTCACTGATATGTTCAACATATCTGCGATATCTTTATAAGGAAGTCCATCTATTTTTGCTAAGAAAAAGACATGTTTACACTTGGGAGGAAGTTGTTGAATGGCGTCATTAATTTTAGCCATTTCTTCCTTACTAATCATCTCCTCGGCTGGAGATTGAACCGGCTCAAAAATAAAATCTTCGATATCATCAAATGACAATTCATACTTTCCAGTTTCCTTCCGCAAAAAAGAAATCGCTTTTCGATAGGTGATTGTCTGGATCCAAGCATTCATATTGCCAATTTCAGCCAGACTTTTTCTATTTTTCCAAACTTCAAAAAAAACATCACTCACAATCTCTTCAGCTGACTCCTTCTGGCCAAGTAGCGCAAATGTATAGTGATATAAACGCGAAGAATAATGCTCCATAAAACGATTGAAAGCAATTTCATCGCCGTCTACTATTCTACATATTTCATTATTCTCAAGTTTCACAGAAGTATTTATAGATTATTTCCAATTAACAAAATTGAGCCAAATATAGCAGTATCATATCAATTACGAAAATAAAACACCATAAAAAGGAATTAAAAGTTATCAATTATAGAAAAATGGCTATAATAAAAACATTACCATTTAGCTATAAAAGTCTCTTACTTAAATAACGTACAGGATACCATACAGAAAGGAATCCGACTGCCAAAACGGTGATAAAAATAAGTACCATATCCCAAGCATGAACACTGACAGGATAGGCGTCTACAACAAAAGTTCCGCCACCGCCCCCCAATGAAATTATACCGAATTTCTGTTGGATAAAACATAGGATTAAGCCGAGGACAATACCGGAAATAGCGCCAAAAAGAGAAATAAGACGTCCTTCAAAGAGGAATATTCGGGAGATGAGTTTATCACTAGCTCCAAGACTCCGCAAAGTTACTACATCATCCTTCTTATCCAAAATCAACATGGAAAGAGAACCAATTACATTGAAACAGGCAATCATTAAGATAAAGGTCAGAAATAAATAGGAAATAAGTTTCTCTATCTCCATAATACGGAAAACATCTGCCTGCTGCTGATAACGATTCTGAACAACAAAATCATCACCTAATATGTTTTCTATTTTAGATTGTACCGATGAAGTATTTACATTAGGCTTTAATTTCAATTCCATCGCAGAGACTTCTGTTGTATAATCCAGAAGCTGGCGAAGAAAATCGAGAGAAGTCAGAATATATTTCCCGTCATATTCTTGCTGATTCACAACAAATACGACACCCGGAGAATACAGGTAATCACGATTAAAAGAAGCTCCGGGATTTGCCATGTTCACTTTGGCATTCCGCTTGGGTAGATAAACCTGAAGAGGATCAACAAATTCCAAACCTGTACCCAAAGTCGCAACCAGTTCCACTCCCATGACCCCGTAGTTCACAATAGAGTCATGAAGAACAAATTCACCTGCGCCATAGAGTATACTGTCTATAGCAGTCAGTTCTTCAAAGTTATCCTCCACACCTTTCAATACAACCATAGCTTGCCGATCCTTGTATTGCACCATTGCATTTTCTTCAAGTGTTTCTGTAAACACCTCCACTTCAGGAAGTGCACAAACAGCGCGAATCCGTTTATCCTGCGCATCAAAGACTTTTCCTTCACGAACTGTTATTTTCAATTGCGGGTCAAAAGCCGTAAAAAAGCTAGCGACCATATCCTGAAAACCATTAAAAACGGAAAGAGTGCAAACCAAAGCAAGTGTAGCAAGGGCTACCCCACATACGGAAATACCGGATATGATATTAATAGCGTTATGCTTTTTTTTTGAGAAAAGATAACGCCTGGCTATATAAAAAGGAAAGTTCACCTCTGCAATGAATTATTTCACTTCAGCAATGAATCTATTTTCTCAATATAATCCAATGAATCATCCACAAAGAATTTCAGCTCGGGAATGATGCGCAACTGGTGACGCACACGAGTTCCAAGTTCATAGCGAATGGATTTCATATTGTTATTGATATTCTTCACCATCTCTTCCGCTTTCTCCGAAGGAAAAACACTGAGATAAACACGGGCAATACTCATATCAGGACTGATACGAACTGCACTAACAGAGACCAATGTGCCCGGCATGGACTTTGTTTGAAGCAGGAATATCTCACTTAGCTCTTTCTGCAACAGGCGAGATATCTTATTCTGTCTGGTTGTTTCCATAAATCTACTCTTTTATCTTACTTTTTTCTTATAATCGTTAATCCGTCACGTAAAGGCAATATCACTTTTTCCACTCGCACATCTTCCGCCACCAAATCATTGAAGGCTTTAATACCAATCGTCTGTGCATCCGTGTTGCGAGGCTGTTCGAGAACATGCCCGTCCCACAAAGTATTATCAGCAATGATATATCCGCCTGCAGATAAATGCGCCAACGTCATCTCGTAATATTCAATATACTTACGCTTATCACCATCAATAAAAGCCATATCAAAGGTAACACCTAAACACGGAACAAGTTCTAAAGCATCACCTATATAAAAACGAATTTTATCGGCAAATGGTGATTTTTCCAACCATGGACGGGTAAAATCCTCTTGTTCATCATTGATCTCAAACGTATGCAACATTCCACCTTCGGCCAGACCTTCTGCCAGACAAAGGGCAGAATAGCCACTATACGTTCCTATTTCCAATATCTGACGGGGCCGAATCATTTCTACAAACATTTTCAGCATCCGTCCCTGCAAATGCCCGGAAGCCATACGAGGACGGAGCAGTTTTACATGTGTGTCCCGGTAGAGCGACTTTAAATAATCGCTCTCGGGATCAATATGCTGCAAAATATATTCGTCTATTGATTCGGTTTCCTGCATAAAACAAATCTTTACGAATTACAGATAGCGGTTATTGTTAGGTAATACAGTCTCCTCTGCATGCTTCAAAGCATCTTCCACTACATTAATTTCGAGGAATGATGTTTTCGTTCCCGCCTTACCACTACTCAAATAACCAACCATATCAGAAGGCTGTAAACGACCTTCTTTCAACAAACGGCGCAATGCTGCAAAGTAATACTCCTGTCCGTTAGCTAATTCCGGCATATAGATAGCTTCCACACCATAAGACAAAGCCAAATGACGCATCGTCTTTTCTTTATAACAGATAGCCAACACCGGATACTTTCCACGGAAAGCTGCCAGATTGCGGGCAGTACGTCCGCTATAGCTATCAGTAATAATGGCACGTATTTTTAGTTTAGAGGTAGCCTTCACTGCCTGTTTAGCAAGGAATGCCGTAACATCATTACTATTCTCATCCAATGGAATACGGATATCATTTTCCTCCAATTTATCTTTTTCAGCCTGGGCAGCAATCTTAGTCATTGTTCTCACTGCCTCTACCGGATACTTACCATAAGCAGTTTCCCCACTCAACATCAATGCATCTGTACGATAGTAGATTGCATTAGCAATATCAGTCACTTCCGCACGAGTCGGACGAGGGTTATTTATCATCGTATGGAGCATCTGAGTAGCCACGATTACCGGCTTCTTTGCCAAAATACATTTGCGAATCAATACACGCTGGATTCCCGGGATACGTTCCTGTGGAACTTCAATACCCAAGTCACCACGGGCCACCATTACACCATCTGCCACTTCCAGAATTTCATCAATATTATCTACCCCTTCCTGATTCTCAATCTTAGCAATAATCTTAATATCACTATTATGAGCATCCAGAATTTCACGTATATCAAGCACATCCTGACGATTGCGTACAAAAGAATGAGCGATAAAATCAATATCCTTTTCAATAGCATAAAGAATATTGTTACGGTCTTTTTCCGTTAATGACGGAAGATTAATGCGAACACCCGGAACATTTACGCTCTTACGGCTTCCCAAAGTAGCATCGTTCTTGACTTCACACAACAAATAATCGTTAGTCTTATCAATAACTTCCAGTTCCAGATCACCATCATCAATCAGGATCATACCACCGATATTCAGATCGGACACAAAGTTCGGGTATGAAACAGCAATACATTCACGGGTTGTCTCCAAATCCGGATTACCTACAATCTTTACTTTATCACCTGTCTTATATGGAATTGGTTCTGCATTAGCCGTCGTACGAACTTCCGGACCTTTTGTATCCATCAAGATCGCAATACGGTTGGACACAGCACGTACATTTGCAATCAAAGCTTCAAAACCTTCACGGCTAGCGTGCGCTGTATTCATACGCACCACATTCATCCCAGCTTCAAACAACTGTTTTATAAAATCCACATCGCAACGTCTATCCGAGATGGAAGCCACAATTTTAGTCTGTTTCAATAACATAGTCTTTCTACCTATTATATATTATATTACCTTATTTATTATCTATCTAACAAAGCTTCCAAGGCCAAACGGTACGAATTCAACCCAAAGCCACAAATCACTCCCTTGCAGGCACAAGCAATCATCGATACGTGTCGGAAAGACTCCCGATTATGCACATTGGAAATATGTACCTCAATCACCGGAGACGTCACAGAGCGAATAGCATCCTGCAAGGCTATGGAAGTATGTGTATACGCACCTGCATTCAGAATGATGCCATCCACATCAAATCCTACCCGCTGTATGCAGTCTATCATTTCACCCTCAATATTCGATTGAAAATAGTCGATCTCCACGTCAACGTATCTTTTGCGAAGATCAGCCAAGTAATCTTCAAATGTAACGCTTCCGTAAATGGAAGGTTCACGCTTACCCAACAGATTAATATTCGGGCCATTAATAATTTGTATCTTCATCGCGCAATCCTGTTTTTTTATACCTTTGTATCTGAAAGAATGTGCAAAGGTAGAAAAAAGAAATGGAAATCAACGAAAAAAAGCATAAGAAGGAACAACAAGAGCTGATAATCAGGAAGTATCAGCAGTATCTCAAACTGGAAAAGTCCTTATCTCTTAATACGCTGGATGCCTATCTGACGGATCTGGACAAACTGATGAGCTTTCTGACATTGGAAGGGATTAACGTATTGGACGTATGCCTGTCCGATCTTCAACGTTTTGCGGCCGGATTACATGACATCGGTATTCATCCCCGTTCACAAGCCCGCATCTTATCAGGAATCAAATCATTTTTCCGTTTTCTCATCCTCGAAAACTATCTGGAAGCAGACCCCAGTGAACTATTAGAAGGCCCTAAAATAGGTTTCAAACTTCCTGAAGTACTGACTGTGGAGGAAATTGACCGGATTATCTCCGCCGTCGACCGCAGCAAAGCTGAAGGACAGCGAAACAGAGCTATTTTAGAAACACTATACAGCTGCGGACTTCGGGTATCAGAACTTATCACCCTTAAACTATCCGACCTCTATTTTGATGAAGGCTTTATCAAAGTAGAAGGAAAAGGAAGCAAACAACGACTCGTACCAATCTCCCTCCGGGCTATTAATGAAATAAAGCTTTACATCACAGACCGTAATCAGATTGAAGTGAAAAAAGGGCATGAGGATTTCGTTTTCGTCAGTCAGCGGAGAGGCAAAGGACTTTCCCGGATTATGATCTTTCATATGATAAAAGAATTAGCACAAAAAGCGGGCATTACCAAAAACATCAGTCCGCACACTTTCCGGCACTCCTTTGCCACTCATTTACTGGAAGGTGGAGCCAATTTGAGAGCCATTCAATGTATGCTCGGACATGAATCCATTGCAACAACGGAAATCTATACCCACATCGACCGCAATATGCTTCGTAGTGAGATTATCGAGCATCACCCACGAAATATCAAGTATAGGAAAGAAAAAGAGGAGTTATTTCATTAAATTATGATAAAATCGCCCCCTTATCTATATAATTATATTAAGAATTAATATCTTTGCGTTACTTTTTCTGTGTGAGCAGAAGGAGGTTGGCAAATTGACGATATTTCAATTACAAACATTTAATTTATACCTAAAATGACTAAGAAGTTGTACTTGCCTTTACTCATGGCAATGGTTGTTGCATTATTCTCTTCTTGCAGCAAAAAAATGGGTGAATTGTCAGCTGATTACTTCACTGTTACTCCGCAAGTGCTGGAGGCAGTAGGTGGTAAAGTTCCTGCGACCATCAATGGTAAATTTCCTGAAAAGTATTTCAACAAAAAAGCGGTTGTAGAAGTTACTCCGGTTTTGAAATGGAATGGCGGCGAAGCTAAAGGCCAACCAGCTACTTTCCAAGGTGAAAAAGTGGAAGGTAACGACCAGACTATCTCTTACAAGATGGGCGGTAGCTACACGATGAAAACTTCTTTCGACTATGTTCCGGAAATGGCTAAGTCTGAATTGTACCTGGAATTCAAAGCTACTATCGGTAAGAAAGTAGTTACTATTCCTGCTGTGAAAATTGCTGATGGTGTAATCTCTACTTCTGAATTAGTAAACAATACATTAGGTAACGCTAACCCTGCATTGGGCGAAGACGCTTTCCAACGTATCATCAAAGAAAAACACGATGCTAACATCATGTTCTTGATCCAACAAGCTAACATTCGTTCCAGCGAGTTGAAGACTGCTAAAGAATTCAACAAAGAAGTAGCTAACGTAAACGAAGCTGCTAACAAGAAGATCAGCAACATCGAAGTTTCTGCATACGCTTCTCCTGATGGTGGTGTAAGCTTGAATACTACTCTTGCTGAAAACCGCGAAGACAACACAACTAAGCTGTTGAGCAAAGACCTGAAGAAAGCAAAAATCGACGCTCCGATCGATGCTAAATATACTGCACAGGACTGGGAAGGTTTCCAAGAACTGGTTTCTAAATCTAACATCCAAGACAAAGAGTTGATCCTCCGCGTTATTGCAATGTACCAAGATCCTGCTCAAAGAGAAAGCGAAATCAAAAACATCTCCGCTGTATACAAAGAATTGGCTAACACTATTCTTCCTCAGTTGCGTCGTTCTCGTTTGACTTTGAACTATGAAATCATCGGTAAGTCTGACGAAGAAATCACTAAACTGGCTTCTTCTAATCCTTCTGAACTGAATGTAGAAGAATTGCTGTATGCTGCTACACTGACTAGCGATCCTGCTAAACAAGAAGCTATCTATACTCAAGCTACCAAACAATTCCCGAACGATTACCGTGGTTACAACAACTTGGGTAAATTAGCTTACCAGGCTGGTAACATTGACAAAGCTGAATCTTACTTCAAGAAAGCTGCCAGTGTTAATGCTACTCCTGAAGTTAACATGAACTTAGGTTTGATCTCTTTGATGAAGGGTGACAAAGCTGCTGCAGAAGCATACTTCGGTAAAGCTGCCGGCACAAAAGAACTTGGCGAATCTATGGGTAACCTGTACATCGCTCAAGGGCAATATGAAAGAGCAGTAAACTCATTCGGTGACTCTAAGACTAACAGTGCTGCTTTGGCTCAAATCCTTGCTAAGGACTACAACAAAGCTAAAAATACATTGGCTAACGTAGAAAGACCTGATGCTTACACTGACTACCTGATGGCAGTTTTAGGTGCTAGAACTAATAATTCTTCTATGGTAACAAGCAGCTTGAAGAGCGCAGTTGCTAAAGATTCTTCATTAGCTAAGAAGGCAGCTACTGACCTGGAATTTGCTAAATTCTTCACAAATGCAGATTTCATGAACATCATTAAATAAGAGAATTACCACTCTATTTTAAATATTAAGAATTGCCTGTCATTATAAATGACGGGCAATTCTTTTTTTTTATCTGTAAAAACCGTACTTTCGCAGAAAAGAAATCAAAGCAATGAAAAAGAGTAGCATTTTAATCCTCATAATCATTTGTCTATGCAGTTGTGGTAAATCTTCAAAGAAGGTTAGCATAACCGGGGAAATCAAAGGCCTGGGCACAGATACGCTTTATCTGTATGGAATGGACGAATCATTCGACCGGATAGATACCATTTTCGCGAAGAACGATAAATTCTCTTATACAGCTTCAATAGACACCATTACTTCTGCCTTTTTACTTATTGACAATCAGACAGAATATCCAATCTTCCTTGACAAAGGAAATCAGATCAAAATAAAAGGAGATATCAATCACCCGGAATATCTGGATATCAATGGTAATATATATAATGAAGAGTTTACAAACTTTCAGAAAGAACTAAATAGCCTGCCTACCCCATCCGAGAAAGATTTAGAGCAAAAAGCAGAAGAATTCATCATGAAGCATCATTCTTCTTTTGTCAGCCTCTACTTGTTGGATAAATACTTTGTTCAGAAAGATTCGCCCGATTTCAACAAAATAAAGAAGCTAATTGAAGTCATGACAGGAATATTGCAAGACAAGCTGTATATTGAACAGCTCAACGAAGCCATCTCACTGTCAGAGAAAACAGAAACAGGCAAATATGCTCCCTTCTTCAGTCTATCTAACATAAAAGGAGAGAAAATTACCCGGTCATCAGAAGATTTCAAGAAAAAGAACTTGTTAATCAACTTTTGGGCTTCATGGGGAGATAGCATTTCCAATCACCAAAGCAATACCGAGTTAAAAGAGATCTATCAGAAATATAAGAAGAACAAACATATAGCCATGCTCGGTATCTCCCTTGATATGGATAAACAAGAATGGCAGGATGCTATAAAACGTGATACGCTCAATTGGGAGCAAGTCTGTGATTTTGGCGGACTAAATTCCGAAGTAGCCAAACAATACGCCATCAAGCAAGTTCCCAGCAACATTCTTCTGTCGGCAGACGGTAAGATTCTCGCGAAAAACCTCAAAGGAGAACAATTGAAGAAGAAAATTGAGGAAGTAGTCACTGCTGCTGAAGAAAAGGAAAAACAAGACAATAAGAAGAAAAAATAATCAATAATCAAACGTGTTAATTAAAGTATTCGGAGCGGCTGTTCAAGGGATTGATGCAACACTCATCACAATCGAAGTCAACAGCTCGCGCGGCTGTATGTTCTATCTCGTCGGCCTTCCGGATTCTGCGGTCAAAGAAAGCCATCAACGCATCATCTCCGCATTACTGGTGAATGGTTATAAAATGCCCACCAGCAATATAGTAGTCAACATGGCACCTGCTGACATTCGAAAAGAGGGTTCAGCTTATGACTTGCCTCTTGCCATCGGATTATTAGGAGCTAGCGAAACAATCTCTTCCGAGAAGTTTTCCCGCTATTTGCTAATGGGCGAACTAAGTCTGGACGGAAGTATCCAACCTATCAAAGGTGCGCTTCCCATTGCTATCAAAGCTCGCGAGGATGGTTTCGAAGGACTAATCATTCCCCAACAAAACGCACGGGAAGCTGCTGTTGTCAATCAATTAAAAGTATATGGAGTCAGTAATATCAAGGAGGTCGTCGAGTTCTTCAATAATGAACGCGAATTAGAGCCGACTGTTGTCAATACACGGGAAGAATTCTATCAACAGCAGACCAACTGTGACCTGGATTTTGCAGACGTAAAAGGACAAGAGAATGTAAAAAGGGCACTAGAAGTTGCGGCAGCCGGAGGACATAATTTAATAATGGTAGGCGCTCCGGGCAGCGGTAAATCAATGATGGCCAAACGCCTTCCTTCCATTCTTCCTCCTCTTTCACTGGGTGAAAGTTTAGAAACCACCAAGATACATTCAGTTGCCGGACAACTGAAACGCGGGTCCTCATTGATTTCCCAACGTCCATTCCGCGACCCACACCACACAATTTCCCAAGTGGCGATGGTTGGTGGAGGTAGTTTTCCACAACCGGGAGAAATCAGTCTGGCACATAATGGAGTACTTTTTTTAGATGAGTTACCGGAATTCAACCGAGGAGTGCTAGAAGTATTGCGCCAACCATTGGAGGACCGTCAAATCACCATTTCCCGCATCAAAAGCACTATCAGTTATCCGGCCAATCTGATGCTGATCGCATCCATGAACCCATGTCCCTGCGGATATTATAACCATCCGACAAAAGCGTGTGTATGCAGTCCCGGGCAAGTCCAAAAGTACTTGAATAAGATATCCGGTCCATTATTAGACCGGATTGATATTCAAATAGAGATCGTTCCTGTACCTTTTGATAAGATTTCCGATCAAAGGCAGGGAGAACCGAGCAATATCATCCGGCAACGAGTGATAAAAGCCCGTCAACTGCAGGAAAGACGATACACCGAATATGCCGGAATTTATTGCAATGCACAAATGAACAGCAAATTGCTTGCAATGTATGCTCAACCGAATGAGAAAGGACTCGCATTGCTAAAAAACGCAATGGAACGATTCAATTTGTCTGCCCGAGCCTATGACCGGATTTTAAAAGTTGCCCGTACAATCGCTGATTTGGAAGGAGTAGAACAAATACTTCCTAGTCATTTGGCAGAAGCCATCAGCTATCGGAATCTCGACAGAGAGAACTGGGCAGGATAATAATAATGAATAGAAACAGAATAGAATTATTTCATCGATAACACTATCTTTTTTCATATATTTGTTTTACATTTGTGACAAACAAATATGCAATAAATATGAAAACGTCGATAACAAGTCTTTTAATGATATTTTGTTTGAGCATAATGGCTTATGCGCAAACTCCCCAAGACAGAGCCACAGAACTAAAAAAACAAGCACAAAGCAGTCTTAATCAAAAAGATTACATCAAAGCACGTTACTTATTCAAAAAAGCATACGAAGCATTTGCAAGCCGCGAAAACTATCCACAAGCAATAGAATGTGGCGTTCAGGCTAATGCTTTATACGTCAGAGAGAACTTTTACAAAGAGGGATTCGAGCTTTGCCGTGACATGGAGCAGCTTCTATGGACCGGAGAACAGAATAAAAAGAAAGTCTTTTATGACCTGCGTTTCCTTATAAACAAGGAACGATTGCAGATGTACACCGCACTGAAAAATCCCGCACAAGCAAAGACTCAGTTGGACAAACTGGAAGAAATGGCTAATCTTGCAAAGAATGACTCCCTAACGGAGGTACTGTTGTATACAAAAGCCAATTATTACTATACTTTCAACCAAAGTACACAAGGCGATGCCTGTTTCCGCAAACTTATCAACCAATATAAGGAAAAGAAGGACTACGCCAAAGTGAGCGATTGCTACAAGAATCTTATCAATATTGCACGAAAAGGCAATAATGCTCCACTGATGGAACGCACTTACGAAAGTTTCATTGTCTGGACAGACTCGGTAAAAGCATTAACCGCACAAGACGAACTAAATGTACTGAAGAGAAAATATGACGAAAGCCAACTGACCATACAGGAAAAGGACGACTCACTATCTGCCAAGCAATATATAATCATAGGTCTCTGTGTGCTGGCAGTCATATTGGTAGCCGGCCTGGCAATACTGGCTGTGATATTGCTACGATTCATCGCCAACAATCGTAAATTAAAGAAAAGTGTAAAAATTGCCAATGAACACAACGAGCTAAAAACCAAATTCATACAGAATATATCTTCGCAAATGGAGCCTACCCTGAATACGCTGGCTACTTCAGCCGAAGAACTGTCACAAAAGGCTCCTCAAGAAGCGGCCCAAATGCAGGGACAAGTCGCAGCTTTGAAGAAATTCAGTGATGACATTCAAGAACTGTCATCTTTGGAAAACTCATTAACCGAGTTTTATGAACTAAGTGAAATCAACGTGGGAACTTTCTGTGAGAATGTGATGGATAAAGTTAAAGAATACATAAAACAGGATGTCACATCTTCAGTCAATGCACCAAAACTTCAGGTAAAGACAAACAAGGAACAATTGGAACGCATTCTTCTCTATTTACTGAAAAATGCCGCTTTCTACACCGATCAGGGTCGTATCAGTCTCGAATTCAAGAAACGGGGAGCGCACACGCACCAATTCATCGTTACGGATACAGGAACTGGAATTCCGGCAGAGCAACAGGAAAATCTCTTCAAACCTTTCACAGAAGTGAAAGACCTGACTACAGGAGATGGACTAGGATTACCGATCTGTTCACTAATTGCTGCCAAGATGAACGGAAGCCTGACACTGGATACGAATTATACGAAAGGAACACGGTTCGTTCTGGAACTTCATGTATAAATTTAGCCAACAGGAAAGCTGTTGTTTCGTTTGATTACTTTTCAAATTGTAAAGTATAGTTATCTTCAACAAAGAATGTTCTAAACGCCAATTTAAGATTTTATAAAAAAACAAACAAATTTCCACATAAACAAATAGTACGTTTTTAATAAACTTTTGAGTAGTTTATTAAGAACGGTATCTGAGTTTATTAAAAACTCTGCCATTGGATTTCCGAGTTTATAAATCCATCTTTTACAACAAAAAGGCTGCAAATTTCATAAAATTTGCAGCCTTTTTGCCTATATCCGGTATATCCTTCCCAATATTTATTAGGGAACACGTCCAGATTTGTTATAATATTATACCATTCAAGTCATCAATTTCATATTCTTTTATCTGTTATTTACAAGGTTTAAGCTCTTTTCCAGACTATAAAGATACAACATTTAAAAGGATTTGTCAAGAGGAACATCCCATAAAATTCATCCCTAATGTATTTATAAGAAATATTGCCCCTCTTCTTTTAATCTTTTGCGTAGAAAACCTACATCAATCTTATGAACATCATTCTTTGTTTGTTTGATAGCATGTACCGCAGCCATTCCGGCAGCTTCACCAGTCACCAGACAAGGTGGCATCACTCGTAAGCTTCCAAAAGCTTCCTCATCAGTAGAAATACAGCGTCCGGCGGTCAATAGATTCTTCATACCTTTAGGAGTCAAGCAACGATAAGGAATTCCATGAGATTCGCCTTTTTTGTAACGCGTCTCTTTATGCCCCGGTTTATGAACATCAATATAGTAACAATTACGTCCGATCTCATCTTCAAATGTTTTACGCTCCAGCCAATCTTGGAAAGTAAACGTATAATCCCCTTCAATCCGACGACTATCTCTAACCCCCAACAAGGAGGCAGTCTTTACAACAAAAGCACTACCAAAAGTTTTAGGCTGAAGTTCTTTCAGTGCCTCCAAGTATTGTTCAGCGATTTGCCTACCGGTAGCCATCGCCCGCGTAGTAGCCCATGGGTCGGTCGAATCAACATTATCAATGTGTCCTGCATTAAATTGTACCACATCCGGACCGATCAGATTACTATTGAAATGTCTGCCTATCAATGGATATTTTCCGGACTTAATCGCGTCAAAGATAGGGCTATTTTTGTTACTCGTATGCAATGAAGGACCTATGAGATTGTAGTTATAGCTATCGACATTAGCAAACGAGAAACACAAAGTAGAACTTTGCAGTATACCATCCTCACCTCCCTTTTTAAATGAAGCACCTGCCCAGGTAGCCACATCTCCATCTCCCGTCGCATCAATAAAGACTTTTGCTTTGAATGCAACAAGCCCGGATTTATTTGCTACGATGATAGCATCTACCGTATCATCAGCTGACATCTCAACAGCAGCAACCCTCGAAAAGAAAAGGACTTTTGCCCCCGATTCAGCGACCATCCGATCGTAAACCTGCATCAAATATTCAGGATTTATATTCACCCAATTCAGTTTTTGCTTTCTCTCATGAGGCACTCCTTTTCTTGATGCCTCGAATATCTTTTCCGCCAAGCCTCGATAAATAATCTTTTCGCCGTCAGAAAACGGACACCATGCCGGAACCATACCTGCTGTTCCCATACCGCCAAGTTGTCCCATTGACTCAATCAGCAAAGTCTTAGCTCCCTCCCGGGCTGCAGATATCGCAGCAGTACATCCAGCAGGTCCTCCACCAATTACAATAACATCCCACCGATCATCCACTGCAATCTTTGTGTTCTTTAAACGTATCTTGGATTGTGTGGTATTTCCATTCACATTAAGAGCGGGAACTGCAAAAGCAGCAGAAATCAACCCAGCTTTTTTAAGAAAATCTCTTCTTGATGTCATTACAAATTAATTTATTATATTACCTTTCCATAAAAATCTCGGCACGCCCAGGAGTAAATAATTCCCATAAAGAAGCAACAGTCCATCCGGGTGCGAAAATGTCATTATAATATCCTTTGCCATTCTTCCCGTAATCCCAACTGGTATGTTGAACAACTTCCGGATAGTAACCCACTTTGGCAATGCCACACATGTGTCCTTCATAAGGCAATAACTGCCGCATAGAGGTTGAAATCACTTCTGCGAAGTTCGAGAAACGGGATTCTTTATATTCGTTCGATAACCAACGAAGTACATCGGCAAATTCAAATACAAACACATCAATATGATTATTTTCTACCGAAACATTTCCCCAGCCACGTGTTTTCAAACCAATATCACCCAGCATCTGTCCGGGAGCAAAAGGAACATCCCACAAATAATACCACGATAATGCAAAATAAGCGGCTTGCTTCGTCAGATCAGCATAATGCTTATGTTCCTCCCCTTTAGTAACTAATGAAAGATAATAGGTAGCAGTTGCAGCATAAAGTGACGCTTCTTTATCTTCGCAATTCGCATCAAGAGTAGACGAGAAATAATCGGCCTTAGAAATCAGTTCTTTTTCCAAATAATCCGCAGTCCGCTTAGCACTATCCAAGTAACGTTTATCCTTAAAGTATTTATATCCCATGACTAAAGGTAATGTAGCCGAAGGAGTACTTCCTCCGCTTTTATCTACAATCGAGAAGTCATCACGGAACTTTCGTGGAAAACTACCATCAGCATTTTGCAATTGCAGAAACATGTTCAACATGTTTTTCAATCGCTGTTCCCATTCCGGATGCTTACGACCTTTTTCTTTTTCATAAGCCAGGAAATGAAAAATTGCATAAAGTCCTTCCGATTGACGACGGATACTATGAACAGGATCCTCAAAGTTCTTGTCATAATTTACCGATTCCTTGAGAAAGCCTGCTTCCGTGAAACCATTCTTCAAATAACTGTCGAATATTTGGGCGCTGTTAGCCTTCAAATCTTCCCGGTTACATTCCCAACCATATTCCCAGGCATTGAATGCATTCAGAAGAACACGCCCTATAAAACCGACCTCTGCCTGCCCATTACTTGTACACGCATCTGTTCTAAGATGTATGCCCGAATTATATACCAACGGATATTTATCTACAAAACTACTTACAAAGAATTGGCTAAGAGTCTGCTTCATATATTCAACTGAATAGGGAGTATCTACAGGCTTAGGCAAATATGTATCATAACAATATTCCCAAGTATGGCGCACAAAATCAGAGTAATCCTTAGCTTCACCTTCAGTAATTTGCCAAGTCAACAAAATCGTCTCTCCTTTTTTAAGATGCTGATAAGCCGTTACAGCCGGAGCTAATGTCAATTTACGGATATAACTTTTAGGAGCCTCCCGATAAGGAAAACCGAAAGAAAGAGTAGCAACCCCATCCTTATTTTCAAATCCGGTATATCCCAAAGAAGTTTTATCCGAGAGAATAATCTCACCTTCACGATGGGTAGCCAACGTGCTATTTACAAATTTATCCAGTCTGTTGACAGTCATAAAACGTTGTTTCTTCTCACAGAAAATCCCGGTGAGAGGCGCGCTTAACCTGTCTTCACTTACAATCCAACTGTCTGAAGTATGAAATGAAGGGGCTTCCTTGGGCGAACGCAGATTACGCCGATACCAGAACCCCGGCATATAGAATAGGCAATCGTTATGACGGAAATCTGTTGCCACCTGCTGACTGTAATTAAAGTAAATATCTTCCAATGCGGTAATAGACACACTAATACGTAACCCATCATCACCATCTACTATGTTTTGAGACACAGTCAACGGCATCTTTTCCGAATTCTCCAAATAATAAGTGCCGTTATTATTTTGAGACTTCTGAAAAGTCAATGGATAACGCTTCGCGTCATTCCCTGGAACTTTCAAGAAAATAGATGCAGAAATCGATTCCGGCACATTATTAAAAGCTCTAGCAATAGTAGCACATGCTACAAAAGCCATCCCACAAAGTAAATATTTCAAACTCATATAAAACATTAATGTGAATCAGCCCGCCTGATTCTATTTGTACTAAATTGTTAAGGCAAAGTTAAAGAACATCCTCCACATTGAATAAAACAAATTGGGCTATAAATAAAAAAAATTATCCAATTTGGCAAAAATCCCCTCCAAAGCCTCAACTAGAGCTCCATACAGAAACGATTATTTTTCCATAAGGGCAGCAGCACACCACAAATAAGGTCCCTGTCCATGAAAATCACCAGTGCGACGCGGACGGTCATAATAGTACTGTTTGCTATTCTTTTTATTCGTTCCTACACAGACATTGCCCACCTGATTTTTTTCATTGAGATATGGCACTAAAGCCATCCACGCCTTTCGGGTAGCCGGAGCATAAGCTTCTGCATCTAACCATCCATTTTGAACCCCCTTAATAAAGGCAAAAGTGAACATTGCTGAACCAGAAGTTTCAGTCCAACAATCAGACTTGTCAATCAATTGATTCCAAAGTCCTTCCGGATTCTGATACTTTTTAAGGCTCTCCATCATTTTGAGATAGCCTTCCATAATGCGTGCACGATCTTTATGTTTTTTAGGCAGGCACTGAAGCAACTCCGCCATACCGGCAGCCATCCAGCCATTTCCACGCCCCCAATAATAAGGCACATCCGGGGCATGATAGAAAAGGCCATTCGGACGTTGTAACTCATCCAAGTACATCACCATCTCCTTAGCAGCACGGTCAATATATTTCTTATCCTTCGTTACTTTATAGGCACGTGTCTGTACAATGGTAATCATATACATATCATCAATCCATAAACGTGTTTGCCAAGAATAACCTTTTTCCGCCCATTCCTTTTCATGCGGTTTCACATTTCTCGGAAGCTCCCACTGCGAATCGGCATAAGGCAAACCTAAATAACGATATTTCAGATCCTTCGTCACCAAATAGAATTCGAGAGGAAGACTACCGAACATATTCAAATCAACATGATTCATAATAGGTTGTAAAATCTTCTCTTCGGTAAACAAGAAATCAAACTTTTCTTGTAAACGTTGAATAAGCTCCTTGTCTTTCGCTCCATCAGCATATCGCAAGGCGCCACTCCAATAGAAGGTTTCCGGATAGCCAATCCATTTACCAACATGAAGCGCGTGTTTTTCTGTTAAAAAGCGATATGCTATTCGTTTGCCTATCTCTTCTGGGGTATATCCTTCAGGAAAGTCCTTCAGTAAACTTTTCTGAGCAAACATCAATTGAAAAGGAATCAAAAATAACAAAATCAAGAATTTCTTACTCATAATATTTTTCTTTATCTATTCAACAATATATCTTTCAGTTCAACATTATATCCATCTACCCGCAAAAGCAGTTTATCAACTCCCTCCTTACAATCTACCTGAAAACAAACTTCTTTAGATTCTCCTGGCATCAGATAAAAGTATCCATCATCAAAATAAGCCGGACGAACAGCCGCATCAGTTTTTGCATCCCTTAATGTCAATGCTATTGCAGCGGCCAGGTATTGTCCCGGATTTTTCACAATAAGCCTGCCTTCATAATGATTAGTCTTTTTCGTGAAGTTCTTCACCGAAACATTTACCGAAGAAACTGGTAAATTAGCCAAGACCTTTCCGTCCCATTCCTTCTGATTGAGCCAATAAACATTATCATCCAGCAACTTTCCGTTATTAGTTGTCAACACCAACTTTACCCAGCAGAAATCAGGAAGTCCTTTTATATCATCCAACTGTGTTACAGAAGTCAGCGCATTGGCTGTCACTTGTCCTACCTTATGTTGTAAAGAACGTATTTTTTTGCCTACTTTATCATAAACAGTAACTCCTACCTTCAAATCTCGATATTCTTTCAGTGTAGTATTAATAATATCCACTTTATGTTGACTATTAAGGCTCATCTGAATATGAAGAGGACGACATGCTTTTTGCGCGCCATAATAAGCACCAGCTGTTTCCCCATTCGAACTGTAGTTCTGCCAAACCATACTGGGCCATGCAGGATGGCTCATCCACAATAATACCCCGGAAGCATCATTCCACATCTTACTGTTCCATGCTTCAAAAATGGCCCGATGGCTTTCGTAATTAATCAATTGTGCTTTCTTGCAGAAATCATCCAAGTTATCAGAACGTCCTAGTTTACGATCCACCCCTTCCTTATAAAGCTCACTAAAAGTCTTACTACCATATCTATGATTATGCCAGTCATGGTAATACCAAACATCACTAATGGGCCATGTATCCTCTTCCGCCATAAACTCACGAACAGTTTCAGCCGTAGGCAGAGAAGGAGTACCCACTTCCGAACGAAATCCTCCAGCTAAAGAACGGTAGTACCAGCCTGCATCAAACTGATAACGCCAAGGTCCGCTTCCTGAACTATTCAATGAACGGGAATTTCCTGTATAATGCCTGCTGCCATCTTCTTTAGCTAAAGTAGCGGCCAACATGTACTCAAGTTCATTCGGAGCAAAACCCTCATTACGTGCACACCATAAAGCGATGGAAGGGTGATTACGGAAACGACGTACCGTTTCAGTCACATTCTTTATGAACAGGCAATTATCTAATGGATTAAGATTAAATCCGTCTGTTGAAAGCCAAAAATCATTCATCACTAACATTCCGTATTCATCGCAAAGCTCATAAAATACTTCTTCCGTACTCTCACCCGTCCAGTTACGAATCATATTATAATTCATATTCTTATGCAACTTCAAGGCAGGTTCCAATCGTTCCCGGGAAACACGCTTCATACCGTCATCCATGCCCCAGTTACCTCCTTTACAATAGATTCGTTGTCCGTTCACCTTTATAACCATGTATTCTTTCATCAGTGAATCCTTTATCAACTCTATTCCCTGTGAAGAAACCGGTTTCAATAAATTGGGGACAAACTCTCCATCATAATTCGTATAGCGGACCTTACTATCCGTTTTTTTACGTTTCACAGCATCAAAAACGGGTTTTCCATCCTGCAAAGCAGCAGTTGGATTATAGTTCAACCGCACCACAGGAGAGTTATCCTCATACGCAGACAATTCATATTCCAACTCACGGATACCGATACGCATTTTTTTGACATCAAGAGTATCTTTATTGGGTGATATCAGGCTCAAAGATGCTTTATATAAATATTGTTCTCCATATCCATTCGGCCACCAAAGACGTGGATTCTTCATTTGCAGTTCCTTACATTCGTGAGGAGTAAGTTTAATCATCCTTTTTTCATTTGCATTCAAAGAAACCGGATAAACAGCAGACACATCTCCTATATTAAAATGTAAATTGGCAGTACAAGTCGTTTTAGAAGAATTATAAATCTCCGTCTGAACGATAAAATTGACTGATGTAGTGTCAGGTAAAGGCAGATCCGTAATTACATGCGTATCAACAATTTCCAGTTCATTTCCAAATTTGATTCTGACATCCTGCCAAATACCCATGTTCCGGTCGCGTATGCCGGGAATCCAATCCCAGCCTTCTGAAGAGATAAAAGTAGGACCGTCTAAGCACAATGCTCCACCATTGGGGCCGATTCCTTCTTTCTTATTTGCTTCGTGAGGAATACCGGGATTGTTAGGCGGAAGAATACGGATGGCCAACAGGTTCTTCTTATCATAATCCACCCAAGGAGTTATATCAAAAATACCTCGCTCAAAAGCACCAACCATTGTTCCTAATAGTTGATGATTGAACCAGATCTCCGCTTTATAATTGATTCCATTCAGAATCAACTTCACTTTTTCTCCCTTCTTACTACGAGGAATACTAAAAGAATTGCGATACCACCAGTCCATCCGGCAAAGCGTATCAGGAATCAATAAATTGTTAAGCCCCCAATAGGGATCAGGGTATACGCCCTGATCCACCAACGTAGTTAATACTGTACCGGGAACTGTTGCCGAATACCATTCGCTTGTACCTAAATCTTGTGCAAATACCGATTTTTCAGCTGCTCTAGCTTTATATCCTTCTATCATTTCCCAGCCTTTGGAGAGTTGGTACTCCCAATCGGAAAGCGGACTCAATTCTCCGGGCTCTACCACTTTTTTTTTAGGCTTAGCTGTCTGAAATGAATGTTTTGAATGAGGTATCACTTCGGAACTCTGTTTACGAGATAAACCAAAATTCCATTTTAGTTTTTGTGGATAAATGCATTCTGTAGAAGCACACAGAAAAACAATTACACAAGCAAGATATGTATTCAGCCTTATTCTCATCGTCTTATAATCTACTATTTTGTTTTCAATTTCTTCACATCATCACATACCGCTACCGCCACCTGTGAATCCGCACAACCATAATAGAGGTATAGTTTCTTCTTGTGATAAACAAGTCCCTCGATAAATACTGTTCCGTCCTTGTACTGTCCGCTCTTCTCAAAAGGAGCTTCGGGAGCAAAGAAAGGCTTATCCAAACGGTCTAATACTTTATAGGGATCGTTACCATCCAATAAAAGCTGTCCGGCACAATAAGCATTGCCAGGATAGTTAGCATCTCCAGTTTTACCGCTATTCTTACCATTATACACGAGAACAATGCCATGCTTAGTACGAATAGCCGGAGGGCCACATTCTGTCAACAAACTATCAAAATGTCCTTTACGAGGTTGTATGATTTTCATCAGTTCATTCTTCTCATCCAAAACCGGATACCAGTCAATCAGGTTATCAGAAGTAGCAGCATATATAGCATGTTCTCCCCAATACATGAAATACTTGCCATTAACTTTGTCTATGACCAATTGATTTCCTTTCAATTTTGTTAAAATAGACCCCGATTTACAGAAAAGGTTATTAAATCGACCATTATAGGCTTTATCAAAGGCAAGCCCGTGTTTTGTCCAGTTCTTCAGGTCTCGGGAAGTAGCTACTGCAAGGCGTGCTTTTTTCCGATTCCATGCTGTGTAGAGCATCACATACAGTCCGTCTTCGGTCATAGCCACACGAGGATCTTCACAACCACCCGGCCAATCTTGATCTTTAAAATTATCTTCAGCAGGAAAAAGAACAGGATTATCAAGCCTTTTCATCTCAATCCCATCCTTGCTTTCAGCATAACCAACACGTGAGGTTCTTTTACCTATACCTTGGGCCGAATTATCTTCTGCACGATAAAGCACGACAATCTTCCCATCTTTTACAGTAGCAGCAGGGTTAAAAGTGTCACTTTCCTCCCACTTAACTTGCTGCTTACGCATCGGGCAATAAAACTCTGTAGGCTGCGGTGATATGACAGGATTAACTCCTTCAGGACGCAAGAATGGCCCGATCACCCAATTATTATCCTGTTTCTCCTGATTAGTATCTAAAGAAGGCGCATTGGTAAATCCACATGCAGATAATATACCAACTATGCCAATGATAAGTTTCAGTTTCATCTTAGTTCTCTTTTATAGTTAAAAATGTTTTTTATCACGTAATTGATTCTACACTCCTGATATAAAGAATGTAGAACCAATTCACAACCTTACTCTTATTACTTTAGTTTATATTCTTGCTTATTTATATTCCAACCTTTCAGTGCCAATACAGCGCCGTCTTTCAGCTTTCCTTTTGCAGTCTCAATAGTCACCGTTTTCTTTTCACCCGGCATCAGGGAGAAAAAATTATCTGTATAGAATGACGGACGTATCGGACTCATCTTTGAATTCAGGAATTGCAGCTGATTAAAGAAAGCAATCTGCCCGGAGGTATTTCTCAAAGTAATATCTACAAAGTAGTTGTTATTATCTTCTCTTACTTTATAGGCAAGTTTCACTTTTGCCTGTTTTAGTTTACTCAAATCTTCAAAACCTGAAGCAGCCGGACCGGTCAAAGTCTTGCTTCCTTCATATTTGTCATTAGAACGCCAATAGAAATTAGAAGAAACATCTTTTCCCTTTTCATCTTTCAGAATCAGTTTAATAAAGTGAACTTGAGATATATTTTCCGGGAAACGAATAGTCAACGCATCGTTTACCACTCCATCCGAGGGTAGATTAACCACTGCTGATTCCTCAAAAACTTTCTTGCTGTTAATATCGTAAACCTGTGCTATCACTTTATAATCCTTAAATTCACGATAATAATCATTCACTACAGACACTGTATTTTTCAGATAGTCAAACTGTGCATGTAATGGTTCTAAAGAGTTAGCAGTATGATAAAGGGATGCTGTCGGTTCCAAAGACCAGTCCCACATACGGGAAGCTACTTGAGGCATAGAGCAGTTATGATACCAGAACAGGAGACCGGAACAGAAACGATCACCATAATCCAGTTTATTATAGTTCCATACTTCCCAAATACTCTTCGAATTAATTGCTCCCAGCAGTTGTCCTTTCTGCGCAAACTCATCGATTGATGATGATTTTCCGTAGTTATTCACCAAGTCTGTATACATAGTACTCATCAAATGGAAACCATTTCCATCCAGATAATCCCATACTTCCTTATTGATAGGCCAAAGGTCTTTTTCATCCATCATTTCCCGAAGGATTTCCACAGTCGGAAGAGTAGGCGCACCATATTCCGGGTTAAATCCATCTACACGACTTCCTCTGGGAGATGCCGTATTTTCATAATGTTGCATCGGATTTACTTGTTTGTAAGGACTGCCATCGTGAACTCCTTCACATTCGGACTGCATCTGGAATCCACGTGTGCCATCCAATTTATTCAGTAATTCAGGAGTACCCGTAACTTCTGTACTCTCATTAGAAGCAACATAATAAGCCAAAGATGGATGATTACGAATACGTTTTACGGTAGATTCCACATTACTCATATAGAGAGCCTTGTCATGTGGATGACGAGTGTCACCAGTCATCCAGAATTCTTGCCATACCAACAGTCCCAGTTCATCACACAACTGGAAGAAATAATCAGATTCTGCAATACCACCTCCCCACATTCTTAAAAGGTTGACACCGGACTGACGGGAGTAACGCAATTCAGCATAAGTACGTTCATCTGAAGTTCTCAACATTGCTTCCGGTATCCAATTGGTACCACGAATAAACAATCGTTTACCATTCACATAAAAGACACGTGATTTATCGGGAGTCTTTCTATCCGAAACAATTTCTCGAATACCAAATCTTGTTTTCACTGAATCACATTCTTTACCATCAACTGACACTGTCAGCTTTAGGTCATATAAGTTTTGTGGCCCTTTATTGACAGGCCACCAAAGTTTTGGAGAGTTGATGATAAGCTGCGGAAACTCTTCAGGAGAAAAGGTAGCTATCTTTTCTTCTCCACGCATCAGTCGGAAAGTCTTTTCGAAAGTGATATTCTCACCCACAATTTCACCCTTTACCTTGCAACTGATTACCCGGTTACTGGTTGATGGATTGATAATTTCAACTGATACAGTCTCACGAGCCTGATCATAATCGGGTTTTCGCAATTCAGATTTAACAAAAGGATGACGCAATGCTACTCTACCTGTAGCATAGAGAGAAATATTTTTCCATATACCTGTGTTACGGTCACGGATACCGTCCATAAAGGTAAAGTCCCAACCTACTGTCATCAACATGGTAGTATTCAAACCAATATTGCCATTTCCACCATTATGGAACTCACCAGCTGCCCCCCAAGATTTAGGCTTCGCACTTCCGGGGACATCTACCGGATAAACTTTAATAGCCAATCCATTGCTTTCCCCAATTTTCACAAAATCCGTAACATCAATATAATCCTGAATGAACATGCCGTTTATCGTGCTCAACAAGTTACCATTCACCCATACTTCTGCCCGGTAGTTGATACCATCCAACTGTAACCAGACAGTTTTTCCTTTGAATGATTGAGGAACTGTAAAATCTGTACGGAACCAGTAGGTATAAAAATCACGTCCGGTTTCAGAGATATCCGGTATCAATTTAGATTCAATCTTATTATTGATTCCATAATAAGGCTCCGGGTATTTTTGGTTATACACCAAAGAATTTAGAACTGTTCCGGGAACGATAGCCGGCATCCAATTTGCCGTTGCATAATTGGATAATGAAATCTTTTCTCCGGGGTCTGTTGCATCTCCAGCTTTAATCATTTTCCACTGGTAATCACCCTGATGACCAATTTCAGAATCAAGCCAGATGCGTTGTGCATTTCCGACATTGTTCTTCTCATTTTGTGCTGTCACTACTGCAGCAAAAAGTAATAATAAAATCGGAAAAAAGGTTTTAGCAATGTTGTGCATATTCGTACGTTACAATTTATTGGTTTATATAATCTTAAAAGTCTAAAACGGATGAGGACAAAAATAGTGTTTTCTACCTGTCCGATATGCTAAAAACAAGTCAATAAATGAAATTTCAGTCCCAAACTACTTTATACAGCCTATTTGAAGGTTGTTTAGCAACAGGCGAAAAGACTTTGGTTAATCATTGGTCTATCCATTACAAATAGTTGGCATGTCAGCTATTTATAGTTGAATTCTCGGGTATTAATACCCTACGCGACAGGTACTAATACCCGAGACCTCAACAATTAGCAGTCTGGAGACTACTAATTCCGATACATCGTTCTGTCATTTCGTAAAGACAAATTCTGTCCGTAATCCCCGGTGGTCAAACACTTCTTCAAAAGGTCCCCAATTAGGAAGAACAATATCCGACGTTTCTGTATTCTCTCCTATTACCTGGCAACTTTTCACATCCGTGTTGGGAGACAAAGTATAAAGAGTGAGATCCAAACGATCCTTGGTGTCCTTCTCACTCGGGCGCGGCGTCCACGTGAATCCCGGATGTGTCACAGGATCTGGATGTATCGTCCGGTAGGCATCACCTTTTATACCACCTTCCCACAGGGAACGGGTGGTAGGCCACTGAACAACGTAAGAAGCAAGGCCTGCTGACAAGGCACCTTCCGTCCAATCAAGCCATGACGGTTCGTTGAAGTCCCCCGAAAGACAAACAAAAGGAGTGGTAGACGAATTAAAATCCTCCAGCAGTTTATCCACCATGCCCTGACGAGCTTCTTTATTGACTTTTACTACATAATCGACATCGTCCGTAGCAGGAAAATCTTTATACTCGATGCCATTCAACTGATAAGGACCGTAAGGATAGAAAGCACCGTGACAATTCATCACTAGCACGATAATGCCTTCACCCATATCGATATAAGCACCGTATTTGTTCGGTGTAATCCCCGAGAAAGGATAGCGCGATATAATGCTGCATTTTCCTTGTCCATTGTTGGAGTGAGTATGAACGTAAAGCCCCTGTGCTTGTATATCAGATTCGGAGAGATTACTACATTCCTGCGCGCAAAGCACATCCACATCAATTCTATTGAAGTAATCCAACACAACGGAAGTCGATTTGCCCCATAAGTTTTGTGTAGCAAGTTTCAACGTTTTGGGTGCTACACGTGTTGCCCAGGTAGCAGCAACTTTTCCGTTTGCGTCAGTAGACATTTCAATATAGTAAGTCTTTCCACTGCCTACATTCAGCGCAAGCCCCACTGGTACCGATACCCGTACGTCCTGTTCTCCAGAAATCGGATGAGTGATATGCAGCGTAGCATTCACTCCAAAGGTTCCGGCACACATATCCGGAAGCATATAGCATACATCCTCTTGGGGCACACACTGATAGGTCTTTCGGGTTGCTACCGGAAGATTCTCATATTCACTGTAATGTTGAGGTTCGATATGAGTATAAGGAACAGAAGAAGCGGCATCCGCAAAAGTCACGGAGTTCACCGTAATATTCGAAGCCGTTTGCGGATCCTTTTGCAAAACGATCTTAGATGCACGCGGAGCAAGAGTAACCTGCACCGATGCAGACGCAGCAGCTACACGAAGTGTACCATCTTTTTCATTACCTCTACTGACAAGCATCGCCATCGGATCAGCTAACGGCAATTGAGGAGCATACGCTTCTAAATCCCAATAAGTCTTACCAGATGTCAACTCTGGAAATTTATCGGCTGTGGTACACAAAAACAGGAATCGATAAACGACGCCTTTAGTTACAGAAACCTTTATTTCATTTGCTGCATCCCCTATACTTCCTGTTTTGTCAAACAGATAATTATATTGATCGTCAAAACAGAATATCTTCCATTTCATTCCGTCCAAAGACACAGAAGTCCTGGTGGAGGACATCGTTAGCCCTCCCTCCATATTCAGACTGAAACGTATTTCTTTTGTGTCATCCCCCTTCTGCACATCACTTACATATCCTTCAGCACAAGCCGTGAATAGGCTGGAAATCATTAGAAGAATCACAAATAAAGTATTCTTTAGCATTGTCTTACAAATTTAATCATTGAATATATATCCTTTCGAGAATCCATATAATTATTCCCAACCGGCTTTATCACGGATACATCTGTAGGGAATTCCGTAATCCTTCTTCACATCCCAATTATTATAATCATAGAATGTTTTGTCTTTTATAGAGAGATCTTTCTCATTGATATTCAACCAAGCCACGCTTGGCCAAGTGCCATAACAAGCTAAATCTTTCACATTGGGAGTAGCTTTATTGTATGGGTATCCTGCCAATATACGCAAATCGGTAGCCTCATCGTCTGCCTCGGACCAACAGTAAGTATATACAGACTCCATTACTTGTGACTTGAGATGCTCTCCTACCCACAAAATATACTCTTTGGCCTCTACATTGTTCAATGCTGTCCAGCCCTCGGGACAAAGATTCTTCGCCCCTTCATTACCCGTTTTACCTTTCATTGGAGTATTAAACGTAAATCCCTCAATTCCACAGAAATATGCCTTATCCACAGTATTATGCACAAGATACGTAGACTGACGACAATGTACCGGTGAATAAAGTTTCTCCCCTCTTGACAAACAAGGCAGCGGAGTGCCCGGATACGGATTGGCAAACCCGATTACCAACAAGTTCTCATCTGAAACGGCTCCGTTAAGATGTGTGATAGCAAACTGACTTGTCTTCGCAGGATGTGCAGTCACCGTGTAAATAATCTCATGACGATAAAGACCACTACCTGCATCCTTAGTAGATGAAGAAATGGTAAGCCATGCCGGTAAACTTCCATCATACGCAACGTCCAATGCTGCTGAACTATAATCCGTAACAACACGTTTTATAGTATATGGCATTGCAGCATCAGCTGCAATCTTTACATAAGTCCCTTTAATATCTGTACCAGCAATGATAGTAGCTTTGTTATCCATTACAGAGATTCCGTCTTCAATCGTTACCCAATCAATTGAAGTACCGTCTTTCCATTCTTCTACTGAGATGTCAAAGCCTGTAGAACCGGCTATCTTTTTCGTATTAAGCTGATAGAGATAGTTGGCCTCCACATTGATATCAGCAGTAAGATTCAGATAAAGAGTCGGCCCTTCCGTATTGGTATTGGCAAGTTTAGTGGTAGCCCATACAACTGTTTTTTCATTCTGCTCAAGAGTTGAAGTCAACTGAGTCGGATAAAGATAGAAACTTTTCCCATCATTAGCTAAATCAGCTGCCGGTATTTCCAGAACATCAGAAGATATATTGCCTGCATTACCACTTACGTCACCGATGAATCCTTGAGTGTATCTATTCTTAATATATACCTTATCAATCACTAATCCCGATTCTGCCGGATCATTCAGCAAATCAAATCTGGCTACACGTCTTTTAAGTTTTACATCAACCTGATTGTCAGAAGATTCTACATCGGCAACTGTTACGTACTCCTTACCATCTGTTTTGACATTGGACATAACAAATGGAGGATTCAACTTACCACTTTTTGCAACAGTCTTACTATTTAACAATTCATCGATTGTATTTATTGCACTCAAATTAGGGAAGTTGTTCTCATCCTCACTCTCCACAATAATAAATCTCTTTTCTCCTCCAGTCGAAGAAGCTAATTCTACAGTATATGACCTTGTATCACCGTTTGCACCTACAGAAGCAGCCGTATAATCTAAGACATATCTTCGTTCATACTTACCTTCTTTGCTAAATTGATAAAAGGCTATTTTGTCATTAGTGCCTCCATTTTCGTTACCAACACCTACTGCCTTGGTAAGGAATGCCCCCGGAGTATGCACATTAAACGTTATTTTTCCTTTGCCAGAAGGCTGGGGATCATCGGGAGTTGGGGTTTCATCACTTTTCGAGCAACCAACTAATAAAACGGTTGAGAATAAAGCCAAGTATATAATATTCCTTAGAATCATTCGTTTTTTCATGATAATGTTGTTATAGCAATTTAGTTTCAAATCTTTAAATTAAGAATAATCACAAAGAGGTTGATTCAAAACATTATTTGAGATCAACCCCTTTATCATTTGTCAAGTATTACTCAACTTAATCCCACTGAATTTGTTGATCCATATCTGGAATCAACGTATTCAAATCGCGTTGCATGTTCAGAGTACCGTTAACAGTATATTTCAAACGATTTTTCGGACTAATGGTATAATCCTCAAAAGTATAGTCCATATAAAGAGTATAGTAAATATGCTCCAAGTAAGGCTTAGTCGCATCCTTTTCTGTTTGTATAGTGTAAACCGGCTGTTTTAGCCTCGTTTGTCCAAAGATATCAGTCTCTGTCAGAAAACCTAAATTATTCCCTTTAGGTCCACCATTATCGGTCCAAAGCCTCAATTTATATTTCCCTTCATATTTTTCATTGGTAAACTCTACAAATAATTTATAATACTGACGATCTGTATAGTTCACATCACGGAGTCCCATATAGAAAAATATAGTGTTTTCATTATATACATAAGCTTTATGTTTAGTTACAGTAAATGCATTACCCTGATTTTCCAAATAAATTTTTTGTTGGGAGCCATCATAAGTACCTGAATAGTCGTTGAAGGGAATCACATTCAACAAAGCTTTGCGATAATGTTTACGTTCATTCGCTTGGTAATCAGAAGATTCACCATCATATATAGTTAATGGAAGAATATACTGTTCCACCATATTCAACGGATTGCTATTATCCGTTCCGCCCAATGTGAAACTTATTGGTAATACCGCCTGACTCTGTCCGGCAGGAATCTCAACCATCTCTGGCATGGTATAATACTGAGGATCAAGCGGCTTATAATACAGTTCTTTACGATACGTTCCAAATCGTTCCAGATTTAATGTTTCCAAGGTATCTAGGTCTAATCCGATATGCACTGTCCGTTTTTGTGAATTCAATGTAGATCCACTGACCACCAAAGGAACATCATATTTTTTTACGCCATCCGGTTGATAACGGACATAAACGGGACATACTCCATCACTATTGAGAGTAGCCTTAAATGAAACTTTCTGAACAAATTGTTCATCCTCCCATTCATTGTTGCATGACACACAACCAATAGTTGCCATCACAACCAAAAGTAAATATATCTTTTTCATTTTCTTATCTGCTATTAGTTTATTCTGGATCAGTCCAACCTGGATTTTGAGTCATCAATACATTTCGCTTCATTATGTAATAATGAATTGGCCAGAACCACATTTTCGTAGAGAAACTGCTTTTCAATGAAGGAGTTTCCACTGGAGTATGAAAATTTGTAGGATCCGACTTACCCACATATACATTACATCCATAAATAGGAAGAGATTCTTCTACGGATGCATCACACCAACGGCGCAAATCGAAATAGCGGTGTCCTTCTGCAAAGAATTCTATCTGACGTTCACGTTTCAGTTTGATACGAAACTTATCGGGATCTCCATATACATCGTAATCAGGCAATCCGGCACGAATTCGAACAGGTTGGATTCCTCTCTTCAATTCAGCTTCTGTACGCTTAATAGTATGTACTTTTTCTCCATTCCAAGAAGGAATTTCATAAGGAGTTGTCAACTCATTCAAGGCTTCCGCATAATTAAGTAATACTTCTGCATAACGAATATCTGGAGCTGCTTTAGCTTCTATACGAGATATATTATAGCCTGTACCTATATCTGAAATATCATTTGGATGTACAAACTTTTTAATACCAATACCTGTATTCAGCCAATAAGTACCCGGTTGATATCCATCTGATTCTCCCCGATAATAGAAGATTTGTACATCATGTTCCTCATTATCCTTCTCATTTGCACTCAGCATATGCCAAACACTTCCGTTATAACCAACTGATGCATAAAAACGAGGTTCACGATGTGCATATTGTCTAGAAACTCCAGCACCCTTACTCCCTAATTCTGGATAATCTTCCAGTTCCTTTGCTTCAATAACTCCCGCAGGTCGTGGATCTTTATTATAGCGACTAGGATCTGTGTAGCCCTCTTTTCCTTTATACATATCATTCATACCCGGACAGTCCTCACCATTATTCATATAATAAGCGTCGCACTGCTTTTGCGTCATACCGTGACAATTATAACCACCCCCTTGTGAACGAGGTAGCTGATGAATCACCATAACTTCAATATTCTCACTTCCTTGACTAAGACCTCTAGAAAAAATTAGTTCATTGTTGTTATAGATATTGACCGATCCGTCAAACAAGGAACGATAAGATTCAAAAGGATCAATATCTTCCCAGCCATTCGGCCACGGATTGGAATGAAAAGTTCCGTTGTCGTCCGGAGGAGTAATGGTTTTCGGATATGCCAAAGAAGAATAATCTCTTTGATAAGCAACATGCAATTGGTATCTACCCAATTCTATTACATCTAGGGCAGCCGCAGCAGCTTTCGCCCACTTGGACTCATCATAAGTGCTTGAAAGCAGTTGCCGACCGTTCTTATCCACCAATGCTGTAATCACTTCTTGTGGTGCCTTGCCATTAAACAAAGGACTGGCTGCATAGAGTAGCACTCGCGAACGAAGAGCCAAAGCCGCACCACGCGTAGGACGAACAACTTCCTGCAAATCACGCCTGTCAGGCAACATAGTAGCCGCTTTCACCAACTCATTTGATATATACTCTGCACACTCATCGTATGAATTCCGCATAGTCGATAGCTCATCATAATCTTTCGTATAATCAATGGCTTCATCTGGAACAAGAGGAACCGGTCCAAATGTACGGACAAGCACCCAATAAAAATAAGCTCGTAAGAAATGCGCCTGTCCTTTCATATCTTCAATATCTGCCGCGGAAAGTTCTTTATTCATATCCACGTTATTCAAGAAAATGGATGTCTGACGAATAGCTTTATAAGCATTCTCCCACATATTCAGGTTTATCTTAGATGATGTTTCCGTATACGTACCACACCTCCAACCGGAATAATCAGAATCACCATAATACATATCATCGGCAAAGTTGAAAGCAATAGTCTTCTTACTGCCTATTTGTTGCATTTCATTATTGTTCAAGAATTCATAAGCATAAGCTAACCATTCATTAGTGTAATTTTTATCTTGAAAAACATCTTCAATGGTAATACGCTCATCAAAAATATAGTCTGAATCCAAATAATCGGTACACCCGACAAAAGCAGAACCCAGCCCCATCATAAAACATAAATTTATAATAATCTTCTTCATATTCCACATTTTTATAGATTAACCGATAAGCCTAAAGAGAACGTCCTGTTCAATGGGTATTTCTTGCCATCCGAACTACCTAATTCAGGGTCCCAAAGTTTAAAACTAGAGAAAGTAAACAAATTGGTTCCGACAAAGAAAACGCGTGCTTTGTTTAAATGGAGCTTGTTCACCCAAGCTATAGGAAACGAATAGCCAATATCTAACGTCTTCAAACGCAAGTAGGATCCATTTCTTAACCAATAGCTGGATTTCAACATATTATTCGGATTTTCACCGTATGTCAATCTTGGATATTCAGCATTAGGATCTTCATTTTCACCCAAAATCCAGCGGTTACTGTTTGCCATCTCCTTCAAGACATTTCCCCAGCCATCACCTCCACTAAACATATGGATAGTAGATCCATCGATAAAGAATGTAGATTTACCGGCACCCTGGAAGTGTACATTTACATCCAATCCTTTCCACTTTGCAGACAATCCAAATCCATAGACAATATTAGGCTTGGTGGTAGCACCAATAGCCACAATATCTCCACTATCGATAACACCATCACCATTAACGTCCTTATACTTAATGTCACCAGGCATTATTTGTTGCACTTTATTTTTATCTTCGCCCTTACTATATGTAAGCATACTTTTCGTGGGTATCGCACTATTACGAATCTCTTCATAATCCTTAAAAAGTCCCAAAGCTATATAACCTCTGGCCTGGTTAACCCGATAACCTTGATACTGTTTATAATCATAAATCGTATTTTCCTCATCATATTCTAAGATTTTATTCTTACTGTAAGTAATATTGCCACGCAATGTAAAATTAACCTTACCTATTTTCTGCTTTAATGCGAAATTCCCATCAAAGCCTCTCGCTTCTACAATACCTACATTAGCTTTCGGAGCATTTTCAATACCGACTTCATAAGGGACGGAGTTACGCGTCTTATAAATACCATCACGGTGTTCAAAGAAATAGTCGATAGCACCAGTTAACTTATCATTAAATAAAGAAAAGTCAATACCTAAATCTTGTTTCGTAGAAACTTCCCATGACACATCTGGAGAAGAGATAGATGAATAGTGTTTACCATCCCATTTTTTTGCACCTGTATTAATATCTGCAAAGTTAAAAGATCCAGAATTATCTATCTGATATAAATACATAAAACGAAGCCATTTGCCAGAACTATCCTTTGCTAAAAGATCATTACCGGTTTTACCCCATGAATAACGAATCTTAAACATATTAAGCCATTTTCCCATCCGCTTTTTGATAAAAGGTTCCTCGGCCACATTCCATGCACCAGATATTGCAGGAAAGAATCCAAAACGATAGTCCTCATGAAAGTTTTCCGAACCATTATATCCAAAATTAAAATCGATAAAATAACGATAATTCCAGTTGTAATTAATGCGCCCAGCCAATCCTTGGTTTCGTCTTGCCATACCCGTCTTCAAATCCTCTCCTAAGCCTTGTGTGAAAACTTTAGATGATTGAGTATATTTCAGCACAGCCCCTGGATGATGCGCTTTAAAACCACGATTATAATGTAATTCCCATTCAAAAAACTCGTTTCTGTCGCCCTCCGACCCAGAAGTTTGTTTCATAGGCTTCTCATCTCTTATCTTTGTAAATAACAATGTTCCGTCTGGTTGGCGATAACGATCTGCTTTGTGTGTTTCCGGACTTTTGTAACGCTTAATGTAGTTTGAGTTGTTGGTATCATAGCCAAATCGTCCAACAAAACGTAATCCTTTTGTTACAAAATCCAACTTCTGTTCCAAAGTCACATTTGTCTGGATGTTGTTCTTCCAACTTTCGTTAAACCCAGTCATTGTAGACTGTACCCAAGGATTCAAATTGTCATCCTGGTCCGACCATGCCGGTATACGCCCATCAGAATACGTCACAGGCATCATAATAGAGTTATACCCCATTAACACCGACCAAATATTTGTAGTACCCGACCCCGGGTCGTTTTGTTTACGTAAAGAACCCGAAATACCCACTTTCAGTAATGTCGTTTTAGTAATATCAATATCAACATTCATACGATATGTCCATTTCCGGTAGTTGGCATTTGTATTATAATCTTTCAATGCCTTATCTGTCTTATACATACCTTGTTGATTTTGAAAACTTCCACCTACATAGTAACGAGCAGTTTTTCCACCACCGGTCATATTCAGTGAAACACGAGAGCTCCAAGCACCGTCACGCATCATCACATCCATCCAGTCTACATTAGGAAAACGATCTGGGTCCAATCCGGTACGAAATAATTCCAACTCCGTATTGGAATAAAGAGGCTCTTGGTTTCGTGTTAATCTAGCTTCATTTGCCATAGAAGCATAGGTATAGCCATCCACAAATTCAGGAGCCTGTGTAAAAGTACTATAAAAGCCTTCTGCTTTCGCATTAATATTAATCTTTCCTTCTTTACCTCTGCGAGTATTAATCAATACTACGCCGTTAGCACCTTTACTACCATAAATAGCAGTAGCAGAAGCATCCTTCAATACAGTAAATGACTCAATATCTTCCACATTCACCTCATCTATATCGCGTTCAAATCCATCAACTAATACCAAAGCCGCCGTATTGGCACCAAAAGTAGAAATACTACGAATCCAAAATTCAGAAACACTACCCGGACGTCCACCAGATGACTGCATAGCCATAATACCAGGTACTACTCCAGCCAATCCATCTACAACAGAAGTAGAGGGTACTGATTTCAAAGCATCCACATCTACATTGGACACGGCACCAGTCACTGCAATTTTCTTCTGCGCACCCAATCCTGTAACTACTACTTCATCTATAACAGTAGAAGCAGCTTCTTTCATTTTAACATTTACTACAGTCTGCTCCTTTATTAGCACTTGTACAGTCTCATAACCGATGTAGGAAAAAACCAATCTGTTATATGCCGGTACTTTAATATTGTACTTTCCGTTCATATCGGTAATTACACCTAATCCCGGCATATTCAAAATTGAAATATTCACACCGATCAACGGTTCTTTATTGGCATCAGTCACTATCCCTGTTACTGTTACATTTTTTTCCTGCGACCATATATCCAGAGAAATTCCCAGTAACAACATACATATAAATAAATAATTCTTCATAAGATATGTGTTTATCATTGATTATTCTTCCAGTGCTATTTTACGTATCACCTTATTATTTCGTTCCCCTACGTAAAAGCAATTCCTTTTTTCGTCATATGCAATTGCCCATGGACGATTGAATCGAGCTTCTCCTCGCAATGAGCCATCAGCATACCCGCCATCAGCACTTCCATTTCCACGTCCGGCAAAAGTATATACCCGTCCTGTAGGAGTCAATACACGTACACAATGGTTATAATCGTCTGTGAAATAGAAATCATATTCATCCTCCTCACCAGCATATTCTGGATTTTTCACAAAAACACCCTGTCCGGGACCTTTCATTTGTGCGCTGCCTCCTACTCCATCCGCGTATCCAGCGGATTTATCACTGCCAGCAACAATATAGGGGGCAGAGAACATATCAGCTTCTTCATTATAATCCAACCGTGCAATATATCCGGAATTATTTCCTGAATAATATAGCCGCGTCATATAAGCATATTTTCCACTAGGATGAAGCACAAAACGCAAGTTCTCATTTGCTTTCACATGCTTGCCTGATATAGTCGTTTCTTTTGTCTCAAAATCATACCTATATATATCCTGCGTCTTATAAGCAGTATAATATATCTGTCCATCCGGGTGAACCATAGCAGCATTCCCTGATTCTATGATGCCCAAAGTGCTTATCAAGTCGGTTTTTGTTTTAAAATTAGAGGCGCGACTATATATAACATTTACATTTCCCTTATTTTTTAAGTCACGGGTAAGAACCATATCTTGATTTTCATCCGGTGTCCAATTAATAATGGTAGGTCTGTCTTCCGACACGGAAATATGACTCAAAAACTCAACTGTTTCTTTGGCAAAATTAATCTTACGGATAGGTCCTAAGGCCGCACATGAGACATACATCTCATCAAAATTGGATTTCGGATCGAATGAAAACCAAGATATACCCTCTATATATCCACAAGCATCAAATGCACCTTCCGTTTCTGTAGCATCATTCCAATCCTCAAACCGTTGCCCTACAATCGTAGTAACCAACCATTGCTTCTGATAACTGAATTTTTCATCTGCCACTCCATAAGCAATTTCTTCTCCATCACCATCACAGGCACTTACCTCTATATCACCATCATAAGCAGCCTGAGGGACCATACAATACAAAACATTATTCTTTACCGACACGATATTGGCTTTTTTACCCCCTATCGTAACCTTTACCTTTGAAAGGTCGTCTCCAAAATTATCTCCATACAAAATCAGATTGGTACCAAAACCGCCTTCCTTAGGCATAAAATCGGTAATCACAATCGGTTTGCTTGGATCGAATGCAGCATCTTCATTCTCATCGTCCTTACAACTTGCCAAGCCAAAAGCGAATAAGACTAACATAGCAGCACATAAGCAACCATGCAGACTTTTCCAACATTTTTCCTTTTTCATATATTAAAATTAATAATTAATAATTCTTACTTTCTCATTTATAGAACACAGGGATCAAGTCAGACTCTGAAGGCACACATTTTCTAATAGTCGGCCAACCGTCTGGTGACCATACAATACGGTCGAGCATTCCCAAACGTCCTCCAACTACACCATTCACTTTTACATAACTATGATATATCATCCAATCCGTTCCCGCATCATCCGGAATAATGATAGAATTATGTCCGGGACCAAAAAACGTCTGCCCATCACCTTCAAGTACTAGCTCCCACGCATTGTCCAACATATTTCTTCCTTTACTATCCACATACGGGCCAAGAAGCTTTTCCGAACGACCTACCACAACTTTATACTTACTATCCATTCCATTACTCGGGCAGCAATTATTTATAGATGCAAACAAATAATAATATTTGCCTTTCTTATAAATATTGGTACCTTCAAAATCCCTGCCACAAACCTGTTTCTTCAATACAGGATTACCATCTACATCACGTTTCACAGCAAGCCCATCATCCGTAAGCTCTACTACATAAATTCCTGTGAAACTTCCATAGAATAAATATTTATGTCCATCCTCTTCATAATAGAACTGGTCAATACAGTTTGCTCCAAATTCCTCATTTGAAAGCAATTTCTTACTGTCCAGGAAAGCACCCTTAGGATAAGCACTAGTGTAAGTTCCCAATGGAGTATCAGCCGTCACCACACATGTATGGCTTTGACCGGTGCCATTCATCTTGGCATACGAATAATAAAGAACATATTTGCCATTGATATATTGCATTTCCGGCGCCCAAAAGGCATTGTCCGAATTCCATGTAGGTTTAGTTGTTTTTTGAAAAGCATTCTTTTCATATTTCCAATTCACCAAATCAGTAGAGCTATAGATAGGCATCCAATCTTTCGAATTTTGAGTGGCATACAAATAAAAACGACCATCTTGTGCCGGAATCACTGTAGGGTCAGCTACACTTCTATCTGAAATAATCGGATTGGTATAGAATTGCCCCACTACTATATAATGAATGTTATCTTTACAAGTCACCGAGCTGGTAGAAGGATTAGCCAACATTAACGGCAACAAATAGTACTTCACCTCAATAGCATTCCGCCGGATTGTAAGTTTAGCTTCTGCCTCATGATCTCCAATAGCATATTTCACTTGTCCTAAGCTATAACTACCTTCCGGCAACAACTCATAGTCAGTACTATATCGTTTATTATAAACCTCTAATAATTCAGATGCGTTTTCTGGAACTTTAAGGTCGCAGATAAAATCCCAACTACTTGCCAGATCCTTGCCATCTACCTTATAATCAAGTATCGTTTTTACCGTAGTAGTTACAGATACGTCGTTCACGTTTACCTTTTCTACAATTTCAGGACTAATTATTTCTACATTGGCATAATCGATAACAAGTTGAAGTAGTAAATCACGTTGCCCTTTTCTCAACTCCACAACATCACTGTTTAGTTGTAAAGGAATCAAATAGTGAGTTCCTTGCTGTATCGCAGATATAATTTGAGAAGCTTTCACCTTTATATCGACATTAACTTCCTTCACACCTGATGCAAGTACAACTTCCGATGGAGTCACCGAATAATATGTCTCTGGAAGAATCACAAAAGAAGTCTCTTCTTTTTCATTATAAGCATTTAATTCATCCTCATTCCATACATCTAATTTTGCAGCAAATTCAGAATCAAGATTTCCACCATGCCTTTTCACTGTCAAAGAAAACATTGCCTCTTCTACATTAGCAACCGAAAGCCGGTTTAACCCATATTGTTTTAAAGATAAATAAGGTTTTGTCACTCCCCCACTTCCAGAGGTATCATCTGATTCACAAGAAAAGAATAGAGATAATCCTACCATTAAGCACATTGTGCCAATTCCCAAGAATGTTTTTTTAATCAATTTGTTATTCATTACACATAGATTTAAGTAATACTTAGTGTGTTTTATAAAATAAAAAAGTGTTATCCTTTAAACAGCCTTTTCAACTGTATTTAAAAACCTAAACTCATGGTATGTAATAATGATCATTACCCTCACAGAGGTTCTATCAGCCCTATTGCCTGATACAAAAGTAGAAAAACAGAACTATTTAAGATATTAAATATAGGTCAATAAATGAAAAATTAGTCCCAAACTAATCTAAAATACTCAAAGGTAGTCTAGATAAGCATTTATTCATCTTATTCTGAACAATATCTTTCTTTTATTGGATAATTTCTTTTTTGCGATCTACTTTTATATACCGTCACACGTGCTTTTATAGTGATGGCATTTCAAAATAATAGTAATCCTGTCTCATCGTCTCATTTAATTGCCTTCTTTATAACCGGACAAACTAAATCAGCATATCTCATCATACCTAAGTCTGTAAAATGAATACCATCTACAGTAGCCTCTCCATCCTCTCCCAGCATATTCTTTGATGAAATAAGAATGATATTTTTCTCATTACTTTTCTTTAAATGATTGAATATCTCTTTCAACGTATCATTCTTTCGTCGCACTTCTTTAGCAACCCTTTCATCATAAAATGTATGAGGGAAAATAGGATCCTCTATAAAAATAATTGGTGTATCCGGATGTTTACCACGAATGATACGATAGAATGTTTCCAGCCGTTCTTTCATCTGTGCAACAGAAGCATTAGGCACAAAGTCCAAAACGAAAACACTAGCTTCTACTTCAGCTATTACTTTGGCTACCTCCAAATCTAGAAATGCATTTCCACTGAATCCTAAATTGATACATTCACGGTTCAATCTTCTTGATATGATATTGGTATGTGCCATCCCCGGACGTGAAGCACAACCTCCTTGAAGAATGCTGGTTCCATAAAAAACAACAGGATTCTTACGAATTGGATAATCCACTAACGGCTGACTAATAGTAGCCAAAGAATCAACTCCGATAGACAAAGAAATAAGGCCATCATACAATGGCAAATAAAGCATGTATTCTCTTTCTTCAGGATGCATATTTTTGATAATTGTTGCCTGATTTGTTTTTCCTTTTGGACGGGCAGTATTGACAAAACGCCAGTCGCCATTCTTCTGAAGGCAGTAAAGATCTAAACCTTTTGCACCAGTATCAGTCATGTGATTCATATGAGAATTAAAAAGAGGCACCCATTTAGCAGCTATAGTAGTAGAATTACTACGGAAACGTATCGCCATTCCAGCAGAGTTGCGACTTAAATTCCATAATGGAGCACGTGAAATATTCTTTAGTGAGTCTGGAAATCTTTCATACCGCGCCCCTGTAGCCGCTGTCGCTTTCCCTAAAAGAGGAAAGTTAGATGCATCATAATATATTAACTGAGCATGTATATGACACACTAAAAGAAGCATTATAGAAATACAAAAATCTCTTTTCATCTTAAAGTCTTTACATGTAAATAAGAGTCCCTGAATCTGTCATTCGTCCGCCTTCTAAAGCCTTATTTATTCAATAAAGCATAGGCACACCATATTATCGGTGCCTGTCCATGATAATCACCAGCGATACGGGGACGATCCATA
>ENA-OZXI01000056-OZXI01000056.1-human-gut-metagenome-genome-assembly--contig:-NODE-56-length-66679-cov-11.698172_pt1 | contig 66679 bp, 75 predicted proteins | sample MGYA00244856_ERZ654096 | MGnify/ENA primary metagenome ERZ654096 (study PRJEB26926, sample SAMN06165149) | human gut metagenome | biome: ENVO:00009003; feature: ENVO:2100002; material: ENVO:00002003... | reverse complement strand
ATTCTTCCATGTGAATTTCGAATTTGAGAAGTGTCAACTTATTCAGTACACTACAGAGAGCAAAGGTTTCAAATATCGGGACCGGGAGAACAAAGTGCTGAAACAGCCTTATCAAAAGGATTAACAAAGGAATATTCCTTGGATTACCGGGCGATATATGCTTGTAAACAACCAAAAACGATGGGTAAAAAAAGTTATATATTCTGTTATCCTTAGAGTTATTTGTTAACTTTGCAGCCCTACTACAAACGTTATGATACAACGATATAACAAAATACTTATACTGTTCTTACTCGTATTGGTAGCTTCCAATGCTTTTGCGCAGCAAATTAAAGGGGTAGTCACTGATTCGGTTACCCACGAGCCATTGATGTATATCTCTGTTTACTACCAAGAAAAGAGAGATATGGGTACTATCACCAATATTGACGGAGAATACAGTCTTGAAGCCCGCAGAAACGGAGGAACACTGGTGTTCTCCGCTGTAGGTTATATCAGTAAAACGGTTCGAGTCGGTTCCAACAATCAGACAGTGAACGTTAAGTTAGCTCCGGACAATGTGCTCCTGAACGAAGTGATCGTGAAGCCTCAAAAGGAGAAATATTCCCGCAAGAACAATCCGGCAGTGGAGTTCATGAAGAAGGTAATCGAACACAAAAAGGCACAAGTCCTCGAAGTGAACGAGTACTATCAGTACGACAAGTACGAAAAGATGAAAATGTCCATCAACGACCTCACACCGGAAAAGCTCGAAAAAGGTATCTACAAGAAATATTCATTCTTAAGAGATCAGGTGGAAGTGTCGGAAACAACCAATAAGTTGATTCTCCCTATTTCCGTACAGGAAACGTCCTCGCAAACCATCTACCGCAAAAATCCCGAAAACAAGAAAACGATTATCAAAGGAAAGAATTCCAATGGTATAGAAGAATTTTTCTCTACGGGAGATATGCTCGGCACTGTATTGAAAGACGTATTTGCCGACATCAATATCTACGACGACGATATCCGATTGCTCCAGCAGCGTTTCGTCAGTCCGATCGGTAACAATGCCATCTCATTTTATAAATATTATCTGATGGACACATTGATGGTAAACAAGCGCGAATGTGTCCACCTTACTTTTGTTCCGCAAAACTCGCAGGACTTCGGATTCACCGGACATCTGTATGTATTGAACGATTCTACTTATGCCGTTCAGAAATGTACGATGAACCTGCCTAAAAAGACCGGAGTAAACTTCGTCAACCGTATGGACATCGTGCAACAATACGAGCAACTCCCTAACGGAAACTGGGTATTGGCGGATGATGACATGACCGTAGACCTGTCCTGGAATTCCAACAAAACAGCAGGCGGATTGCAGGTGGAACGGACTACGAAATATAGTAATTATAAATTCGATCCTATCGAACAACGACTGTTCCGATTGAAAGGCAGCGTGATAAAAGAAGCGGATATGCTTTCGAAAAGCGATGAGTATTGGGCAAGTGTTCGTCAAGTACCGCTGACGAAGAAAGAAAGTTCGATGGATGTATTCGTTAACCGCCTCGAACAGATACCGGGATTCAAATACATCATCTTCGGAGCGAAAGCGCTGATCGAAAACTTTGTGGAAACAGGAAGCAAAGGCCATCCGAGCAAAGTGGATATCGGTCCTATCAACACCATGATTTCGAGCAACTACATTGATGGTACCCGTTTCCGGTTAAGCGGCATGACAACAGCTCATTTCCATAAACACTGGTTCTTGAACGGATACGGAGCTTACGGTCTGAAAGACGAACGCTGGAAATATAGCGGTACGGTGACTTATTCGTTCAATAAACGCGATTATGTTGTCTGGGAATTCCCGAAACATTATCTTTCGGCTTCGTACAGTTATGACGTAATGTCTCCGATGGATAAATTCCTGTTCACAGATAAAGACAATATCTTCCTGTCGGTAAAAACAACGACAGTAGACCAGATGTCGTATATGCGCGATGCCACCATTAATTATGAACTTGAAACGCTGACAGGATTCGGAGTGAAAGCCATGCTGCGCCATCGTAACGACGAGCCTACCGGCAAACTGGAATATCTGCGCAATGATGCCGCGCAAACCCGTGTGCATGATGTCACGACTTCGGAAGCGAGCCTGACGCTGCGTTATGCTCCGGGCGAATCATTTGTCAACTCCAAACAACGCCGCGTACCTGTATCGCTGGATGCTCCTATCTTTACCCTGACTCATGCCATGGGTTTCAAAGGAGTACTAGGTGGAGATTACAGTTTTAACCGTACGGAAGCAAGTGTATGGAAACGTTTCTGGCTCCCCGCTTCCTGGGGAAAGATTGATTGTAGCTTAAAAGCAGGAGCAGAATGGAACACGGTTCCTTTCCCGTTGTTGATCTTACCGGAAGCTAACTTGTCCTACATCACCCAGCGCGAAACGTTCAATTTGATTAATAACATGGAATTCCTGAATGACCGTTACGCTTCCATGTCATTATCTTATGATATGAATGGAAAACTATTCAACCGTATTCCTCTTATCAAGAACTTGAAATGGAGGGAAATGTTCCGCGTACGTGCTTTGTGGGGAACATTGACAGATAAGAATAATCCGTTTAAGAGCAACAATCCCGATTTGTTCCGTTTCCCGACACGCGACGGTAAGTTCACCAGTTTCGTGATGGACCCGAAAGTGCCTTATATTGAAGGAAGTGTAGGTATCTACAACATTTTCAAGTTGCTGCACGTTGAATATGTACATCGTTTCACTTATCGTGATAATCCGGGTATCAACAAAAACGGTATTCGTTTCATGGTATTAATGGTATTCTAAAAAAATTATGCAACCTTTAGCAGAACGGTTACGACCAAAAACTTTGGATGAATATATCGGTCAGAAACATTTAGTTGGACCGGGAGCCATCTTGCGGAAGATGATTGACGCAGGACGCATCTCTTCTTTTATTCTCTGGGGACCTCCCGGAGTAGGTAAAACGACTCTTGCACAGATCATCGCCAACAAACTGGAAACGCCTTTCTATACTTTGAGTGCTGTGACCTCTGGTGTGAAGGATGTACGCGAAGTGATAGACCGTGCCAAGAGCAACCGTTTCTTTTCGCAGTCCAGCCCGATTCTATTTATCGATGAAATCCATCGGTTCAGCAAGTCACAGCAGGATTCACTGTTGGGAGCTGTAGAGAACGGAACAGTCACGCTTATTGGTGCAACAACGGAAAACCCGTCGTTCGAAGTCATCCGCCCTCTCCTATCCCGTTGCCAGCTTTATGTACTCAAATCTTTGGAAAAAGAAGATTTGCAGGAACTTCTGCAACGTGCCATCACTACAGATGCCATACTGAAGGAACGAAAAATTGAATTGAAAGAAACAACAGCTATGCTGCGCTTCTCCGGTGGAGATGCCCGCAAACTGCTTAATATATTGGAACTTGTTGTGCAATCGGAGACGGAGGAAACAGTTGTCATCACCGATGAAATGGTGACCGAACGCTTGCAACAGAATCCACTGGCTTATGATAAGGATGGAGAGATGCATTATGACATTATCTCGGCTTTCATCAAGTCTATCCGCGGTAGCGATCCTGACGGAGCGATCTACTGGCTTGCCCGTATGGTGGAAGGAGGCGAAGATCCTGCCTTCATTGCCCGTCGGCTTGTGATCTCGGCTTCCGAAGATATCGGACTTGCCAACCCGAATGCGTTGCTTATCGCCAATGCATGCTTTGATACATTGATGAAAATCGGTTGGCCCGAAGGACGGATTCCTTTGGCCGAAGCGACGATATATCTAGCTACCAGTCCTAAAAGCAATTCGGCATACAGTGCAATTAACGATGCATTAGAGCTAGTCCGGTCAACCGGTAATCTGCCTGTGCCCTTGCATCTGCGCAATGCTCCGACCAAACTGATGAAACAGTTGGGATACGGACAGGAATATAAATATGCGCACAGCTATGAAGGTAACTTTGTCAAACAGCAATTTCTTCCGGACGAGCTGAAAGACAAACGGATATGGCAACCGCAAAACAATCCGGCAGAACAGAAACATGCCGAGCGAATGATACAGTTGTGGGGAGACAAATTTAAGAAATAAGCGTTCGTAAAATAAGTCACTCCCTTCTGTAAGAGAAGCCGAAAGCAAAATAAAGCAGTAGGAAACATTATAACATATTAATAATATTGAAATTGAAATGAAGATTGTAGTTTTAGACGGCTATGCCGCCAATCCCGGAGATTTATCCTGGGAAGGTATGAAGGTGCTTGGAGAATGTACAATTTATGATCGTACAGCTCCGGAAGAGGTATTAGAACGTGCAGCCGGTGCAGAAGCAATTCTGACTAACAAGGTAATCATCAATGCAGACCACATGGCTGCACTGCCCGAACTGAAATATATCGGTGTGTTGGCTACCGGATACAATGTGGTAGACACAGCTGCTGCAAAAGAACGGGGAATCGTCGTTACTAATATTCCTTCATACAGCACCGCTTCCGTTGCTCAAATGGTATTTGCGCATATCCTGAACATCACTCAACAAGTGCAACACCACTCTGAAGAAGTGCATAAAGGTCGTTGGGCTAATAACAAGGATTTCTGTTTTTGGGATACTCCATTGATGGAACTACGGGAAAAGAAAATCGGTCTGGTAGGACTGGGAAATACCGGATATACCACAGCGCGCGTTGCTATCGGTTTCGGTATGCAAGTGTATGCATTGACTTCTAAATCTCACTTCCAGTTGCCACCGGAAATCAAGAAGATGGATTTAGATCAGTTGTTCAGCGAATGTGATATTATCAGTTTGCACTGCCCGCTTACTCCGGAGACACGCGAAATGGTAAATGCACGCCGTTTGGGTATGATGAAGCCGACAGCTATTTTAATCAACACCGGTCGCGGCCCGCTTATCAACGAACAAGACCTTGCAGACGCTTTGAACAATGGCAAGATTTATGCAGCCGGAGTAGACGTGCTTTCTACTGAACCGCCTTGTGCCGACAATCCATTACTAACTGCGAAGAACTGCTACATCACTCCGCACATTGCCTGGGCAACCATCGAGGCTCGTGAACGTCTGATGAATATTGCAATCAGTAACCTTCAGGCTTACATTGCCGGAAAACCGGAGAATATAGTCAATAAATAAAAAGCGATATATCCGAAAAGATAGAAAAGGCTTATATATAAAAACTCCCCTCATTTAACTTCTCTACCATGACATAAAGAATTAAATAAGGGGAGTTTATTTGTTCCTACAAGAATCTCAATTCGAAATTCTATGTGGACAATTAATATGAGTGTCCTCCTTCATCCATTTCTTTCTCGGTAATTTTGTGACGATCGATACTACGCCAAGCATAGAAAATATATGCAATTACGAATGGAACAAGAATAGAGACATAGGCCATTGTCTTTAGTGTAAATTCGCTGGAACAGCTATTGGCTAAAGTTAATGAGCTTTGCAGGTCTGTATATGACGGATAATAAGCGGTATTGTTGTACCCTGCTACCAGCAATAAAGATAAAACAGTCAGTACCGTACCGATTCCCGTAAACCAGATTCCTTTATCAAACGTCTTTTTAAGCAATGTCTTTCCAATGCCGAAAAGAACCAGTACCACACCAATCAGGAATAAAGCCAACACTACCGGCATTTCGATAAAGTTAGTGAGATACTTATATGGCTGCATATAAATTTCCTGTGTATCCGGATTAACGGCAAAGCCATCAGATACCAATGTACGAATGACAAATGCCAAAAAGAATACAAGGAACAAAACTGTATTATTTCGTACTGCACGACGACATTTATCGGTCAGCTCTTTATCATCAATATTATTAATGAAATAGAGAGATCCCAACACACGGGCAAGGAAGAAGACAGCCAATCCAAGAATAACATTCCAAATGTTGGTCAGTGCATCCAATCCGTGCCAGCCATTTCCCCAATGACTGATTACCGGCATAATGGTATCTGTCATATTGGCCTTATTAATATAGAAATCAGAACCGGTAAAGAAAGTAGCCACTGCCCCACCAAGTAACACAGGACCTACCACTCCATTAATCACCAAAAAAGTCCGGTATGTCTTTTTACCTAACAGATTTCCGGCTTTACTCTGAAACTCATAACTGACAGCCTGCAATACAAAACTGAAAAGTATAATCATCCAAAGCCAATATGCACCGCCGAAACTGGTACTGTAAAACAAGGGGAAAGAAGCGAAGAAAGCTCCTCCAAATGTAACCAATGTAGTAAACGTAAACTCCCACTTACGTCCGGTAGAATTCACCATCATCTTACGATGTTCCTCGGTTTTACCCAAGCAGAACAACAAAGAATTACCTCCTTGTACAAACAATAAGAACACGAGTATGGCTCCTAACAAGGAAACGACAAGCCACCAATATTGTTGCAAAAATATATACATATAGCTAAAATATTAAGTAATGAGTAATAGGTAATTATCAATTCTCCGGTCCTTTTTTGATAGCCTTTACCATAATTCCGACACCTGCAATCAACATCACTGTAAACAGGAGCAGGAAGATAAAGAAAGTCGTTTGTACAGAGCTTACATCCAGTTTGGAGATGGCAGCCATTGTCGGCAGCATATCACGGATAGCCCACGGTTGACGCCCACATTCGGCAACCACCCATCCGGCTTGTCCGGCGATGTATCCCAAAGGAATTGTCAGCAGAGCAATCCAGTGCATCCAACGCATCTGGCTTAAATCTTTCTTATAGATAAAGAAGAGAACGACAATAAAGAACAGGATAAAGTATCCGCCCAAGATTACCATTACACGGAATGCATAAAAGTTCAGAGGAACATTCGGAACCAGTTGGTTCACATCTTTGATATATCCGTAACCGAAATATGGAATATTTTCCTGTAATACTTTATATGCAATTTGAGCATCTTCCTCATGTCCTGCACTCTTTGCTGCACGATAGGCAGCCAATGCACCGATAGCCGTTTTTCCACGTTCTATCTTCTCGGCAGCAGAAAGAGCTGTCGATCCGTCTTTCTGTTGATAACCACCCTCGATGATATTTGTAATACCAGGAACGTAGCCGTCTACATTACGTTCTGCAAGGAAAGAAAGCATGCTGGGGATTTCAAAACGGAAGAGAAAAGGATCTTTCCCATCGTTGTAAGTCTTCTTTTCCGGGTTCAACACTCCTATTCCAACCAGACCTACATTAGTGCCGCCTTCATACAGACCTTCCACAGCAGCCAGTTTCATCGGTTGCGTCTGGGCAATCTGATAACCGGAACCATCACCTGTCCAAACAGAAAGCAACGATGCTACTAATCCAAAAATCGCCCCAATCTTGATGCTGGCAAGCGCAAACTCACGATTACGTTTCTTCAGCAGATACCAACAACTGATGCCGACTACAAAAATAGCACCCAACACCCAGCCGGACAATACCGTATGGAAGAATTTATTGACCGCTACAGGTGACGTAGCCACTGCCCAGAAATCTACCATCTCATTACGAACTGTATCAGGATTGAATTCCATGCCTACCGGATGCTGCATCCATGCGTTGGCAACGAGAATCCACCAGGCGGAAATCGTAGCTCCCAAGCCTGTGAGCCAGGTAGAAGCCAAGTGGAAACGTTTACTTACTTTGCCCCACCCAAAGAACATGACGGCGATAAATGTGGCTTCCATAAAGAATGCCAAAATACCTTCAATAGCCAACGGAGCACCGAAGATATCTCCTACAAACCATGAATAATTGCTCCAGTTCGTACCGAACTCAAACTCCAGAATCAAACCGGTTGCCACACCAATGGCAAAGTTTATACCGAAGAGTTTCATCCAAAACTGGGCAGTCTTTTTCCAAAATTCATTGCCTGTTTTATAATACAGCGTCTCCATGATTCCCATCACCACTGCCAGTCCGAGTGTGAGAGGAACAAAAATCCAGTGGTACATGGCTGTCATCGCAAATTGGGCTCTCGACCAATCGATCAGCGAGGTGTCAATACTTTCAATCATAATCCTATGTAGTTTAAGAGTTAAAAATCAGTAGATTTACCGGGGATGGCACGTTCTATCAGTTCGTTTCCCACGTATGTTCCCTTGTCGTCATCCGTAGGATGGTCACGGAGGAAATCAGGGAAAAAGAACATTTTAAGGATGAAGAACATAACGAATAATTTCAGCAGAATGATAACCCACAGGGTACGCCCCAAGGTCATACTACGGAAGCCCTCCAAATAGAAGTTCCAGATCGTAAGCAGTGTATTCTTCATATGTTAACGTTATAATTTGTAATGAGTACAAATATACATTTTTTATAATTAAAACAAACAACTAGTCAAAAAAGTTGTGTGATTTGTTGTGTTTTTCTTCAAAAACCTGCCTATCGACAGAAAAAAAACATTTAACGGCGAAATTACGTCATCCGTCTATCGTTTTTGCGGCATATATAATATGTACGTACCTTCGTTAACAGTAAATCAATAGAAGTATGAATATGATAAATGTAAGAAGATTGACAGTGATGACATTTCTTGGAGCAGGTATGCTGTCCGGCATATCTGCCCAAGTTTCTCCGCTGCAAGTCGATACGCTGAAAGAAACGAAAATTCCGGCTCAATGGGATTTGCAGTCATGCATCGACTACGCAAAAGAGCAGAACATCACGATTCGCAAGAACCGGATCACTGCGGCCAGCACGCAGATTGATGTAAAGACAGCTAAGGCTGCCTTGTTTCCCAGTCTTTCGTTCTCTACCAGCCAGCAGGTGGTGAATCGTCCGTATCAGGAGACGAGTAGTCGGGTAAGCGGCAGCGAAATTATCAGTAGCAATAGTAAAACGAGCTACAATGGTAATTATGGACTGAATGTGTCGTGGACTCTATATAATGGTAATAAAAGACTGAAAACCATCCAGCAGGAAAAGTTGAACAATCAGGTAGCCGAACTGGACGTAGCGACTTCCGAAAATAACATTCAGGAATCTATCGCCCAAGTGTATATCCAGATTCTTTATGCGGCCGAGTCTGTCAAAGTAAACGAAAGTACCCTGCAAGTTTCTATTGCGCAGCGTGACCGCGGACAGGAACTTCTGAACGCCGGAAGTATTGCTAAAAGCGACTTCGCCCAACTGGAAGCACAGGTGAGCACAGACCGATACCAACTTGTCACAGCGCAAGCCACTCTTGAAGATTACAAATTACAACTGAAACAATTGCTCGAACTGGATGGGGAGAATGAAATGAACATCTACCTCCCTGCCCTGTCCGACGAAAATGTACTGGCTCCGTTGCCTACCAAAAAAGATGTGTACATTAGTGCATTGAGTCTTCGCCCGGAGATTGAAGCTAGCAAACTTAATGTAGAGGCTTCCGAACTGGGTATCGGTATTGCCAAATCAAGTTATTTGCCCACAATCAGCCTTAGCGCAGGAATCGGAACCAACCACACCAGCGGCAGCGACTTCACTTTCGGAGAGCAAGTGAAAAACGGATGGAACAATTCGATCGGATTGTCTGTCAGTGTGCCGATCTTCAATAACCGTCAAACTAAAAGTGCCGTACAGAAAGCAAAATTGCAATACGAGACGAGCATGTTATCCTTGCTTGACGAACAAAAAACTCTGTACAAGACCATCGAAGGACTCTGGCTGGATGCTAACAGTGCACAGCAACGTTATGCAGCAGCAAACGAGAAGTTGAAGAGTACACAAATCAGCTATGAGTTGATTAGCGAACAGTTTAATCTGGGAATGAAGAATACCATAGAACTTCTTACTGAAAAGAACAACTTGCTACAAGCACAGCAGGAACAGCTTCAAGCCAAATATATGGCCATACTGAATACGCAGTTGCTGAAGTTCTATCAGGGAGATCAATTAGCAATCTAAATAAAAGCATAATAAACGAATGAAAACGAAAAAGATTATCTTAATCGCTGTGGCAGTCGTTGTGGTAGCAGGTGCAGGAATCTGGTTCTTTGCAGGTTCACCGGCCAAGCACAAAGTCACCTACGCCACTGCCAACGTGAGCAAAGGCGATATTTCAAATTCGGTCACTGCTACCGGAACCATCGAACCGGTGACGGAAGTAGAAGTCGGTACGCAGGTTTCCGGTATCATCGACAAGATTTACGTAGATTACAACTCGGTAGTAACCAAAGGACAGTTGATTGCCGAAATGGACCGTGCCACATTGCAAAGTGAATTGGCATCACAACAGGCAACGTACGATGGTGCAAAAGCCGAATATGAATATCAGAAGAAGAATTATGAACGTAGCAAAGGCTTACACGAAAAGTCACTGATTAGTGATACAGATTTCGAACAGGCCCTCTACAACTATCAGAAAGCGAAAAGTAGCTATGATAGCAGTAAGGCATCGCTCGCAAAAGCAGAACGTAACCTGGCTTATGCTACTATCACCTCACCGATTGACGGAGTAGTCATCAGCCGTGATGTGGAAGCAGGACAAACCGTTGCTTCCGGATTCGAAACTCCGACACTGTTCACTATTGCTGCCGACCTGACACAGATGCAGGTAGTAGCCGATGTGGATGAAGCTGATATAGGCGGTGTAGTAGAAGGCCAGCGTGCCAGCTTCACGGTAGATGCTTATCCGAATGATGTATTCGAAGGCGTAGTTACACAAATTCGTCTGGGAGATGCAAGCAGTACGAGCAGTACAAGCACCACCACTACAGTAGTTACTTATGAAGTTGTAATCTCTGCTCCCAACCCTGATTTGAAACTTAAACCTCGTTTGACAGCTAATGTCACGATCTATATTCTTGATAAAAAGGATGTGTTGTCTGTCCCGAACAAAGCACTGCGATTCACACCTGAAAAACCGTTAATCGGTAATAATGACATCGTAAAAGATTGCGAAGGCGAACATAAACTCTGGACTCGTGAAGGAACCACATTCACCGCTCATCCGGTAGAAGTAGGAATCAGCAACGGTATATCTACAGAAATTATCAGTGGCATTTCCGAAGGAACAAAAGTAGTGACCGAAGCTACCATAGGAGCAATGCCCGGTGAAAATGTGGCTGCTGAAGGAAATCAGGAAAGTGGCGGAGAAAGAAGTCCGTTCATGCCTGGCCCTCCGGGAAGTAAGAAGAAGAAATAATTATTCAATGTGCCAATCCGTTATTGGCACATTAACACATTATTTACGATGAAAAAAGTAATTGAAATACAAAATATCAAACGTAACTTTCAGGTAGGCGACGAAACTGTCCACGCATTGCGGGGTGTTTCGTTCAATATCAATGAAGGAGAGTTTGTTACCATCATGGGGACTTCCGGTTCGGGAAAATCCACGCTGCTTAATATATTAGGCTGCCTGGACACCCCGACCAGTGGAGAATATCTGCTCGACGATATTCCCGTACGTACGATGAGCAAGCCTCAACGTGCAGTACTAAGAAACCGGAAGATTGGCTTCGTGTTCCAAAGCTACAACTTGTTACCTAAAACGACGGCTGTAGAAAATGTGGAACTACCGCTTATGTACAACTCTGCCGTGAGCGCTTCCGAACGCCGTCGCCGCGCCATCGAATCCCTACAGGCTGTAGGATTGGGGGACCGTCTGGAACATAAATCCAACCAGATGTCCGGTGGACAGATGCAGCGCGTTGCCATCGCACGCGCATTGGTCAACAATCCGGCAGTGATTCTTGCCGACGAAGCGACCGGAAACCTCGATAGCCGTACCTCTTTCGAGATACTTGTACTGTTTCAAAAGCTTCATGCAGAGGGACGTACGATTATCTTTGTAACACATAATCCCGAACTTTCGCAATATAGCAGCCGGAATATCCGTCTGCGTGACGGTCAGGTTATAGAAGATACAACCAATCCGAAAATTCTGTCTGCTGCCGAAGCGCTGGCCGCATTGCCGAAAAACGACGAGGATTAATAATTATTCAATGTGCCGATATACTAATGTGCCGATTGGCTGTACAATAAACAAGTTGGGAGAGTATACCTTCAGGAAATTGCCCCATTAGTATATGGACAAATTAGCAAATTATTCATTATGAATGGAACTAATTTATTTAAGATAGCTCTCCGGGCATTGGCGAACAATAAGCTGCGTGCTTTTCTAACCATGCTCGGTATCATTATCGGTGTTGCTTCCGTCATCACGATGCTGGCTATCGGACAAGGTTCGAAGAAAAGCATCCAGCAGCAGATTTCCGAAATGGGATCGAACATGATTATGATTCATCCGGGAGCCGATATGCGTGGAGGTGTCCGCCAAGCCCCGTCTGCTATGCAGACTTTGAAGCTTGCCGACTACGAAGCCTTGCGTGATGAGACAAGTTTTCTGTCCGCCATCAGTCCCAATGTTTCATCATCGGGGCAACTCATTGCCGGAAACAACAACTACCCAGCTTCCGTGAACGGTGTCGGAACAGAATACCTCAACATCCGCCAGCTGACTGTTGAAAACGGAGAGATGTTCACAGAGGCCGACATACAGAGTTCGGCGAAAGTATGTGTGATTGGAAAGACTATAGTAGACAATCTTTTTCCGGACGGAAGTGATCCGGTAGGTAAGATTATTCGTTTCAGTAAAATACCGCTTCGTGTGGTAGGTGTGCTTAAAGCCAAAGGCTACAACTCCATGGGACAAGACCAGGATGCAGTAGTGCTTGCACCATACACCACAGTGATGAAACGTCTGCTTGCCGTTACGTATTTGCAGGGAGTGTTTGCCTCTGCCCTTACCGAAGATATGACGGATTATGCTACTGACGAAATCAGTACGATCCTCCGTCGCAACCATAAGCTGAAAGCTTCGGATGACGATGATTTCACCATCCGTACCCAACAGGAATTGAGTACAATGCTCAACTCAACCACCGATTTGATGACAACCCTGCTGGCTTGTATCGCAGGTATTTCATTGGTAGTAGGTGGTATCGGAATTATGAATATCATGTATGTATCCGTTACGGAACGTACCCGTGAAATCGGTCTGCGTATGTCTGTCGGTGCACGTGGAGTCGATATTCTAAGCCAATTCCTTATCGAGGCCATCATGATTAGTATCACGGGAGGTATCATCGGAGTGATTATCGGTTGCGGGGCTAGCTGGATTGTCAAGAGCGTAGCGCATTGGCCTATCTATATCCAGCCGTGGAGTGTATTCCTTTCCTTCGCAGTATGTACCGTTACGGGCGTCTTCTTCGGATGGTATCCGGCTAAGAAAGCAGCTGATTTAGACCCGATAGAAGCCATCAGATACGAATAATTGATTGACAACCGTCGGTTGTCAATTAAAAAAATTATCTTTGTCTTTATGAAACAAACCTTTACATCCGCACGTCGTCCCCTGGAGATACTGATACACATTATCAGCTGGGGGATTATGTTCGGTTTCCCGTTCTTCTTCGTTGAACGTGGAAACGGGAACATTAACTGGATGGCCTATATACGCCATCTTGCTGTACCACTCTCTTTTATGATTGCGTTCTACGTGAATTATTTCATTCTTGTTCCTCGTTATCTGTTTCAGAGTCAGGCCAAAAGATATATCGTCTACAACATTATCTTTTTATGTGTCATCGGCATTTTGTTACATCTCTGGCAAAGCCTGACATTCGATCCGTCATTTGCACCCAAAGCCAAAAGACCGGGTATGCCTCCGGGATGGCTATTCTTCCTTAGAGATATGTTGAGCCTCGTATTTACTATCGGCCTAAGTGCCGCTATCCGTATGAGCGCGCGATGGACGCAAAATGAAGCTGCCCGCAAAGAGGCGGAACGAAACCGTGCGGAAGCGGAACTGAAAAATCTGCGAAACCAACTGAACCCTCACTTTCTGCTGAATACCCTGAATAATATCTATGCACTGATTGCATTTGATTCGGACAAAGCGCAACAAGCAGTTCAGGAGTTGAGCAAACTGCTTCGTTATGTGTTATATGATAACCAACAAACGTACGTTCCTCTCTGTAAAGAGGTTGATTTTATCCGAAATTACATTGAACTGATGCGCATCCGCCTGTCGGCCAATGTACAGATGATTACTAAATTTGATATTCAGCCTGACAGTCAGACGCTTATTGCTCCGCTTATCTTTATCTCATTGATAGAGAATGCTTTCAAGCATGGCATCTCCCCTACTGAATCGAGTTTCATCAGTATTCATCTTTCGGAGAATGATAAGGAAGTGATTTGCGAAATCCGCAACAGTAATCATCCAAAGACAGTGGAGGATAAAAGTGGCTCGGGTGTGGGACTGGAGCAAGTCAGCCGCCGGTTGGAGATTCTTTATCCCGGGGCTTATACCTGGTCGAAAGGCATCTCAAAAGATGAAAAAGTATATGAATCGAGATTAAGTATCAAGATCAGAGAATAGATCTCAAAACATTGGATATAAAAACTTTAGATATAAAATAGTATGATGTTACGTTGTGCAATTGTTGACGATGAGCCGTTAGCTCTTAGCTTGTTAGAGAGTTACGTGAATAAAACCCCGTTCCTGCAACTCGTAGGAAAGTATTCCAGTGCGGTTCAGGCAATGAAAGAATTGCCTGGCGAAGAGGTCGATCTCCTGTTTCTGGACATCCAGATGCCAGAGCTTAATGGTTTGGAGTTTTCGAAGATGGTAGATCCGCACACCCGTATTGTGTTTACTACCGCTTTCGGACAGTATGCCATCGACGGTTATCGTGTCAATGCACTTGATTACCTGCTGAAACCAATCTCCTACGTCGATTTCCTGCAAGCTGCCAACAAGGCCCTTCAATGGTTCGAACTTGTACAGAAACCGGAAGAGATAGACAGTATTTTTGTGAAAAGTGACTACAAACTGGTGCAAGTGGACTTGAAGAAAATCATGTATATCGAAGGACTGAAAGATTATATTAAAATATATACGGAAGATGCTTCCAAACCTATTCTATCACTGATGAGTATGAAAGCAATGGAGGAACTTTTACCGTCCAGCCGTTTCATACGCGTGCACCGCTCATTCATTGTACAAAAAGATAAGATACGCGTGATCGACCGCGGCCGTATTGTTTTTGACAAGACATATATTCCTATCAGCGATAGTTACAAGCAAGTTTTTCAGACTTTTCTTGACGAAAGGAGCTAATTATTCATGAATTTATCGGTAAAAAAGTGAATTTTGTCGATTATAGTTTGTCAAAACCCGTTTTATATCTACCTTTGCAACGAACAGAAAGGGATTGTGAAATTCCAAGAATAGAATAGTTTAGTTAAGTCTAGTTTAGTTTTTGTGTTAATAGCTCCCTCGTCGGCGGACGAACTAGGGAGCTATTTTTTTTATTTATTACAGGAATATAATTGCACAAAATATACATATTTTCCATAACTTTGCAGCGACAAAGGATCACACAAATGGAATATAGCGTAGAAGAACTAAAAAGTGCATTAATAGAGAAATGCGAGAGTGAAGGTATCCTGTATGCAACGGTTGCAATGGACCGTCGTACTAAAGAAATGATTCTTCCTGATACTTTACAAGGAGCTCTGAAACATCCGGAATTCTTCGTATGTACCTGCAAGAAAGTAAAAGACCAATATGTAGTGGAGGAGATTACTAAAGTGTAATACTCCCCCCAGTCTTTTATTTTTTATTCGCCCAGTTCACTTAGCAAATCGTAGGAAGGAGCAAAGAAAAGTGTTCCCGTAACTGCTGTACTAAAGTCCAGTAAACGGTCGGTATTGCCTACCGGATTGCCAATAAACATGCTTTCCAACATCTGCCGGGTAGTAGTGAACGTACTTGCATAGCCGATGAAGTAAGTACCATATTCTCCCTTAGACGTATTGGCGAACGGCATATTGGCACGCACTATTTTCAGGTCATCTCCAATATTAGTGACGGCATTATGCGCATTTTGAGGTTTCTCCTCGTCAGACAGTTCGACATCGTTAAACTTACGACGCCCGATCACTTTCTCCTGTTCTTCCACAGGTAAGGAGTTCCACGCAACCATATCGTGAATATACTTCTGCACAAAGACATAGCTGCCTCCTGCAAAATCAGCATCTTCCTCTCCTACAACTGCAAAATGATAGGGATTTTCATCAACCGCCGGATTCTCCGTTCCATCCACAAAGCCGATAATGGCTTTGCCATCCATATATCTGAAACCGTGAGTTTCGTCGACAGGTTCAACCACGCCTTGAAGTTTCTCATCGATGATAGATGCAAACTCAAAACATAATCCCATCTGTTTTGCACGGATATGAAACAATAAGTCGCCCGGAGTAGAAACTGCCGTATGCTTCTCGCCTTTTATCTCTTCGAAAGTTTTCAGTTCTTTGGGTTTTCCCTGTTCCGGGAAAAGACGGTTCCAGGCATCGGCTCCAAATCCCATGGTACAACTGAACATCATATCAGGAAAACGGTTACGCATACTGCGAATCAGGGCCGAGAAATTGGCACACACATCTTTTACTTTGTCAAGAGTTTCAGGCGAATCTTTTAAAGTATAAACAATAAAAATAACATTTTCGCCTTGTTTCCCCGCTACGTCTTGTGGGATATTACCACCAAATGAATGTTGATAAGGATTCATATTTTTCTTTTTTTTCTATTAGTTTCGTCAATGAAATAGTTCTGTTCTAACTCATCTTTTTATTAGGATCTTCAATATATGCGGCAGCCCCTTTATCCATAAACAGTTCTACATTTTGCGCATGATGAGCCACATAGGCTGCGGGACCAGTGTCTCCCGAATTACAGATTTCTTCTACTACATCGGCTTTATTTTTTCCGGTAATCAGGAAAATGACATAGCGGGCATTCTGAATGGGGTATCCCGTCATTGCGATACGCTTCTGCCCGTTACGGGGATGTGCACTGACCACATAAATAGAGTTTGAAGTCAGCAAATCTTCTTGCCCGGGAAAGATCGAAGAAGTGTGTCCGTCATCTCCGGCTCCCAACAGTATAATATCGAATTCGGGCCAACCACGCTTAAACGGCACTTGCTGCCGGACTAACTCCGAATAACGAACCGCCTCTTTCGCAGGCTTTGCCTCTCCACGGATACGGAATACATTCTCATAGAGAATAGGAGTGATACCCAAAAGAAGGTTGCGCATCATTCCGTAATTACTGTCCGAATCATCGGGAGGCACACAACGTTCATCCACCCAATAAATCCGCATACGGTCCCAAGGGGTAATTTCCATATATTCATTCGCCCATAAATCGAACATCAGAGCAGGGGTATTACCACCACTAACTGCGATATTGAACACTCTGTCCGGCTCTTCATTCATGATTTCCACCAGGCGGAGTATCAATGCTCGTGAAGTTTCAATTGATGAGGAAAAAACTGATAGTTTCATAATTCACAATATTGATCTGTATTTGTCAAATTCTTACAAGGATTCGTCCAGTCAGCCCCATGTTCGTGCATCATTGCTTCACTTTCCAAAGGTCCCCACGTACCTGCGGGATAACCGTAAAGAGGCGCATCGGGGTTATCTTTCCAATAGCGGAGCACCGGATCGAAGAATTTCCATGAGGCTTCTACTGCATCACTTCGAGTAAATAAAGTCGGATCGCCCTGGATACAATCATCTATCAGACGGGCATAAGCGTCACCACTAGGCACACCGCCCAACTGTGCATAACTGAAATCCATCGTCACCTGGCGGACTTCGAAACCTGCACCGGGGACTTTCATTCCGATTTTGAGCACAATTCCTTCATTCGGTTGCAAACGAAGGATCAATTTATTAGCCCGTGGACAGTTGCCACTAGCACAATGAAACATCTGGTGAGGTGTTTCCCGGAAATGCACAACGATTTCCGTTACTTTCGTCGGCATTTGTTTACCTGTACGAATGTAGAACGGAACGCCACTCCAGCGCCAGTTACTAATGCCCAGTTTCATGGCAATATAAGTTTCCGTGCGCGAATCGGGAGCCACTCCTTTTTCTTCACGGTATCCTTTTTTACTACCGGAGGCTGTATATTGTCCGCGAACAATATGTTCATTCAAATCGATATCATTCAATGGAGTAAGAGATTCGTAGACCTTCACCACTTCATTACGGAAATTGTCTGCATTGAAAACAGCAGGCGGTTCCATAGCCGTAAGGGCCACGAGCTGTATCAGATGATTCTGCACCATATCCCGCAGCGCACCTGCCGTTTCATAGAACCCGCCTCGTTGCTCGATACCCAGATTTTCTACGGCTGTAATTTCTACGTAGTCAATATAGTTACGATTCCAGAGAGGTTCGAAGATACCGTTGGCAAAACGGAAAGCCAGTACATTCTGGGCCGTTTCCTTACCGAGAAAATGGTCGATACGGTAAATTTGATGCTCATTGAAAACAGAGGCATACGTTTTATTCAGTTCAAGTGCCGACTCGAGATCATAACCGAAAGGTTTCTCAACGATGATGCGCGAGTGGGGAGTGTTAAGTCCGGCAGCTTTCAAATAGAGGGGCACTACTCCGTAAAGTGATGGCGGAGTGGCAAGATAGAACAGCAGATTGTCCGGATCTACCTCATTAGTCAATTCAACCAGACGTTGGCGGAGTTGCGGGTAACCTTCTTCTTTTGCCGGGTCCATCGGTAAATAGTAGAGATGGGAGACAAATGAAGCCATAAGAGCTGTGTCCTGTTCTTCAGACTTGACAAACAGTTGTAGTTCTTCTAATATATAGGAACGGTAGTTATCGTCAGAATAGACCGTACGCCCGATACCCAATATGGAAAACTCTCCGGTCAACCGTTTTTCACGGTAGAGGGAGTAAAGGGCAGGCATCAGCTTACGCTTGGTCAAATCACCTGACGCACCGAAAATTATCATTGCAAATTTATCCACTTTATTAATTTCTAAATATGAATTATAGGTTTACTCAAACATTATAGGTGCCCGATTTCGTATCTCCTCCGTGGCCTGTCCAGTTCTCGTGAAAGAACTGTCCGCGCAACTCATCCTTACGCTCAAAAGTGTGCGCACCAAAATAATCGCGTTGTGCCTGTACAAGGTTGGCGGGCAGATCGGCAGAAGTGAGCGAATAGAAATAGTTGAGGGCAGAGGAGAAAGCAGGAACGGGAAGTTCTTCTTTCATGGATTCCGCCACCAGGCTCTTCCATCCGGGAAGCAATGTCTTCATTTCTTCTTTAAAATAAGGAGCCAACAACAAGTGTTTAGGCTTGTCGGTGGCTTCGAAGGCAGCTGCAATATCGTTCAGGAATATACTGCGGATGATGCATCCCCCACGCCACATACGCGCAATGGAAGCCAGGTCGAGATGCCAGCCGAAAGCGTCGGAAGCACGTTGCAACACGGCGAATCCCTGGGCATAAGAGACGAGTTTGGAAGCATAAAGAGCAGAAAAGATATTCTTTACGAGTTCCGCCTTATTATATATAGGTTGTGTATGTTGACACTGGAATTGCTTGGAAGCCAGGTGACGCAAGTCTTTCTGTGAAGAAAGGCTTCGTTCGAATACCGCCGTGGCAATTAGCCCTAACGGCATACCGAGTTCCATCGCATTGATAACCGACCATTTTCCGGTTCCTTTCTGTCCGGCTGCATCCAGGATTTTATCAATGAGATAACCTCCGGATTTGTCTTTATGCCGCAAAATGTTGGCGGTGATTTCGATCAGATAACTGCGGAGTTTGCCTTCGTTCCAACGGGCAAAGACATCAGCCATTTCCTCATTGGTCAGATCAAGCAGCTTTTTCATCACCCAATAGGCTTCGGCAATCAGCTGCATATCACCATATTCGATACCGTTGTGAATCATCTTCACAAAATGACCGGAGCCGGCAGGACCCACCCATTGACAACAAGGAGTGCCGTCCGGTGCTTTTGCCGCAATACTTTGAAGAATCGGTTTCACTTCCGGCCATGCTTTTTCCGAACCACCGGGCATGATAGAAGCTCCATTCAAGGCTCCCTCTTCACCACCGGACACACCGCTACCGACGAAAAGAAATCCCTTTGATTCCGCCAGTTGGACACGGCGGTTCGTATCTTCGTAATTAGAATTACCGCCATCAATAAGGATATCTCCCGGTGAAAGCAGCGGGAAAAGCTGATCCATCAGTTCGTCAACCGGACTTCCGGCACGAACCATCATCATAATCTTACGGGGAATAGCTATCGAATCTACAAACGCCTTTATATCTGTGAATCCTTCGATGTTTTTACCTTTTGCACGACCATTCAGGAAGCGTTCTACCACCCCCTCTTCTACTCCGGGAACAGTACGGTTATAAACCGACACGTGCCATCCCTTACTCTCCATGTTTAAAGCAAGATTCTCGCCCATCACAGCCAAGCCGATAAGTCCGATATCTGTTTTATTCTGATTTGCCATAACTTGTATATTTTGAATATTCTTTATCTTAGTAACATTTGAAATGCACATTTGTTCGCAATATTTTAGATTAAAATATTATTTTTGTGGTCTACAAATAAAATCAAGGATGAAGAAGATCAAAATCGGTTTGTTGGCACGCATCGTTATCGCCATCATTTTGGGTATTGCCATCGGCACAGTTTTCCCGGCTCCGCTAGTGCGAATATTTGTTACGTTCAATGGCATTTTCAGTGAATTTCTTAATTTCTCTATCCCATTGATTATCGTCGGACTGGTTACTGTGGCTATTGCCGACATCGGAAAAGGCGCAGGAAAAATGCTACTCGTGACAGCTTTGATCGCCTACTTCGCTACTCTTTTTTCAGGCTTTCTCTCCTACTTCACAGGAGTCACAGTATTTCCTTCGCTCATCGAACCGGGTGCACCACTTGAAGAAGTAAGCGAAGCGCAGGGAATCCTCCCCTACTTCTCCGTCTCCATTCCGCCACTGATGAACGTAATGACAGCTCTGGTTTTAGCTTTCACACTAGGGTTAGGACTGGCGTCACTCAACAGCGACGCATTGAAAAATGTGGCACGTGATTTTCAGGAAATTATCGTACGAATGATAAGTGCCGTCATTCTACCTTTGCTACCGCTTTATATCTTCGGCATATTCCTCAATATGACACATTCGGGGCAAGTATATTCTATCCTGATGGTGTTTATTAAAATTATCGGAGTCATCTTCGTTCTTCATATTTTCCTGTTGGTTTTTCAGTATTCCATTGCGGCATTGTTTGTGCATAGAAATCCATTCAAATTGCTTAGCAAAATGCTGCCCGCTTACTTCACGGCATTGGGTACACAATCATCTGCAGCCACCATTCCCGTGACACTGGAACAGACCAAAAAGAACGGAGTATCTGCTGAAGTAGCCGGATTTGTGATTCCGCTATGTGCCACCATCCATCTATCGGGCAGTACACTGAAAATTGTAGCCTGTGCACTGGCATTGATGATGATGCAGGGAATGCCGTTCGACTTCCCCCTGTTTGCCGGGTTTATCTTTATGCTGGGTATCACTATGGTAGCTGCTCCGGGAGTCCCGGGTGGAGCAATCATGGCTTCCCTGGGGATTCTACAATCCATGCTCGGTTTCGACGAATCGGCACAAGCTTTGATGATTGCGCTTTACATCGCCATGGATAGTTTCGGTACTGCCTGCAATGTAACGGGAGACGGAGCTATCGCTTTGATTATCGACAAAATAATGGGAAAAAACCGTGCTGAATGACTGTGCTGAAAAATAATTGGAAAGTCACTTGGCTGGGTCACAAAAAATGCCGACATTTGCACCCACATTTTCAATTATATAAATAATTAGCGTATGAAAAAAGCCCTAATTTCAGGCATCACCGGGCAAGATGGTTCTTATCTTGCCGAATTTCTATTGCAAAAAGGTTACGAAGTACACGGTATACTCCGTCGTTCTTCTTCGTTCAATACAGGACGTATTGAACATTTGTATTTTGACGAGTGGGTGCGCGACATGAAACAGAAACGTACGATTAATCTGCATTATGGGGATATGACAGATTCTAGTTCGTTAATTCGTATTATTCAACAGGTGCAACCGGATGAAATCTACAATCTCGCAGCTCAAAGCCACGTGAAGGTTTCGTTCGACGTTCCGGAATACACTGCCGAAGCAGATGCTATCGGCACGTTGCGTATGCTCGAAGCTGTACGCATCCTGGGACTGGAAAAGAAAACCCGCATCTATCAGGCTTCTACTTCCGAATTGTTCGGTAAGGTGCAGGAAGTTCCACAAAAAGAGACAACTCCATTCTATCCCCGTTCTCCGTATGGGGTAGCCAAACAATATGGTTTCTGGATTACTAAAAACTACCGCGAAAGCTATGGTATGTTTGCTGTAAACGGTATTTTGTTCAATCACGAGAGCGAACGCCGTGGTGAGACGTTCGTTACACGTAAAATTTCGCTTGCTGCCGCACGTATCGCACAGGGCGAACAGGACAAACTGTACCTGGGTAATCTGGATTCTCTTCGCGACTGGGGATATGCCAAGGATTACATCGAATGTATGTGGCTAATCCTGCAACATGATGTTCCCGAAGATTTCGTTATTGCTACTGGAGAAATGCACACGGTGCGCGAATTCGCAACGTTAGCATTCAAGGAAGCAGGTATCGAACTTCGTTGGGAAGGCGAAGGCGTAAATGAAAAAGGTATTGACGTAGCTACCGGAAAATCTCTGGTAGAAGTTGATCCGAAGTATTTCCGTCCATCGGAAGTAGAACAATTGTTGGGCGACCCGACTAAAGCTAAAACACTGTTGGGCTGGGATCCACGTAAAACATCATTCGAAGAACTGGTAAGTATCATGGTTCGCCACGATATGGAGAAAGTGAGACGAATGATTGCTACCAAACATTAAAACTTGCTTTACTAATAGAATGGAAAAGAATGCAAAGATATATGTAGCAGGACACCGCGGACTTGTGGGATCTGCTATCTGGAAGAATTTGCAGGATAAAGGATACACCAATCTGGTAGGCCGCACTCACAAAGAGCTTGATCTGCTGGATGGCATGGCTGTCCGTAATTTTTTCGATGAAGAACAACCGGAATATGTATTCCTTGCTGCTGCCTTTGTGGGTGGTATCATGGCGAACAGCATCTACCGTGCCGACTTTATCTATAAGAATCTGCAAATTCAACAGAATATCATCGGAGAGAGCTTCCGTCACCATGTAAAGAAGTTGCTCTTCCTTGGTAGTACGTGTATTTATCCACGCGATGCCGAACAGCCGATGAAAGAAGATGTATTGCTTACTTCACCGTTAGAATATACCAACGAGCCGTATGCAATCGCCAAAATTGCCGGACTGAAAATGTGCGAGAGCTTCAACCTGCAATATGGAACGAACTACATCGCTGTGATGCCGACAAACCTTTACGGACCGAATGATAATTTCGACTTGGAACGCAGTCATGTACTGCCTGCCATGATCCGAAAGATTCATCTGGCACACTGTCTGAAAGAAGGAAACTGGGAAGCTGTACGCAAAGATATGAATCTGCGTCCGGTGGAAGGTGTAAATGGCGACAGTCCGAAAGAAGAAATCCTGGCTATTCTGCAAAAATACGGAATCAGCGAAACAGAAGTCACTCTTTGGGGGACAGGTACTCCACTCCGCGAGTTCCTTTGGAGCGAAGAAATGGCAGATGCCAGCGTCTTCGTAATGGAGCACGTAGACTTCAAAGATACCTATAAAGAAGGCAGCAAAGATATCCGCAACTGCCATATCAACATCGGCACCGGTAAGGAAATCACCATCCGTCAGCTGGCCGAACGTATTGTAGAAACTGTAGGGTATCAAGGAAAACTGACCTTCGACAGCAGCAAACCGGACGGCACTATGCGCAAGCTGACCGATCCTTCGAAACTGCACTCTTTGGGGTGGCACCATAAAATTGAAATCGAGGAAGGCGTACAAAGAATGTACGAATGGTACTTGAAATAAGAATTTAAAGAATCAATCAATATGCTATGAGCAGAATGATTTTTGCTTATAGCATATTTTTTTTTGATTATAGCATAATGATTTTTGGTTATAGCATAATGAAATTAGCTATAACCATAATCTTTCCTCCTACCAGCCTGTCGCAATCTCACTACATCGCCCTTCCCCCATTTCCAAAAATTCTTCCCTCTTAATTCTTCATTCTTAATATAATTGCTATATTTGCACAAATTAATACCAAATGTGCAAAACAATGGAACAAAGTTTTATAGCCTACATTGAGAATAGTATCAAAAATAATTGGGACCTGGATGCCCTGACCGATTATAAAGGTGCAACTTTACAGTATAAAGACGTAGCTCGCAAGATCGAAAAACTCCATATCATTTTTGAAGAAAGTGGAATCCGCAAAGGAGATAAAATTGCTGTTTGCGGAAGAAACAGCTCTCATTGGGGAGTCACTTTTCTTGCTACACTGACGTATGGGGCAGTTGTTGTACCCATTCTCCATGAATTTAAAGCGGACAATATACATAACATCGTCAACCATTCCGAAGCAAAATTACTGCTTGTAGGAGATATGGTATGGGAAAACCTGAATGAGTCGGCAATGCCGCTACTGGAGGGTATCCTGATGATGAACGACTTCACCCTGCTAGTGTCACGCAGCGAACGACTGACTTATGCACGCGAACACCTGAACGAAATGTTCGGCAAAAAATATCCGAAGAATTTCCGCACAGAGCATATCGCTTATCATAAGGATGAACCGGAAGAACTGGCTGTTATCAATTATACTTCAGGAACAACAAGTTACTCGAAAGGAGTAATGCTCCCCTATCGCAGTCTGTGGTCAAATACCAAATTTGCTTTTGAAGTATTAGACCTGCAAGCCGGAGATAAGATCGTATCCATGCTCCCTATGGCACACATGTACGGACTGGCTTTCGAATTCCTTTATGAGTTCTCCGTGGGTTGCCACATCTACTTCCTTACTCGCATGCCGAGTCCGAAAATCATTTTCCAGGCTTTCGAAGAGGTGAAACCTAATCTGATTGTTGCCGTACCGCTTATCATCGAAAAAATCATCAAGAAGAGCGTACTTCCGAAACTGGAAACTCCTGCAATGAAGATTTTACTAAAAGTACCTATCATCAATGACAAGATAAAAGCAACGGTACGCGAAGAAATGATTAAAGCATTTGGCGGAAACTTCAAAGCTGTTATTGTAGGAGGTGCTGCTTTCAATCAGGAAGTAGAACAGTTCTTGAAAATGATTGATTTCCCTTATACGGTAGGATATGGAATGACGGAATGTGGTCCGATTATCTGTTACGAGGATTGGAGAAGATTCAAACCGGGTTCATGCGGAAAAGCCGTACCACGTATGGATGTGAAAGTGTTGTCATCTGATCCCGAGAACATTGTTGGAGAAATCGTATGTAAGGGTCCGAATGTGATGTTGGGATATTACAAAAACGAAGAAGCCACCCAGGAAGTTATCGACAAAGACGGATGGATGCATACAGGTGACCTGGCTTTGATGGATGCTGAAGGAAATGTTACGATCAAAGGACGCAGCAAGAACCTGTTATTGAGTGCTAGCGGACAGAATATCTACCCGGAAGAAATTGAAGATAAATTGAACAACCTGCCATACGTGGCTGAAAGTATTATCGTTCAGCAAAACGAAAAACTTGTCGGACTTGTTTATCCTGATTTTGACGACGCTTTCGCTCATGGTCTGAAGAATGAAGACATCGAGCAAATAATGGAAGAAAACCGTGTGGCACTGAATGATACGCTACCGGCTTACAGCCAAATATCCAAGATGAAAATCTATCCGGAAGAATTCGAAAAGACACCGAAGAAGAGCATCAAACGTTATTTATACCAGGAAGCAAAAGGCTAATATAAAGTTAGCTGCATAGAGATATTACTTAAACCGAAAAGAGAAAGGAATGAAGATAAAGAAAACAATATTCACGGCAGCTATACTAATGGCTGCCGTTTGTTTACCGGCACAGAACAAGAGTGCAGGTATTAATATATCTATCTGGAAAGATATTTGTACGCAACCGCATGACAGTACACAGACGACTTATGTGAACATCGGTCTCCTGTCTACAATGAATCGCTTGAACGGTGTGGGTATCAATGCATTGGGAAGTGTGGTACATGGTGACATGAACGGAGTACAGATCACCGGATTAGCCAATCTGGCAGGTGGAACAATGAGGGGTGTCCAGCTGGCCGGTATCAGTAATATCAGTGGTAACAACACCGTAGGACTTTCTGCTGCCGGACTGGTAAATATCACCGGCGACAGAACTCAGGGAGTAATCATATCCGGTTTAACCAGTATCGGAGGAGATAATACCTCGGGGTTAATGATTAGCGGTTTCATGAATGTGACGGGCAATATGGCTTCGGGACTACACTTTTCCGGAGCGGCAAATATTACAGGACAGAGTTTCGGCGGCTTGATGGCTTCCGGACTTTTGAATGTAGTAGGCGAACACATGAACGGCTTGCAGATTGCAGGAATTGCCAACATAACTGCATCGAAACTGAATGGGGTGCAAATAGCATTATGTAATTATGTAACGCAGGCCCGCGGACTTCAAATTGGCCTTGTCAATTATTACAAAGAAGATATGAAGGGATTCCAACTCGGATTGGTTAATGCGAATCCTGATACAAGAGTGCAAATGATGGTGTATGGTGGAAATGCTACGCCTGTCAATATAGGTGTACGCTTCAAGAACCAATTGTTTTATACCATTCTGGGAGTCGGCTCCATGTATCAGGGGTTGAATGATAAGTTTTCGGCAAGTGCATCCTATCGTGCCGGTTTGTCCTTCCCTCTTTACAAAGGCTTATCCATCAGCGGAGACCTTGGCTACCAGCATATCGAGGCGTTCGATAACAAAGACGAGGTGATTCCGAAACGCTTATATGCATTGCAGGCACGTGCCAATCTGGAATATCAATTTACCAGGAAGTTCGGCATCTATGCAACAGGTGGTTATGGGTTAACCAGATTCTATAATAAATCAAGCAATTACGATAAAGGAGCGATTATAGAAGCAGGCATTGTTCTTTTCTAAATAAAATTACAATGAACGTTGAGATGAACATAACTACAATTAGAGAATACCAGCCAACAGATAAGAATGCTGTAATAGATTTAATCAGACAGAACACGCCTGCATATTTTGCACCGAAAGAAGAAGCTGATTTTAGTAACTATCTGGATAGCGAACGTGAACTTTATTTTGTTCTATTACTCAACAAGAAGGTTGTAGGCTGTGGCGGAATAAATTTTACAAAGGATAAAGCCAGCGGAAAAATAAGTTGGGATATCATACATCCCCAGTACCAAGGCAAATCGTTAGGAGCACAATTATTAAAATATAGAATTGAAATATTAAAGTCCATTGATGGTATTCAAAAAATAACCGTTAGAACTTCACAATTAGCCTATAAATTCTACGAAAAGCAAGGATTCACACTGAAAGAAATCCAAAGAGACTATTGGGCCAAAGGCTTTGATATGTATAGTATGGAATATAACGGGCATTAATAATAAAAGTGCAATTCAATATTAATAATGAATTACACTTTTCCTTATGTATCAAGTAAATAAAGACACTATATTTTAAGCATTACTAAAACTATCAAATGATAAATGATGGTTTTAAGCCCTTATCATTTCAATCTATCACACTTTTTCTTTTATCAGACCAGTACGATAAGCAACAAGCAGTTTCTTCAAATCCTGTATTTGAGTCACTAGTTCTTTTCCCTTATCGGTATCTTTCACCATCATTCGTTGCGAATTAAATTCGAGAACGAAGTTGGTCGATTTGATATCAAGCCCCTCTTCAATGGCTTTCTGACGAGACTGGAATGGTTCGTGCTGTACGAGTTGCATACCATGAGAATGATAAACAAGCGTATACCCCGCAATTCCCGTTTCCGGCTGATAAGCTTTTGAAAAACCGCCATCAATAACGAAAAGCTTGCCATTGGCTTTCATAGGTTGTTCCCCCTGAATCGTTTTCACAGGCACATGACCGTTGATAATATGCGAATGAGGCCCTGAAGCTCCAAACTCTGTCAAAATCTGGTCACAAATATCTTCCCGGTTACGCAATGTGTAATAATAGCCTTTCTTTTCTTTATGCAACTCTTTATCTTCTACAAAATAACGCTCAAAAGTCGCCATCTTATCTTTATCAAACAAAGGAGCTTCCGGGCCACACCACATATACCAGATATAATCCATAGCAAATTCCTTATCCTCCTCTCCTTCTTCATCGAAATAAGCGGTACGGATCAATTGATCGGCTTTATCCAGCAATTTATGTCCCCAGTATTCCTTACCACGTATTTTGACATGTTTAAAGCTGCCATCCTCATTCAGAGGAACAGAAGCATGATAAAGAAGATTCGAGTTTGAAACCAGATACATGCCGCCATAGGTAAACAGACAACGCATGTGCTTCTTCAATTTCTCACTATTCATAAATGAATAATGAATCTTTTCTACCAATTCGCGTTCTTCTTCAGTCAGTCGGTAAGGATCTGCCGGATCTACAGTCGGGAAATTGGTATCACGCAAAGCATATTCTTTTCCTTCATATACAAAGACGCCGCGTTCAAAATCAATCTTCTCCAGAAGTTTACGATTAGCCATTCCGAATTCCGGACGGCGGTCGATGATTTCAGCTTCCAGCTTAAACTGGATAATGGTAATGGCTTTATGCATTTGAGTAATCAGACGCAAAGTCTTCTCATTATAATGAGCATCGGCAAAGTTCATTTTCGGCATGAAAATCGTGCAAGGATCATCGGCATACGTATCCATTGCAAAAGTAGCCAATGGAAGCAAATTGATTCCGTATCCGTCTTCAAGTGTCCCCAGATTACCATAGCGCATAGACATACGTATCACGTTAGCGATACAACTATCATTACCGGAAGCTGCTCCCATCCAGAGAATATCATGATTTCCCCATTGAATATCGAAATTGTGGTAATTACACAATGTATCCATAATGATATGCGCACCGGGACCACGGTCGTAAATATCACCTACGATATGAAGAGAATCAATAGTCAAGCGCTGAATCAGATTACACATAGCGATAATGAAATCGTCGGCACGCTTCGTAGTGATAATTGTGCTGATAATTACATTAATATAAGCATGCTTATTCGGTTCGATAGACGATTCGTGCAATAACTCCTGAATGATATAAGAGAATTCGGCAGGCAGTGATTTACGAACCTTCGAACGAGTATATTTGGAAGACACGTTCTGACAGACTTTCACCAGTTGGTTCAGCGTAATCAGATACCAATCATCCAGATCCTTTTCACGGGCCTTCACCAATTGCAGTTTCTCTTCGGGATAATAAATCAAAGTACAGATTTCTTTCTTTTCAGCTTCACGAAGAGTGTTGCCGAATATTTCATTTACTTTACGTTTTACCGCACCGGAAGCATTTTTCAGTACATGCTGAAAAGCTTCATATTCTCCATGAATATCAGTCAGGAAATGTTCCGTCCCTTTAGGTAGATTTAAGATAGCCTCTAAGTTGATTATTTCCGTACTGGCATCAGCAATGGTAGGAAAACTTCGGGAAAGCAGTTGCAGGTAACGGAGATCACTCACAATGCTTTCAGGAGTTATGTTACTTTGAGCAGTCATTCTATTTACAATTTTACTATTTACAATTATTTCTCAATTCAACAAGAACATTAACAACACTTGAGCGATAATTACCCGCAGAAACATACACAGCGGATAAACGGTCGCGTAGGCTACGGATGGGTTGTCGCCGGGAATTGTATCGTTTACATAGTTCAGTGCCATCGGATTTGCCATACTTCCGCACAACATACCGGATACAGTACCGAAATCAATCTTCATCATCTTGAAAGCCACAAACCCCACCAGTACGGTTGGAACAATAGTCAATCCGGCTCCTAAAGCGATCCATAACAAACCTTCCGGACGGAATACGGTGTCAAAAAAATGAGCTCCGGCATCCAGTCCCAGACAAGCAAGGTACATGGAAAGTCCCAAGGCACGCAGCATCAGATTCGCACTACGGGTGGTATAAGTAATCATGTGTATCCGTGGTCCAAAAGTTCCCAGAAGGATACCAACGATAATCGGTCCACCCGCTAATCCCAGCTTCACAGGAGTACTGACACCCGGAAAAGAGAAAGGAATCGCCCCCAATGCCAAACCGAGTACGATGCCGATAAACACAACAACCAGATTGGGTTCTTTCAAACTTTTTACAGCATTTCCAAGTACTTTCTCCACATTCTGAATAGCAGCAGCCTCTCCCACTACCGTCAGGCGGTCTCCTAATTGAAGTACCAATCCCGGAGTAGCAAGCAACTGCACACCCGACCGGTAAACGCGACTGATGTTAATCCCATAATGATTTCTCAACCGGAGTGAACCGAGTTTCTTACCATTCAGTTCAGGGCGGGTAACGACAATACGTTGCGAAATCAATTCACTATCAATCGCATTCCAGTCAATGTCCTCTTTATTCCAATCCGTATTTTCCTGTTCACCAAAAAGCACGGTCAAGGCCAAAGCATCTTTCTCCGCAGTTACCACCAGCAAACGGTCACCTTCCTTCAATATCTTGTCAGAAGTCGGAATACTTACATGTCCGTCACGCCATAAGCGGGAGATGACAAACTTCGGGTAACTCATGCGAGCTATATCCTTGATGCTTTTATTGAAAATAGCAGGATTGTGTACTTGAAACGCTGCAATGTAGGTTTTGTTCGCATCGTCTTTCTCTTTTATCTCCAAGTCTTCTTTGCGAACCAGCACTTTGCGAATTAATAAAACGGCAAGGATTACACCAACTACCCCCATCGGATAGGCTACCGCACATCCTAAAGCAGGAGTACTGCTGTCCATTCCCATCTGTTTTAATGTTTGTTGTGCAGCTCCCAACGCCGGAGTATTCGTCGTTGCTCCACAAAGGATACCAACCATATCAGGAAGAGAGACACCTGTCGCATAACTGGCCACCACCGTCAACAATGTTCCCAACAGAACAACTCCCAATGCCAGCATATTCAATGTCACCCCTCCTTTGCGGAAAGAGCTAAAGAAACCGGGACCGACTTGCAAACCGAGAGAATAAACGAAAATGACCAGTCCGAAACTTTCTGCGTAGTTCAACATCTGCGGATCGACCGAAAGCCCGAGATGGCCGGCGAGGATGCCTGCAAAAAAAACAAAAGTGACTCCCAGGGAAACTCCCCAGAAATGCACTCTTCCCAAGCCCAGACCAATGGCAGAAATCAATGAAAGTACCACAACAGCCTGTAAGGCAGAATGTTCGAGAAATAGACTATATAACCACTCCATGTATATAAAAACTAATAGGGCGCAAAGATAAAAACTATTTAGTCCGGTTCAAAACTTTTAAGCTTTCATTTCGCGCCCTATTTATACCCTGAATCATATATCCTGAAATCTTATTGATTACCCTTTTACTCCGTTACCTATTATTTTGTTCCTAATAACTATCCTATTTCTATCTTAACTATCTTATCCTTCTCTTTTCACCTGCATCTTGTTATCCCTCAAACGATCTTTTTCCCTCTGTTTCTTTCCGTTTTATCTTTCATCATTTCCCCTGAAACTCCACAAAGTTATTTCGTCCGTCCAGATAACCGCTTAACCTATTTCCACCGATGTACACATCATCCAGGTATGAAACATCATTCGGTCCGTATGACATACGAATGGAAGTCTGCGCATAATTCTCCCAGCTCCAACGGAAATTATATTCATACTGCTCTACTGTCCCGTTAGGATATTCCACCCGTATATAGTCAATTCCCGTACGATCTAAAAAGAAATCCAGTTCCTGACGGCAATAGTTACCGTCCATGTCCCGGTAGAAACTAACCCAGGTACGGCTACACAAATCAGCCGAACGATTATAGTATCCTGCACCATTATTATCATCATCATAGAAACTGTCTATTTCCACTTCGCAAGAGGTAAAACTTACCATCAATATAGCCATCAAAGCCAAACCGAAGTATTTAAATGTGTTCGTTTTCATATTCCTTTATTTTTAACGGTTCTCTAATTATTATCTATCATTTATCTTTCGATAGAACAAAAGTAGAGAATGAATTTTCCTTATGAAACTGAAAACTCCTACTTATCGGGAGGAAATTGCCTAAATCTAGGGGTAAATCCCCCCAATGAAGTCTATTTCAAAGAATTCTTGTATCTTTGCCTCCTGCTAACAACACATGAAATCATCTGTCGCATGAAGTCAATCAAATCCCATATCACCCAACTGCTGAAATCCCTCAATGAGGGAGTATTCGAAAAAGAACATACCATCGCACTCTCCCTATTATCTGCCATGGCAGGTGAAAGTATCTTTCTATTGGGCCCTCCGGGAGTAGCCAAGAGCTTAGTGGCGCGCAGGCTCAAACTGGCTTTTAAAGATGCGGATGCTTTTGAATATCTGATGTCTCGTTTCAGTACACCGGATGAAATATTCGGCCCCGTCTCCATCTCAAAATTGAAAGATGAAGATACATACGAACGTATTACAAAAGGATACTTGCCGACAGCATCGATTGTCTTCCTGGATGAAATATGGAAAGCCGGTCCTGCTATCCAAAATTCTCTTTTGACAGTAATCAATGAAAAGATATATCGCAACGGACAATTTACGGTGCGTGTTCCTCTGAAAGCGCTGATTGCCGCGTCCAACGAACTACCCGCAAAAGGTGAAGGACTGGAAGCCCTATACGACCGTTTCCTGATCCGCCAGTTTGTCGGATGCATTGAACAGGAATATGCTTTCGACCAGATGATTTCTTCTACACGGGAAGTAGAACCTGAAATCCCGGCAAAACTCCAGGTAGACGATGAATTATACAATCAAATACAAGCTGAAAGTGAGAAAGTAGGTATCCACTATACCATCTTCGAGCTGATTCACAATATCAAACGAGAAATCGAACAATATAATACAGGGCGGGATGAAAACACCCCTCCGATCTATATATCCGACCGCCGTTGGAAAAAAATAGTAGGTCTGCTCCGCACCTCGGCCTATCTGAACGAATCTCCGGGAATTCACTTCTCCGACTGCTTGCTGATGAGTGCCTGTCTGTGGGATGAAGTTTCGCAGCTCCCCATCATCGAAAACATAGTGGAACAGTCGATTGCACGGGGAATCAATACATATTTATTGGGAGAAAAACGACTGGAACAGAAACTGGATACATTGAAAGAAAACATGAAGTCCGAACACAGCCTACGGGAACTTAGCGATCCGGGAATCCAGGTCGTAGATACCTTCTATCATCGCATAGAAGGTTACCACATTGCCGGAAATTTACTCATCTTTGCTTCGGATTACCAGTCTTTGAGGAAAGACAGCAACCGGTTGTTTTATATCCAACAGGATAAATTCCGTCCGGTCAACAAAATCCTGAAAGCCTACGATTTCGTAAAGAACAGGAATATCGCACAAAAGAATATTTATTCCCTCCGAAAAGGGAAACGATCTGTTTTCGTCAACAATCAGGAGTATCCACTACTATGTTATGATAATTGCGAACCTTTGCCAACACAGCAGGACGGCAGTACTCCGTTCGAATTTACATTGCAGGAAGTGATAGATTTACTTCATCAAATGGAGGTAGAATATAAAACAATCTCCGAGCGGGAAACAGCATATACAAAGGAACATCTTTTCTTAAGTTCATCGCAAAAAAGCAAAATTAAGCGAATCTTAGGGGAAACTGCACATATCATAGAGAACTACCGGAACGAACTTCGCATCATCGCTCATGCCCATGAACAAGAGAACAGAGAGTATTAGGCTCAAGCACCTGCAAGACATTTATTACGAAAAATTGCAGGGAATAGCCTATGATGTGTACGACGAACAACTACACAATCTGATTATCCGTCCCGAAGAACTGGATGCGGACATTCACCTGTATTTTCGTCACACACAACCCTCCCTGCAAGATTTCTACTCCCGTTATGCATCGCAATGGGAATACTTTCATGAAATGAATGAAGCATCGGACGCAAAGTTTCTTCAATTCCTGAAAAACAGCGCATACCCCTTCTCCATGAAATATCACCTGGTAGACCTCAACGTAAAATACTACCTCCAACGTTTTAATGCAATCAGCCCGCGTTCCAAAGAATGGAAAGCGTTGTGGACTCTTTTTTTCGACAAGTGGCATACGCTACTCTCGAACAATGAGTTCAACTATCAGATGGAACATATCGAGCAACTCTGTGAGGATTTCTACCGTATTCAACTGGCATTAGCCAAAAATCTTCCGGTACGCGGTGGCTCACGCCTCGTCTGGCTACTTCGCAATCATAAACAGATAGCGGAACAGATTTTAGAATATGAAGAAACGATCAAACGAAATCCCGTTATCCGCGAACTGGTAGAAATCTTAGGCAAAAAACACCAAAGTAGCCGGAAACGTTTCAAAATGACCGCAGGTATTCACCGGGAACAAATTATATCTCATGCCACCCGAAGTGATATTGCAGGCATTTGCGAAGGAAACGATTTGAATAGTCTTCTCCCTCTGGAATATTGTTATCTGGCGGAAAAGAACCTGCAACCCATATTTTTCGAGCGTTTCATAGAGAAGAGACTACAAGTCATCGATTATCAATCGCACGAGAAACAAACCATCAATGATAAGAAAACAGTAGGAAATGAAGTTTCCGAAGAAGCTGAAGGCCCTTTCATCGTTTGCCTGGACACTTCCGGTTCTATGGCAGGCGAACGGGAAAGAATCGCAAAATCTACTCTACTTGCCATTGCCGAATTGACAGAAGTACAACATCGGAAATGTTACGTCATCCTCTTCTCCGATGATATCGAGTGTATTGAAATAACCGATTTAGGGAGTAGTTTCGATCGCCTTGTCGATTTTCTAAGCCAATCTTTTCATGGTGGCACAGATATGGAACCAGTCATCACACATGCTTTGCGAAAGATCAGCGAAGAAGGATATATGGAAGCAGACATCATCACCGTATCGGATTTTGAGATGCGTCCAGTCGATAAACTGCTATCCCAGTCCATAGAACATGCAAAAGCAAAACAGACAAAAATGTATGCCATTTCTTTAGGAGGCAAAAGTGCCGAGACCAGTTATCTGAAATTATGTGATAAATATTGGGAATATAGTGTTCAAAACGCTGAAAGTCTTAATAAAAATAGAATTGAAGAATCAAATATTTAATCAATGTTATAAAACATCTCTTTTTTCTTGTTTTATTTGCAAATTCGACAGAAGTCCGTATATTTGTACTGTATTTTTCATAGTATTAGATTTAAGGTTAACAAAAGATTGGCTGTCTGGGATAGATAGCCTTTTTTATGTCCTTTTCTCACGTCAAATATACCGTCACTATCCCATCCGGATGTTTACCCTATCCCATGAAGATACCGTCACTATAATAAGCGGATAGCGTCAATATGTTTCAAGTTCCCATTCCATCGATAAAAATTAAAAGCTTTCGAAAAAAATTTCTTCCGTTTAACATTTGAAACATAGCAGGTTATCTCATTTCACAAAAAACAGGTAAAAAAAATCTTGCTAAAAGATTTGCGTAGTCCAAAAGTTCCCCCTATATTTGCACCGCATTTGAGAGAGAATGCGGGTTCAAGGAAGTTTGGGTGAGTGGCTGAAACCACCAGTTTGCTAAACTGACGTACTCGTAAGGGTACCGGGGGTTCGAATCCCCCAGCTTCCGCAAAATCTCAAAATAAAAAGAGCTAAGTTTTATAGACTTGGCTCTTTTTAAATCTATCAAACTCCGGTGGGTTCGTCTAACGGTTAGGACACATGCCTCTCACGCATGTAATACGAGTTCGATTCTCGTACCCACTACTATCTGATTATCAGCCTCTTACAAACAAGTAAGGGGCTTTTTTATTGCCTTATATCTATATCAAAGTATCGTTTTTAGGCGTTATAAACGGGTATTATTAAAGAAAATGGTGCAAATTTTGCGCAAATTTTCATCTCGCATAATTATCACGCTATCCCGTTGACACGTTGTTTGCGTATATATACTAAAAACAATATTATTATGGCAACTGTTTGTTATCAATTAGACACACGTAGAGAAAAGAAAGACGGCACATACCCGATCAAGTTGTATATTAGGCATAAAAGCCGAATATTAATAAGTACCGATTTTTGCGCTACTCCGAGAACGTGGACGGGTACAGAGTATAGCAAAGAAGCGAAAAGCTACAAAGCTAAAAATGTAGCGATACGCAATCTTATAAATCGCGTGGAAATACTTATCGTTATGTTGGATAATAATCAGAAATTAAAAAGCATGAGCGACGCAGCCTTGAAAGATTATATTTCAAAGTCCATCAAAAACGAGTCAACCTGCAAAACTTTCGTAACCTACCTAGACGAGTTTATAGAGACAAAGACGAAAGGAAATACAATAGAACTATATAAGGCTACAAAGAATAAGATTCTTGCCTACGACCCGGTATGTACATTTGAGACTATCACAAAGAAATGGTTGGAATCTTTTAATAAATGGCTAAAAGATACAGGAATGAAAACCAATTCAATATCAATCCATCTACGGAATATTAGAGCCGTCTTTAACTATGCGATAGATAACGAAGAAACGGAGTTATATCCGTTTAGAAAGTTTGCTATCGAAAAAGAGGAAACCAGAAAACGCTCGCTAAGACCGGAACAACTCGCCACGCTCCGAGACTTTAACGGAGAAGAATATCAAAAGGAGTATCAAGACATATTCATGCTTATGTTTTATCTAATCGGAATAAACGCAATAGACTTATTTAACCTCAAACAAATAGTTGACGGACGCATAGAATATAAACGAGAAAAAACCGGAAAGCTATACTCTATCAAAGTAGAACCGGAAGCAATGGAGATAATAAACAGGTATAAAGGAAACAGATTTCTACTAAACACGCTCGAAACCAACGATTACAATTATAGAAAGTATATGGCAGCAATGAATAGAGGTTTGCAAAAACTTGGAAACTTTGAACGCAAAGGATTAGGTGGGAAAAAGATTAGAGATATTTTATTTCCCGGCATTACCTCGTATTGGGCGCGCCATACATGGGCTACAATAGCGCATAAAATAGAAATATCGAAAGATGTAATATCTTTAGCTTTGGGGCACGAGTTCGGATGCAAAACAACCGGAATTTATATAGATTACGATTTAGAGCAAATAGATAAAGCGAATAGAAAAGTAATAGATTATATTAATTCATTAAAATAATTCGCCCAAAACTTGCACAATAAGCAAATGCTTATTATTTTTGTAGAGTCAAATAAGAGTTCTTAATTTTAATGTTTAACCAATGAAAGATGAAGAAAGAAAGGAATTAGAACAAGAGTATGAGAATTTAAAACTTCTCGCTTCATTCCACGAAGCCTACGGGGTTCCCGAAAATGAAAAAGAAAGAGAAGCATTAATAAATGACATACTTGACCGGATGAATGAGATTCGGGAAAAATTAAAAGAATAATTAACCTCCCTCCCTTCGGGGAGGGATTAAAACTTTAAAATATGATAGATATAAACGCTTGTTTGCCAACGCCCGAAATGAAAGCGGATTTTGAAAGATTTAAAACCTTATCTACACAAGAAGAAAGGGATGCTTTCAAAAAAGAAATGCAAGCAAAATATAATGCACTGCCAGAAGATCAGCGAGAAGCCTATAAAAAAGCGTCTGAATCCGGACTAAAAGCAACCGTAGACGCTTGTAATGATTTCATTGAAAGAGCGGAAGAAGCTATATTAAGAGATAAGCTCGGAGAATTGCCGGAGGCTATTTCGTTTAGCTATATCGCAAAGAAGTATTTCGGTAAGTCAAGAAATTGGCTATATCAAAGAATTAACGGTAACATCGTAAACGGGAAAAAGGCTCGCTTTACTGATAATGAACTTCAAACATTTTTAAATGCCTTGAAGGATGTAAGCGAAATGATTCATCAAACATCGCTTAAACTCGGTTAAGATTCTTATTTGACACCAGTCCCGCAATTTGAGCCGTTGCGGGACTCTTTTTGTTTATGTAGAAAGCGAAAGCCCCGACTATACTTAGTCGAGGCTCATTCTTAATGGAATAAATAACGCATTATCTCTCAACTCAAAATCTAGCAACTTCCGTAGAGAGATGGTACAACAGATATCCCCACCCGTACACAAATATACTAATTATTTTTTGATTTGAATATTATTCGACCAATTATTATCAGAATAAACAAAATTATAATTCCAAACGCCCACCCGCCCAACTCCATTTTAATAGATTGCCATCGGTTTAACTTCTTTTCAACCGGATAAGGCACACGAATAGAATCGTTTTTAAGAATCGTATCGGTACGATTCGTTGTTAAGTAGCGATACAGATACTTATATCTATACTGATAAACTGTATCACCCTTTACGAGCGTATAAATACTATCTCGTTGATAGATGCTATCATAACGGATACTATCACGTGTCTTGTATTCAGTGCGAACGGATTCAACCGGGATATATTGAGTCCGGCATGATACGAAACATATTGCTAACATCAGCAATATGATAATATAAACTAGCCGTTTCATGGTCGAACTACTGTATTACGTAAGAAATTAGGGAACTCGGAGCGTACATCAAAACAGGGGCACGCCTTTATATATTCTTTCGGCTCTACCTCTCCGCTTCCGTCCAGATCGGGCGAAGTATCACGATGTCCGAGAACCTCGATTATCTCATATTCTTTGCAGAGTTTAGCAACCAACTCGCGCAAAGCCGCTCTTTGGGCGATCGTTCTTGTGTCTGCAGGCTTTCCGTTTGCATCCAAACCACCTATGTAGCAAATACCAACACTATGTTTATTATACGAAGATTCGCTAAAACCCTTCGTATTACAATGCGCTCCGTCAACCGCTAAAGATCTCCCTTTTTCTACCGTCCCATCAATCCGGATAACATAGTTATATCCGATCTGGTTAAATCCGCGTGCCCGGTGTATACGATCAATGTCTTTTGCGGTCAAATCCTGCCCGGCGCGCGTAGCCGAACAATGGATGATAATCGAGTCTATTTTATTCATTGCTTTCTTCTTTATTTTGATTATTAATTGTAATTGGTCTACGCGGTGGAGTTCTCCGGCTGCACTCGCTGTCTGGTCTGTCACATCGGTTATGTTCTGCATCCTTCAAAGCTAATTCAAGCTCGTAGTATTTACGCATCCAATTTTGCGCCTCTGCCTGTGCGGTTCTCCATTCTCGATAAATCGTATCTACTTTCTCGTCTCGTTGTTTTAGTCGCTCGTCGTACCGTTCAATCTGCTTGTTTAGATTGTCAATGATAGAAAGTAAATTTTGAAGTTCCATAGAATCCGCCGTAGCCTTTTCTTTTCTGGCGTTCGTTTTGCGATTCGCTAGAAACGTGACTGTAAAGCGGATCGCCTCTAATCCTCCTAACGCTCCTATGATTTTTAACCATTCGTCCATATTTTTATTTTATGTATTTCATATCGCTTTGGGTAGCTCTTATTCTACCGATAAAGCCTCATTAACCGCTACCTGAACAAAAGCGACGAACCCCGTACTCACATATTTTTTAATACTTTCGGCTTGTTCGGGAGATACTTCTACTTCACCGTTCTTGTAGATTTGTTGAGCTAATTCCAATTCGCCCAAATCGGCGGTTTTCTGATAGATCGCATTGCCTAACATCTTTGCAATATCGACGGTACTATTATTCCCTTCGATGTCTTTTACTTGAATTTTTCTAAAGTCTATTTTCATAGTTTTATTGCATAACGTGTAAATTAACCGTAGAAGATGTATTATTAACAGAAGCGTATGTTTCCGCTGTTACAAAAATTGCAAATCGGTAAGGTTCGAGAGTATAAGTACCCCCGCTTTGCCATGTTGTAAGAACCCGCTTAGGATAGCCAGAAGCGTTTACAATTGTTATCATTTTGCGCCGAGGTGAATTGCATATATATATATTACATAGTTTCCACTTCCTTCAAGAAAAATACAGTCTATCGGTTGTCCTGATTGCGCATATTTGTGATAAGTTGTATCAGTTCCATAATTATAGATATGTGCAAAGAAATCACTAGTCGAAGCGGAATTAAATGAAAGAGAAGTCATTTGTTGGTGTCCGAATTGTCCTCTACACCACAAATCAGCGGTTAGAAACCTATAGCTTCTATTTGTTCCGTTCGGTTCCTTAAAAGTGCCTTGATGCTGCATGTCGCCTTCAAAATACATCTTCCCTTCGGATGTGCTAAATCCGATTTCGCACATTACGACTTCTTTATTATCTACTATTTTAGTTCCTTGTAATGACTTAAATGTGCCTGTCGCGCCATTCAGTTTTTCAACTTCTAAGGTCTTAACATCGATAAAATCCGTTACAATCTTTCCATTAGTGATAAACGTCTTATTTCCAACCAATATCGCACCCGTTGCAGGAAGTGATAATTTTCCGTCTGCTGTTAATTCAAGCCCGGTTACATTATGCTTAATCGAACCGCCCGTCATTAACCAACCCTGCGTTTTTGCTTGATTACCAATAAACAGACCGGACGTGCCGAGTATATCGATCGTTGCATTTTGAGCTACTAACAACTGCGTAGCAACATTAACAAAGTCGTTAAACAAAGTCCATTTCGTTACATCGAAAGAAGAACCGGAATTATGATCTACACGACACGAATAAGTATTACCGTTGTAGATAATAGTATCTCGATACTGCGTATTATTAACATAGTTAGTGTTTGCTTTCCACTCACCGCGCGGGCGGATTAAAGCACCGGGAAGTCCGGTTGCTCCTGTATCTCCCTTGCCTCCCTGATCGCCTTTATCTCCTTTGTCCCCTTTATCCCCCTTATCTCCTGTATCACCCTTTACTTTCGTCCAAATATACTTAGAAAAAGTTGTGCTGTCTGCCGCAGTGAAGTCAACATATTGCCCTATCCAAGCACCGGGAGTCTCACCATTATTAGCAGTAAAACTCGTACCATTGTCCGAGTACTTGATGTGTAAGTAGGAAGTTTGTCCGTTGGCTCCGGTTGGTCCGGCGATACCTTGTTCTCCTTTAGGACCTTGCGAGCCTTTCAACTGTACCCACTTATAAGAAGCGTATCCGGTTGGAGCGGTCGCACTAGTTGTTACCGCTGTACCGATATAAGTGTTCGGAGTGTCAGACATCGGATTACCGTTCGCATTAGCGGAGTACTTTACGTGAAAATACTGTGATGTGCCGGGAATACCTTGTGATCCGGTCGGTCCTGTATCACCTTTGTCGCCTTTTGCCCCGGTTGCACCCGTATCTCCCTTATCTCCTTTATCTCCTTTGTCGCCTTTGTCGCCCGTTTCTCCCTTAGAAACATATTTAAGCCAATCAGTAGAATTGTCTGTTGGTTCTTGGATTGTTTTGTCTGCAATACATATCCATGTACTGCCATTGCATACAACTTCATCATAGTACCAATATGTGCCCGGCGTCCATACTCCTTTGAAAGCGGGTACGGGAACTTCTGTTATACCATCGTTAGATAATTGCTTGATAGTCCCTGTCATATACACATTGCGGAGATACGCACTATGTCCAGTCATTTCGATACCAAACAGTTTCAAGTTAGACAGGTCGCCCAACTGCATAGCGATCATTTCTTTTGTAATCTCCCAACTGTTAACACCCGTCAGATAACGGACATAGCTTTGTGTCGAATAGCTCGATCTTTGCCGATCTTTGCTTGTGAAGTTACCATACGAAACGAAGTGCATAGCCTTGCAAGGGTGTGCGGTTGTACCAGAACGAAGTGCATATTTAAACGTAGAATCACCGATCTTTTCAGTAATACGAAAATAAGCGGTTTGAAATCCGGTTGAGTCGTTGAATATACCTTTGCAAATATCGTCTACCTCTATTTCTGCTATTTCGCCCGGTTCGAGTTTAAGGTAGATGATCCGATTTGATTCGTCTATATTTTCAATAATCCCGCCGCCCGGAGCGTTCCACTCTTCGCCCGAAACGATTGATACGCGGTTGTAACGTAATTCAGGAACTTCAAGGAAATCACGTAGACGAAGAGATTTTGCATCTATATGACCGTCTTTGCCGATTAGCCAACCGATTAAGCCTTCTGCGTAGTCATTTGAGGATATATCACCGGAAAAAGTCGCTGATTTCGCAATCAGTTTATCAAGGACGTTAAGTATTTGCGTCGTTACTGTCGTTGCGGTCAACGTATCTGTAGAAATACCCTTCGTTACGTCTAGCCCATTGTCAACAATTAAACCGCCTAGCAACTTGATAAGAAATTGCGTTTCGTCTGGCGCTGTTTTGGATAAATACGAGTCTTTTAAAGCGTCGATAGCCGCATATAGTTCCTGCCTTATGCGTAAAGAAGAAAACGTATTATCGTCGGTCGGTGCCGTATTATTATCGGTCAGAGCAATAATACGAGACTTTATTTCAAATAGGGAACGAAGAGATGAAAATACATTCTCATCTGAAACAGTACGCCCGTCGTCGATTTTCAGCACGTCAAGATTAGCCCCGCCGCCATTTATAGGCGTTGGCGTTGTTGTACTAATACTTACCGAACCGGAATTGCGTAAATACTTATTCCGAAACGAATGAGGCACTTTCTTATTTTCTACTTCTATCATGTTTCTATTAATGATACGTTACAACTTTCATTTGCGTAATCAATACTCATTTGATCGACGACCATTTCTCTTTTGAGGGAATTCTCGTAAATCCTAGACAGTATCGAAAAGCCACGATTTAAATTATTGCTGTATCTAAATTTTGGAGCTTTATAATGCGTATAAAACTTGTCTATTAGTATTTGTTCCGGCAATACATTTTTATCGTGCAACGGACTATATACCGTTTTTAAATAATCAAATTTATCCCCTGATTTGGTAGCGCAATTTGAGTAAGAAGAAATATTTTTTGCGTTTGAGTTGATTAATAGTTCGATGTCGTCCATTTCTGTTACATTATTGTCGTTTATCACGTTGCTGTAAACTACGTCGGAGTCGTCAACTGCATTATTAAATATATCGTATGTAACTTTATTGTTAGTATACTTAAACGTGAAATCGGATATATGAAATGCAGTACAAGGATAACAGCCCCCATCCGTTCGATACATAGGATATTTTCCTAAATGATTCGGAGTGCTTAATTCAAAGCGTATCTTTCCGCATAGTATTTTATCATCTGGAAGTTTAATCGCAACTCCGTCCGTTGAGTCGTACAGATTAAATCTATAACTAACAGTATTCGTTAATCTCTTTTCATCATCGAAAACTTTATCACCTTCTTTGTTTATATGAACCAAATAGAAACCATCTTTAAGCGTACATTCGTCGTGATACCATTTTTCGACAAAAATATCTTCGCCGTTTTCCCTATACGCATAAACCTTATTTCTATCCTCGAACCCGCCGGAAGCCTTTTCACCACTAACTGAATCATACTCGCCCTTACTTACAAATCTCCAATCTCCAAATTCATCCTTATACCTATACCATGTAGCCCCTTTATAAGTTAAGTTATGCGTATTTTTATAATAGCCTCGATTTACTCGATCCGTATAATACTTTTGATTTCTCCATACTTCACCATCATAATAGTAATCATCTATATATAATTTGCAAGGAACCATCGTATTATCAAATCCGGCGCCATATTTTGTATTAGAGTATACTTCATCGGACGTTTTTATTATATCGTTCGGAAGAAAAGAGCCGGACATTCTATAAGCGATATTTATTATGAAATATCCTCCTTTGAATAAAGAATACTCTCCGTTTTTCAATGTTAAAAGAGTCTTTCGAGAAGCACTAATTATATTATACGCTTGCAGGAATGAAACGCAGGTTTTCCAACTTAAAGAAGACGGTTCCCCGTCCTCTGTTGTGTAGTCGCTGTACTTCTGCCATACCACACCGGAATATATATCATTAACGTTGTCGATAGTCACTTCAACACCTTCTGCCGGAATATCAAGAAATGAAAAGCTCGGTATCAAATACCCCCAATTACTATTAGATTTAAAAAACGAATTAAGAAGGGTGTAATTCTTTCCGTCTATATCCCTACCAGATATATAATATTTATTGGGATCGGAGTTTTGATTTACTATATCCTTATCGTCGTCGAGCAATTCCGGGCATAAGTTGGTTATCTGATTCATATTAGCAACAACAGATACTTTATTATACACATCACCAAGCGATATACTTCCCGCGCTTTCAGATACGCCAATATTACGCACATTCAATAGTGCGGAAGGGATTGTTATACTTTCACATGTATCGCTTATTCTATCATAAACGAAAAAATGAAGCTCGTCGTTTTTGATAAAATCATAGTCGATCATATAATAAGCATCCTGATACTGAATGAACGTCATACCGATATATTTAGAGATTTCTTCTAAAACATCTCTACTATTCATCGGCTCGTTAGCTTCATCAAAGAAATTTCGTTCATGTATATAAATATCTTCTATCAAAGAAGTAGAAACATCTTTCGAGATTCTATTAGTTTTTTGAAAGTACAATTTGTTTAGAATCTTTCCGGGATCGGCAATATCAAGAATGTGCATTATTACATCTTTGAAACTTTTAAAATAGACCTCGGAAGAATTAATATAAGAGTACTTCTTATTTTCCAAAACGGAAATAGTATCGATTGCCTGTATCTCCACTATATTAAGCGGAGTTATATAATCGCTCGAATATAAATTTGGACTCATATATCCAAACCACTCTAAAACATCATCGGTTTTATTATACAAACGAACTTCTATATTTTGCCCTTCGGCTGTATATAGGTCTGATAAAATTCTATCTGTCAATATGCTTGTTACCGAATTAGACATTTTCAACGGTTTGTATAGAGTGTCCGATTCATACTCAACAGTAAACGGGCTATCTGTTAGGGTGAGTTCTTCGGAATACGTTGCAAAGACCGTATGAATTTCGATTCTATACGTCTTGTCTTTCCTGCTCTTAAACTCTGAATAATATCTTAGTTTCATCTTACTTTGCTTTTCTGATTATAATGATTACTCAAAACTCCTTCCAAATCTCTTCCATGTATGCGAAACGTTACGTTTGCGGGCTGATTTCCATTTTCTGCAGACGGTGCAATCTTTTGCGATAAGGAGCCATATAAACCGCTATTAAGCATTTGAAACAAATTACTTTGCTGTGATCCGTTTAAAATCATCTCGCCTGAATTGAGTAAAGCCGGAACCTTATCGCCTGTGAATGATGTGCCAGGCACAATACCACCCGTTGCGAATTTAGGAATACTAGCCATTGCCGCAATTACAGAGGCGACAGCCGCGCCCGCCAATAGCCAACCTACAACGGGTGTTTCGGTTGCCGAAGTCACGCCGTTAATTACAGCTTCGGTTTGTTTAGCTGTTATCAAATCTCTAATTGCTGGAATAGCTTGCGCAATGCTCGAGACTACGCCCGCACCCCATTGGAGATACGCCGCGGTGCTTTCGTTTGTGATTCCAGATAAAGAGCTCATAATACTTCCAACTGCATAAAGCGATTTAGTGTATTCCTCATTTATATCTATATCCTTTTTCTTAATTGGAGACTCAAATTTCGGTAACTTAAAGTTTTTACCTCCCTTTCCATGCGTTGGAACCTTATCGTAAGTCGGTGCGATAGGTACGGATAAAGCGCCGTCTTTCATCCCGCCGTTTTTGATTTTAAACGCTTCTTGATCGACTACAAACTTTAGATTGATCTTCTTTTGTTCGAATTCGTTGATCGTGGTTTGAATCGTTGAGCGTGCTTGCATATCGGTTACGGAAATAAGTTTCTTATTCAGGTCTGCCAACTGAATGTTTATCGCCTCTATACTGTTACCGCTAGTTTCGACCTGCAATTTTATTTTCTTTGCTTCAAATTCGTTAATCGTAGTTTTGATAGTAGTTTTTGCCTGTTCGTCCGTAGTGGCTATGAGCTTCTTATTTAATTTCGAGATTTCTGCATCATACCACGCAATAGAATCTTTTTCAGGTTCTATTTTTGTATCGCTACCACTTCCGCCGCCGTTTCTCTTGTTATAACTTCCGTTTATCTTGGCATCTGCATTTGCGACCTCTAATTCTTTGTTAGATACGGCAACCTTTAAACTATTCGCCGTAGCTCTCATCTTTAACGCTTGCGCTATTGCTGATTCCTCATCGTCTGCCGCTTCAATAAATAATCTATTCAATTCTCCATAAAGACCAAAACGAGATTCTTTATATCTTTTCAATTCTGCCCGAATCTTCTTTGTCTCGTCCGAGTCTATTACTTGCTCTGTGTATGGGTCTCTAACCTTTGAGGATTCAATCCTTTTGTTATATTCAAATAGTCTATCTTTGTGGGCGGTGCTAGTCTTTTCAATATCTGACCTTTTACTGTCTTTTATTAAATAATCCCACATCTCCCTAGATACATTCTTATTGAATCCCATTTTTGCAATTTCAGCCTGTAAAGCCGTATAGGAAGTATCAGTATTGGCAGTCGCTAACGATTGCTGCAAAGTTGCCATCTGTATAAGATATTCCTTTGCTTTAGCTAAATGTTTATTGCGCTCTTCATCGCTTATATTACGCGCCTTAGCTTTATTTAGTTCAAGCTGATATTTTGTGTTAAGATCGTCTACCTCTGCTTTATTGAATAAAGTTTTTGTACCCAAATTATCTAAAGCGACGGATAAATCCCCGGCTTTGTCGATTACATTTTGCAGATTAGAAAGAAAGCCATCAAAGTTTCCTAATGCAATGCTAGAAAAAAAAGAATCAACACTTGCCTTTGCTTGATCCATCATTTTAACATAAGCATCCCCAGTTGTTTGTGAGCTATTAATAACTTTCATTAATCCCTCGTATGCTCCCATAGCTACGCCGATAGTCCCGGCAAACTTAACGATGCCCGCTCCGGCTGTTTTAGCCATATTACTAATACCGCCCTGAAAGTTATTAACACCCTTCTTTGACTTCTCTAAATTCGCGTCGAAGTCATTCGTTTTTAATAATAATCTTGTTACTATATCAGACATCTTTATTCGTATTTAATTGTGATTCTACTTCTTTTGCCTTAGCTCGTAATCGTTGCATTTCTTCGTCCGTTACGCTCGTATCTTTCTTTTCTTCTTCATCCCACGGGAACCGGAGTATATCGGTTTGCTTTAGCGTCTTTGTGCTATTAGATTGCGCTATAATGAAACCTAACAATCTAGTTTGTTCCCACGCTTCCCGATTGCGTCGATTCAATCCGTCTATAAACGATTCAACCTCGATAAAGTCCATTTTATCGAGGAAGTAATCGGGAGCGATCCCGCCCTCACCGACAACGCGCGAATAAAGTTCGCGTATACTTACGGCTTTCGTTTCCGCGTCGTCACCTTCTTTTTTTTTACGTCATTTCCTGCCGATTGCGAACGTAGTTTGATTTCATCCAAAATAAACTCTTTGAATTGTTCGAATAGAGTCAAGTCATTTTCGCACAATTCTATAAACTCGTCAAATTCCATATTAAACGAATCCTTATTGCTAGCGATCAGGAACGAATAAAACAAAATGTATTCATCTAGTAATTTCCCGAACTGAAACGGATAGTCGGATATAGATTCGAACACAAAGAACGCACGAAGCGTATATTTCAAAGAAAGATCTTTTCCGTTAAGTGATATTGTTTTCATTGAATAAGTCGTTTAGAGGGCGGCAAAACACCGCCCGTAAGTTATTTACTATCTGCCTCTTTTGTAAGTGGTCCGGTTCCTTCGAAGCTCACAGAGAAAGTCGCTTTATCTCCGTCCGGCGCATTTGCTTCTAATGAAGTGATAACAGCTTTTCCAGTGTAAGCACCCGCCGCAAGCGTCCATCCGGCTTCAGGCATCTCGTTTGCATTGGGATCACTCACAATACCAAATTTTAACGTAATAGGTTTGCGCGCGATCATCAATGCGAATAATTTATCGTAACTATTCGCATCAACATCGGCACTGAATACGTTCTCACTTGAAGCGTTCCAAGATAGTTTTTTAATATCCTTCTCCGTCCAGATACCCGAATCTTTACTTTGCGTGTCGATAGTTTCAGCCGATAACCCTAACTTGCATGAAGTTGCCAACGCTATAGCCTTATCTTCTGTGAATAACATTAGGTCTTTGCCTAACGCTGCTTTTGTTTTACTCATAATTTTGTCGTATTTTAGTTATTATTCTGTTTTAAAAGAAAACACAAGGCGTTGAATGAAAGTATCTTCGATAAAATCCTCGTCCGCACTTATTAGTTTCGAGTCGATTACATCGAAGTTGTCATAACTTCCTCGTTTGTTTTCGAGTGATTTACGCACTTCTTCCGCGATTGTAACAGAGTTCAAATAGTTATCACTGGCGACAACGATCTCAACCGATACAGTGTCGCCTGTGGTACTATATTTTGCATATTCTGGCGTTAGAGAGTTGCGTTTGTAGATCACAAACGGGAAAGATGTTTCCGTTTTGGTCGAAATCGCATAGATTTTATCAGTAACCAACTTTGCCAACTCCGTAGAATCGCTTAGTTTTTTATATACGTGTGCACCTATTGATAAACTCATTTCTTTTTATTTGCTACTTTTGTTATAGAATCAATTATATTTTTCTCTAGCGAGTTCTCTGCTTCTTTCTGCTTCGATTTGACCGCATTAGAAAAGAAGTGGGAAGCATTTATAATACCTCTATTCGCTCCTTTTTTGGTAGCTCGTTCTTTGGTTCCTGATTCAAACCATTTCAGCATATAGGCGCGTGATCCCTTTTTGCGTCGGTCGATCAGGTCAACCCGTGCGCCGGAAGCATTGCGATAAACTGCTACGTTTATTTCGTTCTTTAACGGTTTGAACGATACGCCATTCTTTGAACTGCTAAATTCTGCATCAGTAACAGCGGAAATTAAATTTTCCTGCGCCTGTTTACGAATGATAAGAATTGACTTTCTAAGAGCGGAAGAAATAGCCTTCTTTGCTTCTTTATCGTTCAACCGTTTAAGTAATTCGTTTACTCGCGTTGCATCCACTTCGACGCGATACAAGTTGCGCCCGGTGTAATTGTCGTTACTCATTGATTACCTCCGCTTCTATAACCGTTGCTTGTTGCTTCCGGTCGTGGTTAATAGATAGAATCTTGTATTTCTGCCCGTCGTACTCGATTCGCATTTTAGCGTTAATCTCTTTGCAGATGCGAATCATTATTGTATTAACGGTCGTATTGTATATCTCGCCGTTCGCTTCTTTGCGTGCGCCAGACTTAAAGCGAATGTATGCGCGTTTATCGAATACTTTCACCCAACTTTCAGACGTGCCGCCCAGATTATCGCGCTTTGACTCGCTACGGTAAAATCCGATCATTTCGTTTAATAATCCCGCTTGCATTATGTGTATCTTTTTAATGGTTGCAGTAGTAGTTCTATGTGCCCCGGAATAACTTGCGGAGTGGCAAATGTTACCGATTCACGGTTTGCGTAGTAATTCGCTATAAGGATGCGAATCGCGTGCCAGATACGCCGATCTATTTTTGTGTCCTTAACGTAGGTATCTAGCGGATTATTTAGATACGATTCGATAAGAAGTTGAACGGGTTCGATAAGCCCGGTTATATATGTATCGTCAGTATCGAAATCGACGTTTAAATGCTGTTTAAGCTCTTCAAGTGTTACGTATTGCGCCATATTCAAGTAATTAAGAAAGGGCTAAGGCAGTGAAGCCAAAGCCCTTTCAATATCAATAATCAAATTATATTAAGCCGCTTTTTTCTTTGCGATGGCAAAGGCTTCCGGGCGAGCTACAACAATGTCGTAATCTGTATTCAACACAAAGTTTACGATATTACTTTTCGCTCCGGTGTACGGGTCTATCACTAAATCCATATCGCCGAACTGACCGATAGCAGCGTTGGAGAATACACCGAATCCGATAGAATCGGCGTCCATGTAGTTAGTAACAAGAACCGGATAACCGTTCACCATACCATTTTGGCAGATCATTTCGGCAGCTCCCGCCGCTTTGGGAGTGGATTTCAAGGCACCATACACCTTTGGAGTGCAAACATAGGCAGCTGTACCGTCGGTTACATCTACGCCCGCATCCATTACGGTAGATTCAAGCGAAACAATATCCGCAAATGTCAACGCGTTTGTATATTCAACATCTGGTTTTGTCTTTACAAACACCCCGTTGCTTGCGCCAGACAATGCAGTTCCCGAAAACATCCATTTATTCAAAGTGCGAGCGACACCAAGCGAAATTTGCTTCAAAACAACGTCCTGCAAAGAATAGTTCGTTTGGTTGATCGCACGCTTAGACACCGGGATAGAAATAGATACACGTTTGGGTGAAGCCTTGATTTTGTCGATATTCAATTCGGTATCAGTAACCGCAACGTTTTCACCCTGAATTGTTGCTTCAACAGCCGCCAATGTCGGGAAAACAAGGTCACCTACAAGCCCGCTTTGCATCTTGATACCTAGTTTATCAATAATCAAGCCTTTTTCTAACGGCTCAATGATTTCACCGATTGTAACAGGAACCATGCTAGCCGCATCGGTTGTATCTGTAACAGTCACCGCACGTTCTACAACTTTAATACCGCCTTCCGATACTACTCCGTTGTATTCTTCCAAAGAACGATGATTAACGACGTCAAAAACAGCCTGTGAAAACAACACGCGACGGTCAGATACCAAACCCGCGTTAATATCTTCAAGCGCACGGCGTTCAACTTTCATTTCCAAAAGTTCTTTCTTTGTTTTCAACTGCTCGAACTGCTCTTTCTCGCTTGCGTCGAGTGCTCTTTTTTCCGCTTCTGCTTTATCCAACATAGCACGCATTTGCTCTTTGTATTGAGCAATAGTTTCAAATTCTTTTCTCATGTTTTAAATTGATTTGCGTAAATTATTAATTTCATTTAGATAGTCTTTATTCTCGCCGGACAACTCCGCTATCGTATCGTCCATACTCCGCACCGTTACGTCTGTACCATAAAAAGCAGGATCAACAACGGGAGATATATCGGAAATCCGATCAATCATGTGTACAGTACGAAGCAACAACCCGTCTTTCATTGAATAGGAAACTTTTGTTTTATCCTTTTCATTTAAAGCATACGCAAAAGACGAACCGAAAATATCACCGCGTTTAATCATTTCTACGGCGAAATCTCCATCGGGAGTACTAGGAGCCTCAAACCTGTATTTTAATCCGTAGTCGTCAAGTTCAAGCGACAAAGTTCCCGCACCACGATTAGAACGAGCTAACAATCTCTGTTTATTATGATCTAACAGAGCTTTAACATCACAACTACGCAATAACTCTTCCGTTATAGCTCCCTTTTCGATCACCTCAACAAAAGCGCGTTGTTTTTCCCTGTCGTACAATACACGGCTTTCTTGTCCGAATACAACCGCATAACCTTCGATTATTCTTCCATCTCCAACTTTAGGAGCACCTAACTCTGTATAACTTCGTATTTCCATATTTTGCAAATGTCATTTTACTATATGTTTGTTTCTTCGTTTTTGGGTAGCTCTACTTTTTGACTAGCCGCCTCGATTGGTTGAACGTTGCAGGAGATAAACACTTTGTCGCCTCCTTCAACGGGCGGTTTTCCTAAAGCCCTACGAGTATCATTCGGGGAATGAGCTCCCATTTCTTCCAAAGCTTTATAATAGCTTGCTTGTGTCGTTAAATCGGTTTGATATAAGCATGACAAATCAAATGAAATACTATATAAGTGAGCGACTGAATTAGGAATCAGCTTGTAATTAAATTCAGCCTCGATTTGTTTCAATATTGGTTGCAGTGTATCAGTTAAAAAAGAAACATTGCTCATTTCAGAAGCTTTGTAATTAGTAGATTGTCCGGCAAATACTTTATCTGGGTGAACTCCGTAAAATCTACATATATCAAGAATACTGAATTTCTTTGTTTCCAATAACTGCGCATCAACCGGATTTATAGAAAGTTGATGAAATCCAACATCGCCGGGAACTGAAATAATGTCTCTTCCTGTGTTTAGTTGTTCCTCTATGCGATCTCCAACCGTAGAAAGTTGAATATCCGTCATACCTGCACCGGGCAACCCTTTATTTATCTCTTTTGCACCGGAAACAAGCCCCTTTATTTTACTTCCATTCTGAAAGGTTCGTAAATTCTGATTATCTGCACTCGCGGCTATGGAAAAGATACGGCTAGCGTACATTATTGTGCTTACTCCTGTATATCCCCCGTCCAAACTATTATTTTTAAGATGGATTATTTCGTAGGATTCAAAACGCCCATATATCCGGTTATATGGATCAGAAATAATATAAACATCATTCAATTTGTCATAGGTTACTGTATTATTTGCGCATAATACAAGCTCGCTGACACTACCGAACTTTCGACGGATAACGATGTAGGCGTTTCCTTGATTTACGATTTGAACAACCATATTCCTAACCATTTCAAAACTATTCATTCGTCGGTTAGGCATACGGGTTAATATCGTATATAAATCGTTTTCCTCGTCTGGTGAGAAATATCCATCTTTTTTCCGTTTAATTATAAGCGGTAAAGACGCGATAGTCCCCGAAAGAATAGAAGTACATCTATATGCGGCTGAAAGTTTCATTGCTTGATTACTGTTATGCACATCTATTGGCTGACCGGGTAACGATGGTAATCGGGAGTTTATCGCCGCATCTTTATCCGTTGTGCTCATCTCTGCATTTAAGGCGCGTTTTTGCGTCTTTGAACGTCCCAATTCAAAATTAAAAGATAGTTTCATTATACCTCCATGTTATTAAATAAGTAGAATGTCATTAGGTTTGTTATAGTCGAATCAATCTTCGCGTTATGCGTTTTCTTGACTGGCTTCTTATTCATGTTCCGATCTTCGTCTAATACCGCATTACTAAAACAGTATGGCGTAATCGGATTAGGGCTAAAGGTGAGCTTACTCCGATACAAAGCAAGTTCAAAAGATTCAATAGGGCTTGTAAACGTTCCGTATGTCTGTTTAACAGGCTTAATATATTCACTCGCACCGCCTACGGAATAAGTAAGAAGATTCACAAATTCAGCCGATTTATAAGGATCATAGCCAACTCCCATAATTTGTAGATACTTTGCACGTGCAAGTATATCGTTTACTATTTGCTGATAGTCGATAATATCACCGTCACAAAGAATTAAATAGCCCGCTTTCGCCCAACCTTCGTAAAGTTCCCGATTCGGATGATCTTTCAAAGCTCCTTCTGGAAAATAGTAATCCGTATGTGAATGAAAAGAACCGCTTTCTTTCGAATAGATATTATAAGTAACCGTAGAAAAGTCGTCTCGAACGGATAAATCGACCGCCGCCATTGTTAACGGATAAGTACCGATATTCTCTATTTTAATATCTTTAAACCGTTCCTCGATCTGCTTTGCTTCAATCCATTTTGTTGTCGAATCAACCGCAAACACATTAAGTAACTTTGTCCGAAACTCTAGCGCGTCCGGTGCGCTATATAAAGCCTTCTGGTATGCGTCGATATAGAAATCTTCATAAACAGTTATGCCCATGTGTGGTTGCACTTTACGCCACGTTGCCGGATCGCCTTCCTCGTCGTCTACGTCTGGCTCAAAGATGTGTGCAAATATGGAATCATTTTCAATCTCACCGCGTAGGATTGCTTTGTACATTTTCAACATCTCCACAAACGGAGCCGTTTCTTTATCGGATGCGGTAGTTATAACTACGGTTAAAGGGTTGAGCCGTGCGCCCATTGAGGAAGTTAATACATTCTTCAACGCGGCGCTATCGGCTTGCGAATACTCGTCTACTATTGCCATGCTTGCGTTAAGTCCGTCTAATTTATCCGGATTAGAGGCAAGGCAACGGGCAAAAGAGGTTTTTCCCTTTATGTGGTTATATATGATTTCTCGATTAATTTTGAAGTGTCTAAACTTCGGATCGAGAGACTTTAAAATATTACGTATTTCATCAAAACAAACTTTCGCCTGATTATATGAGTTTGCAGCAACGTATGTTTGTGCGTTCGCATCACCGAACAATAAATCGTTAATTGAAAGACTCGCTACGCTTGTTGTCTTACTGAATTTACGCGGAACGAATAGAAGAGCTTCGCGAATCAAACGTTTGTTTGTTCCGGGCTTGTAAAACGCGAGAATGTTAGAGAACTGAAACACTTGTATCGGAGTCAGCTTGTATCTAGTTTTTCCCTTTGTGCCGGAAAACTTCAAACGCTCATAGAACGTGACGAACTTCTTTACTTCCTTGATCCGAAACTCGTATTTATCTAAGAACGAAAAGAAGCGGGAAACGGCTAATAACTCATAAAGGTTGTGCGCGTCCGGGTTATTTATGCAGCCCTTTACATAAATTCGTCTGCCGCTTCTAGTTTATACGAATCGACGTCGATATTATGCAGATCGGAGATAACCGACTGCTTTAATGCTATCAGTTTATCTCTAGTCTCCTTCTCCATCGCGATCTATCTTGTCTACCTCGTTTATTAAGTCGTTTACCTCGTCATCGTCAGACGAGGACAAAGTTTGTAGTGTCAAACCAAGTTCCCGCAACTGCTTACGAGTAACTTCGAGCGCATCAAATAAAACTTTGAAAGCCGGATGCGCTACGAGCTTCTTATTTCCTTCGCGAGAAACTTCCGTAACAAACGAACGTTTCTTCTTTGCTATGTCATTGAGAGCGATTTTAAACGCAATGTAAGAGCCCGCACAAAGAGTTATACACAAATCCAAATCAGATGTATATGTTCCTTGCGAGTTCATCGCGGCGCGAATCTTTTCTTTTATATCGTCTAAATCACTCATTTTTATATGCGTTTTTGCATATATGAAAAGTTCGCAAGTATTTGGTAGCTCGGAAGATGGATAAAAAAAGTACACCCCCAACGCGCACCCCCTCGTTTCGAAAATTGCTCGCGCGTGTAAACATGAGGTGAGATGGGTTTAGCGTATCGCGTTAAAAAATAAAAAAAGCCCCCTCTCTCTAATATAATAAATATTTTTTATTTATATTTGTATCAACAAAGAATGAATATTATGACAGAAAAAATAAATCATGTAAAAAACCCTTTAACTATTATAGCCATTTTTGCTGGAATAGCGGAAGTTAGTGGAACAATAATCACTCCATTTATTGACAAAGAACTTCAAGGGATATTCATATATTTCTTAATAGGCTTTCCAACAATATTGGTAGTTCTTTTTTTTGTAACTCTTTGGTTTAAATCTAATGTCCTATACGCTCCATCGGATTTTTCAAATGAAGAAAACTACGTAATCATGAGGCAGTTTTATGATAAAAATCGTAAAATAGAAATTGTAGAAAGAAAACAATCTAATACAAAAAAGACAGACGGTACATGCTTTGTTGCTATATCAAGTACGAATGCACCCCAAAAAGCAAATTCAGAAAATAGCGTCCGTATTAGATTGGCTGATGTTCCAACTGCCTCAAATATGGCAAAAGCATTTAGAAAAAAAGGATATAACAATATAGACATATATTCAGGTTTTTCCGAAGAACCATCAACTGACGAAAATAGTAAAGCTATTTGGATAGGAGCTGACATTGATATTGAAACAATAAAAAAGGTTATAAAAGATGCTGTAAGAATATATCCTAATCTAAAATATATTAGTATTAGTAATGAATATACGGATAATGTAAGGAATGAAATATTTATTGGCGGAAGTACAGAAACAGCAATATCAAGAAATGCAAAAGATTTAGAAGAAGAAGATTTTAAAGCAATAGAGAGCGTTAAAAATATAAATGAACTAGAACAAATTATAACTCAAAAATTTTACTAAGTAGATTAACAATAATCTACTTAGTAAAAAAATAAGATTATATTTTCAAAAACTTATCTGCAAACCGTTCCGTAGCTCGCTTATTATTCGCCTGTATCGCCTCTTTCGAATGACTGAAAGCACGTCGATGCGCATCAGAGTGGCACGAATGGCAGAGGCTTTGCAGATTGTTATAATCAAACATTAGTTGTCTCATTCCGAGTTCATGCGACACGGACTCAACCGGGACGGTGTGATGTACTTCGGTTGCAAGTGTACTGCGATTGTTCGCTTCGCACACTTCACAAACCGGATTGCTTTGTAGCTTCTTAGCGCGGAGTAATTTCCATTTGTTGGAGTTAATCATCTTAATGTAATGCGGGTTTCTACTCATTGTTCGTCATAATTAAAAAGAATCTTATCACATTGATAACAATCGTGCAACTCCTTTCGTGTCGCCTCGATGTCGTCCGTTTCTATCTCAACTAAATGCGTCTCGGACACATCGCCCGATTTGCATTGAATACGCCTAATTATATACATAACGTTTCGATCCGGTCTAATCCGTTAATAAGTAACCTAATCCGGGCACAATTCCCGTCGCATCGAGTCAATTGTGTTTCCTGTTTATGTATCCGACTCGCACAACCTTTGCAGTTCTTAGACGGACACATTTGTTTATACACTTCGATAGCTTGCCGCCTCGTTTCGTCTCTCTGTATCCGAGCCGCTTCGATAGCGACTTTTCGGATTAAGCCACGCGAGCGGATGCGCTCGTTAGTGGCTTGTTCGATGTACTGTTTTACTTTACTCATTTTACCGTGTTGTTTTTAGGTTTGTAATTCCACCCGTTTAACTCGTAGACTTTCCGTTTCGCCTCTTCCTGCGTTGCCGCATCATCTACCTTTGTGTCTCCATCTGGATCGCGACGATAGATATTGAAGTGACGAAAACGAGGGGAATAATAATACTTTGATTGATTTTGTGCTTGGTTCATTATTGAATAATTTGTATATTTGCGCTATAACTTAAAAAAATATTTATTATGAAAACCAAAATTGGAGTATCTATCAAAGTGAATAATAAAGAATACAAATTCGACTTTGAATCTGACTATTTAACAGAAGATTTATGGAACAACCATAAATACAATCATGAAATATTAATGGGACACATTGATGCAGCTATTATAAATTATAAAAACACACATAATATTACTGAAGAAACAGATTCGAATAGTATGCGATTTACTCCTCATTTCTACGAATAGTATATACATTTCAAATATGTCCTCATTTTCGAGGACATATTAATCTTTTATTTAACTTTCATCCTCGTTTTCTCCATCCTCACTCTTTACAGGCTTCTTTACCGAAACGCGAATCGCCTTTTCCGTGAACTTGTTCGATAGATATTGTTTCGCCTGCTCCCAATCCGTAAAGTGTAAATTCGGATCAGTATAGAGCGAGATAATCGTAGAGTTTAATTTGTCGAGTGCTCCGAAAGCACTTGAATTTATCGTACCGTCTAAGGGTGAAAACTTGGCAACTAAGCCGTTATAATTCTCTGAAACAAATCGGTCGATATACTTCCGATTCCGTTCATTTGCCGCGACGGGGTCTGCTGATACATCGTGCAAATAATTTGTGTTTGATAGTTTTTTAACCATATTAAAATCCTTCTAATCGTTTTTGTCCGTTCATTTCGTCTACCTTGTGTTGTGGTAGTTTTCGTTTTGGTTTTACATACTCGAAATGTCGTTCCGCCTGTGATAGATCGTAGAACATTTCTTTGATTTCGTCCGGTAGTACTTCTTCATCATCATCGCCTGGCATCGGATCAGCAACCCGGAGAAAGCAGCCTAAAATGTACTGCATAATCTCGTATGTGCTTTTGAAATGGTAGTCAGCGCGAATCTTATCGAGCCTTTGCCATTGTTCCAGATCGACGCGAACCGGAATCTTTTTAAAGTACACAAGTTTCTTTTTTCTGCTTCGCATGGTTTCGTTGTATTAATTATCTTCTACTAGCTCCGTTCAAGTCCAAGACGTTAAACATTTCATTTATTCGATCCGCGATATACGCGCCGTAAATACGCTGTATTTCCTTAATCGTTAAGTTCGTTGTAACATGAGTTATTGCCTCATGTCTCAACTCGTACCGACATTGGAAAATATACTGCATCACGTTTAGTTCAGTACCGAAATACTTTGCCGGGATTGGCTCGCGTCCTAGTTCATCAAAACAGATCATTCTCGGAGTACCGTTGTTGTAAGTATACAATTCTAGTGCATCCTTTCCGCGCATTGAAAAGCCGTTTGCAATACAGGAAGCCGAATCAATCCTAAAGCCACCGATCGGATAGCCGCCCTTTGCTTTGCCGCGTGTGAAATAACTATATCGGTTTAGAATCTGCATGATAGTACTTTTTCCTGTACCGATGTCACCTCGTAACAATAGCCCTTTATTTGAATCTAGCTTCTCGGATCGTCCTTCAGTATACAAAAACAGTTGGTTCATTATGTTTCTATTCGAATCGTCTATCTTGAAGTTAGGACAAACATATTTGCAACACGCTTTAAACCATTCCGGGCGTTTCCCTGATTCTATCGGCTCGTCATAGTACGGTAGTCCGTATGATAGTATCGCCGCTATCGGCAGGGTCTGTTTGCTTCTTGTTTCCATATTCGCATTTATCGTTTTTTAGTTCGAATAACCCCGACCAATTATTAGCAATCGATTCATTTACGATTTGCTCCGCAATCACCGGATCATTCTTGCTCAATTTAACCAGTTTGTTATAACACGCTTTTAGTGACTTTTCCGATTTGTAATTTTGCCGCCTGTCTTTCTTATATTCAAGCCAGAGCGAAAACGCTTCTAAAAACTCGTCAGATATAAAATCAAAATCTCCATGAGAGACTTTAGAGAGTATATTTCTGTTTGGTTTCTGTTTTAGTTTATTATAGTCTGTACTATCCCCTGTATCATTGGCTCCCTTATCTACTGTATCATTGGCTGTCTGATTGACTCCCTTATTGGCTGTCTGATTGGCTGTAAAATTTACAGTAGTAGTTACAGTAGTTTTAAATTCCTTCACGAAAGAATAAGAGCTTATAATACGTTTGTTCTTGCCAGATTTATAATAAATCAATCCTGCATTTATTAAAGACTCACGGGCTTTTATTAGTGTTTTCTCATTCACGTTAAGCGCAAAACAAAGTTCAATGTTCGAGCAATCGAAAACGTCCCTCCAATCTTCGCCGTTACAAATAGCCACTAATTCGTAAAATAGGGCTTGTTCGGTGGCGGTAAATCTGAAACGTCGTCGCGCTTTTCGCATCTTTTCGGTTAGCGTATATCCGTCTATATTCATCACACTTATAAAGTCTATCGAGCGACATAATAACTACAAATCCTTATCCCGATCGCCCGTCCCACTTTCAGAACGGAACAATAGCAAATAAAATTATTCTCTCTTCCTCCATTGCGACACGTTCGACAATCGTGTTTTACTTGCTTTTGTGATGTTTTCTTTGCCATTCTTATACCTCCTTTATTTTAATTCCATGAATGTAAAGCATGAGCTTACGTTTGATTATATACTCCTTTGTCCGAACTCCTTTAGTATCTTCGACGATATACTCACCATTTCGATAATAGACGAAATCGGCAATATAGTAAACGCCTCGTTCGATCAGTTCCTTTTTGCGTAGCATCTTCCACGCTCCTTGCACTTCGTAGAAATGACATTGAGGCGAAATAAGCTCGAATTTAACTTGTTCTTGAAGTCCGGTTATAATTCCCTTCTTTTCGAGTAGTTTCAACTCCTTAGCGCGTCGATACTCCTTTTTAGAGTCGTATCCGTCTATCTTTACATTGTTATACTTTGTCATGTCATTTTAATTGGTTTGTGAATAGTGGATAAGCCCGGATTCGAACCGGGAATGATACTTCAAGAGCCGCACCGTTAAACAGAATGTCTGGCGATCAACCTTACATAATTAGGCGTTTCCAATTCCGCCACTTATCCGATTGCCGGGACTTTCACCCGGCGCGCTGTTACTTGTCGTGTTTAAATTCGTAGTTTTCCTGTTTAACTTCATACGGATAAACATCTACAATCGCCGTTTCTTTAAGCAAGATCGAAGAATAATCCGCCATCGTTCCTTTCATACCTTCGTCGAGTTTCTTCATTGCGTCGTGAATGTCTGCGGCTTGTATAAGTACATTTGTATAAGTCCGTTTCTCCTTGCCGCTTTTCTCATCAAGCGTAGTGAAAGCGAGTCGCCCGGCAAACCATTTATCGGCGGAATCCTCTTCGCTCGTAAATATCTCGCTATAATGTGCGCGGGAAATGTCGGACACTGTGAACTCACCGGAGATAAACGGCGTTACTTCTTCGATTATTCGCGCTTCTGCTTCGGTAAAACTTAGTGCATCGACTAAATACGGTTCAGTTACCTTCTTTTGCATCCCGTTCTCCATTACCTTCTCGTAACGGATTTTACATAAAAACCAAGTGTTCATAATAAATTCATTTCTTTAATTAATTCGATCAAACCCTCATAAGGAATATTATATTTCTCTGCGAATTTTATTTTGTCTACAATCTTTTGTTCTAATGTGCTAACCTCTGTCAGCGTACACGTTAGGCATCCATTGGACATTTTAATATTTTCTATAGATGTAGAATTACCAAATGAGCGATATTCTGTCATTCTAACATATTTATCTCTGATTTTATATAGATTTTTTTCAACAAGATTATAAGTTTCTTCATGTGAAATTTTACACCCATGTCTTTTTAGCATAGTATAAATTTCATCCATAGAATAAGGATGCAAAAGAGGAATGCAATCTAAAATTTCTTCTTTGTTCTTACTACTCATAATTTCGTGTTTATTAAAGTGTTTATAAAAATGTGATTAATCGTGTTGTGTTAGTGTTGTGACGGTACTTTCTTCGTCAGTTTCTTTAATTCCTTCCGTATCTTATAAATCTGATTCTTAACCGGAACACTGTTTTTTGCTTCCGGCTTTAACGCCTCGATCTGCATCTTTAATTTTAAAACCTCTTTTGCCTTATCGACACAATCAAGCAAGTCCAGACCGGAACGGATAGATTCGTCTATCATCTCGCTAGCCAACCGGATTCGATCATAGAGTTTCTTTATATTATCCGCGTGATCGGCTCGATTCATTTCAAGTATTCGACCTTCATTTGTATAGCCGTCATAAATGACGTAATACAATTTGTCTACGTCCGGGCGACCTAAAAAGTGTCCGAGGAATTGCCAATAATATTCGTCTTTTTCGTCGATGGTATTTCCGAACTGCAGCGATTCGATCTTTCCTTGCGACATCGGGCACTTGATCTCACCCAGAGCGATAACTTTCCCGTCAAATCCGTACACATAGAAATCCGGTGAATCTCCGAATCCTTCAAACGGTTCATTGAAAACAATGTCCTTAAAATCGGTTGTACACGACTTGATCTCGTTCATTAACTGGCTTCGTACCCATTCGACCGCTAGCGGTTCGTTTTCATGTCCCCAATCAAACGCCTTGTTACTTCCGTTTTCTCGCATCGTCCCGGTTCTACGCTCGTACCGTACTAAATACATCGCGTCTAACGCGGCTTTGCCAAAGGGACAACCTTTGCCCGCTTTCATCAGATCGGGAAGCGTAGAGGCGGTTATTTTGCCCCGTCTCTTTTCCTTCCATTCGATTTCTTTTTGTTCACTTGATTTCATGTGCTACTAATTCTTTGATTTGTTCTTTAGTTAGTTTATATTTCGTCTGGACTTGCGCGACCGTAAAACCGCCCGCCAGACCGTCGAGGATATTTTTCCAGATTGCCGATCCGGTTTCAACCGTAGGCAATGAGTTTTCTACTTTCGGAATGAATGGACGAATACGGAGCGAATCAACCTTTTCGCCGAAAGCGTCAACCATTACCGAACCGATTTGAATTTGCTTGTTTACCCATTCTTCAAAATTCGGATTTTTAAATAGCTTCGTCATAGTCTTGCAGTTCGTCCGGTTGAGAATCATCGGTTTTACATTCTCGAAAAAATAAGCGACGAAACATTCTTCTTTCTTTCCAGATGTACCGACTACCTGTTCTTTTTTCGTTTCCCGTATGGTGAGAATTATATCTTTCCCATCCGGTAGGCTGTAAGCGCCTAGGTAGTCATAATTAAATTGAGTTTTCCAATGTGTCATTATCGTGTTGTGTTATTACTATTCGTTTCTTTATTATCTCCTGTAATCTTATCCAAAAAAAGATCAAGCGCTTTGATACATTTATCCGGCAATTCCTTTGATGCTTCGTTTTGACGCAAATAGTTTATCGTTTCTCCAATACCTATAATGCGATACATCTCTTTTGTTGTAGGGGTAAAAATCAATATTAAAAGAGAAATTGCAATAATAACATAGGATACTTTTTTCGCTTTATATATCCCTTTGTCGATACATTCTTTTTCACTATAAGATTCGACATTCGATTCGATAAATACATAAACCAACCATACAAGTGCAACTATAAGTATAATTACAAAAGTTACATTTACAGCATCTAGCCTTTCAATCCAATAAAGTTCATTCATTTTGTTTTGATTTTAAAAAGTCATTATTAAAATTATCCGATTCACCCTGATAAAGCGACTCATAACAGCGAGCGCAAACCGTTATTATCTTTGTGCCATATCTGCCGCGTTCGTACGTTTCGACCTCTAATTCTATCTCTTCGCCCGGTTCGATCTCTTCGCCGCAATCTTCGCAAACTAGAGTATCAGAAGGACACGCGCCAAGAACCGTACAAATTCGGCAATTACCGATACATTGAGGATTCGCCGCCATGTCGTTTCACGTTTAGATAGTTACAGACTAGCACATAGACAACCGTGATAAATACGATCAATAGTGCGATGATTAATTTGCCCGGCTCCGGCTCGCCTTCTGCGAGGCTGCACGCTGAAAGCATTAAGATAATAGCGGCGGGGCTTTGTTTTAGTGTTAGCATGGTGTTTAGCTTTATATTACCTTATTACTCTGTATGAATCTATCTATACTCGATAAATCATACCAGATCATTTTTCCAAATTGAGAAAAAGAAATGAGAGCTTTTTCCCGTAACGTTCTCAAAAAATCATCCGAGCATCCTATATAGGATTTTGCTTCATCTTTACTAAGCCACCTCTTTACTATTGGCTCAACTTTTCCGGTTACTCTAGTTCGTCCCATTGTTCATTATTCAATCGTGTAACAATTAGATTATCTTTATCGGTTTCCGTCGTAAACAGTAGACCTTCGTCATATTTTAGATTTGTACAGGTCGGTCTAACCGAATTTCTTTTAGAACGAGGGAAGGTCATTGTTTCCCCGGGCTGCATCCCCCTTAAAAGGGCAGTTAATTCGTTTCTTTTTCGTCTCATTGTCGTGTATCGTGTTATGTAGCCCCAAAGGGCTACGGATTAATATTAAATAGCTACTTTCAATCGCTCTATATCTCTTATTAATTTTTCTTGCCTTGCTACTTCATTATCTGCCATTCCGTCAAGCCCGAGACTTGCATACCATTCTGCATTATTAACAGCCTCTTCTAATGCTATTTCTTTTTTCGCAATTAACGCATTAATGATGCTCTTATCACGGCTTTCGATTAATATCTCTAAGGCTGTCTTTCTGGTTAAAGTGCTAGTTGCTTTCATAATCGTATTTATTATGTAGCCCCAAAGGGCTACGGATTAATATTAAATCTTCTGATAACCGAATGAGTTCATAAACTTCTCCGCGCCTTTGAACGTTTTGAAAGTCTTGCTACTAGAAAGTGTACACGCTAAGAATCTTTGTCCGGCTGTTGTATTAATCAAGCTAACACAACATACTGTTTCGCTTCCTGTTTTTTTAAATTCTACGTCTCCGATCATTCCTGCTTTCATAATTCTATACTTTTATTTGTTAGTTCTTGATTGATTGATTAACTTTGATGCGACAAAGATATAATGAGTATACTAATTAAGCAAATTTTCTAATTATTATTCTCATTGAAATAACATTTATTAATAATTATACTCATTAATCATGGAGATTGTAGACAGAATAAAACTATTCAGGGAGTATTTAGGAATAGGGCAAACCGCTTTTGAGGTGAATATAGGTGTGGCTAGAGGGTATTTTAGCAATGTAAAAACACTAGGCTCTGATAGAATACTAAGGATACATACAAAATATCCAGAGTTAAATATCGAATGGCTTGTTACTGGCAATGGCGAAATGATTAAAAATGCAGAGCGAGAACAAAAAACAATCGAGATTTCCGAATCTGCAATAAGCGAAACAAAACGAAAAGGAGCACTAATCTACGACATAGACGCAACATGCGGGCTAAGTGGTAGAGATATAGAATTTACAGACGAAAAAGTGATAGGAAGTATAGACGCACCGGAGATAAACTCGGATTCAAAGATTATATTCGCCACGGGCGATAGTATGTTACCGCTAATCGCTTCGGGCGACAGGGTAGTAATTAGAAAGATTGAGAGTTGGGATTATTTCAACTACGGACAGGTGTATTTAATCATAACGAATGAATACAGGCTTATAAAAAGAGTTCGTAGGCATCCTAAAGATGCGGATAATTTAATCCTGCTTCGTAGCGAGAATCCGGATTATGACGATATAGATTTGCCAAAACGGGAAATTATTCATCTTTTTATTGTGGAGAATATTTTGTCAATCAAGAATATATTATAAGTCATTAAAAACAAAACAACATGAAGCGACTATTTATATTGTTTGGTATACTAATTATTTTAGCAAGCTGCAATCAAAAAAATAATAAGAATTTTAAAAGCCTTAATTACACGAAGCTAAAACAGCCTATGTGTTATTTTGCAAAAACAGATAGCGGATTTGTATTAAAAGCAGAGTCAAATAAGGATTATAAATACAAGTATATTGAATACGTAATCAATAAAAACGAGATAAAGATGTATAGCGACTCGCTGTATGATCTATATTGCGGGGTTTCAATTACATACCCTATTAAGTTTGGTAGAGGCTCTTTTATGGGTGATTGGGAGTTTAGTAATAGATCGATTTGCAAACTTAAACCAACCGGAGAAATGATAGACAAAAGGTATGTATATAAAACAAAATTCTCTAACTTTAATTCACCAGAAATAAGGACTCATATTAAAGAGTTAAATTTCGAAATTAACGGACATGAATTTGATATAGCACTAGACTCAATAGAAACACGGACGCTATTACCAACATTCGAACCAACTTTGTACACAGCGAAAGGATTATAAACCACTAAAAACAAAACATCATGGAAGTAGTATTAATCATAGTAGTAGCAGCCGTTATAATGTTAGCAATAAAAATTGCAATGACAAATCCCAAAGAATCATCTAATAACCAAAATCAACCCAAGACCGAAATACCGTCGGGAGAAATAGAATTCCCGCCATCCGGATACTTTTACTATGAAATGGTAGGAATGTACTATCATGGAGTTACACCTAAAGATTTCGGTATATTCAAAGGCAAAGCGATAGCCGAAACAAACAACCCTAAAGATGAATTTGCAGTCGGTATATACAGAGACGGCGATAATAAGTTAGTCGGGTATATTCCCAAAGATTTTAGAGGAGTCAGTAACGAAAAGATTCATAAGGAAATTACAGAAAACGGCGGTAGTCGGGAAGTGGTATTTAAAATAAGCGGAAGCGAAAAGAAGTGCTACGGAACGGTTTATATAAAAAATAACTAATAATCCCCGCCCAATAAACAAACATCATCAACCACTAAAAACAAACATCATGGAAGCAAAAATAGAACCACACGAGCAATTCAATAGTGAAGATGAAGAACTCTGTTATTATGGAAAAGTTTACGAATCTGTTTTAAATAAACTTGATGCGGTTAATACATCATTAAAAGACTGGCTTTCTCATCTTCTAATGATAGCCGCCACGCTATTAGGAGTCCTAGCGGCTTTGAACCCCGTGAAGCAAACAGACCCAATTTGTATTCGTATTTGCTTTCTGTTGGCAGTTCTATTGCTTGTACTTGTACTCCTATTAGGTGGAGTAAGTTTGTACGGCGTAGTATTTGAAAAGCGTACTCATTTCGAGAACTACGCAAAAGAGCTAGGAGAATCTGTAAAGTATCATCGGAAGATGAGACCCACAATGCCCGATGGGAAAAGATTGTTCCTAATCTGCGAAAAAGGTTCATATATTTGCTTTGGTCTTTTCTTTCTTGCACTAATTTTATATTTGATACTATCTTTATTTGTCGTGTCATAACAGTGTTTTATCTTATACCAATAAGAATCTAATAGGTAGCTTAAAATAGAGGTAGTATATTATTTACAACTTAAAACAAAATATCATGGGAACATTTTTCGGACTTATCGCGGTATTATTCGCCGTACTTCAAATCATTCTATTCTTCAAAATCTGGGGAATGACGAACGACATTAGAGAAATCAAAGAAAAGTATCTTTCCTCGACCGATCCAAAGAAAAACGTATCGCCTGCTCAACCGACCGAATTTAGTATAGGCGAATTGGTCGTAGAGATAAAGACGAATAAGCAAATGCGGATCAAAGAGATTACACAGGACGGAAAGTATAGTTGCTATACAGGTGGAGGCGCTTCACATGAGGGCGACTTTACGGCGTCGGAGATTAAGCATTTTAATTCGTAGAGTCCCAATATAAACATCTTCAAACCATTATCTTAAACATACCATTTCTGTCTCTTATACACATCTGACGCTGCCGAC
>ENA-OZXI01000028-OZXI01000028.1-human-gut-metagenome-genome-assembly--contig:-NODE-28-length-87499-cov-12.346622_pt1 | contig 87499 bp, 92 predicted proteins | sample MGYA00244856_ERZ654096 | MGnify/ENA primary metagenome ERZ654096 (study PRJEB26926, sample SAMN06165149) | human gut metagenome | biome: ENVO:00009003; feature: ENVO:2100002; material: ENVO:00002003... | reverse complement strand
TTTTCGTTGCAGGTGGCAGATGTTTTTATGTTTTTCAACTTTATAGTAGGAAAAACTTTAGCACTTGAATGATATTCTACCAACAAAAAGAAAACCCTCATAAGTACTTAACTTACAAGGGTTTTTTCTGGGTGGAAGACCGGACTCGAACCGGCGACATTCAGAACCACAATCTTTAATGAGTAGCCTTATAGTGGTCTCAACTGTCAGCAAGTTAAATATCTCCTTGCTAGCTCATTAGTCAACTATTAGTCAACATGATAGTATTACTACTAATTTGGCTAGCTTCTCCACCATTTTATATGGTGTCAGTGTAACAGGTTTACCTGCTAATCACTGTTAAACTCTAAGGTGCTTTCTTCATTACTTTTGATTTTAATGATTGATGCAAATATAGTGAATATGTTTGGTTCTCCAAACAATCTCTGGCTTTATGTTGTAGTTGAGCTTTTCTTGCATTACTATTATGCTAGTAACATGCTACCAATAGCACTTAGATGTGCTAAGTTACTTGCTTCTGTTTCATAACTTAATTAGTTTAAAGTGTCATTCAATAGATGTCCATTTGGTATAAGTAGGCATGAGTGTAAATACCCTATCAGAGCTTTAATAAGGTCAGGGTTGCAAGTATTCAAAGTAACTTACTTGAAATACTTCATTTGCCTTTTTCTTCTTACATATGAGAACTGGCTATGATTGTCAGTATCACCATGATGATGATTAGTAAGGCTGTACCTGCTATCAACAGGATACCAGCCCACTTGTTAGGTTCTGGATTTGGCATAGTAGTGTTGTATTGGGTTAATGAATTAGTGTCAATGTTCTAAAGTCAACAATCCACTGGTTTTCCAGTAAGAAGTCAGTGCCTAGTAGTCCATGTACCTGTATGCCATTTTCTTCTTCAATACTTTTAAAAGCATCCAGTAAGGGTCTTACACAGAACTTGGGCTTATATATCTGACCTTCAAAGTTAAAAGGCAGAGCAACTATGTCTACCTTGTGCTTAGTTCCTTCAATTCCACTGATACAATAGTCACCAACTGACTCTACTATATCTTTGAAATATTCTACTACAGTACTGTCTATCAGACTACAGGTGCTTCCAGTATCTAAGATAAAGCAAAGATATTTATCTTTTACTTTAGCGGGGATTGTAGGTAGACCTATTGAGGTCAATCCATGTGTTAATGAATATTTCATTATATTATTGAAATAGCTTCCTTTGTTCATAGGGGACTATGGCATCTATTTGATTGAACCAATCTCCTTTCTCAAATACATCTAAAACCATCTCTTTAATATTATCACCTTGTTCCTCTGCCTTAATAGAAAGCCTACCAATAGTCATTAAGTATACTTCATGAAAGGTTAGATTGATATAATGACCATTGATTGGTATGAGTAACTTATGATTCATTGTCCAGTTGTTCCTTTCAATAATATCTATAATACCTACTCTACAAATCCATGCTGCAATAAGAAAAGTTTCTTTATCTATTGTAGTATAACTTTGTTCAATATCATCTAAAATAGCTTTTACATTCCCAACAGCATTTGCCATTTTGGTATAATCTTTACCTTCATTAACTAGCTTCTTGAAGAATCCCATATTACATGAATTTTTGTATCATATTGTTGTTGTAAGCACTAATATCATTAGTTATCTTTTCTATCATTTTCTCTTGGTCAGCAAACTCATTGAACTTCCATTCTAGTTGATGTTTCCCAAATACCTTACTATCCACCTTATATTGTATTGTTACAGTACCAAAAGTCTGATGTATGAAGAATATAGTAGAGCCACTTATTCCCGTGAGACCAACAGATATAAAAGTATTAGTTTCTTGAATTATTCTTGCACTAGAATCTTGCCTTAAAATGTGGTTGATTAAAGTTTTGTATTTGCCTCTCATTCCACCTTGCTTGATAACTGTATTTGCTTGCTTATTGTAGTCACTGGCAAATCTAATTAGCATAATGACTACTATTCCTATAATTATTATCCACCACATATTCTATTCCTCCAGGTATTTATGTAATGCATTCTGGTATTCTTCATCAAGTATATCCTGAAAATTAATTCCAGTCTCTAGGCAGATGTTTGTAAGTTCACTGGACTTCATTCTTTGATAGAAGTTGGCAATAGCTGTTTTGACAATTAATCCCCCCATTGGGGATTCTGCTGCTCCCTCCCTAATGACTTCCATGACTGAATCATCAAAACCTTGTCTAATCTTCTCCTTTAAAGCTGTCTCTCTGGACTGCTTCCTAAATAAATCCATAAGTTCCATAATTCTTAATTTTTAGTAATTCATTATTTTGTTAATTATCTCTTCATCAAACCTCATCCTTAATATATTAGGAACATCATCAGTAAGGGCAAGGAATGTCCAATTCTTACCTTTATTATGTGATACACCTATATTAGTTTCTGGGTTGTCGTGAATGCACTTCTCTCCTTGTGTAAGTACACCTACCACTTCAAATGTGATAATGATATACTCCTTATCTGCTACCCTGTTAGTTATGTTACTAACTATGATGTTGTAATCAATGCCTTTCTCATCATAGGTGGTCTTTAAAGTGTGATACATTTCTGACATATCCTTATATAAGGTTTGTATAATAGCTCTATCAGATAATTCTGGATAGTACTTCTTACAATATTTAATAACATCAGGATATATGTATAGGGAAGCATTATTTATATCTCCTCTCAACAAGGCTTGATTGTAGGTATTCATTTGGCTAATCATATTCTTTTCAGCTTTATCTTTACCTGTATAGGGAGTGAGTGTCTCATTGTACCAACCTTCTGGTACTGAATCTTGGGTTGTGCTAAATTGGGGTGTCTCCTTATCAGATGAGGAGGGCTTCTGTTTGTTACTGTTACAAGATACAATAACTAATGTTAGTAATAATACATAATAAACTTTCATGGTATTTCCTTTTGTAGCCATACTACAAAAAGAAGATGTGAGCCTAACCTTGATTGCTTATCAGAAGGTATCGCCAAACACCTATAACCATGCAAACAAGGAAAGCCCACACCTATATAGGTATGAGCATTCACTAACCTGCTTTTGATGGTTATATCTGATTGAAATTGGCGATTTCTCTGATAACATCAAGCAAGAAGCAAACACTTCTTTATCTAATATGTCTTGTTAAACTTCTATTTCATTAGTTGTCATTTAGTTGATACAGCTACAAAGATAGAACTTTCTAGTCATACTTCATCATCTGACTATCATAATTTGATAGGTTTCAAGCCATATTAGTACCATAGGTGTAGGCTTATATCCTTATTGCACAAAGGTAGGCTTAATTATTCATTTTCTGTATGCCCAATTGATAAATAGAGCACCAGTAGCTATCAATAGGAACCACTGTAATATCATATCTAATGCTGTCATATATACACTAGTTAAAGCCCCAGTCCATGAAGAACTAGGGCTATCAACAACAATAAAAACACATAGTAAGAGGTATATAACCTCTTAATCCTTAAGTATCATACTGGTGAGGATAAACCCCACTAGAATCAAGATTATCTCACACATAATTCAATCAATATTTAATTTAGTCTAACTTACTAACTATTGCTATAATTCATGTTTACATACTTCACCGAACCTCAAGTGGTTAAGTAATTATAGCAGTACATCTCTTTACCCTGTAATCAAATACCCTCAACCTGTATTAGAAGAGGCAGTCAACCTCTATTAAACTATCCCCTGATTTGCCATTCTGCATCACTTACTTTGTATATATAATATGTAAGAAAGTGAGACAGGAGAAATTTCCCATCATAATGGTATAATAACAGCAGAGGGGGATGGATTTATATAGAAGGTAGGATATTGTAGACCTTAGAAGGTTAAATGTTTATAGCTTTCCTTCATCATTATAGGAATAGTACTCCTTCTCTGGACTTAGGATTATATGGTCTGCTACATGAATTTCCATGAGTTCAGCCCCCTTCCTTACTTTTTCAGTCAAAGCATCATCCAGAGTACTGGGTTTCATGCTTCCAGAAGGGTGATTATGTGCCAATATTACCTGTGTTGCATTAGCCAGCAATGCAGCTTGTAATATCAGCCTTACATCTACATAAGTTGCGGAGATTCCACCTTCTGAAATAGGTACTATACCCAGTACCTTGTTAGACTGATTAAGTAGTACTACTTTAAAGCTTTCCTTGTATTCTATTGTGTCATCAGGGAAGTACTTTGTCAATAGTTCATAGGCATCCTGGGAGCTGTTTATCTTGTATCTAGTTGATGATTTGACATTGCTTTTATAGCTCAATTGAACCTCTGCTACATTCATTATACTGTCCATAAGATACACTAATTAATGAACCAACTATATTCATTTTCACCATATAAAGCCTTATTAAGTCCTTCAGCCAATTGAGTGGCATTAAGCGATCTGTCCAAGAAGTTATCAATGTAACTGCTCTTGTTAGCTCCAGTTAGTAAGTTGTACACATTCCACATGCTGATTTCCCTGCTGTCCAAAAGGGTGCTAAAGTTATCATCATTGTAATATGCTTTGGCTACTAATCCTATCTGGGTATCAGTCATCAGCATCTGTGGTAACTTCTTCTTCTGGTCTACAGGCAAGAACTGATATAATCTGCATCTGCCTAAGAACTGGGCAAATTGGGACTCTCTCATATAAGTATCCTTGTAGGCTGACATGTAATACAAGTGCTGGGCTATATTGTACTCTTGGAACAGCCTCATCACTGCATTGAATAGTTCAGTTGTACTCATGACCTTTAATTCTGACCTGTAACCATCTGTTGATACACACATGTTACAGCAGACTAAGTTCTTGAAACCTATGAATACCTTGAACTTCTCTGCACCCTTCTTGCTGTAGAGGTTCTCATGGTTATAAGCCCTAACTCCACCTATGGTTAAATTCAGTCTGTTACCTGCAATATCCTCATATATGGTAGGTATCTCAAAACAGAACATCATTCTCTCAAAGTAAATGGTTTTATCTGATTCCAGTAATTGATTCACTGGTTTATGAATAGCTTCCGGTATCCTACCTTTGATAACATGGCTTACCCTGATGGCAGGTTCTTCTATTCTCTCATTGGAGAACACCTTATTAGCTGCTTCCCATACAGTTTCAATGAAGCTAGAGTGTGATATAGTAACCTCATTATCTTTAGAGAACACTGGTGTAATACATTCCTCCTTGAGGTACTGCATGGTTACTTCCTTTGTATTAGCCTCAATAAAAGGTAACTTATTGCCTTCTCTGGTGCTTATTGGTTCAACTCCCACAGGATTTGTTGATGCAATACCTGTGTTGATGACTTCTATTGTCTCAACTGTTTGAATATAAGGGTTATCTGCCTTATTTCTATTAGGGTATATCAGATTAGCTCTGACTGGCTGCAACTGCATTGTTTCCATATCTAATGTAATTAGGGGTATAGTTAATAGTTGGTTGATTCTTTTGTACCTGAAGTGCTGCTTTCTTCTGCATGAAGTCTGATGTTAACTGCTGATACCATTCAGGATATTGATGGTAAATAGCAGTCAGTTCTTCAATGGTCTTGCTGCTGTTAATCTTACTCCTTATCATCTCCAAATTGACACCATCATTACACCAATCTAATATGATCTGTCCTGTAGCAGGTGTAATGGTAAAGTCTGGCTTACCTATGAACAGGTTTGTCCTGTCTTTAGATGCAATAGTCTGGTGCTTCATGTTGATGTCAAAGACTATGGTAAACTCATAATCTATACCATCTCTCATGACTGCTTTAAGTCCTACTTTCTCTGGTATCATCTTGCCATTCTTCTCACTTAAAACATAGTCCTGTTTGCACCTCATAGTGCATATTATATGACTTCTAGACTGCAATATTTTCTGCATAAAAGCATTGATTCTGGGTGTCACCTTCTGCCAATTAGTGAAGCTGTTACCTTGTAATCCTGCATGGTACTCAAGCAAGGTATCCCAACACTGTGAGATGCTGTCAATGATGATAACTTCCATGCCTGCACCTTCACATATTTCAATAGCTTGTATATAAGTTTCAGGTGTAAAGTTATCACTTAGACTTAATACATTATAAGCACCTAAGTGAGCATAAAGGTCTGCACTTCCATGTTCACTGTCAATGATGGCTATCTTAGTCCAGTCATTGCATAAACCATAAGCTAAAAGTAATGCTGAATAGGTCTTACCTGAACCTGCACAGCCTTGTAGAGCAAGCTTAATCTTAGCCTGCTTCTTGGATGAAACTCTTAAGTTCAACATATCTGAATAGGGTTAATTGTTATACACAGTCTATAAAGAAAAAAGGAAGCAAGTCCTAATAAACTTGCCTCCTTGAGGTCAACATTGATATCCATCATAGAGTTGCCAGTGTCATAGCTCCACCTTCACCTCTCTGATGTAGCATATAAAACATGTCACCTGTATCAGGTGAACATACTTGGGAGACAACAGGATTGGTAACCTCTCCATTAAGGAACTTGTCACTAACTGCACCAGTTTCACAGCCATAAACAAAGAAGCACTTACCTGTATGAGGATTCTGCTTAACCTCAATCTTGTTTACACCCTTTTGAGCCTTGAACTCATTCACTGTCACTGTCTCTAAGAACTTTAACTTTTCCATAATCTTGTAATTTTATTGTTGTGCAGACAGACCATTCTGCTGCTGTTGATTCAGTTACTATGGTGGGGTAATGAGCTAACTGTAATGAGTTCACAATGTAAATTCAATAATCCCCAAGATGTACAGGGGGGATATCCCACTCTTAAGGTCTGGGGTGGGTGAAAATGTGACTTAGAGTACACTTGTAGATATCAAGTTTGCAGAAATTGAAAATAAAAATTAAAAATATCAGGGAGACAGTATATCAGATGACAGTAGGGAGTGCTATATATTAGTTATGTACAGATATAGAAAGCCCCTGCCTTCTGGTGTGAAAACAGGGGGGATTGGGACTCCTTCACTTTTATGATTACTCTTGTACTACTCTTTGAAGTATATTAGGGTGCTTCACTTTACTTAAGTTCCAATGTTCAATAGTTAAGCTTGGTGATACTCCTATTGCATTAGTTAACTCCTCTTGCATGATACCTTTCACCCATTCAACATGTTCAGTAGTTGTAGCAATGGAGTCATGGATAGTAAATACAGGAACTTGAGGATTGCCTTCTTCCCATATTCTTTTACAGCATCTGTGGAGAATGATTTCACTCTCTATTGATTGCAATAAACAAGATAACCTATTATGCTGTTTATCAATAGCAATATCCTTATATCTATGCTTGATAATCTTAAATAGTTCAGCTACTTTAGGGAATAATTCTGTGCTAAATATCTTCTTCATTTGGTTAATGGTTGCATCATCATGCTGCCCTTGATTACTGGAGAAGAACAAGTAAAACATAAGCACTTTAGCCTCATCTCTATCAATAGATTTATGTAGACTATGTTGACATACTTCTGCAACTGTCTCATACATATTACCACTAGAAGCTATATCAAGGTATTGTGCAAAATCTTCTTCACTGCATGTTTGGAAGAATCCTTCTACCTTCAAGGGTATAGCAACAGTAGTCATAGCTCTCTGAATATCCTCTGGTAATGAATATAGACTTAGTGAGAGTTCATTTCTTATACTCCAGAATTCAGGTTTAAGTAATACACAGGCTAAGTAAGGTTGGCTATTACTTATATCAATGCTGACTAGTTCTTGTTCATTATATGTGAGGAAATTCCTATAGTCCTTTTCTATATTGGTGATTACAGAATGTAATCTATGGACTGTGCTGTCTATATGTACTTCATACCTATGATTCTCTATTTTATTTATGTTTATTAGAGCCGCCATATACTGCACAAGGGGGTGTTTCAATTTATTGGTATTCTTATTCTTGTTCCACCTTCCTTTGTCTTCCATCTTATATTGCAGAATGCCATCAGAATATTGACTTACTATAGGGTTAATAGATAACCTTTTCTCTTCATACCAGTAATATAAGTAAGGTAGTTCAATAAACGTTTCATCATTCTCTTCTTGGATAAAGTAAGCATCTTCTTCATGCCTACAGGTGACATTACAAATATGGAAACCTGACTGGGTATATTGTTTACTCCATCTGTATTGCATGGATTTTACTCCGGGGATATATACAGCATAACATTCAAGAACACCAGTATTCACTAAGTAATCCTTATAAGGTATAATATCTCTGATATTGTCTTTAACATAACCAATAGTAATAGGAATCCACCCATCTTCATCTATTAAGTCCTTATTCCTAGCAGGTATAGTAGATAGCAAAGCAAGGAAATAGTATATCTTATCTTTAGAAAACCTTAAGTTGGAATTAAACCCATATTCCTCTAGGGGATACAAGGCTAAATGGACATCAAGGTCAAAATCCACAGGTAATACTATATTTCTTCTGTGCCCTTTACCTGCAAGAGCCATAAAGGCAATACTAGCTCTTCTTCTAGGAGAAACTCTTATGCCACTTAATATGCTAAAACTAAATAGATTATTCATAATATTTATATAAGTCTACAAATATAAGAACTACTTCCATTATGATGGGAAATTTATAAAATAAATAACTTTAACAAATTATTTTCCTTAGTAGCTATCCTGCCAGTATGTTCTTTAAATCCTCTAGGATTCTCTCCTCTGATGGTGTATTTATTCCTAGATGTTCTATCAGTAGCATACATACTTTTCAATAAGACTACATACTTTCTTGGTTTCAGTACCTTATGTAGATGATACTGAACTATAGGAGCTAATATCTCTTGTATCTCACTTGCTGAATAGCTCTTATTTAAGGTGAGACTTCTTCTTATAGCAACTTTGAAAGGATGCTCTTCATCTAGTGCCCAGTACATGACTGTATTATTGAGGTTCTTGAAGACTACACTGTTACTTATTCTACTTTCCCATAGTTGATGTAGCAGACTATCAAGGTCAACATACCTATATAGCTTGATGAATCTCTCTAAGAATATCTTAGTTTTACTTCTGCAATGTCTAGTATATGAGTACAAGGTATTATCATTCAACTGTCCTGTGGTTGATAATGTTTTGATGTATTTTATGGCATCTTGGATATTGCTGTCTGTTAGTTTGTTCTGTGCATCCTTATTAGCCTTTTCTATGCTACTTTGCTCTGGGGATACATCATAGTTCAGGGATTTGTAGCTAATGATTTTAACCTGTTTACTTAGTACTTCTTTCAGTGTTTCAGGCATGAAGTATGAGGCATATAACTCGGTTCTTTCAATGATGTAGTCTATGTTGAGGTAGGCAGGTACATCCTTTCCATATACATCCTTTCTAGTCAAGTTAATTAACTCATTTCCCGCAATTCTTTCTTGTGCTTTCTCTCTTATGGCTTCTTTGACCATTGCAAACAGATCAGTTAGGGTATGGTCACCTTGCATGATATTATCTGCTGATTCTATTACTTTGAGCACCTTCTTAGCTTTATTTAAGAGGGTGACTGTATAGCTATCCATACTTTCCATTACTGATACATATCCTAAGGTATTATATATGATAGTTTCACTAAGTATCCCATTGACCTTTCTGCATCTACCATGTATTTGTGTCATCCTATCTAAGGTTAACATTGAGTGGCTTCTTCTTACATCTGATACAGTGATTAGATGGTAACTATCCTCTATATCTATACCAGTGAAGTAGCAACAGGTGGCAAAGTTAATCCTAGCAGGTAAGGTATCATTGTCTCCTAATTTGGGTGCAAAGTATTCTCCTGCTTCCTTTATGGATGCCTCACTACATAGGATAGCACATTCCTTTCTGGTTTCTTCATCTAGTGATGCTATAATATTCCTTATCTGGAGTATGGAGTTATAGGCAATGAATATCTTCTCTGTAGGATGAGAGATAATCTTTTCTATGACAGCCTGTGTGATATTGTCTGTATGTAGTAAGTCTATATTTCTATGGGTATTGTATTGCCATGTTATAGGAAATCTACATTCAGTCTTTAAGTGTGGATTGCTGAACTCCTTCATAGTAGCTGTTACCATACATCTGTTCTTTGATGGGAACATAAGGTAGTAGTCAATCACATTCTCCAATTGAGGTCTAAAGTTGTTGTCAGTCTGGAGAACATCAACCTCATCAATCATAAGGAAGTAGTCCTTGTAGTTTTTTCCTATGATACCTAATAGTCTACCTAGACTGTCTGCAACTACTAGAAGTTTCTTGTATCCATCTTTAGCCAAGTATTCCTCAATCTGCTGATTAGTGACCTTTTCACCTTTAATCTCACTACCTACATATAATGTATTAGGATGCTTTGAGTGTTTACCATAAGCCAGAGCCTTAGTAGGAAAGACTATGATTGAGTTTCTCTTTGAGTTTATCTCAAGTGTAGTAGCTCCAATGCCGGGTATCTGTTTGTCTACAATGCCATGAGGCATTTTATCTATGAAGTCAGCCAGATTCCAGAAGGAGTCACCAACTTCTTCTCTTATTACTTCTGGTGGTCTGCCAAATAGTAAGTTATCCAAACCAGTTATTACTGTGTCTTGAGGTATGGTTTTAATGCCTGCTCCTTCTCCAATATATTCTACAGGTGCATCATGTAAGTCACCATAGGTATTAGGTACTACTTCTGCTTGTTCTTTTGCCAGTTCATCTTCTTTGCTCATATCTCACTTAGTTTGTAATTAGTATATAGATTGTAAGTGAACAAATATACTAAAGAGCCTCCATAATTCAATCAATTACAGAGGTTCTTTTGTGTTAAACTTATTTCACTTTTGGACAAGACTACTCATTATGGTTGCTAAATACATACTCAACCACCTTCTTGTTAGCTTCATTCTCTATCTTGAAGTCCCTTTCAATGTATATGTCAGTAACTCTCATAGCCTCATCAATATGATTCAATGCAGCATGAACAGTGTACTTATCAATGCCTACCTTGTTAACAGCTAATGTAGCCCATGAGTGCCTTGCAGCATAGTACTCCAAATCATCAATTTTTAGTATCTTGCCAATCTGCTTTAGCCCAAGATTGATGGCTCTGTTGAAGTTCTTGAAAGTAGAATAGAGGTGATAGAAGCAGAACACCTTCTTCTGGGTGTAATCTTCATATTTCTTCATTAAAGGTAACAGGATAGGAAGAACATCTACTTTCATCTTAGCCTTGTCAAGTCTCCTGTCTGTAGTCTTAGTCCTGTAATAAGTAATTGAACCACCTTCCATTTCAGTACAGTTGTACAAGTCAGCAGAGTTCATCCCTATTAGGCAGAAGGAGAGAATGAAACAATCCTTGGCTAAGTTAAAAGGACACAACCTTTCCCTACCATTGGTATTGATGATATAAGGCAGTTCCCATATCTTCTTGATTAACTCTACTGATAATGCTCTCTTCCTAGTTGCTTCTTGCTTTGGTATCTCCAAATTCTCAAAAGGTGAATTAGGTATTCTAATGACATTCCTGTCATAGTCATTATACTTCTTCTTGGCTTCATTGAATAGATGCCTGATACTCCCCATGTATAAAGATACCATTCTATTGGAAGGTATTCTCTTGCCTTTCCTCTGGAGTTCTGCCACCTGTTTAGCCCTTTTCTTGTGAAGGTATTCCATGAACTCCATCATTAACAACTTGGTAACTTGGTTGGTATTCAGTTTATCCTTTCCTAAGAAGGCAATAAAGGTATTAAGGGTAGTTTGATAATTCCTCTTACCTTTGACCTCTGTAGTTGTTAACCAGTCTTTGCAGAACTGGATAAAGTCAATAGGAGTATTTTTTTCCTTCTCTTTCTGGATATAATCAAGTACATCACTTAAGGTTAAATTGGAAGCCTCTAATGGAAGCCCCATGCATAACTCTTCATAGTATCTGACCAATTTGTCAGCTTCCTTGATGTACTTTGGATTCTTTAACTTGAAGTCCTTAGTCAGGTCTTCTGTTCTTACAAAGATATGAGTAGCCAACCTCTTAACCTCTCTGTTATAGGTTACTCTAATCTTCACATTGAAAGTTCCACCAACTTTCATCTCATTCTTTCTGATTTCTGCCTTGAATGTCAGCATGTTAGGTATTGTATTTTTCCACCAACAATTAGCCAACAATTGGACTTTAACAGGTTATTTTATACCAGATTTAGCACCTGAATGATACCCCACTACCAAAGAAAAAGTCCTCATAAGTTTCTAACTTACAAGGACTTACCTAAGGGTGGAAGACCGGACTCGAACCGGCGACATTCAGAACCACAATCTGACGCTCTAACCAACTGAACTACATCCACCATGTCTGCGTTTCTCTAACGCGGTGCAAAGATAGATATTATCTTCTAATCTCCAAAAGATTCTGCTATTTTTTTTCGAAAAAAGTATATTCTTTTATTCCCTGATTGTGCTTGTTGAAAAGGGTTCGCGCGTCATTCGTGAAGATTTTCAGAGAGTTACGTGCTTGTAAAGGAATTGAGTCAATTGGGAAATTGACGGGGAGTAATTGATGATTTTTTTTTCCGGACTGAATGGGGCGGGCTGTCCAGACTAAACTATACTCGCAATTATTGAGACGGACTGTGCTGTCTTTTACTAATTCCATTCTTACCATCAGTCCACCATCGGTGCGGCGGGCGGACATATTGGAAATATAATTTCCCAGTGAATAGACTACGAGATGTTTGTCGTTTGTCACGCTGTCTGTGCGAACTTCGATGGGTTGAACTACGTGAGGATGGGAGCCGATGACATGATTTACTCCTTTTTGAATCAGCCAGTCAGCAAGGAATTTCTGCTCTTTGTCCGGGAGCGACTGGTATTCGATTCCCCAATGCATACAAGCTATGATTGCGTCCGGTTTCATTGCTTTGCTCTCTTCAATATCTTTGGCGATAACTGTTGTATCAATATAGTTCACGATATTGGGAGGAGTAACGGGGATACCGTTTGTGCCATACGTATAGTTGAGCAGGGCGATGCGGAACCCGTTCTTTTCCAATAAAAGAGGATATTTCTTATCGCGTTCTTCAGTGTTGATATACGTGCCTGCATGTGGAATTTTCAACGAGTCGATAAGTTGAATGGTACGCTCCAGTCCGGATTTGCCACGGTCGAGACTATGATTGTTGGCAGTCACTAAAACATTGAAACCTGCGTCATGAATTGCGGTCAGAAATTCGTCCGGTGCGCTGAAAGCAGGATAACCTTTGTAGGGTTTGCCTCCTAACGTAACTTCCAGATTGGCGATAGCGAGATCGGCTCTCCCTATTTCTTCTTTAACGTACGTAAAACAGGTGGAGTAATCATAGCCGGTTGAGGTTCGTGCAGCGTTGATTTGTCCTTGATGCTGCATGAGGTCACCTACGAAAAGGAGTCGTAGGGTATCAGTGGGGGAAATACTGTCGGTTGCGGAAAGGCTGTCCGACAGGGTATCGATGATAGAATCTCTCTTTGCCTGCGACCGGGAGGTGCAGGACAAAGAGAGAAGTAAAATCATCAGAAACAAGCTATGTTTCATTGATAAATGGCTTTCTTGCCAGCTAAGAGTGTATTTTTCATTAACGATACAATCGTCATCGGTCCAACACCGCCCGGTACGGGAGTGATAAAGGAACATTTTGGGGCAACTTCGTCAAACTTCACGTCACCAGTCAGTTTGAAGCCTGATTTCTTGGTTGCATCCGGCATACGCGTAGTACCTACATCGATAACTACCGCACCTTCTTTCACCATTTCGGCTTTTACAAAGTTGGGTTGTCCCAGGGCAGCGATGATAATATCAGCTTCCTGACATTCTTTTATCAGGTCTTTGCTGCGGCTGTGGCATACTGTTACCGTGGCATCGCCCGGATAGGCTTTCTGCATCATCAGGGCAGCCATCGGTTTGCCGACGATATTGCTACGTCCGAGTACAACACATTTTTTGCCGGAAGTCTCTATTTCGTAACGTTTCAACAATTCGAGGATACCGTTGGGAGTAGCGGATACATAGCACGGAAGTCCGATGGACATACGGCCTACGTTGATCGGGTGGAAGCCGTCTACATCTTTACGGTAATCAATCGTTTCGATTACTTTCTGTTCGGAGATATGTTTAGGTAAGGGAAGTTGTACGATAAAGCCGTCTACATCGTCGTCTTCATTCAGTTCGCGTACTTTGGCAAGCAGTTCTTCTTCGGTCACATCACTTTCATAACGGATGAGGGAGGACTTGAATCCACATGCTTCACAGGCTTTTACTTTGGCAGCTACATACGTTTCGCTACCACCATCGTGTCCAACAAGGATAGCCGCCAGATGCGGGCGTTTTCCGCCACGAGCCACAATTTCGGCTACTTCGGCTGCAATCTCTTGTTTCACTTGTTCGGAAATGGCTTTTCCGTCTATCAGAGTCATATTTTCAGAGTATTTATTGGTGATGGGCAAAAGTAAAATAAATAACTGAACTCTCCAAAAGGATTGGAATTTTTGTCAGGAGATGAGCAGTATATTATCAGTTTGTTAGTGGAGAAACTACTTTCTACCGTAGGCTTCCGGATACAAAAAAAGAGGAAGTCGAAACTTCCTCTTTTTTTGTTATAATCAGTTTGGATCTATTGAATGATTATCTTTTCATTTTAGGCATCATCTTACCCATCTTGCTGCTAGTTACCATCTTCATCATTTTGCGAGTCTGGTCGAACTGTTTCAGCAGGCGGTTTACTTCCTGAATAGTCGTTCCGCTACCTTTGGCGATACGTGTACGACGTGATCCGTTCAGTATTTCCGGGTTGGAACGTTCTGCCGGAGTCATGGAGTAAATGATAGCTTCGATGCTTTTGAAAGCATTGTCGTCAATATCAATATCTTTGATTGCCTTTCCTACTCCCGGAATCATGGAGGCAAGGTCTTTCAGATTACCCATTTTCTTGATTTGTGCAATCTGGCTAAGGAAGTCATTGAAGTCGAATTGGTTCTTGGCTATTTTCTTCTGTAAACGTTTAGCCTCTTCTTCATCATATTGTTCCTGTGCACGTTCTACCAATGAAACGATGTCACCCATACCGAGAATACGGTCGGCCATACGGGCAGGGTGGAATTGGTCGATTGCTTCCAACTTTTCACCTGTACCAACAAATTTGATCGGTTTGTTCACTACCGAACGGATAGAAAGAGCCGCACCACCGCGGGTATCACCATCAAGTTTGGTCAGTACCACACCGTTGAAGTCCAGACGTTCGTTGAATTCTTTAGCCGTGTTTACAGCATCCTGACCGGTCATGGAGTCTACCACGAACAGAATTTCGTTCGGGTTGATTGCTTCTTTGATAGCGGCGATCTCGTTCATCATCTGTTCGTCTACTGCCAGACGTCCGGCTGTATCGACGATAACGAGGTCATATCCTTTGGCTTTAGCTTCCTGAATAGCGTGTTGTGCGATTTCTACCGGATTCTTGCTGTCCAGTTCGCAGTACATCGGTACTTCGATTTGTTCTGCCAATACGCGCAACTGTTCGATAGCTGCCGGACGGTAAACGTCACAAGCAACCAGTAATGGCTTACGGTTTTTCTTGGTTTTCAGCATCCGTGCCAACTTACCGGAGAAGGTGGTCTTACCCGAACCTTGCAAACCTGACATCAGGATGACTGCCGGACGGGCGTCGATATTGATCTCGGCTGTCTCTCCACCCATCAACTGCGTAAGTTCATCATGTACGATTTTCACCATCAACTGGCTTGGCTTCACAGCCGTAAGCACGTTCTGGCCAAGAGCTTTTTCTTTCACTGTATCCGTGAAATTCTTTGCCACCTTGTAGTTTACGTCGGCGTCGAGAAGTGCTTTACGTACGTCTTTCAGCGTCTCCGCCACGTTGATTTCGGTGATTTTGCCTTCACCTTTCAGAATCTTGAATGACCGTTCTAGTCTTTCACTTAAATTATCGAACATAGTTATTTAATTACGAATTACTAATTACAATTTACTTGGGCGAAAGAGGGACTTTTCCGTCTACTCTTTATTTGAGCTTGCAAATGTACAAAAATCTCTTGTATTTATATCTTTTTATTCTGCCATTTTGCTTTTTTGAGGTAAATATAACTTGTTATCAACAGCAAGCTATAATACACAATCTCAATCGTAAAGCAAATTTCGATCGGTGCTTTCAGCCACATTCCGATGAAAATGATGTATGATCCGTAGATGATAATTGTAATCGTTTCGAGCAACAGGGCTGCCTGTGTATTTCCTGTTCCGGAGATACCGTTGAACACTACATTGGCTACGGATGCGATAAGCATGGCAAAACAAATTACATATACCGAAGGTACGGACTCCGTAATGAGTGCGGCTTCACTGGTGTAGATAGAGAGCAGGAACTGCGGAAACAGTGCCGATACCGCTACTAACCCCAGCATGATGAAAAAGGAGAAACGCGCAATTTTATTAATGAGCGGCATCACGTGCTGGATGCCTCCTGCACCAATAGCATTGCTGACAAGACTGTTGGTAGTCGTAGCCAGTGCGTTGACCGGAATCAACAATACGACATAAATACTTCGGACGATATTGGCAATTGCCAGTTCCCGTTGCCCCAACCGTTCTACGGCTACGAAGAAAACAAACCAGGTAGCCATCGACAGGAAATATTGCAGCATGGTGAAGCAGGAGATACTAAGAATCCGCATCAGCAATGCTGGGTCGAATGTGCGCAGGCGGTTCATACCGTATTTCTTTAAATCGACCGTGGCATACGTATAGATGACGAAAAAGAGAATGGAGGAGGCTTCTGCCAATACGGAAGCAATAGCAGCCCCTTTGATACCCATTTCCGGCAAACCGAACTTTCCGAAAATTAATGCATAGTCCAGTACGACATTAGTTAATGCCATGACAATAGCATTGATGGTTAGCACTTTAGTGCGTGTAATGCCGATGTACAATGCCCGGAACATGACATTGATAAAAGAGAAAAAGAATCCGTAAATACGCCAGTTCAGAAACTCCATTGTTCCTTCGTAGATGGATTCTGAAGAAACCAGCAAACGCATGATGTTTCCGCCGAATGCTTTGGTGAATCCGAATAGCAGCAGGGCCATGACGAACAGGAACATGATTCCTTGAATCATGACGGGACCGACATCCGAATAGCGTCCTTCGCCATTGCGTCGTGCGATGACTATCTGCGAACCGGTACTGAATCCGAATGCGATGGTGAATACGCATATATAGAATAACCCGCCCATAGCTGATGCTCCAAGGGCTACTTCACTCACGTGTCCGAGGAATGCTGTGTCGGTGACATTGATGACATTTTGTGCCAGCAAGCTTAGTAGTATCGGATAACTGACACTCCAAATCTGTTTGTTGGTGTACATAATTAAGTGTTTAAGTTTACACTTTGCAAAGATAGTGCTTTATTTCGATTCGGAAACGATGGGGTAGATGAAAACAATTTCCGGACCTTCGGGAGTTTTATCGTTGACGAGATAGTTTCCTCCGAAATGTTTTAGTAACAACAGGTTGATATCATGCCGGATGATGGTTTCCTGTGATACGAATGCATGGTCTGTCAAAGGTGAATTAGTGATCCGGAAACAAAGCATGTCTTCATTCTGGCTTAATGTGAACCGGATGATTCGTGCTTGCCGGTGTTCTTGTGGGTACACCAGTACGCTAATCAAGGCCTGTGTCAGTCGCATTATATCGGTATGAATTTGGGCGTCCGTTTCGCTGGAAAATTCAATCTGGATACCTGTTTCTTCGTTCCTCATCTGCGCCATGCTGCATGCTTCCTTGCATAGGGTAGTGGCATCATAGTCTTGCAACTGGAACTTCATCATCTGAGCTTCCAAACGGGATAAGTCGAGAACGTCATTGACAAGTCTCATTAACTTCTCCGAACTTTTGTGGATGATGTTTGAGTATTCTTGCCTTATTTCCTTGTCTATATTGGGTTCGCTGGCTATGAGTTGTGAGAAACCGACCACATTGTTGAGTGGGGTACGGATGTTATAGCTCATGTTGGACAGGAAGCGATTTTTTATTTCATTGGTCTTCCGCACGTTTTCTGTTGTTTTCCGGATTTCGTTTTCCGCGTATTTGAGTGCCTTCCGTACCATAAAGAGTCGTGCCATAAAGATAAAAAGCAGAATCAGGATAACAAATATAAAGATCAGATAGGTGAGCTGGATCCGGTTGTTTTCCCTTTTTTGATCCAGTTCTGTTTTTTCGATATTGTATTTGCTTTGTATCTGTGCCATCTGATTGTTTGAGAGTACAGTGGCTGTCGAGTCTTTGATGGCAAGTGCCTGCTCATACAGGGGGATGGCTTTTCCGCTTTGCCCTGCCTGTTTCCATATTCTGGCCTTTTCGAGTAGCTGTTCGGCATAGTCGCTTGTGAAGTCTTTCTTCAACATCGTCAGTGTCGTGTCGATATAATCCGATGCCTGTTGGTAGGCTCCAATTGCCAGGTAATATTTGGCAAATGTGTCGAAATAGAGTACTTTATACATGAAATAAGTATTCTCGTCCAGATATTCTTTAGATTTTACGAGATGTTCATAGGCTTGTTGCGGCTGATGGGTATTCAGGTAATAATAGCTGTAGAACAGTTCATTGAACAGGTATACATCGGCAAATCCCGCTTTTAAGGATGGGTTTGCACTGATGTGGTTATGAAGAGTGTTTTCCAGTTCCTGCAAATATTTGAGTAGTTTTTTATTATCCTTCTTTTCTTTGACAACGGATACTAACTGTGACAATACCGAGATACGGACCACCGGATTTTCTGTCGGAGTGAGTAGCTGGTAGGCAGCCTCCAGTGCTTCTATTCCTTTATCCCAGCGCTGACTGCCGATATATGCATTACTCAAGCATTGATAGGCAGCCATACTACCCCGGTTACTATTCATTTGGGAGGCTTGCTGTTGCATCTTTTGAGATTCGTTGATAGCAAGTTCGTATTGTTCGTTGAATGTGTACAGGTCTATCTGGAAACGTTTGGCATCAAAGAAGTAATTCCATAAATCTGATTTCCGGGCATGAGGCTCCATTATGGTGAGCCATTTGGCTACACTGTCTTGATTATTACGATTGTAATAGTATAAAATATGGTAGTAAGCAGCCAGACCGGCATATTTGTCATTTCCCAGTTGCAATGCTTCTTTCATTAATGCATCCGAATATTGGATACATTGCTGGTTGTTTTGTTCTATTCTGATGATTTGATTGAGAACATTCAGCCGTGTCGTATCGTACGGTAATGTTTCCAACACCTTTATCAGGCTGTCGGATTCCAAAACAATCTTGGTGCTGGCTTTTCCGGTGAGGGTGCAGCATAATAGAAGGATCAGGAGCAGGACTTGTTTCATTCGGCTTCCTCCTTTCCTTGTTGCTCATGGTAAATGGGGTGTGTGAACAGGAAACGGGCTCCTTCCTCATAATTGGAGTCAATCCATATTTTGCCGCCCAGCTGCTCGATAATGAGTTGGCAGATAGACAGACCGAGTCCTGTCCCTTGAGCATTTTCATTCAGTTTCTCAAAACGGTTGAATATTTTATTCTGATTCTCCGGAGAGATACCGCAACCGGTGTCGGTCACGGAAAACAGTGCTATGTCTTCTGTCTGTTTTTCCAGTTCCATGGTGATGGAACCTTGCGGAGTAAATTTGGTTGCATTGATGAGAAGGTTGATTAATAATTGTTGTAACCTTGCATTGTCTGTCGTCAATTCTAATGAATGGAGAGAGGTCGAAAAACGGACGTTAGCATTCGTTTGTTTTATTTTCTCAACCATGTCGATAACGTTTCTGCATATTGCCACTGCATCACATCGCTCATATTTGAATTTCATCTTGCCTACTTCGAGACTGGACAAGTCGATTACGTCGTTAATCAGCTTGAGTAACAGTTCTGAATTTTGCTGAATAATATCGCTACACTGTTTCCGGGTCTCGTTGTCGATGGATTCTTCCGTCAGGATGGAGGAGAAGCCGGACAACGCATTGAGCGGCGTGCGAATTTCATGGCTCATGTTGGAAAGGAAAAGGCTCTTTGTCCGGATGGAATTTTCTTCTTGCTTTTTCACTTTTTCCAGTTCCTGCTGTGATTGGCGCAGTTTTTTATTTCCTCGTCTGACCAAAAGGATGAAAAATACAATCAGTATGACTATGGATAGGATGGTGAACCAGCTCCAGTAGAGGATTGTCTTCTGTCTGTTTAAGTTGTCCAGTTCATTTTTATCTATTTGGTAGAGGGTGTGCAATTCATTGATTTGGCGAATATAATTCATTGCGTCCAAAGAGTCTTTGTACGTATTGAATATTTCATAAGCTTCACATGCTTCCTTGCTGTTTCCCATTAGTGTAAGTATGTGTGCACGATCTTTCAGTACTTGCAGGGATCTGTATGAGTTGGCTGCTTTGGTATGCGAAAGTAATTCGTCAAGTGTGGTTAGTGCCTGCGTGTATTCTTTGGATTCAGTGTAGTAGCGTGAATACAGGTATTTAATCATTAAATGAAAATATGGGTACTGGTGTTGCCGGCTGATTTGTTCGGTTTGTCGTATATAGTTTAATGCTTCCGGAAGATGATGCATCTGGATGCGATAGAATGCCTGACAATAAACAAGGTGGAAATCGTCTTGGGGATTCGTATCCTTGTTGATAACAGATTCGAGTTCCCGGATATTGTCTTCTATATCTGTCATTTGGTGATAGTTGAGCTTCGTCAGGATAAATTGGGACAAGATCGTTTTGATATATTGGTTGGCATGAGGGAGTTTCTGAATGATTTCTAATGCTTCCTTATACGATTTGATGGCAACTTGTGGTGTTGACGAACTTAAATAGGTATTTCCAATGGCGTGTAATGCGAGTGCTGTTCCCAAAGGATAGTCCATTTCTCTGGCTTTCTGGTACATCTGATTGGCCTGGTTGATGGCGAGACTGATGTTGCCTTCTGTGATTAAAGCTTGAACGGTCAGCAGATTTATCTGGAATAGGAGTGGGTATTGTTGTTCCTTTTGTAATTCCGGTTCTAAAAGTTTTTCCCAGGCAATGATGCTGTCGACAGGGGCGTCCGGACTAAATGGATGATTGTATTCAAGTAAAGGTTGTAATAAAGAAAGACGATCTGAATTTGTACGTGCAGCATATAAGGTGACCGATATTAATGCGGTTACGACTATTGCAATTATATGACGTCTGTGTTTTTTCACCTGATATAAGAATTGCTTGCTTGTAAGTTTATCTGCAAAAGAACTAAAAAGAGTGAAGATTACAAAGAAATCTTCACTCTTTTTTATAATTTATTTTCTTTTGAGTATCTCTCGTACCCCAGGGCCCTCGTGGTTGGGGTAGCCGGGAGTATGGTTTCTGCATCGTGGATCGGCATCTACTTTCAAACTCCGGTAATCGTCTTTGGTGCGGGCGATGTAATCATCAAGCATGGCACGGTGTTCGGCGAGGACTTTACTGTATTTAGGGTCTTTGGCGAGATTCTTGCGTTCTCCCGGATCCTTTTTCATATCATATAGCTCTTCTCCGTTACCTTCCAGATAGTGAGTGTACTTGTATCTCGGTCCGCGTACCATACGTCCGGGAGTAACGACATATTCATATTCGCTATGCCATTCGGAAACGACATAAGGGTGAGTTTTTTTCTGTTTCTCTCCTTTTAATATAGGTGCAAGGCTGATTCCCGGTTTTTCGGCCGGAACAGGAATTCCTGCCAAATCACAAAGGGTAGGCAGAAGATCCAGTGTAGGCTGTGTCAATACTTGGTCTATGGGCTTTTTCTGTTGTTTGATGCCGGGACCTGCAAAGATAAACGGTACGTTGGTCATTTCATCGTAGAAGCTGATGTGTTTGGTCACCATGCGGTGTGAAGCCATCCCATCACCATGGTCAGCCATGATAATAACGATTGTGTTTTTTCCGGCAGGAGTGGAGTAAAGTGCTTTCAATACGCTGTCTACTTGCTTGGAAACCATCTTGGTATAGTGTTGGAAAGCAGCAATGTAATGACGGTAATTCTCTTCATTCCAATGAGAGGCCTGGGTCATGCGGCGATGACTGCAGCAGATGTATTGTACAGGTTTAGGGATATTGCTCCAGTCTTCTACATTGAAATTGGCTGGTAGTTCCGGAAGGGTTCCGCTAATGGGGCGGTCGGTATGTACTCCTTCGTTCGCTCCTACAAATCCACAGATATTGTGAGGGTTCTGAAAATCTGCGATACAGATGAATGGTTCTTCCGGCGGATTACTTAGATAAGCAACAGCGTCTTCGCATGTTCCTACATCCAGGAAGCTGTCGTTATTGACCGGGAATTCCGGATCAGTGAATGGCTTGGCTACTGGTTCTTTATGCTTGAATCCTCTAAGTGAACCCATGTCATGCGTTTTTCCGAAGTGTACGGCTTCGTAACCGTTTTCAGAAAAAAGACTTCCTAATGTCGGTACATTTTCGGGAATACGTGGGTTGATAGGTTCGCTGGAGTTGGAACGTACATTGGTTTGATGAGGCATCATGCCACTCCATAAAGCAGCGCGTGAGGGTTGGCTGAGAGGGCAGCCTACATAAGCATTGGAGAAGATAACTCCTCGTGAAGCGACTTCGTCAATAGGGAGGGTGCAGCCTTGTGTTTGTCCGTAAGCTCCCACAACGCGTTGTGTCAGATGGTCGCACTGGATAATCAGGAAATTGGGCTTTTCTTGGGCCTGCGCTGTCACGCTGCACAGGGCTAATCCCATGAATGGATAAATAGTTTTCATTACTGGTTAGAATTAAGTAATATTTGATTTGGAAGCAAAAGTAGGAAAAAAGGAAACGTAAAAAAGGGCGAGGTAGTAGTTTTGGACGCAAATGAAAGTATTTTGTACAAAAATGAAAGGTGTGGCAAGCGGTTAGGGGTAACTATCGGTGATGGGAGTTGAATGATAAGTGATAAACGGCAGGTGATAAGTCATAAAATGGGTTACCGAAAAAGAAAACGGTGAATAAACTGCACTTGTTATGGCGCAGTTTGTTCACCGTTCATTTATAAGTTTGCTGTTGATTAGCTGTTCATGCTCATCAGGAATTCGTCGTTGTCTCTGGTTTTTTCCAGACGGTCTTTAACAAAGTCCATTGCTTCGATCGGATTCATGTCGGCAAGATATTTGCGTAATATCCACATGCGGTCAAGGGTTGTTTTATCAAGCAACAGGTCGTCGCGACGAGTGCTGGATGCGGTAATGTTGACTGCCGGGAAGATGCGTTTGTTGGACAGGTTGCGGTCGAGCTGCAACTCCATGTTACCTGTACCCTTGAATTCTTCGAAGATAACTTCGTCCATTTTAGAACCGGTATCGATCAATGCGGTAGCAATAATAGTCAGTGAACCACCGTTTTCAATATTACGGGCAGCACCGAAGAAGCGTTTAGGTTTATGAAGTGCATTTGCATCCACACCACCGGAAAGAACTTTACCGGATGCAGGAGATACTGTATTGTATGCACGAGCCAGACGAGTAATAGAATCAAGGAAGATAACTACGTCGTGACCACATTCTACCAGACGTTTTGCCTTTTCCAATACGATACCTGCAATTTTTACGTGGCGTTCTGCCGGTTCGTCGAAAGTAGAAGCAATTACTTCTGCATTAACGCTGCGCGCCATGTCTGTTACTTCTTCCGGGCGTTCGTCAATCAGCAGCATAATCATGTAAACTTCCGGGTGGTTGGCTGCGATAGCGTTTGCGATATCTTTCATTAAGATGGTCTTACCTGTCTTTGGCTGGGCAACGATCAATGCACGCTGGCCTTTACCGATAGGAGCGAAAAGATCGACGACACGGGCAGACATAGAGTCTGAATAACCGCCTTTGCAAAGTTTGAACTTTTCATCCGGGAAAAGAGGTGTCAGATGTTCGAAAGGAACACGGTCGCGAACGAAAGCTGCATCACGTCCGTTGATCTTCGAAACCTTTACCAATGGGAAATATTTTTCTCCTTCTTTGGGTGGACGGATAACTCCTTCTACTACATCACCGGTTTTCAGACCAAATAGTTTGATTTGAGATTGTGATACGTAAATATCATCCGGAGAAGAAAGGTAGTTATAGTCGGAAGAACGGAGGAATCCGTATCCATCCTGCATAATTTCCAGAACACCTACTCCGTTGAGAATATCGTCGAATTCATAAGGCTTTTCGCGCTCAATAACCTTACGTTCCTGCTGCTGTTGTACCGGAAGATTTTCACCCGCATTGTTCTGCTGAGCGGCACGTGGCATCGGTGAGCGTTGTTGGTTTTGGTTCTGGTTCTGATTCTGATTTTGATTTGGGTTCTGAACCTGATTCTGGTTATTGTTGTTACGCTGGAAATTATTATTGTTGTTACGCTGGAAATTATTATTGGCGTTATTGCCATTATTTCCATTGTTGTTAGCATTGTTATTACCGTTGTTATTGTCGCGTGAGCGAACAATACGCGGACGTTGCTGCTGGGACTGCTGCTGTTGAGATTGTTGTTGCTGTTGAGGATGAGATGGCTGTTCCGGTGCTGTCTGTGCTGATTCTGTTTTAGTAGCTTCGAATTTTCCGAATAATTCGGTAGGAAGCTCTATTTTTTCAGAAGGCAGATCTTCGATTGGAATAAAATCATCGTCGTCAACGCTGGATAAGATATTACTTTCCTCGTCGATAACGGGTGCAGCTTTCTTTTGTGGTTTATCTATTACCTTTTTCTCTACAACAGGTTTGTTAGGTTCAGTAGCCGGTTTATTTGTTTCTGCAACAGGCTTATTTGCTTCTGCAGCTGGTTTGTTTTTTGCTTTCTTCTCAGCTGTTTGCTGTTGTACCGGAGCTGGCTTTTCCGTAGTACCAGTAGCTTTCTCTGCAACAATAGGTTTAGGTTCCACTACTTTGGGTGCTGCCGGTTTTGCATTTTCTACTTCTTTTTTCTCTTCTGCGTCAGAGCTCTTACGAGGACGGCCTACTTTACGCTTGGGAGTAGCAGTGTTTTCTGCTTTAGCTTCTACAACAACAGTTTCTTTTTCTTTGTTTGTACTTTCTTCTTTCTTGGAAGGTTGTGGTGCAGCTTTTACAGGAGCGGCCTCTTTTGTTTTGTTAGCCTCTCCACTCTTTGTTGCGGAAACCACTTTGTCTTCTTTTTTGGTAGGAGCTACCCGTGAACGCTTTTTCTTTTGTTCTTCATTTTTGCGTTCTTCTTTTAGCTTATCTGCGGCAACTTTCTTTGTAGCTCCTACAATGGCCTGTTCATCGAGTATTTTATAAACAAGGTCTTCTTTTTTGTATGAGTCTGCTTTTTTTATGCCTAACTCTTTGGCAATAACTTGAAGTTCCGACAGATTTTTGTCGTTTAATTGGATAATGTTATACATATAGTATGGTAAGTTATTAATATTTCTTTTTTTGCTGAATTATGGACAGCATTACTACAGCTCATGGCTACAGATATGCGAGCATACGTTTTGTTTTTTATTCTGAATTAGGGATGTATATGTTGAATCGTAGAATGTTTCAACGGGGCAAAGATAATAATTTTTTTTGGTTTCATGAACAATCAAACATTTTTTTCCACGTAAAAGTGTATCTTTGCTACATAAAAGAAAATAGTATGACAGTAAATGAAGCTCATTTAATTTATTTTTCGCCTACACACACATCTAAACAAGTTGCGGAGGCGATTGTTCACGGGACGGGCATAAAAAATATTTTTCCTATTAATGTAACGCAGCAGATTGCGGATGAAATTGTGATTCCTACATCTTCTTTGGCTATTATTGTAGTGCCTGTGTATGGAGGACATGTCGCTCCTTTGGCAATGGAACGTTTGCAGTATATCCGTGGAGTGGATACTCCTACCGTTTTGGTAGTGGTTTACGGAAATCGCGCTTATGAAAAAGCTTTAATGGAATTGGATGCTTTTGCTATTCCTCACGGATTTAAAGTAATTGCCGGGGCAACTTTTATTGGAGAACATTCATATAGTACCGACAAATACCCGATTGCAGTGGGACGTCCTGATGAATCGGATTTAGCCTTTGCTGCGGAGTTTGGAAAGAAAATCATGGAAAAAATACAGACAGCTGATAGTATGGATACCCTTTATCCGGTGGATGTACGTGCTATCAAACGTCCGAGTCAACCATTCTTTCCTTTGTTCCGTTTTTTGAGGAAAGTCATCAAGTTACGTAAAAGTGGTACACCGCTTCCCCGCGTTCCTTGGGTGGAAGATGAGGATTTGTGTACCCATTGCGGGTTATGTGTGGTCCGTTGTCCGGCAGGGGCTATAACGAAAGGGGATGAGCTACATACGGATGAGGCTAAATGTATCAAATGTTGCGCTTGTGTAAAAGCTTGCGTTAGGAAAGCAAGGGTGTATGAAACTCCTTTTGCAGCTTTGTTATCAGATTGTTTCAAGAAACAGAAGTTGCCTCAGACTATTTTGTAAATCACGACGCGCTTAGTCGTTTCATCAATACGAAAGCGGTTGTCTGTTCGTTCGCCTATCAGCCATGCGATGTGTTCTCCACAGCAGAGTACCCATTGGCGTTCTTTTTGGCTGATAGAAAATTTGCGGTCGGTCAGATAATCGCTTATTTTTTTCTTTCCTTTCATTCCAAAAGGAATAAAAGTGTCTCCCGGCTGCCATTTCCGGTAATGAATTTCTCCATTCAGTTTGTCGGCATCAAAACAGGCAATTTCCTTTTCACGTGGAATGAGAAAATCCGGGGTGTATTCTTTTTCTTCTTTGATAATTTGAAAAGGAGGAAGAGTCTCATTTTCAGATTCAGCTGTTTCTATTAATAGGAATTCTCTGTCTTTTATCACTCTCCATTCTTTGCTACAGAATTGCTTGCCCGGTTGGCTATGAAGCGAATGGGCGATATCTTTGATTTGTGCGGAATTGAATCCTAGAGGATGCAGGACTTCGAATAAGATGGCTTCGGGTGCCGGTTCCTTTACTAAATCACTGATTCGGATACCTTCTGCCGTAATGACTTTCTTTTTAGTTTCCTCTATACATTTATTATATATAGTGGCTACATCATTCAGATAATTACTCGTATCTATCAGAGTGTTTTTGATTGACGGATTAATTTCCTGCATGAGGGGAAGGAGGTTGAGGCGGATTTTATTACGGGTATATTCGTCTTCCAGATTGGTGCTGTCTGTCACATAATCTTGTCCGATGTTTTGCAGGTAACGAATTATCTCTTCCCGGTTGATACAAAGCAGAGGGCGTACGATGGTTCCATTATGGGGGCGGATTCCTAACAGACCGGTAATTCCTGTTCCCCGAATCAGGTTAAGTAGTATAGTTTCTATGCTATCATCCTGGTGATGGGCCACAGCGACAACATCTGCCTGACATTCTTTTCTAATTTTCTCGAACCATTGGTAGCGGAGTTCCCGTGCGGCCATTTCAATCGAAATATGTTTTTCCGTTGCATATTGGGTCGTGTTGAAATCAATGGTATGTAAATGGATTTCCATTCTTTCGCAAAGTTGGCGGACAAATAACTCGTCCCGGTCTGACTCTTTGCCTCGCAGGTGGAAATTACAATGTGCGGCTTCGCAATGATAGCCTGCTGTATGCAGAATATATAGTAATGCCACCGAGTCGGCACCACCACTCAATGCGACCAGGATTTTATCATCCGGTGAGAATAAATGTTCCTTTTCTATATATTTTGTAACGCGTTGTTGTATCATACCTGCAAAGATACGAGTTTATCAATAAGTTTTTTTATTTTTTCTGAATCTTTTAGAGGATGAAAAAAGCTGCTATTTAAAAACATTCTAAATAATTTGCATGCTCCGAAGTTATGAATTATCTTTGCCAAAAATTTTGAGAGTTATGCGTTTGTCCGAATTAAAAACAGGAGAAAAAGGTGTTATTGTAAAGGTATTGGGGCACGGTGGTTTTCGTAAACGTATTGTGGAGATGGGCTTCATTAAAGGTAAAACGGTTGAAGTGCTGTTGAATGCTCCGCTAAAAGATCCCATAAAATATAAAGTTTTAGGTTATGAAATTTCTCTTCGTCGTCAGGAAGCTGAAATGATCGAAGTTATCAGCGAAGAGGAAGCAAAGAAACTGGCCGAGAAGACCGTTTATCATGAAGGATTGCCTGAAGACCTTTCAGTAAAAGAAGAAGATATGAAACGGTTGGCGTTAGGTAAACGCCGTACCATTAATGTTGCTTTGGTCGGAAACCCGAACAGTGGCAAGACTTCTTTATTTAATCTTGCATCCGGTGCTCATGAGCATGTTGGAAACTACAGCGGCGTAACCGTGGATGCCAAAGAAGGTTATTTTGATTTCGAAGGCTATCATTTCCGTATTGTCGATTTGCCGGGAACTTATTCTTTGTCTGCTTATACGCCGGAAGAAATCTATGTGCGTCGTCATATTATCGATGAAACTCCGGACGTGATTATTAATGTAGTCGATTCCTCTAATCTGGAGCGAAACTTATATCTGACTACTCAATTGATAGATATGAATGTCCGCATGGTGGTAGCTCTGAATATTTATGATGAGTTGGAAGCCAGTGGAAATACATTGGATTATCATCTGTTGAGTAAGTTGTTCGGGGTGCCGATGTTGCCTACTGTCAGTAAGAAAAATCGTGGATTGGATACCTTGTTTCATGTTGTTATCAATCTGTATGAAGGAGTAGACTTCTTTGATAAACAGGGAAATATGAATCCGGAAGTTCTTAAGGATTTGACCGAATGGCATGATTCTCTGGAAGATCGTAAGAACCACGAGGAAGAGCATTTGGAAGATTATGTACGTGAACATAAAAAGACGGGGCGTGTCTTCCGGCATATTCATATCAATCATGGTCCTGATATCGAAAAAGCGATTGAAGCTGTAAAAAGTGAAGTGTCCAAAAACGAATTTATCCGTCATAAATATTCTACCCGTTTCCTATCCATTAAATTGTTGGAGAATGATCCTGACATTGAGCGCATTGTGCGGACATTACCAAATGCGGATGAGATATTCCATGTCCGTGATAAGATGTCGAAGCGTGTTCAGGACACAATGAATGAGGATTGTGAATCGGCTATTACGGATGCTAAATATGGATTTATCAGTGGTGCACTGAAGGAGACATTCACAGATAATCACTTGGAGCAGGCGCAGACAACAAAAGTGCTGGATTCGATCGTAACTCACCGTGTCTGGGGATTTCCTATTTTCTTCCTTTTTATGTATCTGATGTTTGAAGGTACGTTTGTCATTGGAGAATATCCGATGATGGGGATTGAATGGCTTGTCGAGCAGATTGGTGACTTGTTACGCAATAATATGGCGGAAGGTCCATTTAAAGATTTGCTGATTGATGGAATTATTGGTGGGGTAGGAGCGGTTATTGTCTTTTTGCCGAATATCTTGATTTTGTATTTCTGCATTTCTCTTATGGAAGATTCGGGTTATATGGCTCGTGCAGCTTTTATCATGGATAAAATCATGCATAAAATGGGATTGCACGGAAAATCATTCATTCCTTTGATTATGGGATTTGGATGCAATGTACCTGCTATTATAGCTTCCCGTACTATTGAGAACCGGAAGAGCCGTCTTATTACAATGTTGGTAAATCCTTTGATGTCTTGCAGTGCGCGTCTGCCAATTTATTTATTGTTGGTGGGTGCTTTCTTCCCGAACAATGCAAGTCTGGTGTTGTTAAGTATTTATGTGATTGGTATTGTACTGGCTGTGGTAATGGCCCGCTTGTTTAGCAAGTTTCTGGTGAAGGGTGATGATACTCCATTTGTGATGGAACTTCCACCTTACCGGATGCCGACAGCAAAATCGATCTTCCGTCACACATGGGAAAAGGGAGCGCAGTATTTGAAAAAGATGGGAGGCATTATTATGATTGCTTCTATTATAATCTGGTTCTTGGGGTATTATCCGAATCATGATGCTTATGAAACAGTTGCCGAGCAGCAGGAAAATTCTTATATCGGCCAGTTGGGACGTGGTATAGAGCCAGTTATAAAACCACTGGGATTTGATTGGAAACTAGGTATTGGCTTGCTTTCCGGTGTGGGAGCGAAAGAATTGGTAGTAAGTACATTAGGTGTCTTATATGCAGATGATCCGGATGCTGATTCAGTAAGTTTGGCAGAACGAATTCCGATTACTCCATTGGTTGCTTTCTGTTATATGTTGTTTGTATTGATTTACTTCCCGTGTATTGCGGCGATAGCGGCTATAAAACAGGAATCGGGTAGTTGGAAATGGGCGCTTTTTGCTGCTTGTTACACAACGGGATTGGCTTGGCTTGTATCATTTGCTGTTTATCAGATTGGAGGATTGTTTGTATGAATAATTGGCAAGATTGGGTAGTCGGAGTACTGGTTGTACTCTGCATTGCCCGCGTCATATATGGAATATTTCGTTTTTTTCGTCGTACGCGAGAAAATCAGAATCCTTGTGACAGCTGTGTAAGTGGCTGTGAACTAAAGGATATGATGGACAAGAAACGCGGAGAGTGCGATGTAAAGAAAAAAAGTACAAAGAAAAATTGCTGCGGATAGTTGGTAGTTTCAAAATTTGTACTACCTTTGCAACCGCAAACGAGAAATAATGGTTCCTTGGATGAGTGGCTTAGTCAGCGGTCTGCAAAACCGTGTACGGCGGTTCGAATCCGCCAGGAACCTCGAAGAAGGCAAAATGCCGGACACAGAAATGTGCCCGGCATTTGTTATTTGTTGACACACAAACAATTAACTACTTCTGTATTTGTGTAACAAACTGTGCAGGTGTAGACCGATTATCAATTCTTACCTGTAAAAAGGGACCATTGTAGATTATGGTAACTATAAAAATATATCTAAGAACATACGGAAGCGACCCATCTACCGGAGTCGTTTGGTTATCTTTTTACGTTAATCGTGAAAAAGTAAACTTTTCAACGAAAGTCTCTGTTGATTTGAAAAACTGGAATGATAAGAAGAAGTGTGTAGGAGTAGGAGACAAACAGTGCAATGACAAAAACCTGATTATAGAAAACATATTAGCCAGAATAAACAATGTTTTTGTAAAATACCGACTTCGTGATCGCAAACTTACTCGCGATGCTTTTCTTAAAGCATATCATCGACCAACCGATTACAATACTTTTTTCGAGTTCGTACGAGACTATCAAAAAAAAGAATCGTTTAAACTTGAATATTCAACTTTTAAGGCGAACTTATCGGTTATCAAAAAGCTGCAAGAATATAATCCTAATCTCTATTTTGATGATATAACCAGGGAGTGGCTTGATGAGTATTTCTTTCATCTGATGACTGGACTTGGAAATAATCAAAATACCGCAAACAAAAACATGGCCACAATAAAGAAGTATGTTTTAGCTGCATACAATGCTGGATATATGGATGAGAATCCTTTCAAGAACTGGAAGATAAAGAAAGGAATTCCTAGTGGTGAGTATTTGCAAGAAGATGAGTTACAAACTTTGATGGGGTTATATATGGATGGAGAACTAGACTATAAACATCATAAAACATTAGAAATGTTTTTGTTTTTATGTTTTAGCTCTTTGCACATAGGGGATGCAAAGAAATTGATTCTTGAGCAGTTTACAGATGATACATTGACTTATTTCCGAATGAAGCTAAAGAAAAGAAAACCATTTCCTATTCAAGTACCTATATCGGATCCACTTCGTACATTACTGAAAAATATTGTTGGTACCAGAAAAAAGGGTATCGTTTTTGAGAAACTGCCAGCTGATCAAACGATGAATAGATTCCTGAAAGAAATAGCTGCTATTGCTGGAATAGAGAAGAACATTACACATAAAGTTGGTAGACATACTTTTGCAACTGTTTTTTTGCGTAAGACTAAAGATATAGCTTCCTTGAAAGAGATACTAGGACATTCTGATTTAAAAGAGACTTTAGTGTATGCCCATGTTTTAAACGAGAGTAAGCAAGAGGGAATGCAGTGTTTCAACTGTTTTGCATTTTAAATTGTACATTTGTACAATGTATTTCTATTAGTCTGAAAACCAGTAAATAACGAGCGTACAGTCTTTGTACACTTTGGTACAAAACACTGCATGCTCGTACAAACTTTCTTATGGTCGTATAACAACTGCAGGAGAGTAGCCGAATTCAATTGCAGCGTCGAAGCAGGGGCAGGATTTAATCCATTCCTTTGACTCTACGATGCCATTGTCATTCAGATCTGGAGAAGTATCTCTGTGACCTAGTACTTCTGTGATCTTGAATTGACTTTTGAGTCGGGAGACCAACTCGATTAGTGCAATTTTTTGTGCAGGAGTACGTGTGTCTGCTGGGTTACCGTTGGCGTCTAAACCACCTACATAGCAAATTCCTACGCTATGTTTATTGTATGATATACCAGAGGTGCCTTTAGTATTACAATGGGCACCTTCCATTGATAGAGGTCTTCCTTCTTCGATGGTACCATCTAAGTCAATGACATAGTGATAACCAATCATAGAAAAGTTTCGATCTCTATGCATTCGATCAATGTCTTTTGCTTTGAAAGCTTGTCCTGCACGTGTAGCCGAACAGTGGATGATGATTGAATCAATATTGTTCATGTCTTTAATAAAAGTGATTGAAACTGAATTATTCTACCAATAAAGCCTCATTAACCGCTACCTGTACAACTGCGACAAAGTTAGTTCTTACGTATTCTTTGATGCGTTCCGCCTGATCCGTAGACAACTCTACCTCACCGTTCTTGTAGATGTTTTGAGCTAATTCCAACTCACCCAAGTCGGCAGTTCTCTGATAGATCGCATTGCCTAACATTTTTGCAATATCGACGGTACTGTTATTCCCTTCGATGTCTTTTACTTGAATATTTCTAAAGTCTATTTTCATAATTGTAATGCATGTAAATTTACAGTAGATGAGGGATTCGGTTTAGATGTATTTATTTCAGCTGTCACAAAAATTTTAAATCTGTATGGTTCAATAGTGTCAGTACTACTGTTCTGATATACCATCATAACTCTTTTAGGATAACCGGAGGCATTGACAACTGTCAAAAACTTACGACGGGGTGAGTCACACACATATAATACATAGTTCCCGCTTCCTTCAAGAAAAATGCAGTCTATCGGTTGTCCTGCTTGCGCATATTTGTGATAAGTTGTATCAGTTCCATAATTATAAATATGCGCAAAGAAATCACTAGTTGAAGCAGAATTAAATAAGAGAGAAGTCATTTGATAATGTCCGAATTGCCCTCTACACCATAAGTCAGCAGTGTAAAACCTGAAACTTCGTTCTCCTTTCACAGGATCTTTATAAGTTCCTTGGTGCTGCATATCTCCTTCAAAATACATCTTTCCCTCACTAGAGCTAAACCCAATTGCGCATTTAACAATATTATTATCATCTATTCCCTGTAAGCGTTTAAATGTACCCGTCGCACCATTCAGCTTTTCAACTTCTAAGGTCTTAACATCGATAAAATCTGTTACAATCTTTCCATCACTGATAAACGTTTTATTCCCAACCAATATCGCACCCGTTTTAGGGAGTGATAATTTCCCATCTGCTGTTAATTCAAGCCCAGTTACATTATGCTTAATCGAACCGCCTGTCATTAACCAACCTTGCGTTTTTGCTTGATTACCGATAAATAGACCAGACGTACCGAGTATATCGATCGTTGCATTTTGAGCTACTAATAAATGCGTAGCGACATTTATAAATTCGTTAAACAAAGTCCATTTCGTTACATCGAAAGAACTCCCAGAAGTATGATCCGCACGACACGAATAAGTATTACCGTTGTAGATGATAGTATCTCGATACTGCGTGTTGTTAACATAGTTAGTATTTGCTTTCCACTCGCCGCGCGGACGGATTAGAGCACCGGGAAGCCCGGTTGCACCCGTATCTCCCTTGTCGCCTTTATCTCCTTTGTCGCCCTTGACTTTCGTCCAGGTATAAGCGGAAAACGTATTGCTGTCTGCCGCCGTGAAGTCGGTGTATTGGCCGATGTAAGCACCAGGAGTCTCGCCGCCATTTGCCGTAAAGGTCGTACCGTTGTCACTATACTTGATGTGCAGATAACTTGTCTTACCATCCGCTCCGGTCGGTCCCGCGATACCTTGATCTCCCTTGATGCCCTGCGAACCTTTCAACTGTACCCATTTATACGACGTGTTAGCAGTCGGAGCGGCCGCACTCGTTGTAACTGCTGTACCAATGTAAGTATTAGGGGTATCACTCATAGGATTGCCGTTCGCATTAGCGGAATACTTCACATGAAAATACTGCGATGTACCGGGAATACCTTGCGAACCGGTCGGCCCCGTTTCGCCTTTGTCACCTTTAGCCCCAGTTGCACCCGTATCACCCTTGTCGCCTTTATCTCCTTTGTCACCCTTCACTTTCGTCCAAGTATAAGCGGAAAACGTATTGCTGTCTGCCGCCGTGAAGTCGGTGTATTGGCCGATGTAAGCACCAGGAGTCTCGCCGCCATTTGCCGTAAAGGTCGTACCGTTGTCACTATACTTGATGTGCAGATAACTTGTCTTACCATCCGCTCCGGTCGGTCCCGCGATACCTTGATCTCCCTTGATGCCCTGCGAACCTTTCAACTGTACCCATTTATACGACGTGTTAGCAGTCGGAGCGGCCGCACTCGTTGTAACTGCTGTACCAATGTAAGTATTAGGGGTATCACTCATAGGATTGCCGTTCGCATTAGCGGAATACTTCACATGAAAATACTGCGATGTACCGGGAATACCTTGCGAACCGGTCGGCCCCGTTTCGCCTTTGTCACCTTTAGCCCCAGTTGCCCCATCTATTGCACCAATGCGAACAGCAGACCATGAAGCAGGTAACGTAGCTGGAGGGATAACCACCCCTGTACGCATCCACAGATATTCAGTTATTCCACAAGTGGGTGGGGTTTTAGCCCATCCACTTGTAGGAGCAACTGAACTTGAAGTGGATTTTGCGTATTCTTGTACGGAATATTGTCCGTCCTTCGTTACGCTAATCGTTATTTGTCCTCTTGCTACTATCATGCTATTATTTTAGTGATAATTCAACAACAAACGTCGCTTTTACATCGACTTCGGCAGCAGTGACGGTAATGGTCTTTCCAGTCTTTACACCGGAAGTTCCCCAAGCCGTATCTTGCGTACCATCCTTATTGTACTTCTTCCAAGAAAACACAAATTTGGTATCAGCGGCACTATCGGTGAATGCTTCCCCATTCTGCCATACTTTGGCATTGATAGTCGTACTTCCTTGGCCATTTACTAACTTATCCCCCGTTGTAGAAGAGACTTCCACTATATATGGATCAGAAAGATCAGAGAACGAAATAATATCGCTCACTGTTGTGTTGTAGGTTCCGGATGCTGTATCGGTATCCTTGATTGCACATTTGAAAGATTCGAAATTCAAAACTGCACTTGCCGGGATGGTGATCTCATTAGTTGTTGTACCCGTAATGCCGTATGAGTTGGAAGCTGCCAAAGATTCCCAAGTACCATCTGATTTCAATTTAAACCATTGATATGCAACCTTATCGGCGTCAATACTACTACCACGCCACATATCACAATGGGCTGTCAATGATTCGGATTGACCATTCTTAAAAACATTTCCTTTAGGGGCATACGCTATAGCAATGATAAGTTGACCGGCATTTTCTGTTTTGGTATAGTTGATGACAGATTTTACAGGAGTTTCCAAACCTGTGCCTGGATCAACATAGATACCGGAACATTCAACCTTCATCTGCGATACAGATGTCATATTGTTCTTAAGCGTCAACGCATACGGCGCAGTAGCGGCAACAGTACCACCGAATGCAGTGATTGCACCTCCATTCACTGTATAGGTAGGAGCAGCTTTTAAACGACTGATTACGTTTGTTGTCGTTCCGGATACATACATTTCAGGGGTAATGACAAGGAAAGGAGAAGCTGTATAGTTCGGTACATAGGTGCTGTTTTCCTTGTTAAAGATTTGCGTCAAAGGCTGATTAGAGCCTAGATACATGTTCATTGACTTCGCATCGTTCAAGTCGACGATGGTAATTTGTCCTCTTGCAATTGGCATAATTCTAGTTAATTAAGTTGTTAATACTATTATCTAAATAAGAAACGTCTATAAAGGGTAGTTGAAAATTGTCACATTTAAAACTTTATTATTCAAGATGTAGAGCGTTCTATTATTATTACTACATTTGTTTCGTCACATTTAAAATTTCAATTATTATGTCAGCATTTTCTAATATTGCATCAAATATATTCATGCCCATCGATGATGCTTTCGGTATATACAATAGAGAAATCGTTCATGAACTATTAGTTAACATCCAGAATGACTTTGCATTGTCATTGGAGAAATCAGTAGATATGTCAACTCTATGTATGATAGAATATCGTCCAGGAGACCCTCAATGCAATAAAATTCCTAACGGACACTTGATATTTTTAAGTACGCAAGGCGATGAATGGTGGAGATGGGCATATCAATTCTCACATGAATATTGTCATAGCCTAATCAACGGAGCGTCTACAGGAGAAATATCAGGTTTAATCTGGTTTGAGGAAACTATGTGCCATCTAGCTTCGATTTACCAATTAAAAAACTTGATTGAATTTTGTAGTATGTCTCCCGACTATCTTCTAAACAGTTACAAGGAGGTTGCTTGTCACTGCCTAATGGCGAATTTCGGACAGCCTCAATATAACTGTCGGGAATATCTATTATCAGTGGCGGACCAACTTGCAGAACCCGACTACCATCGGGAAATTTACTCAAATCTATCTGCGACAATGTCATCTTTGTTTTTGGAGAACAAACATCTTTGGAAGATAATTCTTCATTTTGGTGATATGCGCAAGTGGAACTCTCTCCATGAACTGTTTGAGCATCTACAGTCAAAGGCGAGTCAGGATTACGCACACACTTTGCAAAAGCTATACAATCTTTTATTTTCATAATTTAGAAGTTTTACAAATTCACAATACAATTAAATGTAGCACGTCCCCAAACATCATCCGGGGTAAGTGTCAACACATGCCCGTGCTCGACATGCGCCTCATTAAATATCTTATCGGTATCATCGTTATTACTTTCTTTCTCCCACGAGAACCGGGAATCCGGAACACTATCTGTAATATCAGTATCTCCCTTTATCACATAAGCGGTTAATGTAGTAGACACAGAGCCGTTCTGAAAAATATTCCCATTGCTACTCATTATATTAACTACTACCGCATCTTTACCCGCCGCCGACTTTTCAAGCCAGTCTGTAGCACCTTCCTCCGGTTCTTGCGTTGTAGGCTTATCTGAAATACATAACCATGATGATCCGTTGTGAGTTACTTCGTCATAGTAATAATAACCCCCCGCTTTCCACTCTCCCTTAAAACAGGGGACGCGGCTTTCTGTTACTCCATCATCGGAAATCTGTTTGATAACTCCGGTCATATATACATTACGGAGATACGCACTATGTCCGGTCATATCAATATCAAACAGTTTTAAGTTAGACAGGTCGCCCAACTGCATAGCGATCATTTCCTTAGTAATCTCCCAATTATTAACACCTGTCAGATAGCGGACATAGCTTTGCGTCGAATAGCTCGATCTTTGTCGCTCTTCGTTCGTGAAGTTTCCATACGCGACGAAGTGCATGGTCTTTTGTGGTGGAAGTATAGTTCCGCTACGAAGTATGTATTTAAAAGTCTTTTCATCAATTTTTTCAGAAATTCGGAAATAAGAGGTATGAAAACCAGTGACCGAATCATTGAATTTTCCTTTGCAGATGTCATCAATCTCTATTTCTGCAAGTTCTCCGGGCTCTAATTTCAAATAGATAATTCTCTCCAGTGGATCTACTTCCTCTATGATGCCCCCGCCAGGTGCATTCCAAGTTTCTCCACTAACTACCGAGATACGATTATATCTAAATTCATCTGATTCCAAGAATCCGCGTATGTGTACAGAGTTAAACTCTGCATCTCCGATAGCCGATATTAACCATCCCAACATTTTGCAGGCATAGTCTGAAGAAGAAATATCTCCTGAAGTAGAAATGTTTCCAGTGAAAGAGGCGGTATTGGCAAGAAGTTCATTTAGCACCTCTATATTATCAGCTTTTACTCCTTTCTCAACTTCAAGTCCTCCTAGTAACTGCAATAAGAAGAGGGTGCTGTCTGGTTGCTTACGACGCAAAAAAGTATCTCCTTCAGCAAAATCTTTCAGTTTTTCATTTAGGAAAGATAGTACTGTTGCGACATGTCGGTTGGAGACACTGTTCTTCAAAATAGCCTTGTCAATGTAGTCTATCAGTTGATCTATGAGATCCTGTTGTGTTGACATATCAATTGAATTGTTTGGTGAATTGTTCGGTATGTATTCGTGGCGACCCTAAATCATCATCATTGAATGAACCTGTATAACGTTGCTCTGAATCTGCAAAACGTAGAGATAACTTTATACTCTCCGGAACGGTTGCACGGGATGCTCTGGTAAGATTTTCCGCTGTTACATTTACTCTGATATTTCGTCCGTCCAGCCCAAGGAGTTTTATGTCATCAGAAGATAACATATCAATCAAATGTATCAGTTCGTCATTTGTGCGATATCCGGATTCTACGGTCATAGATTCGCGTCCGGATAACCTTTCCCAGGATTCAACATAATCATCTATGACTTCATCATACTTATTGAATGCATTTTCTTTTTCTGCTTCACGCTTAATACTTCCAATGCCGGTAATTTCGATCAGCTCATAAGAACCGTATGAATTAAGAAATTGTAAGAGATACCTTTCTCTACTTATTGTTCCGGGAGTAATTACGATCGTGCAGGATTTAGTTTCTCCTACATAGATATCAAATATGGAGGCAAGAATATGGTGAGTATCGAAAAGTTGCTTCCGAAGACGATATAAGTTGAGTGCAACCGGTTGTCCGGCTACTCCGATTAGGGCGGTCTCCATTCCGTTTGCAATTACTCTTAGTATACCACCATCAGGATAGATGAAGGAGAGCGGAAGTAGTTCCGTTTCCCGGATTGTAATAAGTCTTTCGGAAGTACGGGTTGTTTGGAAGAAATTACCGTCTGGATTCATCAATTTCCAGATAAACACATTCTTATTTTCATCATTGAGATGACGTAACATTCTTTTGCTTACTCCGCCAATAAATACTTTCAGTGAGATCGTCAGATTATTTTTTTCACTATTGGAAACATTGATAGTAACATTACGAGAACAACCTTCTGCCTGTAGCAGAACTTCTTCCGATTCATTATATAATTGGGCCGGTTGTACTATATCAGCAAGTATATCCTGAATAAAAACAAAGAAGTTGCCTTCTCCGCTGCCGGTGAATATTGTTTGTTCTCCTACTAAAATGGTATAAGTTGCCAGAGAACTGCTGTTGATCGACAACTTGATTGGATTGCCGGTCAATGCCATATTGGCGGGCGATATGTTTGCAGTCAGACTCATTTTACTAGATAATTAGGTGAGATAATTTGTTCTTGTACCAGATAATTACAGGTACAATAGTCATGCAGGAATTCTTCTCTATCAGCGGTGGGGTGAGAGAGAAAAAGAAAGAGGTCATCAAACGTAATAGATGCATTTTTCATATATTCCTGATAAGTGATGAGCATCTTTTCAATATCATTTGATTGAATAGTTGATATTACTGTTTCTGATGTATTCATATTGCAAAATTGTATGTTATATTGCGGGATATAAAGGACATTTTATAATAACTCTGCACGCAATGATTGGTCATATTGCAGGTCATAATGTACTCCTCCTCTCGAATTACTAATCTCATAATGGAGGTGTCCATCGGGCGTTGCACCGAGGTAATACCTAATCCGGTAATATAGATCGAAACTATAATTGACTTTCCTTATAAAATACTCCTTTTTATTATTGTAATCTTCTTCAGTAGGTACTGAAAGAGGGACTTTAATATCCACTGTATCAGTAGAAACATTCTTATATTGTAGGTCATATAAGCTATTCCCATCTCTATTCGCTTCATCTCTCCAGGCATCTTTTTGTGGTTTTACAGCAGCTTCTACGACTGAATTCTTGTTATCAAATAACGCCCACTTATATTTTTGATCGACGATGGGGACGGTTTGTTCTTCTTCCAAATTATATGGTTTGAGTAATTTGGTTGTACGCAATTTGACTGTTGCCGGGAATGAAGAACTTTTGGGTAACGTATAACGTATGGTATCAGGCAACATTCGTTGACCATCAAGTAAAATAGGAGAGGAGAAATCTGGATTCATACATTGTTGAGCCGATAGATGCATATCCGTTTCTATGAGATGATTGGCGTGGCGAAGAATAGCGTCATATTCCTTCCAGAAATGATTGAACAGTCCATATTTGCCAACAAATAAAAGAGAAATTTCGCAGGCTTTTCCATTTTGTTTGTTTAATACCGGTTCTCCGAAAATATCCAGACAAATTTGTGAACCATAAGTAACTCGATCTCTTGTATCGAAGAAAGAAAAGCAAAATGCCAAAGGGGTTTGGTAGTTTAAGTTCTCTGATAAATCAACATCGGAACTAGAAATTGTGGTGTATCGATGTACTTTACCGAAGAGATAGTAAGGAACTCGTATATATTTATATATGTTTCCTTTAAAACGTTCTGTTTCAGAAGGCAAGAACTCGTCAATAGAGCTAATCTCTTTATATGCCATATCAGCTCCGCGATCCCAAGGAAAGAAATCAGTAGATACTAATTCTGAACGTCCGGTAATGTTATCTGTCTTATAATATAATCCATCTTCTGGAGAGTAAGTGAGATATCCATTTGCTTTAGTGGTAACAATATAATGATATGGCTTTAAAAACTTATCCAGTGAATCAGCGGCAGGAGCTGCCGTCCATCTTGGATCTTCCCCCCGTACGTTTGTTGCAGCTGATAATTTTAATTGTTGTGGGGCTTCAAAATTGATAATTGGTTTGGACGCTTTTTGTAGCGTCCAATCAGAAGTAGTTTTGGAATTAAGGATATCACGAATGAATTTAAGTCTGACCTTACGGGTATTTCCATCTACAAAGTAAAGTAATCCAAAACGGCACCATAAGGCTTGCATGAATTCATTAATTGTGCAGTCAGGCATGAGATCAGCATATTTTAGTTCTCCTTTTACACAGCAGTCGGCTGCATTATTAAGAACAACCAATTGACCGAGCTGGTGGTGGTTAGTAAATGGGTTCTCCGTGACAGTATATCCGTAGGTTGAGAATATAGCTTCTAATATATAGCTGACTTTTATAAAAGGAACTATTCCATATCCTTCAGGAAGCGATACTTCCACGGGTTCTCCATTGATGAAAAAAGTTTCCGTCCGTGCTTTCCACCAATATCCATCACGATAATTATTTATATATTCTGCATAATCTGTAACTGTATCATTATCTTTCTTACGATTGCAAGATACAGCCACAGGAAACAGACAGAAAGGAGAATCATCCTTTTGACTATTCTCTATAATATAAGGTATTAATTCTGATACTCCTCCAAGGCGAAGAACAGGAAGGGTGATGGACTGCAAAGAAACATCTTCCCATATACTATATAATTCAGATTCTCCAAAGCCTACATTAAAAGTTATTCCGTCATTCTCTGAAGCTTTTGTCGTATTCATTTTACCCACTCGATGGTAAATTCCGTCACTGATGGTCACGCGTTCATCAGCAATAGGGGCGCTGTCAATATCAGTTCTGTTAATGTAATTGTTGAGACGTAGATTATTTCTGGTACCAGGTATGGTAGCGGCAATAGATTGTGATCCCCGTTCGTTGTAGATAGGAGAGCTGTCTTCTATTTCTGTACTGAAGTCTTTCGGCAGATCAAAAGTACCGGATGTATTTGATATTCTTAGTGCCATAATAATTCTTATTTGGTTGATCGGGTAAATGGTTTCTTGGATTTTTCATCTAGTTCTTCAGCATTTCGTATATCTCGTAGGGATACGTATGCTTTTAGATTTTTGAGGGTATTAATCAGCATTCCGATTTCTTTTATGAGTTTATCTAGTTCGGTTGCTGATGTATCAGTTTCATGGATTTCCTGGTTATTTCGGACAGGAGTATCTATTGCTGCGTAATTACCCGAAGCTCGTTGGGGCACATGACCTTTACGGGCATCTTCAATCGCATTTAGTACCAAAGGATAATTTATATGTTTTTGTAACCGGGATAAGTCCTCGGCGTTAATGATTAATTCTGCACCATTCTCTGAAACTAGAGAAGTGTGTCGGACGATTCCGGTTTGTGTAGCCCCAATATAAGGTATGTCCTGATAGTTCTTGCCGTCATCTTTCCCGATGACATCATACCGGCCGGATGCCCATTGGGATACACTGACGGTTGCTCGTTTGGGAGCGTCGGTCGAAGACGTGTCGGAGTCGGAAGATCCGGACGAGTGTTTGCCGCTAACCATTCCTTTCAGAGCACTTTTTGCAGTTGCAAGTGCTGCCATAATCAAGCCGGTGAGAATGGCTGCACGAGCTGCACCGGAAGCTCCGAATGATGCAACGGAATCCGGCATAGCCATTGCTTCAGCTGTAGATCTGGCCACGGCACCGGTGGCAGTGGCTGTAGCTTTTATAATTTCGGCTTCGATGATCTTTCCCAGTATATCGAATACGATATCAATCATTGTGTCTGCAAAGCCTTGCATTGCATTTTCTTGTCCGGAGATAATGTTCCCCATTGCTGAACCAAGTGCTGAACCATACTGTTTGTATGTTTGCAGACGTTCCTGATATTGTTGTTGTTCTTTCTTGGTTTGTGCTGCTGTCTTTTTTTGTTCAGCATCTTTTGCTTTGGCATGTGAGGCCTGTTCTTCCTTCATGCATTTTATTTTGAAATCAAGAAGTTGTTTCTCAACTTGTTTTCGTTGTTCGGCGTTTAAACCGGCAATGGAAAGCATTCGTTCAAGATGCATGATGGTAAGTTGTTCCATAGCATCATTATATGCTGTTTCGGAGCTTAGATTCTCATCTTTGCCGGAGGCATACAGTTCTTTTAAATCCTGTTGTTGCTTTTCATATTGAGTTGTTTCTTCGTTAAGTAGTTCTTGAGTATGTTCTTTTTGTATTTTAAGTTTCAGGTCATTCATCTGGTTCTGAATATCAATACCTTCTTTGGACTTTGCACCGGCAACCTTCAAAGATCGTTCCAGGTATTCCATCTGCAGACATTCCATTTCTTTCTGGAATTGCTTTTCTGTCTGTAATGTTTCGTCTCCACCTTCCAGATACATCTCCTTTAGGAAAGCTTGCTTTTGGGTATATAGTTTTTTTTCTTCTTCAAGTTGTTTTTTTCGCTTCTTTTCGGATTCTTTTTCATCCTCGGTTGTTTTATTACCTTCAGGTTTGTCCCCGGTAATGACCGTTTCCGGAAGAAGATTGTTATTGATACGGTCTATGAAAGGCTGGAATTTAGCTTCAGTTTGGGCTATTTTCTTTTCCATGTCATATACACTTTTGATATAATCTTCCATGTATTCTCCCATTTCATTACTAAGAGATTGCTTTTTAAAGTACTTGTAACTAATGGTATGATATGCTTGTCCCCAAGCTTGTTCCCAACCTTGTCCTGCTTTCTGAAATTCCGAAGTGGTTTGTTTTAAATCATTGATAACCATGTTGACAAGTTGCCCGTTTCCTAATGAACCGACTAATTTGTTGCGAATGTTTTCTAGGGCGGTTGCTTGTTCTTTTATCGAACTTGAGACTATTTTATCTGTCGCTTCATTTTTAACTTTGAGGGCAATCTGCGTCTGTAATGAACCGTTTATTCGTTTATAGGCATCATTGATATCATCAAGAGAACTTTTTTCGGTCAATAGATGAGGAAGATATTGACCATAAGTTTCGTTTACAGCTTTAATCAGCCGGCGACGGTCCTCTGTGCCTTCTCCTGCTCTTTTAAGAGCATCAAACAAATTATTGAGCGAACGTTGCTCTTTAAGTAACTCGCTTTGGAATTTCTCTTGTGCCTCCGTTGCTTCTTTGGATCGTTTAGTGAATTGATAGATTGCCATAGCTGCTGTGGCCAATAATGAAATAATGATTCCTATCATATTTCCTTTCATTGTGGCATTGAGTCGCTGCATGGCGGCTGTGGCCATCGTCGTGTTGCCGGCTAATGCATATTTGGCTGCAGATAAAGCTAGAATTGAGGCTAACCTGATCTTACTCCATGTCTCCGCTATTTTGTCGGTTGCAATACTTAATAGTTTTGCATTCTTGAGCTTTGTCTCGTAAAATTCAGTAGCCTTTACAGCTAGGTAGTAAGTTGTAATGGCAGTTGTTAGAGTGATGATTATACCCGAATGTTTGACCATAAACCCAATCAGGTCTATAATTTTTCTGGTCCAGTTTACTGTACCGTTTACTGCACTAATGATTGAAGGATTGAGTTTTTCCATTAACTCCATTCCCATCTCATTCATTTTGTTTTTCGCTTGTGCGAGTTTGGTGGCTGCCGTATCGGATTTGGTAGCTGCCTGTTCCATGGCGACACTGGTGTCGGTGACTGCCTGGGTGTAGTATTTTACTTTTTCAGTTTCGTTGATCAGAACAGAAGCGACGTTATACCCCTCTTCACCAAACATTTTTTTGATTTGTGCTGCAGACAACTGTTTTTTCTGCAGGTTATCCAGTGCAGTCTCCAGTCCTACGATTTTAGGATTCGTATCGTTAGCTCCGGTTTGAAGAGTAAGAAAGAATTTCTTTAGACCGGTACCGGCAATTTCATCTTTGATACCCTTCTCTGCCAAAGTTTCAATAGTTCCGACTAACTGTTCAATGGGGATGTTAGCGGATGAAGCGGCAACACCGGATTTGGTTATTGCATTAGTAACTGATTCAACTGCAGCAGATCCATATTTAGAACCGGCTGCCATGACATTCGCATAACGGGCTGCCTGATCAGCACCATCTCCGTATTGATTGAGTGAAAGAGTTACAGCATCAACAGCATCTTTCAATGTCATTCCTGAAGCAGATGCTAAGATGAGTGTTTGTTCTGTTACTGCGGCTAGTGCTTCCTTGTTAGATAGTAACTCCGGTTTAGCAGAACCGACCAATTTATAAGCATCAAGAATTTCGGTTGCTGATTGTCGGATCCGGATACCGGAATCACTAATTGTAGTGGAAAGTCGGATTGCTTCTTGTTCCAGCCAATTAATGTCGTCTTTGGAAAGTCCTGTTAATGCTTCGACATCGGCTTTGGCATCTTCACGTTCATTGCGTTTTTCACGAAGTTGGTTCAGCTTTAGTGTTAAGCCTGTCACAGCTGCTATGACGGTGGTGACAACAGCTGCATATTTATTAAACAGTTCCACGGCTTTTCCTATTGGACTAGCTTGACAACCAACTTCTACACGCATATTTTTTTGTGCCCTGGCTACTGCTTCAGTGACGCGCCTATTTTGCTCCAGGGCTGCATTGTATTGTTCAGTACCGGGTATGGCTGCACGGAGTTCTTTACGGACTTTTTGGCTGACAGATAATAGTTCATCATAGGTGGCACCGGAGAGATTCTTCAGGATTCGGTCGGTCTCGGCTACTTTTTGCTTATAAGTATTGAGAGTTTTATACTTATTCTCCAGTTCTTTTTGCAGAGTTTTGGATTTTCTGGCATATCCTGATTCTGATTTATCAAGAGAAGATATTTTATTCTCTAGCTGGGAGATGGCATCTTCTATCTTCTTGACGCCGGCTGATGCTTCAGTTCCATCAATAAATATTTTAATACTTCGGTTTAGGTCGTTCATATGGCTTTACTTTTCAATGTATATTTTGGTTGCGTCGATAAGCATAGTGTCAAAATAGCGCATACAGATATCGGCAAGTTCCGGAAGACGGTTTTTGATGACCGGATCGAACCAATGGTAAGCCTGCCGGTTACCTTCATTCTGTTTGCCAAGTGATGCGGGATTAGTATGTCGGATGATACTCGTATTGATTTCCATTCCGTTGATTCTCTTCAGATAGCTCCATTTACTTCCGATAAGACCACCTTGCCCGCGTCCGGCACCTTTGTGGATATAGACACCATGACGAGGAAAAGAGAAACCAAGTCGGTTGATTAATCCGTATTTGTCAGTATAGGCTTTAGGCTGTAGTTCACGAGCAATACGTAAACTACGGGATGAAATGGTGGCTTTGAGTTGTTTACTGACAGCATCCTGCCATTGTTCTACCTCTTTGTTGAATGCGGTGAGTCGGTCGGCATCCTGGGCGATGTTATAGCGTTCTATCTCCGAGATGGTTTCCATTCGGATTAGTCGGGAAGTCGGAGTAGAAGATAACTTATCCGCTTTTCGTCGGGCCGCATTATAGCGTTTGATTTCCGACTGCTTGTCTGACATTCGTTTATAGAATCCCATTACAAAAAGTAGTTTGGATCGACGATGAATTCTTCCGGAACATTAACAAAGAAGGTAAGCACGGTGCCATAGAAGTTATCACCGATCGGGCCGATACCGTTAATTTGAGTATTGCGGTCTACATATTTAATGTCTTTCAGCAATTTATTCCGGATCTGTTTACATATACTCTTGCATTGTTTGGCTGCCTGATTAATCGTTTCCGGATTTCCGGAAATTGTGTTTCTGGCCACGATGAATGAGTAGACTTGTTTGTCATTGAGTGAATCAGCTTCGTTGTCTTCGGATTTGGACTCGCAACCATCAACGGCGATAAGGATGGTTCCATTGATGGAGGATAAACTGTCATCGAGGCTAATCAGGTCCTCCAGTCCGAATGCTGTGAAGAACCTTTTCTTTTGAGATGTGTGTGAAATAGCTTTGAGTGCGGAAGCTAAGGCTTCACCATAAGCGAAATGGTCATACTCCATAACTGTATAATGTTTAGGTTATGGAGACAAAAATAGCCCGCTGCGGGCGGGCTATAAAGGACAAAACGATAGGTTATAAGAACAGGAATAGTGCTAGCAAAGTAAGCATGAGCAGAAGCCAAAATACTTTTGCAAGAATTGAGCGTGAGGCTTTAAAGAATGCCAGGCACAGAAGTACTATTCCGGATATAGTTATTATCGTTAAGATCATTTTTGTTCTTCGTCTGATTCTGGAAGCAAGATACGAATTAATTCAGAAAGTTGTGCGGCTGCACGCTGCTTTTCGTCCATTGGTGTTTCCGGATCCAGTAATTTGTTTACTAGCCGTAAGGCTTCATGTCTATTCATAATGTTATTTTTTAGGGTGTTGAATACTGCTTATTGATTGAATATGCTTTTTTATTATTCTGATTTCAGAAATAAGTGTTAGTCGATTAGTGGAATCAATGTCCGGAGAGTCTATATCAAGAGCCAGGTCAATTGCTTTTTCCAGTGTTGCTTCCATCCAAGAGTGTTCTCCTTCTTGGATAGTTTTGATTGATGAGATACAATCATCGGTGAGGATGATGCCATTGATTTCTGTTGGTGTCATGGCTGATCTCCTTTCTGCTCCAGTAGGTGAGATCCTTCTCCAAAAGAATAATGACCGCGTACTTTACTGTATGAGATATAACATACAGGATTACTATCATCGTCTCCTAGTTTTATACTCCATTGTCCACCGGAGGAGTCTCCATTATGCCCATTGAATTTGAGTTTTTTTTGATTAGGGTATTTCTCATTCAGTTCCTTGACAACTTCTTCGAATTCGCATTTTAGGGAATCCATAGCACATTCATCTTGTACTAGAATACGGTTGTATGCCTGGGCGAATTCACACATTTCCTGACCCTTACGATTGACTTTCTGATAGGTCTGTACATGATGGATAAAGAACATCATTTTTCACCTCCTTTCTGACACTTTTTTGCTCGATAGACACAGATGACTGCTCCGATCACAGCAGCAGGATAAACAAAAGTTAAGCAAAAACAGGCAATTGCGGATAGGTAGCAAATGTCTTTTGTCTCAAGTTTGTGTAGGCTTTTTAATAAAGGTGCATCTTCATTTGTTTCGCTTGCGCGGAATGAGGGCACGTAGTTCGTGCCCTGGGTTAATTGTTTCATATACTATGATGTTTTGGCTGTTAAAGGCAAGTTCTCTTGCACCCAAATGGATGCAAGAACGGCTGCCAATTCCCGCGTTCGCCAAAACATCATAGTATAATCCCCGAAGAGTATTATAGAATGTGGGAAAGACAGCCGTATTCGTTTAATAAATAAACTTCTACTATTTCGTATATGAATTTGCTAATGACACTTATGTCAGGAGCAAACTGATGGACATAAAAAAAGCCCAATTTCGTATTGAGCATCTGACCGGATACTCTATCGGTATAGACTAACTATAAATGTTTTGGCACTACAAATATGAGGATAATATTTGAGAGTGCCAAACAAAATAATGTTTATTTCACCAATCATCGTTGGTTTCAGAACGTGTGTTTAACATTGCGGCACGCAAACTTTCAATTATAGAAATTTCTATGTTTCGTTTGATGACCGTTAGTTCTTTCTTATGAATTGTTTTCTCACAATCATAATTTTTAAAATAGATTTCAAAAAGGTTCTTTGAAAACTTTAGGAACTAAACCTGCTTTAAATCCCTGCATAAGAAAATCAGATAGTTCATATCGATACCTGCCATCTTTAGTTTGTATCTATCAATATCTTATTTTTTTGACGGGAAATAAAAATGGGATTATTTATTGTTGATTTTGATAATTAAGCTGCGAGTTTCTTTTATAAGCCTAGTGCAACGTTGTTGGATTTCAGGGATGTCAACATCAGAAATAGGCACATCTTGAGCATCAAAGTTGGTAGCAGAAGTAAATAAGTCATTGATGCTATTTTCTAATGAGCGGATATCTATACCCAAAAGACTTGTTAGTTCTATAGCCTCCTTCATTCGATTTTTAAGCATAAATATCGAATTTATTTTTGATGCCATATGGGTAATATTGATACTGGAAGAGGTTTCTAAAAGATCTTCTATACTATGGACTATTTCTTCAATCGATTTAAGATCATTTATTAAAAAATCTTTTTCAAAGCGCTGTTCTGTTAGTCTTTTAGTAATATACCATGCAACTATGAGTGTCAGAAATGATGTGATAATAAGACTTACATACTCAAAAGCATTAACAGAATAATCTATCTCGCTTATAAATATGAAACCGCAAAATAGGCGTATAAAATGTATTAATAGAAATGAGGAGCAAATAATCAAAAGGATTATCAGACCTTTTTTTATTATTTTTTCCATATTTGATTTTTGATATAATCGATAACCCAATTAAAGTTATTGGTATGAAAAATAATTGTAGTAGAGACATTTTGTATCCCTTTTTGTCGTGCTAATTCTCCAAAAGATTGATCAAGGAAGGAACGAGGATATGAAATTACACCATCTAAATATATGTGCAGTTTTTCTGCTTGGCTAAAAGCTTTTTCAAATTCTGGACATAATTTGGTCTCATAGAAATCTTCACCTGAAAATTCTCCTAAAGATTTCCATCTACCTCCAAGGATACGACTGTAGTCGCTTGCTATTGTGATAGAGAATTTTTCCATTGTAAATAATTATTTTTACTAATTGACCATGAATAATATGTGCCTATAAAAAAAGGAGTATTGAGAATCCTAAAATCTCCTTTTATATAACGCAAAGATACACTATTTGTTATTAAAAAAAAGTTAGATATCCATTCTTTTTCTATATTTTCTAAAATTAGTGGCATCCCATTTCCTCTTCCCGGTTGTCGAGTAGTAGATCCCAATCTACCTTTTAAGGCATTTAGTAATATGTCTTTTTCGGAATTCATTTCTGTTTTGGTTAATAACATGGATTCTTTATACGAATTAATAATCCCTCCTCCCATGTCCACAAAAACATAGTGCATTGATTGTGTATGTACGTCAGAATATCTATGTATCCACCAGTTTATATTTTTGTTTTTGATGCCATGTTCTGCTGCATTTCCAATTAACTCAACTAATAAATCATATAATGGTTCAAATGTATCTTCTATGTCAATATTGCTTTTTAATTCTTGGGTAAATTCCGCTATTAAGTTAACATCTACTAATTTTGAACGTTCTATCTCTTTGTCTGTTACTTGTTCATTTTCGTGGACTAAAGGCATTTGCTCTTTTTTTCTAATATTATAGTTATGGTGGCGTAATAGGTTTAAGCCAGTTGAAGAAATAAACTTGAGATATTCGCGAAGGTTCTCTGGATTGTCATCATCATATTTTTCAATTTCATAAACAATTTCATCTATATTTGAATATTTGTGTGCATAGTATGCAGTATCCAATCTCTTCTCTAATAATTTGGGATTTAGTATAAGTAGATTCTTATTAGGTTGTAGGGATTCTTTTTCTAATTTTGCAATGAATATAATATAAGCTTCCTCGGATATATTTTTTAAATCATGGCAATCTATATAGATTGGCTTTTTAAGGTCTTTTGATAGTTGCTTTATAAAAAAGAGAGACTCTTCGATATATTTTTCGTTTAACGAAAATATAACAGGCATTTTTAATGTGCGCTTCTTTGTCGATATATGATAGTACATATATGATGCACACAAAAATAAGAAGATGCAAACTTCGATGATTAATCCTGTCATCTCTTTACTAAATATTTTAATGGGTGAATCCCTTATCATCGTGCGCCAAAAGGTTTATATATAGACCTTAATCCGATTTTACGGATTACACGATGAAAAGGGATTCATGTTTTATATAATTATTTGGCGAATGCTAAGGTACAATCTTTTCTGAATGTAACAAAAAGAAAGCGGAGTTTTTTACTCCACTTATTTGTGACTAATATTGATTGAAATAATTATGTAGATTTGTAACGAATTTATTCCACAGTGTTGACGAGCATGAAATTTTCCAGTAAATCAATTTTGTTAGTAAAGTATGATAATGGTATCATTTTATTATTTTTGAATACCCATTCTAAGGCCTCGGACAATAATTCTTTATTGATAAATTTTACATTAAAGTTGATTTCTAATTTTGATTGAGATGATGTTCTAGTTAAAAGTTCATCATTATTGTCTGAATTTTGATAACTACAGACATAACATCTTAATAATAAAGCTAATGTATAGTAAAAATAGCGGTTAGGAGAATAACTTGCGCTTAATTTAACGTTAAATATTAGTTTTGGAAGTATAGTTTCTATTTGATCTATAAGTTCTTGTATTGAGTAGCTTTTATAACTGATTTTATCATAGCAATCAGGTTCACAAATTCGAAGATATGTGAGTAAACATACTAAATCTGAATATATGATTTGATTATAGTTATACATATTTAATGATAGACGAATATGAGTGAATATCTTTTCTATTTGTCTCAATGATAGATTTTTATACATGAATAGAATGTTAGCTATAACTAAAAAAGACTCCTTTAGTCCATCTCTTGAATCTCTCGCCTTTTCATAGCTATCAAAGCCATAATAATCATATAAATAGTTACAAAATTGTCCTATATTAGGGGCTGGTAGTATATATTCAATATCAACAAATCTTTTCAAGTATTCATTGGCGTCTATTAGATCACTTCCATAATATCCACGTATAGAGTTACTTAATTGTTCCTTATCTATGGATAGGACAAATACTATATTAGGTATGTTGAAAAGATGTTTAATTCGTTCTAAAGTTTTTACTGCATAATGTGGGTTGCATCGATCAAGTTCATCTATGATAAATATCAATGGTTTTTTGTCACAGACTTCATTAACGTATTTTTCGAGTTTTTCCCGAAATTGTTTCAGGCTATATTTTTGGCTTTCATAATTTTCTATTTCTTTCTTCAACATTGAAGCACCCTCTTCAATTCCATCGCAAAGTATATCAACAGTTTCTTCACCCGCATATTTCTTTACTACTCCCTTGAACATTGCGGGAGCCGCTTTCAATACGATTTTTCCTGCTGTATTTATAACTGATGTTAGTGCTGCTTCTGCTTTTTCTTGTGGATTCATTTTTTTTATTTCCCCAAGTAATCCGACAAGGGGATCTGATATGAAATCATTTTCCCAGGCATTAAAATACAATGTGTGGAAATGATCTAATTTAAGATATGCTTTCCACATTTCTACAAATGTGGTTTTTCCTGTTCCCCATTTGCCATTTATTGCCAATACGAAGCCTTTATTATATGTAGTGATAATCGTTTTAAGGACTTCAGCATACTTCTCCCGATCTAGTTTGCAGTTTTTGAAAGGCTGTTCTGCCGGGATCTCTAATTTTTCAAGTTTGCATTTCATAGAATGTCGTTTTAGATTGTAAAAATAGAGTATTTCTTCTGTATTTTCCCTATTATCAAGTATTCATATGTTTTTTAGATTATTCAGGGTGGGGCTAAAACATAGCAGGATCTGCTAATAGAGATTGCCGCATAGGGAAATTATACCCATATTTATTATTGAATGATTTTACTAATTCAACAAACCAAGAAGGAGCGAAAGGAGCAATATATATTGCTTCAATCATTTTTTTTAAATCTACTTTTATCCCTAATCCATGCAGATGTATATCGATAGAATAGTCAGGATGCCCATCTTTTAACGGTAAATCATCTGATGTTTCAACTAATGCACGGATTTCATTTTCATGAGCAAAACTCATTCTTTTATAAAAAAAAGGTGAAAAAAAATCTCCATATGGAATTTGGTCTTTTTTATAGTCAATGTATTTGACTTTTCCTATATAAACATTTCTACTATCTATAATTGATTCTTTTAATTTTCCAATGGTTGACAATATTGCAATGCCTCGGTTATCTTTAGCGTATAAATTCCACATACCTGCGGACTCGTAGTCATTTTGATGCCAACAATTTATATGTGTTTGTTTTCTGAAATTAAAGCTTGTTTGGCTAATGTGTTTTTTAAGTTCTTCTGTAGTACAAATTTTATCAGCCGTACATAATTCTGGAAATGAGCCTTCTGCTGGATCTTCAAATTTATCGGATCGACAGAAATACAATTCACTTTTGTCAATTAGTGAAGCAAACTTAACAAAATCCATATATCTCCAAATGTGTGTGGAATTGTCAGGAAGCTTGGCTGCGTCAATAAAATAATTTTCTTTATACATACTTTAATATATTATTTGTGTTTACTTTTTATCCTAGGGGTTATATTCATTTCTTCTTAGTATTTGTATAGTGTTTCAAATATGTAATTTTAGTAGCAACTAATAATTGTACATTTGGAATTAGGAATTTCGGTTACTATACATAACATAGAATTACTTAGAGTAATTTCTTTTACTACAGATGGAGAAGGATGCTTATAAGTATTGTTTGTACCACATGATATTATAGACAGGTATTTAGGGGGATTGTCTAGTATTACTTTATCAAAATCCTTTTCTGAACCATGGTGTGGAATTTGAATCATTCTTATAGTATTGTAATATTCTGTTTTCAGTCGTTTCTCCAATTCTAATAAAAGCGGAAATGTACGGTCTTTTTTCTTTTTAGAATCTTGAATTCTAGAATCACCAAGGTATAAGCAACTTTTGCAGTCATGTAATTTTGTTTTATGTCCTTTGTGTACAAGAATGCTAGAACTAATATTTTTAGTTTTAAGAGAAATGTTTTTGGGACCAGAATATACAATAAGTGAGTTTCTATTAATAGAGCTAGTTATTTTTCTGTACGCTTCTCGTATGATTTTTTCTTTTGATTTAATATATTCAATATTTGTAAGTTTATCAATTTCTAATTTTTTTTCTTTTAGTACTTTTTTTAGCTCATCTAAACGTTTGGTATATTTGAAATTGAAAGGGATATAGCACCATGTTTTAGAATGGCCAGTGATATCTATATGATCGCCACTTTTAATAATATTTCGGTTGTAATCTCGGATATTGTTTTCTTGTGCTTCTTGGTCTGTTGAAATTACATATGTAATTTGGGTGTTTTCTCCAAAATAAGATTCGGGATTAGTTATAATTTCTTTGTAAGGCGATGAGATCTCGTTGGTTATAATAAATAATAATCTATCTTCTTGGGGTATTAAAGGAATAACTACTTTCTTTATTGTACAGCGATTCTTTAGCTCATAAATTCCACTTATGTGATCTTCATCAAAATGTGATATAAATAAAATGTCGATAACTGTATTCTGGAAGAAAGCCTTGTGTATCACATTCTCGATATTTATTTCTTTGGTTTTTGTTCCGCAATCATACACAATATTAATTTGATTTTGAGTATAACAATCTCTATGCGTTTCTGTATAGAAAGCTCCTTGACCGACTGGATGAAAAGTACGAAGGATTTGTGTCATAAGTATTAAATGGGTGAATCCCTCACTATAGTGCGCCCACCGGTGTTATTATCCGGAACCAGCTGTCTGGTTACACTGTGGTAAGGGAGTCATGTTTTAATAACGATATTGGGCGATGGCTAATGTACGAACTTTTCTATATATAGCAAAAAGAAAGCAGAGTTTTTTACTCCGCTTTCCTATCTCAATATATATTTGTGATTAGAAGTTGGCAACTTCATAATATTTAAAGAAGTAGTAGAGGGCTACCTTATGCCATTTAGTTAACTCCTTATCGCCGGATAGAAGAGAGGACACAGTGCATTTGTCGATGCCTGTATAGTTGCTTAGGTGTTTACTTTTTAATCCGAGCTTTTCCATGCGCTTCTTAATCCAGTCAACGGTAATGCCATCAATATCTTTACGGTCAAAGTTTACAGCCGATACAGTCAGCTTCCAATCATCCGGGATTTCTCCCTTAAACATTTCCCGTACACGTTCGGTTAATTCCTTTTTAGTAAGGAACTTGTCATTCACTAAGTCTTTTTGTTCCGCACGGACGATTAGTCGGCCATCGGAGTAAGAGACTACTTCTATGGATATATGTCCATAACGTTGATACTGCTTTGCGAATTCGTCGATTCGCTTTTTACTCTCGGCAGAGAGAGGTAGTAAGTCTAAATTCTTCATAATTCATCAATTTACGATTTGATAATCGGGTATTTAATAATGCAATATACTTTGTAATGGAGGGGCTTTCGCCCCTCCGGATCACAATTTGATGAGTCTCATTTGCCCGATGTCGAAAATAGCAATCTGTTTGTTTTCACGCCCGAATTGCTTGGCTTCTTCAAGGTTGGTGAAAATCCTGATGGAGTCGAAATAAAACTGATTGTTTTCTTCGTTAAGCCATCCACCGACTTTCTTTTCGTGCATCAAAGCATGATTAAGAACTCTTTTCAATCCTTCTTCTCCGAAACTGTCTTGAGTCTCAAGATAGGCGACTGAAATACCTTTTGTGACCTTTTTTAAGGTTGTGAGGTCAACCGTGAATCCATCAGGATTCGCATTTGCTATCTTTAGGATAGCCTCGAACAATTGTTCCATAATATAAAAGAACTTATGCGGACGTCACCCGCGTTTGTTTGACACTGCAAATATATAGAAAAGTTTGCTACTAACAAACTTTTTATTGTTTATTTGTTTGCTACTAACAAACTTTTATCTGTTTCTTAGACTTTCTTCGGTTTCCTCTTTACGTCTGATCGATTCGTCCATCGAATACAGGGCATCAAGTAAAAGACCTTTTCGGATTTCCGGCTTTTTAGTCATGTCGGACTGTGCCAGGGAATCAAGAAGGCGGAGCTGTGCATCGAATACGCGACCGTAACTACCCTTTCCCTCTCCTGAAAAAATACGCGGATAGGAATTGGCCATACATGACAGACTTCCTAAAATATACCAATACATGAGTATTTTTCTGTCTTCAGGAAGATGGTGAAGAATGGCTGCATCTTTGTCTAATTGATTAATGTCGAATACCTTATTACGATGCCACAAGCAGGCTAGTAGGTGGTCAATCTTCGTTGGATCTGAATGCATTGTATCAAGATAGGTCTGTAGATACATGAATTGTTCAAAGGTAATATCAAGCAACTGATCTTCTGGGCCGATGAATTTCCAAAGTCGGCAATGGATGGTTGGATATGGGTTGGTTGTCAGATCCGGTGTCAGGTGATAGTATTTGCGCATGGGCAATGAACTATCTTCTTCCGAACAAATAAGGAAGTCAAACAAGTTGGCAAGCATTGATACTTCTTCCGGATGAAGAAGATAGCTATGGCGACGGACATAGAAGCGGACTGTTGGACTTTCTTGCCAAATTCTGATACGTACATACTCTTTAAATATTTTCTTATGCCGGCATACATGAGCTTTCAGGCAATAAAGCATCATGTATACCTTAACTTGTTCTATCGGTATATCTGACTTTGTGAGTTTGACTAGATAAAGAAGCTGTTTCGGGGTGAGTTCGTTCCAACTTCCTGGAAGTGTGTATGTATCATCATTAATTTGTATAGTATGCATAGTGTTACGATATTGAGGTGAATAGTTTCTTTTCTTTAGAATTGAAGTCAATAGCTTGTGACGTTGTTTCAACTCCCAGTTCTTCCGCATTTTCGGCCAGATAAGTGTGTATTTTCCCTGAATAATAAGTTGCCTGGTCTGCAAAAAAATTGCCGTTTGCGTCCAGATCCTGATAGATTGGTCGAATAGTGGGAGTATATTCGATCGTTCTGCCGGCTACATGTTGTTCGGTTGTTTTCTGTGAGGTATATAATTCGGCAGTTTTATTGGCTAAGTAGCGGATGATATAGTCAATAAGTACTTGTTGTTTGGGCGTTTCGGTATTTTCTGAAAGAGCTTCTTTGAGTATGTCATAGACTTTATCCGTTATCATTTCTCGAATGTTGTGTTCTTGAAGTTGACGAATGGTAGGGAACATGATACGATAAGATAGGATAGAATAATCAATGTCTACCATACCGAGATCTTGGAACTCTGCTGCATTACGAATGAAGCAAAAACGGGGTATATTATCGATAACATAATCAGGATAATCCTTTTTGTTTTCCTCCAGGTATGATATTAGCCGGTCAAGTGCTTGCATTCCGCGAAAACAGAGATTCTTTTTTGCTGCTGCGATCTTAGTGTCACTGGCAGGAGAACGCTGTCCCTGCACGTTACTTACTGTGATACCGGCATCACCGAACATAACACCCAGTTCATCAGATGCGAGCATCAGGGTTAATGGGCCGAGGGCACGCAGTAGTTTGTTGTATAAGTCAGATCCTTTGTCTTCATGAGCTTTACTGATCGTTGCTTTACCGATATACGGTTTGATGTATATATCCAGTGCATCTTCGATGTATGGTTCGATTGATTCGTAAGGCAGTGAGGAGTTGATCTTTACTACCTTTTTGAGGGTGTCGATGTCGGGGATTAGTGCGTTCATTTTATTCTGTTTCTGGGGTTAAACCTGTATTCTTTGTCGCTCCGGTACCTTGGTCCAGCGTGGTGAGTTGACAATTAGTCACCGAGAAATAAATATCTTTAGGCCAGTTATTCATGGCTTTTGCAAAGTAGAGAGGTTCCAATGTTGCATCCTGATACATCTTCATGAGTGCCTGTTCTATGATAAATAACTCCCGTGCTTCGGTACCATTGATACTTTTTCCCTTACCTGGTGCGGATCCGATTATCGAAGGATGTACGCCCATACCGTAACACATCATATTGCTGACCTCTTCGCTGTCTTCAATATACTCACCACCTTTGAAGAAAGATTCGAGTGGAGTAATAATGATGTCTTTTTCTTCAAAGCCTTTTACACGATCGTAGCGAAAGTGAGAGACAAAGCCTTTGCCGGCATTTTCTTCACCGGCAAGAAAATCATTCATATCCTTCAGGAACTTTTCTTTGCGTGCTTTCTTCTCGTCATCTTTGACTATGCCTTCAGATGCAAATAACTTTTCCCAAAAAGGCTCTTGGATATACACAATGTACCGCAGTGCCATTTGATTTTTAATCAATGATTTTTTGAAAACAGGGATTGCACTGGAGAAGTCATACCAGCCGGATGCAAAAACACTCCACCAATATGGATGACTATAATAAAACCGTCCGGGTGTAGAGATGCGGAGGTTATGGATAAATCTCCGTTCTTTTCCTACAATTTTCTCTCCTTTGTCATTTGGAGCAAGTCCCATTCTCATTTTGAGGTCGAGTAGTGGAGTCTGCCGATCGAGCAGGGGAGTGGCAATCAAATCTGTTGGTGTACCGGTATGCCATTCTGCAGAATAACCGTGCCATTCGCTTTTACCAGTCTTTTCGTCAATTTCACTGATCCTGGAACAAGTGGACTCCTTAGCTTTGATTTGTACGAGTTTGGGGGATTTATTGTCATTGTTGAATATATACTCCAGGTAGCCGTCATAGAATATAACCAGATCGTTTGCCAGCTCCATACGGACAAAATTGAAGTTGTTGTTTTCAAGGAATTCAAAAATTTCCGGCTGCTCGTACGGAAGAACTTCCTCTTTGACTATTTTCCTCGTTTTAGGGTCCCGGTATTTCCGATAGACGAGTATGCTGTCACCGAATACAACTTTATTCTTGAATTCGATATTGCTGCCTATGGTGACGTTGGTACCGATTTTTTTCATGATGTCATAAGGCATATGATTATTTCGTCCGCGTGGTATCCATTTGATTGGATTCTTTTCTCCTTTGGGAGCTACTTCGATAGGTGTAGGATTCTTATCAGTGGCGATATCACTGTTATCACTGAATTTGATAACATTCTTTCCACCTTTTAAGACGGCATAAGTATCATAGCCTTTCATTATAAGATTGATTGAGGGTTGTTGTTGCTTCATTAGAAATATACTTTGAGATTGTTGAATTTGGTGATAAGGCATCGGCGGATTTTTCTCGGAGTAGCTTCTCCGGCAGGTAATACGTTAATAGTGCTTCCACTACTATGGAATGAGGTCAATACTGCACGATCGTAGGTGACAAGTTCGCCTGTGCTCTTTTTACAGAATTCAATGGAGAATTCGATAGGCTTACCGTCTTGTCTACGCTCCATGAGTTTCCATATCTTACTTTGATGGATTCTTTTGTCTATACTTTGCATAAAAAGGTAGTATGAGAATGATTAGTAATATTGGGATACCAATGATTAAGCCATACTTGAATCCATCATCAATTCCGTCCGCGATAGAACCGCTGGCATTCTTTTGGGATTCGGATTGTTTGTTTTGCTGAAACGTGACGTCAGTCGTTGTTTCCTGTTTATCAGATATACGTGTAGTGTCATCTTTCTGAAGCAAAGTTTTGATCGTTGTCTTGCTCCCTTCAATCTCGATATTCGATATTGGGGGTAGTCCGGTAGATGGGTCTGCTGATTTCGTTGTGTCGAAGTTAACTTTAACTTTCCAGTCTTTACCCGTTTGTTCCTGGTTGAGGTTGAATCGGGAATAGGTATCTTCGGTTCTAATTCGCAGTGCGGAATCTGTGATAGAAAGATCGCTTTGTTCTTGAGTACTACGATTGTTTTGAAGAGTACTACGGCAACTACACAGTAGCCAGGCAATAGCAAGGCAAGCAAGATAGATGAGAGTGTTTGCATGATGTTTCATTGTTTACGGTTGTTACACGTTAGGTTTACACATTTGAATCGTTTAAGATCAGCTATTTCTTTTTCGTTTTCTGCTATCTTTTTATCTTGGGATAGCTGGTTGCTTTCCAGCTTTTCTATACGGGTAGTCCATTTTGTTTCGCTTTCTATTTTCTCTTTTTTCATAGCCTCTTTGTCAGCTCGCAGGTCAGCGATTAGTTCCTGATATACATCTTGTACGGAGCTAAGAGCTTTGGCTTCTGCTTGCTTCTTGGTGTATTTGAGAGTAATAACTCCAGTGATGGATGACAAGAGACCACCACCAAGCAAGAATGTGAGTAGGTTTTGTGTAATGACATCGTTCATGACCTTCTTTTTAAGCAAAGGTATCAGGTGTATGGCAGGCGATAAAGGACAGGGAGGAGAGCCGATTTTGGTAAAATGAATTTTCTTTACATTTTTAAAAGTGCAGCATATAAGGGAAATTGAAAAACTTTAGGTCGAAACTTTTTTTCAGGGCGGTGCGTGGTCTTGCGACAGATAAAGGGGAAATTTTTCCCCTTTATTCAACTGCTTCATTTGATAATCAGAATTTTCTGAATTTTGTTGTGGGAATTGCATGAGACAAGAAAAAAGCACAGGTATGTGATAACCTGTGCTTCCTAATGAAGAAACTAATGATTATTCCGGCAGTAGAATTTTGATTAGTTCTTGAAGTTGTGCTGCCGCCCGTTGTCTTTTGTCAGCGGGAGTATTTGGATTGAGCAGCTTAGTTACGAGTTTTAGAGCTTGTTCTCTGTTCATTGCTGTTGAATTTGAATTGATTGAATGCATAACGTACAGATAGCCATACAGCTTTCTTTTCTGCATTTTGAATATTGTGTTGATAAAAGCTCATCGTTGACTCACTTTTTTTATCTTATTGTTGAAATCAAATTTAATAATTTTACAAGAGAATTTTTTATCTTGATTAGCAATAATCTTTTTCTTGTAATTGGTTAGCGTTTCAATTACAGCATCTATGCAGTTTTCTCTGATAGAACCTATTGTTGATTCTGCTGTCCCTATGTAAACTCCGTTCGTATCAAAAATGGCGGATTCTCCCTCTATATGAATGAAACCTGACTTATTGTCTATAATGCGGCATTGCGAAGGGATAATTCGTTCTACATATTCCTTCATAGCTCGCCTCCTTTTCCATTAAATGTAATATTGACTGCGCCTCCATTAGCATGGATTACAATACCTCTGTGCGATTTATTCACTCGGAGACGTTTGTTGCCTTCTGCTACTTCAAGGCAAATGTTGGAAAGGGCTTTCTGAAGTTTTTCTACGGATATATAGCGTCCGTTTGCGCTTTGGTTTTTCTTTTTCATTTTGGAAGTCATTTTAAAATGAAATAATACATTAATTAAATACAGGAAGAGAACAAAAAAAGTTCCGCTTTCCCGTTGACTTCCACCTTGAACAGGCAGTGGGCGCATTAACGCTCCACACGGGGGTCGGAACTATATCATGAGCTATGGACATAAAAAATGCCCGCAGCGAATAATCAGCGAGCTATCTCGCCTGTTCAAAATGGAAGTCGTTACAAAGATGGTGATTCTTTTTGAATGAGCAAAATAAATGCAGATCTTTTAGATTGAAATAGTCTATATTTGGTAATGTAATGCAGTTAGGATAGTAAGATATTGTATTAAAATAGAAGAAGTACTGAATAGTAAGATTTTATTTCGTTCTACTATAGTTATTCTTGCGCATGACTATAGTTATACGTAAGGGTAACTATAGTCTTCTTTGCGGATAACTATAGTGGAATGAAGTAACGTTTGCAATTGTAGGCAGAAGTATTGGTTAGTAGTTATAAATATAAAAGCACAAATAAGATATATATTTGTGCTTTTATATTTATAATAATTATGAAGTTTGAAGAATCTAGATACTCAATGTTGGTTCTAAATCTTCTCCTACTAGATACTTAAATGATTGAGGGGCGACAAAAGAAGAAAATAGATCAAATGGATTGATCGGATTTTCATAAAGTTTAGGTGAAGAAATTTTTAATGCATAACCTCGTTTACGACCTTCAAAATATTGGTCGAAGAATTCTTTGGTAATTCCTGAATCCTCTTTGGTTTGATCCCATAATTGTTGAGGTTCTTTTTCAATGATTGTTTCAACAGTAAATTCCCCGACGATCATTCCTTCCGGTTTTGTAGAATACACCACTACCTGATCTACATTTTTAGTAAATATAGCTTTTCTGTATTCATACTTTTTGTTTCCTGCAAATATTTCACGAACAAATTCCGGCTTAATCGATAATAATACTTTCATTTATTTTTCCTCTTGAAGTTATATTGTTAAATTGCTCATCTGTTATTTGGAAGAACCCCCAGTATTCATTGCCATTCAGTCCAACCTGTTCGATTAGCTCATTACGAGTGACCCTCCTATCAAATGCAGCGTTATAAGTCATTTTAATAACAACCATATTATATGTTGTGTACCACTTCTTTAACTCATTTTCATCAAATATGCTATAGGCATTAGCATATTTGATAAAGTCATTTACGGAAGCGAAATCTTTAGCTTTCTTAATTTCTTCAACCACACATATAGAGGAAATTACACTTCTATATTTAGCTGGTCCCGCGTGATCTGAAGTACGATATATAAGCAAAATGTCTCCTTTGTCAAGTTGATCAAGCCCATTCATACTTGATACATATATCTTATGGATACTGTTCGTATGGGTAACATCCTTAATAAGCACATCCTTACTCCTTTCCTCTGTATTCAATATTGAATCAGGAAAAAGAGGAGTGTGGTAGTCTGGTTTTACTGATAAAATGAATTTTCGTACATCTTTAGTATGTACGAAAGGATAATCTAATAGTATATCCCCAGTATAGTTTGTCATTGATTTGGTAAAAACAAGTTCTGGTTCATCCCCTTCTCCTTTAGTTCCGTATTCTGTGAATCCATACCTTTCTAATAGTTTGATTAGACCTACATGTTTTTTGTATATGGTTACATATATTTCACTAACTCCTTGGTATAAAGCTGCAGCTACGATTTTCTTTACAAAATATTCTCCTAATTTTGTGTTATGTGCATCGATCTTAAATGTACCGACTTTCAATCTACTGGCAGCAGGCATTGGAGGATTGATATCATTTAATTCTCCTGTTTCATGTTTCATGTAGAGAAATCCCTGAAGTTTTCCTTGGGCATCTTTTTGAATGAATGCTTTAGCTCCTTTTTTAGCCTTTTTAGTGTACCATTCTGAAAATTCGGGATAATCTTGTTTTAATGAATCAAAAAAAGGATCAGATAAGTCTATATCGCAAAATTTATTTTGTTTCATAGTTGTAACCTCCTTGTAATACTCCTTAGCAATAATGTGCCCATCTTTATGTAGAATTCGTTTTGAATAACACCAGTACTAAAGAGTTATAAACAATAATATTTAGGGCACGACAAAGGTTGGAATAATATTCGGGAAAAACAAAAAAATGTAATAAAAATGCGAATAATAAATTATTTATTGTTTAGGAAGAATATCCCCCCTGCACTTGTTCCCGGTAGAGTGAAATAGAAGTTCATACCTAGCCATAACGTATCAAAGGCATCTGTAATGTGTGTTTTGTATTCGTCTGGATTGTCGGGAGTATCGGGTGTTCCTTCAGGCGTTTTATCTTTTTCAAATCCGTTCTTTCCTTGTTTAATTCCAGTCTGTTCCATTGCGATCTTCAAAAACTCATTTTGATACAGGTTTATTTGGATCCAAAGGAATTGCGGATCTCCTTTCAAGGTTAGGTCGATATTCAGATGTTTCCATTCATGTTTAGGAGCTTGGCCGACATATACCATTGTAACTTTATATCCGTTTTCTTTGAATACACGTTCGATGATATCTGCGTAAGTTTCGGTTGATGATCCGGATTCCCAAGTAAAAGTGTGGTCATAATAGACCACTACATCACGGTTTAGTTTTGGTCGGTAGTAATCGGCTATCATTTTGACTAGATCCTGTAGTTTGCTTGGTGTTTTGACATAAAAAGATTTGAGTACACGCATAGTATGATTATCCAACTGCCCGATAATAGCTGTCGATATGGAGGCATTGGAGTCGAATGCCAGATGCAGTTCTTTAGAGAAGTCAAGATCACCGTCGCCTAGACAGCCGCAAGCTGTTAATTTACTCCAGTTACTGCCAAGATCCCGGAGCCGTCCATTATCACCGGGTGTGTAGAAATGAATATTATCATCTAAAGCTGAATAGAACCCGTTTTGCACCCGGAATAAACGTTCATTCATAAATGCTGTACGCCAAATAAGAGGTGGAGAGTTGCGATACATTTGCCAGATGAAATCTTCTCCGAGTACTTCCAGGTTATCAAACACGTCATATTCACCATAGAAAACTGTATATTCTTTAGTCTTCCCCTGTTGTGGCTTAATAGGTGGTTGATATTTTCGTGCCAAGTCTAAATCATGCTGGTATTCTTTAATCATGCGCACCACATGGTCTGTCAGTGGCTTACGTTTATATTCCTGCACTTTTTTATATAGGTTTCGGATCAGGTTGATATGTGCCAGCGACATTTCATCTATCTTATCCAAGATCCATTTCCCCATTGAAGCGGTAGGCATATCTGTAGAGTAGCTGACGCTGTGATGGTGAGGACAGTCTCCAAAATATTGCCGGTTACCACGATTGGCGGGATCTACTTCGCTCTTTATTTTTTCGTAATTGAGGAACTTTGCTTCAGGGCCTATCACCCAATCAAGTGACATAGAATTTGCAGACATTCCCTGGTTAAAGGAAAGAATCACCATGACGGTACCATTCCAAAAATGGAAAGCATTATTCCAACCATCAGCTAATACTGGACGTACTGGTTTGCCGAATCCCATGCTTTCCGGAGCTTTGTGACCAACAACATAATGAATGCCTTGTATGTATCCCCATTCGGCAAGTGCTTTGCAAATGGCCGGCAGTGTATTTCCCCAAGCTTTTGCATAGCTGGGAGAGATAAGTCCACCCAAAGAACCTGGCATTTCCCACACATTCCGTAGGATGATGCGTGCATCAATTCCTTCCGATTTACCGGTACCACGTGATGCGACTATATATTCGTCATGTGCGTTGATGGCCATTGCCTGTCGTTGCATTCTATTAAAGAATTTGTCTACGACTTCATTCTGCTTTCTTCTTAGTTCATAGGCGGATAGAACAGGAGAGATTTGCGTGTTCATTCTTCTTCCTCCTCTTCAATGGGATGAGTGTCCACTGCTTTCTTGTTTAACATTCCTTTAAACATACTGCGCATTCTTATTCGTTCTTCTTCAAGATTCTCTATCGGTTCGAGCCCCTCCAGTAATGTGACATCATCTGAAGGTTCAAAGGATGGAGGTACCAGTTGCGAGTAATCGAATTTTTCATCTTCCTTGTCAGAACGTGTATATTTGCCTATTTTATCCAATGCAGCAGCAGCTCCCTTTGCATCTTCTTTGTCCATTGCCATATTAAAAGCCTTTTTCCCACCTTCGACAATCATATACCGGTACCAGGCTTTGGCTGCAAGTTGTATGTTTCCTACTAGGCGGTTAATCATGCCTATGTCACGGTAGGCTTGCGATCGGGAGACCGGTTCCGTATTTCCTCCACAGCCGTGTAGTAGAAAGTTAACCAGTTCTGTATCTGGAATTAGTGGCTCTTCCATTTTTTTGCTTACGCACAACATCATACGTTTCTTAATCTCCATTTCTCTGGGTGAAAGGAGAGTTGTTGCTTCATCTTTGTCTTTGAATAAAGCACGTTCAATTCGTTCGTATGTGGGATCTTTCTTTGGCATTATTCATTAATACTTTGTTCTTTCATGTATTTATCGGCCAGTGGTTCAGCTGCAGGACTGCCGGCGATAGCTAGTTTGATGACTGTTTTCCGGAGGTTGAGCTTGGTCTGAAGTCTTCCCTGGTGATAAGCAGTATAGATAGGCGAACTATGATGATTTTTGCAAATATCACAGAAGAAGTCCCGTTGGTTAACTGGGATATTCAATAAAATGGCAATTTCCCCCGGTGGTAAGAGGGCGGAAGACATTTCTTTTATCTGTTGCAGAACTTCTTCGGATAAGGTCATCATTCTAATATATCATAGCGAATGGCATTTTCATACGCTTGGTTAAACATTTGTGAGAAGTATTCGTAATGTTTTCCGGAGGTAAAATAGAAACCATTTTCCCATCGGTGGTTTTGATTAAGGTTTGCAGATCCGGCAATCCCGAATTTATGTTGCCTATTCTCGACTAATAATAGTTTGGCATGACATGAATCAATTCGGATGGACGGACTAATATTTGAGGCAAACAGTAATAGATCGAGTTTATGACGTTTTACTGTCATATCCAGTAGAAGTGTCAGGCTTTCTATTTTTCTTTCGTCAGCGAGAAAAAAAAGAGGGCGTAGGCTATCTTCAGAGATACTGAATGTCATGATCTTCACTTTTGCTGGGCCGATCGCAGATAAAAGAGAGGGCAATACTTCATGTATTGCCCAGTCTCCCTTGTGCATAAACGGTTCAATAGAATCTGGACACAATGCAAGTGGAAAGTTATCCTGAAATCTTTTCACCTTGTGTTAGTGCTATTTCAGCCTCCAATGTGGCAAGTTCTGTCTGATACTTCTCAATACGGTCTAAAGCATTTTGCATAACGGTTTGTTTTCCATCTTTTTGAGCACGGTCAGCAGCTGCTTTACTGTTGGATATGTTGTTCTTCAAACGTTTGATTTGACGGGCTATTTCAATACCACGCACAATGCTGTTTTCACTGAATTCCGGTCTCTTTTCTTCTAATTGCAGATTTCCTTTTCCTTCAGCCCAGGAGTCAATCTGTTTCCATAATTTGCGTCGTTCGTCGTCGAGCTTGCATAGTTCTTCAGCTATCGGTTGTCGTTCTTCTACAGGAAGTTCCGGATTTGCGACATCATTATGCAGGCTTGCATATAATGGGGCGATCTCCTTGATACGATTGTAGGCCTTGCGAATGGATGGATTGAGTGACTCTTCGGTAATGATTTTAACGCCTGGTGTACTTAAGGCGTTGATCTCATTACGTAGTTCTGTGAGTTCAGACATTTTTTCTTCGAATTGTTCCTGAAGGGAGACTAATTCTTCCGCATGATTTTCATTGTCGCTTTCTAGTTCGTCAACGCGAGATTGGATATCAGTGATTATTGTCTCCAGATTGATCATTTCCAGTTTCTTGCTTTCGATCGCTTCTTTCCGTTCGTCATCACTCATCGTTTTTACTACGATTATTTCCTCCATTGCTGCCGGGTAGATAGCAGGAGAAAATTTGATTTCCTTGTCAATCTTTGTGAGACTATTGACGAGTTGTGTAAAATGTGGATCGAAGATATGTGGAACTTCTGGAGCTTTTGCAAAATAAGCAGAGAACCTTTTCTTGGCTGGTTCCTTTGCGAGTGCCTCGAAAAGAACTATACCGTCAGCGTATTTGCGCTGACGGTCGCCTAACCATTGAGTCAATTGTTCTTGTCTGGTCATAATTATTCACTTGGAGATGGTGCGGGTTTTAATCCTGCTATGACTTCCATGTCAATTGGTGTTTGTAGGAAGATGGCTGAATAATTGGAGTCTACGGTAGCTGTGTAAGTGGTACCACGACGATCGGCTCTTGCTTTACCTCCGTTGAAAGATGGTGCGGTGGTTGCATACAAGCCGGGTTGCCCCAGGATCATTTGTTTGCCATCTGCATCTTCAAAGATATAATATCCTGGAGTGTTTTTGATTAGTGCATTGAATGCGTGCATTCCTGGAGTATTGCCAGGGAAAAAGAAACCGAGCGTACATTTATAGCTGATACCGTCGGCTTCTCCTTGCTGTTCTGCTTTATATTCAACGGTTGCTTCGGTACTGTATAGGTAAATAGGTTGTTTGTAAGTTCCTTCAGCTGGAAACGTAAATGACCCGGCTGCCGTTATTAATTCTTCGTTACTGGTTGCTTTTGATGGATCCGGTACGGTTGGCACTGTCTCAGGAGCATTAAAAGGAACAAAAAGCAACATTCCCTTATAACCTCCCATGTTGTTTTGACCAACTTCCCATTTTAATGGAGCGAATGCGGGACCGGCAGCCATCATGATTAAAGTATCTCCATTGAGATGGCACGTCTGCGAATGCAGTTCGGGGACTGTAATAACCAAAGCTACAAATAAAACGCAGAGAATCAAATAAATGTATTTTTTCATTTGTATAAAAGTTTAGAATAAATAAATAGGAGTGGCCAAACATGACCACTCTTTAGTTATTGAAGATTAAGAGTAGGTTCCGGTTGCGGTTACCACTTCTCCCGCTACTACTGTTACTTGTTTGTTAGCCGGTTTGTTTTTACCGTCCACAGCATTGAATTCAATAGTATAATTGCCAGGAGCCAGTCCCAAAATACATTGTCCATTAGTGCGGCTGGCTGCTTTCCCTTGAATGCTCCAAGTGCCGTTGTCGGCTCCGGTAATATCCACTTGAATAGCTCCGGTTTTACAATAATCACCGGCCAAATCAAGTGATTCATTCTTTTGCTCATTACAGCGGAAGGCCTTTTCATGCCAGTCACGAATACGAGTGTCATATCCGGTTTGTAACCAGAATTGCCATTCGTTCGGATCTTCGTAGATATCGCGGATTTGGCAGAATTTGGTTGCTGCCTGTGTGTTGAATGCGACGTCCATATTTCCTTTCTTTTGTAATACCAGACGTGAACCTTGTCCAAGTGCTTCATGAGATACGATTTCCAATGCTGGACACATTGCATCTTCACGGAGCAATTCAATCATGCGTTGCATGGATGGATATTCCTGCATACGTAGTTTGTTGCGCAAAGCTGCACGTGCTGCTTTCAATACTGTTTCCGCACATTGTAATTGAGGAATACCTGACTTGGATGAACGCAGGTATGTATTTGCTCCTCCAATCCATTCAACTAGATTTTCGTATGCTGCATAGTCTGTGTCAGATGTCGGGGTAACAAAAAGACCTGATTGGGCGAAGTTGCCGCGAGCTGCGTTAACATCACCACCGGTAATCAGCATATCGATCTTAGTGAAGAGACCGTCAAATGCTCCAGACGGTGAGGAAGAGTCTTCGTCACGTTCGGCATGATAGAGTACATATACGACATCTTCAATGTGTGATTTTACTAACGTGAAAGCAACACGCGTTTCCAGTGGATGTTTTTTGTTAATGTTGCTAACCGGTTCGCCTCCTACAATCAGTAGTTCACCGTCATCATACTTTTGAGAGTTTTCCTTAGTGATGCAGACTACATCTTTGGGTTCGATAACTGAAGGTTCATAGCCAAGCAGTTTGTCAGTAAGGCGGAAATCCTTTCCAATTTTGTAAGACTGGGTACCACCGGCACAACGACGTTCATTGATCAATGCGTGTTTGCCTTGCAGATCCATGACATTTAGTCCCAGTATAGCTGCTACTTCCTGCAAAGTTGCGAAAGGAAGAGCACGAAGCCCCTTGTCATAAGTGACAAGAGCTTGGTTTAATTTAGATACGTCTATTAATTTGGGAGTAGACATGATTTTTAATAGTTAAGGGTATGGTTACTAAAATTAAAGGAGACCGTCTTGCTTCAGACGTTCGGTGATGGCTTGATAATCTCCGGGATTTTTTTCGCAGAAGGTGGATAAATCATCCTTAGTCTCACTTGCTCCTGGTTCTGATTGCGGAGAGAGTCCGTTAGATCCGGGTGCAGGAACTTGCTTCAGGTTGTTTACCTGTTCTTTAAGTTGGGTGATTTCATCATCCTTCTGGGTACTTTCATTTTTGAGTTGCAAAATCTCCTGATCTTTGCTTTCTATGCTTGATTTCAGGGTTTTGATTTCTGTGACAGAAGATGCAAACTTTTCATCTACGTCTTTCTTTGCCTCTACCAGTGAAGTGTGTTCACTCTTCAAACGATTGAATTCACCATGTAATGAATCCAATCTTTCTGCTGATAACTCGGTATTTTCTGCATCTTCCTTATTGATTTTGAGAAAAGAGAGAAAAGCCGGCCATGTTGCTTTGAGATTCATTTTATTTTTAGATGTATGATTGGATAATTCTGGCACGATATGCGTGTCCATACCCGCTGCCAGGAGAACGGATGTGGAACGGTCATAAAGACGAACGGCATTGGAGTTGGCGGGAATATCTACAATCGATGCTTCTCTCAACTCGCATTCAGTGACAGTTTCTCTGGTTTGACCAGGTAACAGAACATCTTTGTTTGCTGATGTAGCTATGATTTTAATACCCACACTTGCGGCATTGAAAGTCCCTGCTTCGTATTTTGCGGCAATTTCTTTTGATAAATCATCAACTTTGTCAAAAATAGGAATGGCAGAAAGTTCGTCACCGTTAAGTTGTATATCCTCCCAATGGCCGATAGCTTTGTAGTCCCCCCAATAGGGTGAACCTTCATCGCGAAAATGCATATATAGCATGATAGGGTTCTTCTTAAATGCTTCGATTGACATTCCGGAAGTAAGAACCCGATAGCCGTAGCAGTTGAGTGATGAATCAGAAAGAATAATACGTTTTTGGCTCATTGCACTTATTTTGGTGCAATGATACATTTATTGAGAAGCCAATGGAAGGACGGATTACAGGTTGTAATACTGTAAAAGAGGATATTGTGAAGTCCCTGATAATTTGAGTTCATACCCTGTAAAATCAGTGACTTTTTTGCCGATAACCTTGGTTAGTTCTCCGAATAGTAAATATGTGCCGGTTCCGTATATATATTTGTCTCCGGCAGGATCCTGACAACGCAAAATGCACCCTTCTGTTATTCTGTTACGTAAATCATTTGCTGCTTCAGAAGCAAACAATGTTTGGGGAAGTTTAATTGCTGCTGAATGTTTATATGTAATTCCTGCCGCTGATTCGTTCGAGGTAACAGTAGGAGATTCAATGATACCCACTGTAGGGAGACGATGCCAGTCATGTCCCTTTATAATTTGGATACATGCTGTATTCTGATGAACAGCAAATAGGGATATTTCATTTTTGTATAGGATATCAGCGAATAATATGCCTCCCATATTGTTGATTTCTCTCATAATTTATTGATTTTCAATTAGTACACATTTTTAGAACACTTTTCGAACAAAAAAGGGACATTTAACTACACTTGCTAGGTTATTTTTTTAGGCGATTATAGCCCCTTTTTTTCTCTTTCCGACGAATATCAGCTCTCCATCGGTAGTAGTTCTTCTTGAACGCATCTTCCGTGATGGAGTCAATCCCATACATTGTCATGAAATTATGTATTCCATTAATGTATGTAATTCCGTAGCTGTGTTTCTGCTCGTCCAGGAAATCATGTACTTCTGCCCACAACATCCGGTCGATTTTTCTAACAAGAATAACTTGTGAGCGTTTTCCTAAATAGTTGTAGGTCTTGGGATTTTTGCCTGTACTGCGTTCTGGAAGATAAATCTCAAGATTACCCTGATCAATAGGCGGTATATTGATTGGGCGGCGTTCAAGCAGATCATAGATTATGTGATAGATATCAGTCTTGTCTGGGAAATGAATCGGAGAGTCCTGCATATTACAGAACTTTCCGATCAGATACTCCTTAAGATGTGGGGGAACTTCAATCTTAGTAGTAATCATATAAATCATAGTGGTTTAGGTGTGGAGCTAATATACAAAAAAGAACTGAATAATACTTCTTTGGCAATAAAAAATGTGTTTAATTCAAATACCCCTTTGTGAATGCGTACTATTTTTTTGTGCAATAGTACATTACTTCCTTAAATGTTCATATTATCCATTGAATATCAACTTGTTATTTCCGTACAAAATGCTGTACTTTTCAGTACGAAATTATAATGCTCCGTACAAAATAAGATTTTGTGCACTTTTGTACGGATTGTACGGTTTCGTACAAAAATCGTGCATCGTATAAATATTTGATTATTAATGTAATAAATAACGAAAATACAGGGCTTGCACGAAAGCACAAAATTTTCTACTATTTTTAGATAGGGTATTTTTAAGAAAGAAATAAAAAATAAAAATAATATATATATGCCCTTTTCAACGTTTCTCGCCTTCCCATGCACGTTTGTCCAAAACGTTTTTGATAGAATGAAGGGGAGGCGAGGGGAGCGGAAAAAGAAAACCCGGTACGCTGAAGCGCACCGGGAAATAATACTATCGCGTATATAACAGAAATGTCTCGACTTATGTTAACGCAAGTCATCAGGATAAAATACTTGAGAAATCAGTTCGTATTCACGAGGTAGAGATTTGACACCTACAACTATGCAAATCCCTTTTGCTGCAAGCTCATATAGTCTCTGTGTCGTGATGATAGAACCGCGAAAGTTGTAATTGCTGCATAATACGAAATATGCAGTTGATAGGTCAATGGAATAGATGTCCTTGCGTATGATCTTCTTTCCATCTGAAGGTACTTTTGCAAATCCTAAACGAACGGCCAGGCGCGACATGAGTTGTTCTCGAGCATCTGCAGTCGGTGCGATGATAACCATTATTTTATTCTCTTTTTTTATCGTCATAATGTTGCGTGTTAAAGCGGAATTTTGTATATTTACAGAGTAATAAATTGGGATAATCTACTCATCTGCGATTAGAGTAGAAGTGAGGCTTAGTTGTAGCCGGTACCATTTTCGGCACGTGTCGAATTGCATTATAATCATCAGAAAACTCCAGAAAACCCTCTAAGCTGTTCTTTCGAATCATTTCTTCCATCATATACATAGTCGCTATTTTTATGAATAAATCGCGTGATGCCGGCTTGCAATGTTCGTCAATACGAATGCTATCACCTTCAGGAATAGCGGCCAGAATGTTATTGACTGCATGGTAAAATCGCATAAATCGATCCGGATTCTTATGGAAGATAGGCATGACTTCATCTAATACATCTTTATAACTCTGCATTTTCATATCTATTCTCGTTTTACGCTAATCTCCTTTTTATTAAATCAATACAATCATTCAATGCCTTATTAAAAATCTCTTGGCTTATTAGTTGTTTTTCGAGTTCTTCAGCATAAGCTTGCCCCCAGCCTTGTAGATTTATACTTGCATCATTGTTGTATTCATCTCCTCTGTTGTCGAAATAAACATGGATGCTGTCAAACACTACTTTGTCACCAAATTCATCTGTATCAATTCTGTCTATGCCGACAATTTTTTCATACGAAGTGTGTGCTCTATGCACATACTTACTAACAAAATGTTGGTATTTAGCTTTTTTACTCTCTGCTTCTTCTTTCTTTATACGCTGTATTTCAGCTTCTAATTCCTGTATTCTATTCATAATATTCTTATTTATTCTTATCTTTGTAAGCCGTCATAATGTTGTGGCGGATTAACCAATTTGAGTATGAAAATATTTAAAGAGGGACTCGTATAGCTTTACTACCGTTGGGTTATATTGATGTCCAAAATTGAACAAACGGTAGGGTGGGAAAACTTTCTCAACATGCTCGATGTGACATGGTAGTTTGTGGAGAAGGTGGTGAGATAACCATCGGGGCGGGCTTACACCCCGCCTTTTATTATTCTTCATTTTGCTCCTTTCTAAATTGCTTTACTCTAATTAATATGTTATATATCATAAGACCTCTAAGAGCTTTTTTAAAGTGATATGTACTCCTCTATAAAAATAATTTTTGCGGCTTTTGCCAAAAGGTTTCCCTTTTTTAGAGGCTGGATAATTTGCCTTTTAATGTACCATCTATGATGTTCCCAAGTGCATGAACCCGCATCGGCCTCTTCATAGCTGATTTGTTGCCATTCTAATTTAGAGAACTCTTCTTTTGTCATAATTGTATCATTATTACATATTTTACTCTAATTCAGTTTTAATAAACTTTCTCATCTGCTTGTCGAAAGAACCACTCCTTTTTTGTGCAGCTTTACAATCATCAATTGAAAGGTCTGATTCCTTAATTATTCCTGCTGCGACAACAGGCATATCTCTGACTACTACAATATGCTGAACGGCAAACCAAATACCGTCAATAAATTCATTATTCATATCTTTATTTTTTACCCAATTCCATTTCTTTTCCTTCTATCCTTATCTCACATTCATTTGTCAGTTCATGAAGTAATTCAAGGTACTCGATATCACTACCATCAAAACCGTCTATCAATGATAGACATTGCTTAATGATTTCTTCTTTATTCATATCTAATTTTGTTATTAATCAATTATTTCAAATGTCACTTTCACTTTTTTACAGCGAAAACCTTTCTTATACATCTGTTTCCATGTCAAATTAGTTCCGTCCAGCCAGTACCTGACGCAATCTCTTCGGTAATATTTTTGAGTATTCATCACAAGTGTACCATTTGGGTAGGTTATCATGTACATTATATCTTCACGCATATCGACTCCTTTTTTTATTGGTTTAAGGGTTATCTTCTTTCTATTGGTCGCCAAGCTAAAGGCTCTAATTTTAGATTCTTGATGTCGACAGGAAGCATAAAGAACCAATGTTCTATGTCGCTATCGTAATAAGCCTCTATGCAGCATTCATAGGTATTCTTATGTTTCTTGTTATAAACAGACAATTTTAGAATCACATTTTCGCTTACTCCAAAATCTGATGTATCAGGCAGTTCTTCACTCACGGAGAACCAATGTTGTGCTTCTCGTGCACCTTGTCTGTACGCTTCCTCTGTTTCCGTGGAATATCCAGCGTCTAAAGCACCAGACATCACCGAATATTCTTGCGCCTTATCTTCTAATGTTTTCATAATGTTCCTTACTGTTTGGATTTTAGTTGTTTCAATTCTTCAATCATCCTTTCAAGGCGATTGTATTCTTCTCTCCCAGCATCGTAATCAAGTACGATACAGTCACGGCAAAACTCTAACCGCTTAATTTGCAGTTCTAATGTTTCATTCATATCTAATTTGTTTTATTCATAAGATATCTCTGTGAGAAGCATACATGTGTAGCCATTTCTCTGACCAGTCAATTGTGCTTATCATCCAACCATACGGGATTTCTATATGTGGATTATCAGGATAATAAGCGTACCAGTGTATACTTATCTCACTTTCATGTTGTACTACTTCAAAGTCTCTTATTTGGCACTTTAGCCGTTTTATGATTTCTTTTTTAAGTTTGTCTGATTTGAGGCATACTTGCTGTATTGTTAACTTTTCCATATTCTCAAAAGTCTATTAATGTTTGTTCATTTGTAGAATCATCTTCTGGAATCCCATCTCCTGTATAGGATCCTGTTCCAACAGTAAAATATTCTATTCCTCCAGCTTTATCATCGATGATAGGACGACCATCTTTATCCAGTTGGAAAGGTTTGCCAGTTTTACTGTCGTATTTATGTGGGTTGAATATGTAGCCTTTCCAGTCACAATACATAATGAACTTCTTTTTGAATGCAGTCGGTGATATGAATTTCCTTTGAGCAGGATCATATGTACAAAAGGCATCATATAAGTCCTTCCGGACAAGACGCTGATTTAAATGTTCATTTGAGGAGAAATATTCGTCTGCCCAGGATATGAGGGTTTCGCCCATTTCTTGGCGAAGCTTCCGTTGTTCGAGTCGTTCTCCTGGAGCTTGCACGACTCCAAACTGAAGATAGAGCTGTATGCAGTTGGCCAATAAGTTCCAAGTGAGATTCCATTGGTCGAAATCCCATTCGGAGAAAAAGAGTGTACCAAAGTCATCAATAGGCTTACGTGAATCGTTGTAATAATCGGAGAAGGCAAGGAGCCACTGTCGATCAGTAAAGCTGGAGCCACTACCACGAATTGCATGGTTGGTGGCAATGTAGATTTTGGGAGATGCGGAAAAAGGTATAGTAATCCTTCTGCCTCCTTTATAGTTAACACTCCAATCTCCGGTAATATTGGGGAATAAAAATTCAAAATTGAAGTTCTGCAGTACGTCATCAATGAATACTAGCTTAGTATTTTCAAGTACATCATTCCAAACAAATTGATCATTGAAGAGGTCGCTTCTTTTTCCAGGTATGTAAGCTGTGGGAATAGCGCAGCGCATGAGTTCCCCAATTAAAGATTTACCACTTCGGCCATTGGAATCACCTACTTCGGATTGTTTTCCGTCCATTCCGACAACAGCTTTTGAAACGTTATTATCTTTAGCTTCCATTATCATATAACCTATGGCACATAACTTACTTAAAAGATGAATTCGATTCTCATTCTCTTCATCGGCATCTTTTTCTACTTCAGACTTCCGCCAGGAGAAATTGCTGGCATTTTTTAGAAAAAGGAGATAATGGCATTTTCCCCCATCTTTTGAGATAGAATAGGTATAATGATTTTCTTGATCTACCTTGAAAGTGATTAATGGGTAGCCCAAGTATTTGGCGGGAATCATTTTTCGTTGTTCTGCCCATATATGGTGGCTGATATTCTCGTATCCCATTTCTTGTACACTGTCTTTGGTTATGTACCAACATTTGGTATCGAAATAAAAATATTGGCTTTCTCTATTAGGCTTTATAAAATTCGGTTCAATGAAATTGAGAAGTGATAGTTTGTCCGGACCTACATATTGAGATACCCCTTTGATAAGCATCTCGTTTACTTCCTTTTTACAATAATGTTTTGCAAATTGAAATAAATAGTCTCGTGCATCCGATGCGTCGATTGCTTGGACGACCGGTGGATCCAGGTGAATAAACTGATAGGTTTTGTCAAGACGACGAAGACGACCAAAACCGCGATTTTGCAGAAAATTATGGGAATTGACATAGCAGAATTGATATTCAATACGCGGGTCTCCTCCCCGGTCTTTTTTCTCTACTTCTTCCCAAAATTTTTCATCATCATCGAAAGGTTGTGCCAGGACAACTTTGCCTGTGTCATCAAACTTCCATCGGTATCTTCCGAATACAAATTCAGGAAGGTTTTTGAGAATATCCTTATGACGTTCGGCAAAAGCTTCATGAGAATGCAGACACCATAACTCTTGTAATTTGTGATCGGTCCAAGTTGTAACCTTGAACATTTCAACATACTTTCCAAGACCTTTTTTTTGATTACACGCAAATTCGATATCCTTTGCCAATTCATCTTCATGATCTTTAAGGGTATTTGAAAGCAGGTCATCCAGACCTTTGTCTCCAGCTTCATTCTTCTGAATGTGGCCAACAAAAACTTCTACGTAGATATTTCGATTCTTAAGAGTACGCATATACTCTTTGAAGTTTTTGGCAGCGTAGAAAAAACAGTAAGGACGTTTTTCGACACGGTCATTAAGTCGGATATTAGTGCTGATATCATCCCAATCAGAGTCAAATATGAATGCAACTTCTTTAACACCACATGTTGTGATGATCTTTACTAGATCTTCCGGAAGAGAGCTGTTTTCTTTACTACCTAAATTTTGAATGCCAGAAACAGCAATTGAGGGAACTCCGTGTTTGCATGCCTTCTCTGCTTTTTTTTCTCCTTCCTGGATATAGAGTCTGGGGATTTGCTCTTTCTCCTTATACATACGGCGCAGTTTTTCTGGAATATAGATAGGCGTACCACTTCCTGAAGGTGATTTATATTTGAATGGTTTCCCTTCTTTGTCTAAATGTGCATCTGGAAATTGCCATCGTACCCGAAAATATTCTTTCCGTTCACCTGTGTCTTTTTTTCGATGATCTTTCCTGGAATAGGTAACCGGCATGCCTTCGAGATCATAATATTCTATAATCACGTCATCTCCGGATGAATCAATCTCTCCGGATCCGTTTATGGTACCAGGATGAAATGTACGTGCCTCGAAAATTGATTTCGTATCACCGGTTTTATAAATCTTGGCTGTGACATCTTCAAAAGTCAATCCAGAATCAGAAAGCATTTTAGAACAAAAGCTGCAGACATCATTGCCTTTAGCTTTTTTACTTCCTTTCTTCATTTTCTCGATCTGCTTTTTTTTCTGTTCCGGACGCTGATCAAGAATGACGTTGAATTTGTGTGCCAGATATTCGAGAGCATCTGGGAATTCTTTTTTCTCGACTCTCATTAAATAGTCAAGTGCACCAACTCCGTTGACTTGATGGCAAGAAAAGCATCCATAAATATCTTTGACCGGGTGTATGCTAAACTTCTTCGAAGCTTTGCATACAGGGCAGTCACATATGTAACTAGTCCCAGATTTACGAAGATTCTGGAAGTCTTGTACCACATCAATTAGGTGGCTGGCTGATGCGTCTTTGATGCGTTTTATATCATCATCAGTAAAATTCATAGCTATGGTTTTTTATTTGGTACGGAGAAAACAAGTTCTTTGAGTTGCAAATGAAGCTGTTTTCTAAGGACTTCAATAGGACTGGATAAAAGTTGCGCGTCTGCCTGCTGAATTATTTCTAAAAGATGTTGAGCGTCTTTTGGATGAATATCATTAATGGTGAGTAAACCACGATTGTCAATGTCTACATACATAGTATTATCTTTTTTTACGCCCTCCTACGGCTTTATGGTGATAACTTAACTTATACCGTTGCCGTAGTTTTTCCGCATATTCAGATGTTGCATCTTTGGGATCAACGAGAACTTGCGTCCGGGCGTCTATTCTTAACAATATCTTGTTTGATTCTAGCTGAACAGATTGCTGACAAAGAGCTGCAACTTCTTCCGGATCATCGTTCTCAAAAAGATTTATCTTTTCTCTTTTTTGAGTGGATGGGCTGGGGGAGTGAACAACTTTCATAGCTTACTATTGTAATTCATTTAACAGCTCTTCAATAAATTCCTTTAAGTATTGAGGCATCTCCTTTGTTTCTATCTTCTCTTTTTCTTGGAATCTATAATAGTCACAGGCCGTTAAAATGATATTACGGGCAATAAATGAGTTTTGCATGATCTGTACTATAGCTGGTATGATATTGATAGGGGAACCGGTAATTACTGCCGGAGTGGCAACGAGAGAATCTTGCTCTTTATAAAAAAAACAAAGAGCACTTATATTATTTGATTTAATAATATTTGAAATTTCATTCATTGCGGAAGTTATACGTTTTTCTGTTTCTTCAAAGTTTTCCATAACGTTTACTTTTATGTTAATAATAGAAATAGTGGGTATTTGGGATTCGAACCCAGCCAACAGAGAAATGCTGAAAACTCCGTCATGCTACCTTACACCATTACCCGTATGCCGGGAATTTCACCCGGCAAATCTTGTGTAACAAACCTAACCAGGGATTGGATACCCTACATGCCTCCTTAAGCACGTTTTTAATGATTAATAATGATAAACTTCTATTTCCTCATTTGAATATAGAAAATGTATAACTAAAATACCGGGTTTATCCCGGACGCATTCCTTGTGCGTAATTTGATTAAATAATATATGGTTGATTAATAGAAGTTTCCTGTCTTCTGACTCGATATTCAGTACGTGTTCTGCGAGAACGACGTACTGTATATGTTGAGTCTGTAATGATCGTAATTTCTCCACCGATGAACAAGAAAAGTAGTATGACCGATACTTGTCTTCTAACAAAAGGGGATAAGTCAAAGCTTATGTTGTGGTGCGTACAAAACCACCATGCTGAAATTTCGTTGATCTTATTTAGTCCTAATTTCTCTTTGACTTTACGAAGGGTGTTGTCTACGGTCCGTACGCTGATTTGTAGCAGTGAAGCTGTCTCTTTATATGAGCCTCCCCACGCAACACATTCGGCTATTTCGTTTTCCCGTTTTGCAAGTGTGACTTTTAAGTTCATAACTACATATCTTCAATGGTCCAACAGTCTGTTATATCATATTTTTTAAAGACTTCTGTAATTGCCGAGAATAGAGTTACGGAGATATCGATAATCCCGGCATTCAGTTTTTTTGAGAAGTACGATCGTGATGGGTTATTTAAAACCTGTGTCAAGTCTGATTTGAGCTTGTCTTTATCTTCTAAAGAGACTTGCAGATATCCTTTTTTAAACGAATAGCGTTTTTTCGCTATTGCGGATGTTCTAGTTTTGTTGTACATTTGTTGCAATAATTTTGAAATCACTGTGCAAATATAGAGAACTTTTCTCTATTTGCAAATGTTTTACGAGAACATTTCTAATAAAATGAATATTTTATTGCGAATTGTTCTATAAATGAAAACAAATAATGGAGAATAGTTCTATTGCTAAAGAGACATTTATAGACCGACTTGAGTTTTTTATGAAAACTGAAGGATTGAATTCTAATAGCTTGACTGTCGCAGCAGGCCTTTCAAATGGTCTTATAGGTAAAGCTTTAAAGAATAGGTCATCTATGAATTCAGATAGTATAGAACGAATCTTGTGTGCTTACACAAACTTAAGTGCCGAATGGTTAATGACTGGTAAGGGTACTATGTATGTGGACGATCAGCCTGCGAAAGCATCCGATATTCCTAACAACTTGAATAGTGACAGTTTAGTCTTTTTTTTGCGTGATAAGAATAAGGAATTGGAATGTGAAAACAGGAGATTACTCGTAGAAAACGCATCTTTGAGAACAAGATTGGAATTACTGGATGATTCCAAAAATAAAACAGGATGACGATTATTAAAGGGGGAAAATTCCCTAAATAAATAGTGAGAAATAACAAGAGATAGAAACTTTAGAAACTAAGAAAATGTTTCGGTTCCGGTTACGTTTGTAGCCCGCTTACGAGGTAAGTTTCTGATTATTAGTACTGAAAATAGTACGCCAGGAACCTCAAGTAACACTTTGAATTCCTTGAAAGTCAAGTACTTTCAAGGAATTTCTTTTTTGGGGGACCATTCTGGGGACCAATTAGGTAGTATATTATGGATATACCGTTACTGCATGCGCTAATCCTTTTTATTTTAGGTTTTTCCCTACTGACAATTATGGAATTCACTTATTTATTCTGATTTTCCTGCGTTACTTTTGTTCTAAACCAAAAGAAAAACGCCATGAAAAAGATTTTATTTATCCTGTTTGTTGCCCAGTTTATTTTGGCTCCTTATATAATAAAGGGCTATGGTGCAAATCTTGTTGAAGATAATTATGAGTATTCGGGAGTTGTCCAAGGGAGAGAGACTGTTGAAAAGGATATTTTAGGTAATATCATTATCCGTGATGATAATGGTAATAGAAAGACTATTGAAAAGGATATCTTAGGGAATATCATCATTCGTGATGATAAAGGCAATAGAAAGACTATTGAAAAGGATATTTTGGGGAACATCATTATCCGTGATGATAGAGGCAATAGAACGACTATCGAAGAGGATATTCTAGGAAATACCATTATCCGGGACGATAAGGGTAATAGAAAAACTATAGAGAAAGATATTCTGGGAAATACTATTATTCGCGATGACAAAGGTAATAGAAAGACGATTACAAAAGATATCTTTGGGAATACTATTATCGAGGATGATAAGGGGAATAGAACAACTATTAAAAAAGATATTTTTGGAAACGAAATAATTGAATATGGTAACGGTCATGGGAAAATTATTAAAAAGGATATTTTTGGAAATACAGTCATTGAGGAGTATTAAAATGTACTTTTTAAAATGATAATATATGGGATGTCATTTGAGATAGGGGTTATTCACAATATCGTGGATAGCCCCTTATTGTATGTTATAACCTGGCAATAATATTTTCGCTATAAAATCATATTATAATCGTAAAAGTGTATATATTTGCATAGTGCGGAGATAAAATATTTATTTCTAAGTTATTCAAGGATAAAGAAATGGAACACAAACAATTACTAACTGTATTTAATTCACTTCCTGTTGGAATAGGTTTCTTCACAGCCGATGGCACTCTGGTAAGATGCAATGAAAGCTTCTGCCGAATTTTTGGCGCTGACTCGCAAACGCTTCTTGGTAATAAACTCAACATAAATGAAAATTCTGTGGTTCCTGACGTGGTGAAGGAAGCAGTTCGTCGTTGTGTTCCGGTACAGATGAGTTTTTTGTATGATTTCGATAAACAGAGAACCGATAAACGCTTTTTCTCTACGCGTACCCGGACCTGCTATTTGAAATGTAATGGTAATCCTCTTTATGACAATGATGGCAAGTTTGTTAATTACATTTTTATCTTTGAAGATATTACAGAAACGGTGAAAAGTGAAGAGGTACTCCGTCAAAGTCGCCGGAAAACGGAGCTTGCTATGAAGGCAGCCAACATCATGTTTTGGGAATTTGATGCAGTGGCCAAATTATTTTATAGTGATAATGAACCGCTGAATGGATACGATCAGTCTAAGCCAGTTAGTATGGCACTATATCTGGAGACTTTGCATCCGGATGACCGTAGTCAGGTTACTGAAGTAATGGAAAGAATGAGCAATGGGGAAGATTTTTCTTTTTCTTTTGATAGCAGGGTTATGTTACCGGATAGCTCAACCTGGCAATTTTGTACGATAAGCGGTGCTCCTTATGAATTTGATTCTAATAAGAAGGTATTGAAATATGTTGGTACCCGAAAGAATAATACGGAGGTGCAGAAAAAGGAGCAGTTCTTCTATAATATATTAAATAATCTTCCGTTATCTGTTCATATCAAAGATGTAGAGAATGATTTCCGCTATGTTTTTTGCAATGAAGAGAGTAAGCTCATGTTTGGTACCAGCGAAGATAAAACTACTTATGATGTGCTGAGTGAAGAAGAAGTAGAGCGTATTCAGAAGACTGATTTAGAGGTATACAATACTGGGAACCCTTATTTCGGCATGGAACGTATTATACTGAAGGATGGACGCAGCTATGATACTATTGTTCGCAAAAGTATAATTGAAGATGATGGCAAACGCTTTCTGTTAAATACCCGCTGGGATCAGAGTTTACAAAATGAACTGAAGCGTCGTGCACAGCTGTTAACTGTCACTATGGAAGCGATGAATGCCTTCACCTGGTTTTTTGAGCCGGCTAAGAACAGGGTGAGTTTCGGTGAAGGTTTTGATAAAAATGGGAAAAAGGCATCAGAAATTAATTCGGTCGAGAAATATCTGACTCTCGTACATCCTGATGACCGACAAAAGTTTGCTGAAACTTTGCAAAAGGCGGTAGAACTAGGAAGCGGTGTATGGGATGTGGAATATCGCATTGACTTTAAAGGAGATGGCATGTATCAATGGTGGGAAACGCGTGGCCTTGTTGAAACCACAACTTTGAACGATGCTCCTTATAAGTATTTGTTCGGTATGACGCAAAATATCGATTCCTATAAGCAGACTGAATTGACCTTACTAAAGAATAAAGAAATACAGGACGCTTTGGTACGACAGAATGAACTGGTTCTTAACAATACGAATTCAGGGTTGGCCTACATCACGAAGGAATATATGGTTCAATGGGAAAATATTTCGTTATGTTCAAAAAGTCTTTCTTTTGAAGCCTACAAAAAAGGTGAACTTTGCTATAAAAGTACATATAATCGTACTTCTCCCTGTGAAAATTGTGTGATGCAACGTGCTTTTGTTTCATTACAGACGGAACAGATGAAGTTTTCGTTGGACAGTGCGCATACCGTTGAAGTGTTTGCCACTCCCGTAGTTCTTGAAGATGGATCTGTGGATGGTGTTGTAATTCGCGTGGATGATGTAACGGAGCGTGAAAAAATGATAAAGGAATTGCAGGAAGCCAAACATCAGGCAGAGCAGTCTGATAAATTGAAATCTGCGTTCCTGGCGAATATGAGTCATGAAATCCGTACTCCCTTGAATGCTATTGTAGGTTTTTCGGAGTTGATGGCTTATGCCGGAGAAGAAGAAAAGGCGGACTATATCCAGATTATTAATAGTAATAATGAGTTATTGCTAAAACTGATAAATGATATACTTGATTTATCCAAGCTGGAAGCCGGTTCGGTAGAACTGAAATACGAACCGTTCGACTTATCCGAACATTTTGAAAACATGTTTACTTCCATGAAGCAGCGCCTGAAGAATCCGGATATCGTGTTAACTGAAATCAATCCTTATCACTGTTGTCAGGTAACTCTGGACCGTAATCGCGTGGCACAAATTATAACGAATTATGTCACTAATGCTATCAAATATACTTCAAAAGGTTCTATTAAAATGGGATATGCATGTAAGGATGGAGGCGTCTATTTTTATGTGAAAGATACCGGTATTGGTATAGCTGATGATAAAAAAGGAAAAGTATTCCAGCGTTTTGAGAAACTTGATGAGTTTGCCCAAGGTACCGGACTTGGACTTTCTATTTGCAAGGCAATTGCAGAAGCTATGGGAGGTAAAGTCGGCTTTGAATCGGTACACAATGAAGGATCGCTGTTTTGGGCATTTTTACCTTGTGAAGTCGATACACTTTCTATGGTAGAAGAGAAGAAAGAAGAGAATATCTCCGGAGGAGAGTTTGGTGCGAATGACGAAGTGATGGAGAAGAGTGCCGGTCGGAAAACAATTCTCATAGCTGAAGATATACAAAGTAATTATCAGCTGGTGTCTACTATCCTGAAGGATCATTATGATTTACTGCATGCGGAGAATGGGCAAAAGGCAGTGGAAATAGCGCGTAGCCAACATGTCGATTTGTTGTTGATGGATATGAAAATGCCAGTACTGGATGGATTGAAGGCTACAGCTGAAATACGTAAGTTTAATGTTAGCTTACCTATCGTCGCACTTACCGCCCATGCTTTCGATTCTGACCGGATTGCTGCAATAAAGGTCGGCTGTAATGAATATCTGGTTAAGCCGATTGAAAAAATGAAATTAATGGTGGCATTAAAGAAATATTTATAATCTTTGCATTGTGAATATCTGGAATTAGTTGAATATATCGATGAATCGTATTAAAGGTATACTTTATGCGGCGGTATCCTCCTCCACTTTTGGGCTGGCTCCGTTTTTTTCTATAACTCTGTTGTTAGCTGGTTTTTCGGCTTTCGAGGTGCTTTCTTATCGTTGGGGAGTGGCTGCTATTGTATTGACACTGTTTGGATGGTGTTCGGGATGTAATTTCCGGCTGGCAAAGAAAGATTTGTTAGTCGTTTTTTTATTAAGTTTGTTGCGGGCAACCACCTCATTCAGTTTGCTCATTGCCTATCAGAATATAGCCACGGGGGTAGCATCGACTATTCATTTTATGTATCCGTTGGCTGTATCATTGGCAATGATGTTTTTCTTTCATGAAAAGAAATCTCTTTTGGTGATGCTTGCTGTTTTAATGTCTTTGTTTGGTGCTGCTTTACTGTCATCGGGAGAGTTGGAGGCGAAAAGTGGTGATACAATAGTAGGATTGGTGGCGGCTTGTATTTCTGTCTTTTCTTACGGAGGATACATCATTGGGGTTCGAACAACACGAGCCGCTCAAATCAATTCCACTGTACTGACATGTTATGTTATGGGGATGGGAGCTGTTTTCTATCTGATAGGAGCTATGGCAACTTCCGGGCTTCATCTGGTGACAGACGGTTATATATGGCTGATTATTTTAGGACTTGCATTGCCGGCTACGGCTATTTCCAATATAACTTTGGTACGGGCAATTAAGTATGCGGGACCTACACTGACTTCTATTTTAGGTGCGATGGAACCACTGACAGCCGTTGTGATCGGTGTCTTTGTTTTTAAAGAACTGTTTACCCTGAATAGTGTTATTGGAATTCTTTTGATTTTGTTGGCTGTGGGTATGGTAGTATTTCGTAAGCAAAAATCTTAAAGAAGATATTAATAAAAAATGCTGCTTATCTGATGTGATAAACAGCATTCATTCTGGAGAGCCTCTTGTCGGATTCGAACCAACGACCCCGAGATTACAAATCACGTGCTCTGGCCAACTGAGCTAAAGAGGCGTTTTTCTTTTGCGGGTGCAAAGGTATGAATTTCTTTTAAAAATGCAAATACATCGCATACTTTTTTTATATTTGCAAAGTTACCAATGATTAGATGAAAATGAAAATTATGAATGTATGTAGTGTGGCGCTTTTAGCCATAGGTATATGGGCTTGTTCCGGACAGAAGAAAGGAACGGCGAATGTTGAAGTTGCAACAGATAGTGTAGAAGTAACTGCGGATGCAAAATCAGTTCAGGCAGATAGTACAGGATATATTGTTCGGGTAGGAGAGATGGCTCCGGATTTCACAATTACCTTGACAGATGGGAAACATGTGAGTTTATCTTCCCTTCGTGGTAAAGTTGTCATGTTGCAGTTCACTGCAAGCTGGTGTGGAGTTTGCCGCAAAGAAATGCCGTTTATCGAGAAGGATATTTGGTTGAAGCATAAAAATAATGCAGACTTTGCTCTGATTGGCATTGACCGTGACGAACCGCTTGACAAAGTACTGGCTTTTGCAAAATCTACCGGAGTCACTTATCCGTTAGGACTGGATCCGGGAGCTGATATCTTTGCGAAATATGCATTACGTGAATCCGGAATAACGAGAAACGTGTTGATTGATAAGGAAGGAAAAATTGTAAAGCTGACTCGTTTATATAATGAGGAAGAGTTTGCTTCTCTTGTGCAGGCAATTAATGAAATGCTGAAATAAAAGAGAACCTTCATCAGATGTTTCCAACGGAACATATATGAGTATATAAAAATAGTAACGCTATCCTGATGTGATGGCGTTACTATTTTGGTTATATAGTGACGCTATCCGGAGTACATACCGTCACTATATGATGATGCATTTTCAAGCAATGCTAAGTTTGACCAGGTAATCGTAATGCTTTCCTTCTTTTATCAATTCTGCCTTAAAACCACATTCGGAAGCATATAAGCTAAGAGTCTGGAAATCTACATATAACCAGTCGAATGTGTCTCCTTTTACATCTTTATATTGCATTTGGAAGTCGATTTCTCCGTAGTAATCTCCGGCCAGATCGATGACTATGCTACCGTCTTCCTCTTCAAAAAGATAACGCAAATCACTGGAATCCATAAATATGCATCCACCGGGGCGGAGAATACGTTTCATCCGTTGGAAAAATTCGGGCATATTATTCAGCCGTCCGATGATTCCGGAACCATTCATGAGCATTAGGATCGTATCGAATGTTTCGGAAAATGTTTCATCAAAAAGGTTGATGAGACGAGGATCGTTCACTCCGCGTTGTTTCATTACTTCGACAGATAAGGGAGAAATATCAATGGCGCATACGTCTTTTCCCATTTCCTGAAGTGCGAGCGCATGGCAACCACTTCCGGCACCTACATCCAAAATCCGTCCAGTAGCCATTTGCAGGGCGGTGCGCTCTAGTACAGGCATAGACTGTATACTACGAAACAGTTCTTTGACGGGAATTTCATCTTCTTCGAATTGAGAAGAAAATACCCGCAAACGATCAGCTCTATGATGGTTGAAATAGTCAGAAATAGCGGCTCCCATCGGGTCCTTTTCTGCAGAAAGAATTGTTATTGCCATTGGTGGTTACGATTGTTAACTTTGCAAAGATAAATAAATCCGTAGAAAAGGGTTATCTTTGCCATCGGAAATGTTGAATACTAATAAATGATTATATGAGTATAGAAGAAGCAATCATGGGTGGCATCGTTTTTAAAGGTAAGAAAGATAAGCCCAAAGAAGAGGAAAAGGTGAAAACGAAAGCGAAAAAAGCGACGTATATTCGTGGACAACATGGTTCGGGTGCAGCGAAGATGAAAGCAGATATCCGGAAGAAAAGAGCTAGCCGACATAAAAAATAAAGGCTGTAGCAATAAACGGATCATCAATCCGGTTGCCTTTTAATCATTGAGGAGTGGCTTTTTCTGATTAAGCAACTGGCAAGGTGGTGTTTATTTTCGGATACATATTTATAGTATTTGTTGTTTTAGGTATATATACTATGTGTTTGATAGATCATATATTCTACATAAAAGGAGGTGTGTCGTAATGCACGATGCACCTCTTTTTTTGTTCATCACTATACAAATCTGTTCACTTTCTTTAAGCTGCGATCTTTTGAAGATTTCTTTGATTTATGTGTTCCCAGCATC
>ENA-OZXI01000013-OZXI01000013.1-human-gut-metagenome-genome-assembly--contig:-NODE-13-length-105140-cov-11.495922_pt1 | contig 105140 bp, 96 predicted proteins | sample MGYA00244856_ERZ654096 | MGnify/ENA primary metagenome ERZ654096 (study PRJEB26926, sample SAMN06165149) | human gut metagenome | biome: ENVO:00009003; feature: ENVO:2100002; material: ENVO:00002003... | reverse complement strand
GTAAACTAACTTAGGTATAACAAGCGAAGTTGTCAACTAAATCCAGTACAGTACACTCGTTGTAGGGCACTTTTTGTTTCGACACTTGACACTTTTTGTTTCCCGGCATGAAACTGTTGGTTTCTCGGTGTGAAACACTTTGTTTCCCGGTGTGAAACTATTAGTTTCAAGGCGTGAAACTAACAGTCCCATGCCGGGAAACGGAATGGAACATGCCGGGTAAATGTTATTTGCTCGTAAGTATCTGTACAATACGCTCTGCGGTACGTCCGTCCCAACGTTCGGGAAGTTCGCCACGTTTCCATTCACCGTGCATCAGTGTATCCATGGTTTTGGCAAGCAGGGCAGGATCTTCTCCGACAAGTTCGTTGGTTCCCATGCGCCACGTTTCCGGATGTTCGGCATACGTGTTGAGTGTGATACAAGGAATACCCAGGAAGGTCGCTTCTTCGGCTACGTTTCCCGAATCTGTTATGATTCCTTTCGCCTTGTTTATCAGATAACCGAAGAACAGGTAGTTCTGCGGCGGCATGATATGGAGATTCGGAGCTTCGATGTCCAACTCTTTTATGGCATTACGTACGTAGGTATGCAGCGGTGCAACGATGGGCATACCGGCAGACTTGTCGATGATTGTTTTCATCAGCTGACGCAGATTCTCCTTATTGCCGAGTAATACACGGCGGTTGAGAGTAAATAGGAGATAATTTCCTTCTTGCAGTCCCAGGACGGAGAACCATATCGGTTTGAGCAAGCGGTTCCGGTTGTAGCGGATGGCATCAATCAGAATGTTTCCTACATAATATACGTTTTCGCTTTCTGTTCCCGTCTGGTTCAGGTTACGGTTGGCAACCATGCCGGCTGTGAACAGATAGTCGGATAGTCCGTCTGTAATCATGCGGTTGACTTCTTTTGGCATTTTCATATCGAAAGAACGGGTTCCGGCTACGAGATGTGCTACCTTGATACCTTGTTTCTTGGCAACGATGGCACAACTCATGGTTGCGGTCAAGTCGTCTACCACAAGGACTACGTGTGCCGGATTCTCCGTCAGCTCCTGTTCGAAGGCTACCATGATTCCGGCTGTCAAACTCGTTGGATTACTACTTTCCACTCCCAGATAAACATCAGGAGCTTTCATGTCGAGGTCCGAAAAGAGAGAAGCATCCAGACTTGTATCGTCTTTCCTTCCTGTATATACCAGTCGGTAAGAGATACTTTTACCCAGCGCCCGTGCGGCTTCAATAGCGCGTGTAATGGGAGCTATCTTCATAAAATTGGGGCGTGCCCCCGCAACAATTGTTATTTTCATATTGTTTCTATCTTATTCGGTTTAATTCGTGAAGCAAAAGTACATTTTCTTACGGAATTTATTCGTTACTTTGCATACAAAATAACAAATATATGCCCACATTCGTTCAAATTCTTGATTTTATAGGCACATTTGCCTTTGCTATTAGTGGTATCCGGCTAGCTTCGGCGAAACGTTTCGACTGGTTCGGCGCTTATGTGGTAGGATTTGCTACGGCTATCGGCGGCGGTACCATCCGTGATGTACTGCTCGACGTGACACCGGGATGGATGACTGACCCTATCTATCTGATTTGTACAGGGCTGGCTTTGTTATGGGTCATCTGTTTCGGACGCTGGCTCATCCGGCTCAATAATACTTTTTTCATTTTCGATACCATCGGTCTGGCACTGTTTACCGTGGTAGGTGTAGGCAAGAGCATTGCTTTGGGGTATCCTTTTTGGGTGGCGATTATCATGGGTAGCATTACGGGAGCAGCCGGTGGAGTGATTCGTGACGTATTTATCAATGAAATACCTCTTATCTTCCGAAAAGAAATTTATGCAATGGCCTGCGTCGTAGGCGGTATTGCATACTGGCTGTGCGACGTTGCAGGTCTGGAATCATACGCCTGTCAGTTGATTGGCGGACTGGCGGTATTCCTGACCCGCATCTTAGCTGTCAAATATCACATTTGCTTACCTATATTAAAAGGTAGTGAAGAGCCGGAAGAATAAGGACGGCATTATTTTTCCTCTTTTATATCCAGTTCTCCCTGAAAACTAATGGACTGCCGGTTTTGCATATTGACATCAATACTTGCCGAACCATTGGGAAATACTTTGGCTCTGAATTCATATCTGTCTTCAGGATTACGTGCGACGAACTTGATAACGGCATTCCCTTTTTTATCCATTTCCACATTATATTCTTTGAGGATGGCTTTGAAGTTAAGTCCGTCACCTCCGCCATACGGAATGCTATAAGCCCGTCCATAATAAGGCAAGTAAGAAATAACCGAATCATTTCTGATTGTCAGTGAGTAGGAAGATGTCAAAGGGATGGAGCGTCCGCGCATCGGCATGGCAGTGTTGACATCTATCTTATAATTTTCAGATTCAATTAGTTTCATTACTGCTTCTTTCTTCTGTTCCTTCTTTTCCTTTTTACTTTGTTGAGCCGAAAGGGTAGGGATGCCCACTAGCAAGGCTAGTAACAGCATAAAGATTTGCTTCTTCGTTCTCATATCAGTTTGCATTTAGGTTGATGTATATATGTATAACAATCAAATATACTAAAAAGACAGGGATACTTCTGTTTCTTTTAATGAAAATTAAACAGAACCCCCTGTTATTTATGAGTTTAGCCCGATTTAGAACTGTTCCAGTATTTCGATTCGTTTTTCGATGGGAGGATGAGTGGCAAACAATCCGCTAAGTCCGCTGAATATACTTTTAGATGCCTTTTGGGGGTTCTGAATAAATAATTGTGCCACGTCTTTCCTTTCTACTGCTTCGATAGCGGGATCTGCTGATATTTTGCGGAGAGCGTTGGCCAGTGCCAACGGATTCTTCGTCATTTCTGCCGAACCTGCATCTGCCATATATTCGCGTTTGCGTGAGATGGCAAAACGCATCAGGCTTGCAAAAAGATAACCGATGGCGGCTATCACTAAAGCAATAAGAATAAAAAGAACCACACCGCCGCTACCTTTACTATTACTACGCACGCGTATGTGTGTAATGGCATAAAACGTGATTTCTGTCAGCATGGAGAAGATACCGACAAAGACAATGGAAATAATCAGCAGGCGTACATCGCGGTTGCGGATGTGACTTAGCTCGTGCGCGATGACTGCTTCCAGTTCCTCATCATTTAGTTTCCGGATGATGCCCTCCGAGAGAGTAACGGTGTATGTGCGTTCGTTGATACCGCTGGCAAATGCATTCAGGGAACTGTCATAGATGATATTGATTTTCGGCATTTTCATGCCTTGAGACATACAGAGGTTTTCCACCAGATTATAAACTCGTTTATTCTCCTGACGGTTCAGCGGCTTGGAGCCGGTGGCGGAATTGATAATGCTTGTGTTAGCCCAATAGGCAATCAGAAACCAGATTAATACAATCCCCATGGTATATGGTAACGAAGAGAAGAAGAAATGATTGACTATTGGCATCATTTCGACTTCCATATCCTCTTTATATCCCATAAAAGTCAGCAGGTAGCAGGCCAAATAGAGGAGTGCTGCCACGAGACAGGGAAACAGGAATAGTAGAAACGCAGAGCGCAGATTATTCCGGCTCTGCTGTGTTTGGATTCCGACGTATTGCATGCGTGTTCGACTTTTGTAATTGGATGGACGGTGTATATAAAGGTTTTAGAAACTAATTTTGGGTGCCTGCTCCAAATTCGCACGTTCGTTTTTCCCCAAGTCGAACATTATCTCTCTTTGGAATCCGGTCATTCCTGCTACGATATTTGACGGGAATGTCTGCACGGCGTTATTGTATTCTTTAGTGGCCGAGTTGAAGTAGCGGCGAACAGCAGCCAGTTTATTCTCTACGTCAGAAATTTCTTCCTGTAATTGCAGGAAATTCTGATTAGCTTTCAGATCGGGATAAGCCTCGAGAGTAATCTTCAATCCAGCAAGAGCAGAGCTTAACTGGTTTTCGGCAGCTATCTTATCATCAATCGTTTTTGCGCCAACTGCACCGTTACGTGCCTGAATCACTCGATCGAGCGTTTCCTTTTCATGTGCGGCATATCCTTTCACGGTGTCTACCAGTTGGGGAATGAGATCATGGCGTTGTTTCAACTGTACATCGATGTCGGCGAACGCATTTTCACGATTGTTTCTCAATTTCACTAATGAGTTGTACATGGAAGCAAAGATGATGCCCAGTAATACAATAATCCCTACAATAATAAGTATGGTCATAGCTTTTTGTTTTATTTAATAATATAAAATCAAAAGTAATCTATTTGGTTCTTTTAACCAAGCAGTAGGGGATAAATTTCGCAAATACCACCTAAAAACTATCAGAAAGCACCTAAAATCTGTCATTTGATAGAATTAACCCCCAAGAAATGACAAATTTTCCCCTGCTGGATACACAAAATACCTTTAAACTTGCAAATGTCGAGAAAAAACGAATATTAACCATAAAACCATTAAAGTATGAAAAGTTTAAGTTTCAGAAAAGATTTAATTGGAGTACAGGAAGAGTTGCTTCGTTTTGCTTATAAATTAACGGCCAACCGTGAAGAAGCAAATGATTTATTGCAGGAAACATCTTTAAAAGCATTAGACAATGAAGAGAAATATGTTCCGGACACAAATTTCAAAGGATGGATGTACACAATCATGCGTAACATCTTTATTAATAACTACCGTAAAATAGTACGCAATCAGACCTTTGTTGATACCACCGATAATTATTATCACTTAAATCTGCCACAAGATTCAGGATTTGAAAGTACCGAAGGTGCTTACGACTTGAAAGAGATGCATCGCATCGTCAACGCACTCCCCCGGGAGTATAAGATTCCTTTCTCCATGCACGTATCAGGTTTCAAATACCGTGAGATTGCAGAGAAATTAGGATTGCCATTAGGTACAGTGAAGAGCCGCATATTCTTCACACGTCAACGTTTACAACAAGAGTTGAAAGATTTTGTATAAATGAGGATAACGCATACAAACAAGCTTATAAGCAAAAGGAGCAAGGGGATAGATCCTCGTTGCTCCTTTCTTTTTATTTATGATTCAATTATCACTTGCCTTTCTTGTTTTTGCTTTTTTTCTTTTCTACGGCTTTTTCTTCAGATGGAAATTTAGGAACCAGATTCATCAGCCGTAATATCTGATTTTGTCGTTTTAATATGTATGACGAAGGTTTCGCCGAGTTAAACCGTATCGGATTGGGCAGAGTAGCGGCGATAAGTGCGCATTGTCCCCGGGTCAACTGGGCAGCTGTTGTTCCGAATTTGACCTTTGCGGTAGCTTGCGCGCCGTAGATGCCATTTCCCATTTCTATAGAGTTGAGATAGACTTCCATGATTCGTTCTTTCGACCAGAACAGTTCGATGAGAAACGTAAAGTAGACTTCGAGTCCCTTGCGTACCCACGAAGATTGCGGCCATAAGAACACATTCTTGGCTGTCTGCTGACTAATGGTACTTGCTCCGCGTTTCCGTTTGCGTGTTTCGTTCTCTTTCATCGCTTTCTTGATTTCTACAAGATCGAATCCGTTGTGTTCGGCAAAACGGTTGTCTTCGGAGGCTATGACCGCCATCGGCAGGTTGGGAGATATCTTATCAAAAGAAACCCACGTGTGCTTCCACGTGGGTTTATCTCCTGAAAAAATCTGCTGAACACTTTGGATAACCATCAACGGAGTGACATAAACCGGCATAAACCGATACACAATCACTGCCAACAGAGTGGATGCAAAGAAGAAAATCAGCAGGTTGCGCGTATAGCGCAGAATTTTTTTAATTAGCAGCTGCTTGTGCATCTTTAATCATTTGTTCACTTGCGTACATGTATACTTCTACACGACGGTTTTGTTCGCGACCGGCAGCAGTATCATTGCTTGCAACGGGATCGCTTTCACCCATTCCCTGTACACCTTTGATCTGATTGGTGGAAACACCACAACTCAACAAATAACTAGACACGCTCTGTGCACGTTCTTGTGACAAGTTCAGATTTTTCTGCTGGCTTTGTGCGGCAGTGCTGTTTTTCCAGCCCTGGTTGTCAGTGTATCCGTAGATAGACACGTCCATATCCCGGTTCTGATTGAGCACATTGTTGGCAAACTTGCTTAAAGCAGATTTAGCAGCAGCACTTAGATTTGCATTACCGGTAGTGAAAAGAATACCCGAGTCGAATGTTACTTTCACGGCTTGCAATCCGTTGTTGTCTGTTATCTGTTCTACTTGTGCGCCTTCAATTTGTTTTGCTTCTGCTGCTGCTTTGTCCATCTTCTTACCGATAAGAGCACCCGTACCTGCACCTACTGCCGTACCGATAGCAGCACCAATAGCGGCACCTTTACCTTTACCGATAACACCTCCCAGGATTGCACCCAGTGCAGCACCCGAACCACCACCGATAGCAGCACCTTTACCAGTGTTGTTCATACTTCCACAGCTACCAAATATCATGGCAATACTCATGAAGAGAACCATAAATTTCATCTTGTTCATAATGTTGATGTTTTTTTTAAATTGGTTTATAAATAATGTTTTTATACGAATCGCTTCGTATTATAAATAACAATGCAAAGATACATATTATTTGGCAAGCATGTACTTTTTAAGTTAAAATAACTCGGATGAATCCCTTTGTTTGTTAATAAAGGAAAACGAACATTATCCTTTTATCGTTGAAGGAATACTTAAGCACTTCTTTTTGATAATAATGAACCAACTCAAAAGAATTAAACCTTTGGCAACGGTGGTGACGCAGACTGCCCACCAGATTCCTTCCACTCCCATACCCATCCGTACAAACAGGATAGCAAGCGGAATACGCATATAGTTGCAACTGATGCTGATAATGGCAGGGGGTATTGTGCGGCCGATGCCGTAGAAAACTCCCTGCATGGTGATTTCGAGCATCATAAAGAGCTGGGAATATCCGTCGATACGAAGGAATACACCTCCGGCTTCATAAGCAGCCTGTTCGGGCACGAATATGGCGAAAACTTCGTTTCCGAAGAAAACGAATAGCAAGGTACAGAGTGTGCCAAAGATTCCCGTCATCCATAGGGTAGTGTACCAGGATTTAAGTACCCGTTCGATTCGTCCGGCAGCATAGTTTTGGGCGATGAAGGCGCTTAGTGCAGTGGAGAATCCCTGTGAGGTGTTCCAGGTAATTGCTTCGATTTGTCCCCCGGTGGTGAACGTCATTAAGCCGATGTGCCCTCCCTGTTCGGAAGCGGTGCGGCAGAGGAACATGTTGACGAAGGCAAACAATGTATTTAAAGTCGCTACGGGTAATCCAAGTTTAAGGATTCTCCGCGTGTACTTTTTCTTTAGCCGGGTGAAGAAAGGGAAACCGCCCAGCAGCGCATCCCTGCAACGCAACTGATAGACGAAAATCAGGAAAACACTTGCTTCTGCAATCCAGGTGGCGTACGCCGCACCGTTTGTTCCCAGTCCGAAACCGAATATAAAGAGTGGGTCCAGAACGATATTCAATATCAACCCTGTGCCACTGATAAAGAACGGGACTTTGCTGCGTCCTGCTGCATTATAAATTCCGGTGAAGGCAGCGGAAAGGAAAACGAAAGGTAATCCGGTAGAAACAATCCGCAGATATTGAATGGCATTGGCTGTGATATGTTCCTCAAGTTCATAAATACGTATGATAGGTTCTGCAAATATAAAAAGGAGTCCGCCCCAGCAAATGGAAATAATCAAAGCAATCGTAATATTATGAGACGCGAAGCTGCGGGCATCTTCCTGGCTTTGCGCACCGATGGATTGTCCGACACTCACTTCAGATCCTACCTTATTTAATAAGGAGATAGAACCGGACATCCACGTCAGGATTCCGACAGAACCGATAGCGGCTACGGCTTCACTTCCCAACCGTCCTACCCATGCCATGTCTGTGAGACTATATGCCATTTGAATAAACGACGTTGCCATGATCGGCATTGCCAGATTAAACAGTTGACGATTGATAGGACCTTGTGTCAGATTCTTTATTCCTTGCATATAATTTTTCTAATCGAAATGGGGTGCAAAGATACGTAAAATTACTATCTTCGCACATCTAATTATTCATTAATCAAAGTACATAGATACTATGAAACAGAAATTTTCTACTATTTTTCTCCTGTTGCTTCTTTTGCTAGCAGGTTCACGGGTGGTAGCACAGAATGCTCCGAAGCCTTTTGATATCGAACAACCTTCACTTCGCGTATTCCTTCCTGCGCCGGAATTGGCAACGGGGCGTGCTGTGGTTGCTTGTCCGGGTGGCGGATATTCGCATTTGGCTTTCGAACATGAAGGTTGCGACTGGGCACCCTATTTCAATAAACAAGGTATTGCATTGATTGTGCTGAAATACCGTATGCCGAAGGGGGATCGTACATTGCCCATTTCAGATGCTGAAGCGGCAATGAAAGTTGTGCGTGACAGTGCTGATGTTTGGAATCTGAACCCGAATGATATAGGCATCATGGGCTCTTCTGCAGGCGGACATCTGGCATCCACTATTGCTACTCATTCCAACCCCGAGCTTCGTCCGAACTTTCAGATTCTTTTCTATCCTGTGATTACGATGGATAAATCATATACCCACATGGGGTCTCACGACAATCTTTTGGGAAAAAATGCTTCTGCTGAATTGGAAACGGAATATTCCAATGAAAAGCAAGTAACGAAAGATACGCCACGTGCTTTCATTGTATATAGCGACGACGATAAGACCGTTCCGCCCGCTAACGGGGTTAATTATTATTTGGCTCTGAACAAGAATAATGTGCCTTCGGTACTTCATATTTATCCTTCCGGTGGACATGGATGGGGAATTCGCGAGGGTTTCCTTTATAAGAATGAGATGCTGGATGAACTGACGTCTTGGCTCCGTAGCTTCAAAGTGCCCCACAAAGATGCTATTCGTGTAGCTTGTATCGGCAATAGTATTACGTATGGCGCGCGCATCAAGAATCGCAATCGTGATAGTTATCCTGCTGTGTTAAGTCGTATGCTGGGAGAGGCTTATTGGGTAAAGAATTTTGGAGTAAGTGCCCGCACTCTGTTGAATAAGGGCGATAATCCTTATATGAACGAAAAGGCTTATCAGGATGCGCTGGCTTTCAATCCCAATATCGTTGTCATCAAACTGGGTACGAATGACAGTAAATCGTTCAACTGGAAGTATAAAGCCGACTTCACGAAAGATCTTCAAACAATGGTTGATGCTTTCAAAGCATTGCCTTCCCAACCGAAAATTTATCTTTGTTATCCTTCCAAAGCCTATCAGACCGGAGATAATATCAATGACGATATAATCTCTAAAGAAATTATTCCGATGATAAAGAAAGTTGCTAAGAAAAACAACCTGTCCGTCATCGATCTTCATACGGCAATGGACGGAATGCCCGAACTATTCCCGGATAAGATTCATCCGAATGAAGCAGGTGCCAAAGTGATGGCAAAAGCTGTTTATCAGTCCCTGAAAAAGTAAAATAGAAACACAATAAATGCAGAATATCCGGTTGGAACAATCTCTTTATGAGAAAGTTTCAACCGGAATTTTTTTAGTTTAACGACGAATAAACTTCTTATAATATGCTAAAAATATAACTTTCTGAAAGTCTGGTTTATGGGTAATCCGTATTTTTGCGCCCGAAAAATAATAAAATGATAAATAGCGTTATGAATAGACTACAAGATTTTACCTTTTTCTCGCAGTTGATGGCTAACGCTAATATGGGATGGTGGAAAGCCAATTTATCAACTGCGAATTATGAATGTTCTGACTTTATAGTAGAGTTATTAGGTCTGGATCAGACCGGAATTATTAGTTTTGAAGATTTCAATAAACGTATTCAGAAAGAGGAACAACTTTCTACAACTGTTCATTCCTATGGTGTGTATCAACGGCCGGAGGTGGTGTATTTGCTTGATACGGTGAAAGGACCTGTTTGGGTACGTAGCAAGGTATGTTTTCAAGAAACGGATGAAAACGGAAACGAAATCATTTATGGTATATCCGAAGTGCAAGATGGTCCTGATATGGCATCTGCTTATCAAGCTTTGCAATACAGTGAGCGTCTCTTATCTAACATTTTCAAGTATTTGCCTATTGGTATCGAATTATACGATATGGATGGGGTATTGGTGGATTTGAACGATAAGGAATTGGAGATGTTTCATATAGAGAAGAAGGAAGATGTATTGGGTATCAATATTTTTGAGAACTCTATTTTTCCGAAAGAAATGAAAGAACGGCTGAAGAAAAATGAAGATGCCGACTTTACTTTCCGTTATGACTTCTCGAAGGTTGGTTCGTATTATCAGAATACCCAGAAACAGGGCACAATTGATTTAGTGACTAAAGTGACTACATTATATGATAGCGAACACCAACCGATAAACTATCTGTTGATTAATGCGGATAAGACAGAAACAACGGTAGCCTATAATAAGATTCAGGAGTTTGAGGAGTTTTTTGAACTGGTCGGTGATTATGCCAAGGTCGGTTATGCCCACTTCAATGTTTTGAGTGGACACGGCTATGCCCAAAAAAGCTGGTACAGAAATGTGGGTGAAGCGGATGAAACTCCGTTGTCCGACATCTTTGGCACATACCAGCATTTCCACCCCGATGACCGTGCCTTGTTGATTCGGTTTTTGGACGACGCACGAAAGGGGCTTACTACCAAACTTAGCAAAGAGATGCGTGTCCTTAGGGAGGATGGCACATACACATGGACGCATGTCAATCTGTTAGTAAAGAAATATGCCCCGCAAGACCGGATTATCGAAATTATCAGCATCAATTATGATATCACAGAACTGAAAAGGACAGAAGAAATGCTTGTCAAGGCACGTGATAAAGCTGAAGCATCCGATCGGTTAAAGTCTGCTTTCCTGGCTAATATGAGTCACGAAATCCGTACTCCTTTAAATGCTATTGTCGGCTTTTCAAGCCTGTTGACTAGTACGGAAAATGCAGCGGAAAAGGAACTATATAATTCTCTGATTGGACATAACAACAAACTATTATTAAATCTGATTAATGATGTAATTGATCTTTCTAAAATAGAATCCGGTTATCTGGAATTGCGTCCGGACTGGGTTAATCTTACCGAGCTTCTTGACGAGAGTGTAGCGGAGTATATTCATCAAGTACCATCCGGCGTTGAACTTCTGACTAACTATCCGGCACATGATTCTCTGGTAGAACTGGATAGCCTGCGTATCAAACAGATCTTGAGTAATTTTCTTTCGAATGCCTTAAAGAACACTACCACCGGACATGTGGAAGTCTTCTATGAGGTAGACCACCAATCTGTCAGAATCGGTGTTAAAGATACCGGTCGGGGCATCCCGCAGAATATGCTTGAAAAGATATTCGAAAGGTTTGAGAAGTTGGATTCCTTTGCTCAAGGGGCCGGTTTGGGTTTATCTATCTGCAAACTAATCGTTGAGAAGATGAACGGGCGGGTATTAGTTGATTCCCAACTGGGGATCGGTACTACTTTTGTAATCGAACTGCCGTGTCGTTCTATGCTTGTTGAGTAAGTATATGTGAAGAATCTTAAAAGAAAAATCCCTTGATAACGACTGATTATCAAGGGATTAATTTTGTGTTTTGTGATCCGCCTGGGGCTTGTCCCAAGCGAAGCTATCTCCCTGATTACAAATCTCTTTAATCCATCTTAAAATCGTACCGTAACGATTTAGTAACGATTTTGGGTGATGCTCTTTGTCTGCCATCGGCAGCCGTTTGTCATCCGTTTTTGGATGCTGCAAAGGTAAGCAATCGCTTTTTATTTTCCAAACCTTTGATTATTAAAATTTTAATTTCCTCATTCAGTGCAAGGTGCGAGCCTATATATATAGGATAGGCTTGCACCTTGCACTTGAAAAATGGTTGCATCCTGCTTAATACACCTGCAATTTTCGGGCTTCACCAATTCCCATCCGTCAGGAAATCGGCAATGTGCCGGTGTCTTACCCCTTCGATATTGTCTTGCCAGACATCATCCATGCTCACGACGAATTTGGGGTAATGGTCGCTGATGGCAAGCAAAGGGGCAAACTCACGCTCTACCGTTTCATCCGATTCCATCCGATAGGTTACCTGCACATAAATTTTCTCATCTCTGCGGATACCCACGAAATCGACTTCACGGCTGTCCTGCTTGCCGATGAACGTGTCATATCCGCGACGCTTCATCTCCCAATAGACAATGTTTTCCAATGCTCCTGAAATCATTCGGTCTTTATAGCCCATTACGGCGTAAACCAGCGACAAGTCGCTGACAAAATACTTCTCGTTGGTCTGCAACTGTTCTTTTCCCTTGATGTCGTAACGCGGCACACGCTGTATGATGAATGCACCCTGCAAGGCATCCAGATAATTGTAAACGGTGTTGATGTCCACCCGCCGTTGCTGGCTCTTGAAGTAGTCGGCGATATTCTTTGCGTTGAGCCGATTGCCGATATTATCGAACACGAAGCGTACCACCCGTTCCAGCAGTTCCACATTGCGGATGCCATGCCGCTGCACCGTGTCGCGCAGGATGACGGAAGAATAGATGTCATACACCAGCTTATAAATGGATTCGAAGCTGTAATCACCCGTATGGACTGCCGGGAAACCGCCCATACGAAGGTATTTCTGAAACTCCTCCCTCAATGCTTCCTTGTTATCCGGATTTATGCCATGAAACAAAAGATATTCATTGAAGGACAACGGCATAATATGGAAACTGACATACCTGCCTGCCAGATAGGTGGACAACTCGGAGGAAAGCAGCCGGGAGTTAGAGCCGGTTACATAAACATCTACATCCCAATCCACCATGAAAGAATTGACGGCCTTTTCCCAATCCTTCACCTCTTGTATTTCATCCAACAAGATATATACTTTCCCATCGGTCTTTTCCACTTTATCCTTGATATACAGGTACAAGGCTTTCGCATCGGCAATATCCATCCATTCAAAACTCTCAAAGTTCATATAGACAATGTGCTCTTTGGCAACCTCCTGACGCTCCAATTCTTCTGCTATCAGTTGCAATACGACTGACTTTCCGCACCGGCGGATACCGGCTATCACCTTGACGAACGGACGGTTCATAAAGGACCGGATTTGTTTCATATATAGTTCTCTTTCTATCATGGCTGCGCGTATTTATGATTATACCTGCAAATATAGTAGATTTGTTTTTATTATTTATGGCTATAACCATAAAAACTGCAATTTCAGTACAATTTATATGGCATACAAAATGAGTATAGAGTTCTGACTAATGGCGGAAAACAAAAAATGATGGTGTAGTATACGTATAGTATACCATGCGTCCCTTTTTATTCCCATTCTTTTGCAGCAAACTAATTCAAAAAAGAGTTTGCAATGGAAGTAATCACAATGGAAAGCGACGCCTATAAAAGGCTCGTGAGCAAAATTGAGCAGATAGCCGATTTTGTGGCGGAGGCGAAACTGCCCTCCGAAGAAAAGAAGGAAGCGTGGCTGGACAGCAACCAGCTTGCCGATGCGCTGGGCATCAGCACCCGGACGCTGCAACGGCTCAGGGACGATAATCTTATCAGCTACTCGATGCTTCGGGGGCGGTGCATGTACAAGCTCTCGGAAGTGGAGCGTTGTCTGGAAGAACGGACTATCCGGTGCAAGCCGGGGAACTTGGAGGATTTTCGCAGGAACTATCTAAACAGAACGGGACATGATAAGAAAAGATGACATACTGAGGGCAACCGACAAGGGGATTCATGTATTCCGTCATTATCTCGGCAAGGATTTCAAGGTGGGGAAGAATTTCCTGAACCCGTTCTACCGGGACACGAAAGCATCGTGCAATATCTATTATGACCGCAAAGCGGGGGTGTTCAAGATGAAAGATTTCGGCAACGAGGAATATTCGGGCGACTGCTTCGAGCTGGTGGGCAGGCTGAACGGACTGGACTGCCGCAATCCGAAAGATTTCGTGGAAATTATGCGGATTATCGACCGGGACCTGTATCTGGGGCTATCAAGGAATGATAACTTGGAGGAAAACCGTCCTATGGGAACCAATAGTGAGAATGATGTGCCGGCTGATATTCCTGTGGAACGGCGCAAGCGTCCGTATGCTACCGTACAGAAGCCGTTTTCGACATTGGAGCTTGCTTTTTGGGGCAAGTCCGGCGTCCGGGAAAACATCCTGAAGCAATATCGGGTGGTTTCATTAAAGAAGTTCAGCAGCGAGAACAAGGATGGCAAGCCCTACACGCTTATCGCGACGGAACAAGAACCTATGTTCGGCTATTTAGGGCGGAAACATGTCAAGGTATATCGTCCCCAATCGCAAATACGTTTCCTGTACGGAGGCGATATGGGGGAAAACTACTGTTTCGGATTAGAACAGCTTCCGGCCAAAGGCGACCTGCTATTCATTACCGGAGGGGAGAAAGATGTGATGAGCCTTGCCGCACACGGTCTGAACGCTATCTGCTTCAATTCGGAAACAGCCATGATACCGCAAACGCTCATCCACCGGCTAAGTTTCCGTTTCAAACACATCGTGCTGCTTTTCGACACGGACAAGACCGGGCTGGAAAGTTCTTTGAAACGGGAGGAAGAACTCAGGCAATATGGAGTTAAAAGGCTGGTATTGCCGCTCCCGGGCCAGAAGGAGGAAAAGGACATCAGCGACTATTTCGCATTGGGCAACAGCCGCGAGGATTTGATAAGGCTATTTCTGGAATATCTTGATACATTATATAACGAAGCTATGTCAGCACTAAAATCATGCGAGTTGGATTTCAACAACCCGCCACCTGTGGCACAAATGATAGTATCGGTGAACGGCGTGCCGCTGGGAACACAAGGGAACCTGCTCTGCATCACCGGCGGGGAAGGTACGGGGAAAAGCAATTATGTGGCAGCCCTGATTGCCGGGGCTGTGAAACCGGAAAACGCGGAAGGCATCGACACGCTGGGCGTTTCCATCGAGGGGAACCCGAAAGGCAAGGCGGTGCTGTTCTATGACACCGAGCAAAGCGAGGTGCAACTCTATAAGAACGTAAGCACCCTATTGCGCCGTTGCGGGCGCGACACGATGCCGGAATGGTTCAAGGCATACTGCCTGACGGGGATGAGCCGCAAGGAACGGCTGAAGTCCATCGTGCTCAGCATGGACAAGTTTCATTACCAGTACGGGGGCATCCATCTGGTGGTGATTGACGGCATCGCCGACCTGATACGCTGTGCCAACGACGAGGCGGAGAGCATCGCCGTCGTGGAGGAACTCTACCGGCTGGCGGGCATCTACAACACGTGCATCGTCACGGTGCTGCACTTCATCCCCAACGGGCTGAAGCTGCGCGGACACTTGGGCAGCGAGCTGCAACGCAAGGCTGCCGCCATCCTCTCCATCGAAAAGGACACGAACCCCGCCGTTTCGGTGGTGAAAGCCCTGAAAGTGCGGGACGGAAGCCCGCTGGATGTGCCGCTCATGCAGTTCGCATGGGACAAGGAGAAGGCGATGCACGCCTACTTGGGCGAGAAGCCGAAGGAGGAAAAGGACAGGCGCAAGGAGGAGGAACTTGTGGCGGTGGCACGCGAACTGTTCAGCCGGAAACGCTTCATCGGCTACATGGAGCTTTCGGAAGAGCTTCAAACGGCGTTTGAGGTGAAGGAACGCACGGCCAAGAGCTACATCCGTTTCATGCGCGAGAAGGAAATCATTGTGAAATCACCCGACAGCCCGAACAGCTACATGCTGGGCGAGATATAAAGTACAGGAGGAACGGCCATGTTAGTGGACAAGATTGAATTTGAGGCATGGATGGAGCGCATCATGGGCGAATTGTACCGCATATCGCGCAAGCTGGACAAGGCGGAGAACCGGCAGAAGCACCTGAACTACCTGAATGGGGAACGGCTGTACGACAACCAGGAGGTGTGCCAACTGCTGCGCATCAGCAAGCGCACGCTCCAGCGATACCGGAACAACGGGGCATTGAAATTCCATTCAATATACCACAAGACCTATTACAAGGAATCAGACCTGCACGAGTTTATCCGCAACAACTTCGACGAGAACGAAATCAAGCGTCAGGCACGGAAGGACAAGCTGTCGGAAACCTATCCGATGCCCGAAGAAACGGATGAGAGCGGCGGGGAGAAAGAAACAGAAGATAAAGAACTCTCAGATGATTGTGGATAATGCATCTTGGATTTGCATCGTTTAGGGATATTGCCTACCGCTGTGAAGCAGGAAGTTCCCGCTATTTGAGTTAAACAACCGGCTTCATTCTGTCGGGAGGACAGGGTGGAGCCTTTTCTAATAAAATTCCAGTTTTGTGTCGTAAAAACAAGAATATTTCTTATCTTTGCACCGACAACCAAGGACATGGGATTATGATTATCACAAGGGAAGTACAGAAACGATTGGAAGATTTTCAGCCCGATTACGTGTTTACCTACCGGGACTTAAACTTGCCTGCCGAAACGAGCGAAAGCATCATTAAAATGCTGAATCGGCTGGCGGGTGAAGGCTACTTGGCTAAAATATCCAAAGGACGGTTCTACAAGCCTAAAAAGAGCGTGTTCGGAACGTTGAAACCCAGACAAGAAGAGTTGGTGAAGGATTTGTTGGAAAAGAACGGGAAATGTATTGGATATTTGACCGGTTACTCCGTCTTCAACCGATTGGGGCTTACCACCCAAGTGCCCAACATCATCCAAATCGGCACAAACCAACGCAGGAACAAGAAACAACGGGATATATTCACCGTCTGCTTTGTCCTGCAACCTAACCCGATAACCAAAGACAATATCCCGCTCCTGCAATTATTGGATGCCATCCGCTTCATCAAGGAAATACCCGACACCACGATAGAGGCATCATACAGGCGCATGGCTTTTCTGGTAGGAGAACTTGGCAGGAGGGACAAGGAAAAGATGGTTGCCTTGGCCGAAGCCTATCCGCCAATGGTACGCGCCTTGCTGGGAACCATCATCGAGAACGATTGCGGCATGGCGAAGGCGCAACCTTTATGGGATTCATTGAATCCGGTAACGGTCTATAAATTGGGAATAAGTGAAGATACATTGCCTAATAAAAAGAAATGGAGGATTGAATGATACTGGAAAAGCAACCTGAGCTGTTAGCGGATGCGGTACGTGCGGCTTCCGAATATTACCATATAGCACCAGTCTATATTGAAAAAGACTATTGGATAAGCAAGATTTTGCAACAACTGTCCCGAAGCGTTTATATGGAGAATACGGTGTTCAAGGGCGGCACATCCTTGTCAAAAGGGTACGGTTTGATTAACCGCTTCTCAGAAGATGTGGATGTGGCTGTACTCACACAGGATTTGAGCGGCAACCAGATAAAGACATTGATTTCAAAGGTCTGCAAAGAAATGACCCAAGGCTTGCAGGAACAGGTTGTACCGGAATTGACAAGTAAGGGTTCTCGTTATCGGAAAGCCTTGTACCAATATCCGGCAAGCGTCCATGACCCGATGTTTGATTTTGTCGCCAACCGTGTAGTCGTGGAAATAAATTCGTTTGCCAATCCTTATCCATACGTCAGACGGCAAATAAAGAGCTTTATCACTTCCTACCTTGAAGATACAGGCATGGACTCTTTCATTGAAGAATATGACTTGCATCCGTTTGAACTGAACATTCTGGACAAACGGCGCACCTTGTGCGAGAAAGTCGTTTCGCTTCTCCGTTTCTCCTTTATGGATAATCCGATACAAGGATTAACCGGCAAAATCCGCCATTTTTATGACATCTATTTTCTGCTCGACGATAAGGAATGTATGGAATATGTGGAACAGGATTTTATTAAAGACCTGCAAGAACTGGCAGCGCATGACCAACAAATGTTTGACACACCGGAAAAATGGAAACATACACCCATTAAAGAATCTCCCCTTCTTGGTTCATTCAATGAACTATGGAAACAATTGGGCGGATATTATGAACGGGAATTAAATTATCTGGCATATAGCCGGATACCTGATGCGAATCAAGTTGGAAAGAAACTGCATGATTTCATTTCGATAATTGAAAACAAGATATAATTGACGACATATAGGGATTTATGGCTCGACCGATTAAAGAAACGCCGGTAGTTACCGGTAAGGATGCTAAACGCTTTGCGGAGAAGATGGCTCACTTGAAACCTGAAAGCAAGGAAGAAAGGGAGGCTGCAAAGAAGGTTTATGAGAAGTTCAAGGCTCAATATACATTCTGGTGAAAAACATATAAAGAATATATTGGCGAGATTTGAAATAGAAAACTTGGCAACTACCATATACGTGTAAGGTGATTGCCAAGTTTTTCATTAAGTGTGCCCTGCTCACAGCTTCATCCTCCACTTCGGCTTTTCCTGCGGTTTCTCCGTGCCGTCCTCCGGCTGGGAGATGCCGCCGGTCATTTCCTTCGCCTTGCTTGCGTTCATCAGCTCCTTGATGCTGATGGTCTTGGGCATGGCGTGCAGCACCGGCGGTTTCCGTTCAGCCGCGTGCTCCATATAGTCGGGCATACGGTGGATGTATGGCTCGGGCGATGCGGGGGCAATAGGGTCGCCGGGCATTGAGGGGGCGGGTTGCGCTACCGATGGAGCTTGTGGCTCCGGCCGGATTTCCGTTACCCCTTCGGTGTTGGCCTCCTGCGCATCGACGGATTTGAGGGAGAGCAATATCCGGCGGTCGAGTGCGGCAAGCTCGGCCTTGAGCTGCTTTAGTTCATCCTCTTTTTTCCATGTTTCATCCACGACCTGCTTCAGGATGGGAATTTCCTTTTCAATGTCAGCATTGTCCCGCGTGTATTTCTCTATCAGGCGGGGGATGCTGTCAAAGGCGTTGATGAAATTCCGGCAGGCGGTCTGCGGGTCGGCTGCCAAGCGTCCGTTGTTGTAATTGTACAGGAGCTTGCCCGCGCCGCGCACGAAGAAGCGGTTCTCGCAGAAGTCCAATCCCTCCTTGACGGTGGTATCGGTCTTGACCACGATTTCGAAGCCGTAAAGGGAGCCGATGGGCTTAGGCTGGCCGTGCGTGCGCTCCTTGTCCTCTATCTCGTGCAGCCGAGCGGCTATGACTTTGGGGTCATTACTTGTTACCCCGTCTATCTTCAACGGGTTGAGCTTCTTGCCCTCCTTGTCATACTGCACGCGGCTCTCGAAGTCCGCCTTGTCCTGCCGCGCCCTCGCGATGATGTCGCTGTTGGAGGCTTGGTTGGCCAACAGGGTTTCCAGACGGATGCGCGAATCGCCCTTGCCGCGCTGGAACGCCTTGCGCTCGCCCTCCAGTCCGGCAATCTTCTTTTCCAGACGCGCCTTGTCCAAGAGGTCGGTGTTGCCGGAAAGGATGGCGACATACTCGGAGTAGTTCATGCCCCCTTTCTCGTCCATGCTGCCCTCGTCGATGGTGCGGCTGCCCATGCGGTTCTGCTTGAGCTGGGTGATGAAAAGCTGCTTGTTGTGGAGCAGGTTGAACTTGTAGCTGTCCAATGATTTCTCCACCGCATAGATGATGACATCCACCTTGTTGTCCGCGTAGAGCTTCGCCACCTCGTTGCCCTTGCGGATGCCTCGCCCGTCGCGCTGCTGGAGGTCGCTGGGCCGCCACGGTGCGTCCAAGTGATGGATCGCCACGCACCGCCGCTGCGCATTGACACCCGTGCCCAGCATCTCGGTGGAGCCGAACAGCACGCGGATGCGCCCCTCGTTCATCGCCTCAATCATCGCCTTGCGCTTCTTCTCGGTCTTGGCTTCCTGAATGAAGCGTATCTGGTCTTCGGGGATGCCGTGGTCTTCCACCAGCTTGCGCTTGATTTCGCTGTACGGGTTCCATTGGTCGGGCTTGTACGTGCCGAGGTCGCTGAACACGAACTGCGTGCCCTTGTGCTCGGCATAGCGGTTGTAATACTGCGCAATCATGTCGGCGCAATGGGTCGCCTTGTTGTCGCGGTCATCGTCATATTTCAGCGGGTCGATAAGCCGCATGTCAAGCGACATCTTGCGGGCATAGTCGGTGGCGATAAGCATCTTGGCCTTTTCTTCCTTCTCGGTCAGCGGCGGACGGCCCAATACGGTGGCATTGCCGGTCTTGGCGAACTCCATGAGCCTGGCGATGAACTCCTGCTGGTCGGGCGTGGGCGCGATGTTGTGCAGTATCTCGTTCTTCTTCGGGCGGTCGATGCCGATGTCCTCCGCCGTGCGGAAGTCGGTAATCTCGGAATAGAACGAGGCGAGTTCGGGCACCTTGATGAAATAGCGGAAGCGTTCCTTCTGCACAATCTCGTTGGTCACGGAAAACTCATAGTCAATGGACTTGCGTGCAAACACCGCCGCCCATGCGTCGAAGGAGCGGATGCCCTGCCGCTCCAGTTCGTTGGGGCGCAGGTACTTGAACAAGAGGTACAGCTCGGTCAAAGAGTTGCTGATGGTCGTCCCCGACAGGAATGTGGCTCCCAAGTCCTTGCCGGTGCGCTGCTGGATGGTGCGGATGGCAAAGAGCATGTTGAGCGCACGCTGGCTGCCCTCCGAGTTGCCCAGCCCCGCCACACGGTCGTGGCGCGTGGTGAACATGAGGTTCTTGAAGCGGTGGCTCTCATCGACAAAGATGTGGTCGATGCCCATGCGCTTGAAGTCCGCCACATCATCCTTGCGGGTTTCTATCTCGTGCGTCAGCTCCTTAAGCTTGACTTCCAAGTTCATCTTGCGCTTTTCCGCGCCCTTGAGTTGGGCATTGGTTACCTCACTGCCTAACTGGTGCAAGACTTCCAAGTTTTCCTCCACGCTGTCCAGTTCCTGCTGCAAGATGTCGCGCTGGATTTCGGGCGACTGCGGTATCATGCCGAACTGCTCGTGCGAGAGGATGATGGCGTCCCAATCGTTGTTCTTCATCTGGTTGAAGATTTCCACGCGGCGGTCGGGCGTGAAGTCCTCCTTGCCCGGATAGAGAATCTTGGCATGGGGATAGGCGGTGCGGAAGGTCTGCGCAATCTCGTGGATGTTCGCCTTCAGACCGGTGATGAGCGGCTTGTGCGCCAATCCGAGCCGCTTCATCTCGTAGGCGGCGACGCACATTATCAGCGTCTTGCCGCCACCCACCTCATGGTCGGCGATGCCACCGCCGTTCATCTTCAGCATCCAGATACAGTCTTTCTGAGATGGATACAAATCCTTGATGCCCAACCCTTTCAAGTCAAGGTCAGGAAAGGTCTGGTGGCTGCCGTCGAACTTGGGGCGCACGAAGCAGTTGAACTTGCGGTTGTACATGTCCTCCAGCTTCTTCTTGAACTCCGGCGACTGCTCCATAAGCCAGTCGGAGAAGCCTTCACGTATCTCGTCAATCTTGCTGTTGGCCAGTTGCGTGGCTTCGGGGTCGCGCACCTTGATGTCCTTGCCGTCCTTGTCCGTGACGGTCTTGGTGATGTTGGGCGTGGTGTTGTGGATGGCGTGGCGCATGAGGGCCACGCCGTTGAACAGGCGCGTTTCGGAACGGACTGCATACTGGTTATAGATACGCGGGCTGAGTTCGGAGGCACGGATATTGTACTCGTCCGCGCTGGCGTTGTAGCGGACGGATACGTCGGTGTCGAACAGCCATGAGGCATAGCGGCTGTACACGGCAGCCGGTATCCAGCGTTCGCCGAAGTTGAAGTCCAGTTCCTCAAAAGGAATGGGTACCGGTGCCGCCTTACGCAATGCTTCAAGCGAAACGCGCGATTCGGCATCGTCGGGATGTGTCTGCAAGTATTCCCCGATATACTCCGCCTTTGCCACGACATTGCCCGCGATGAAGCGGTCGGCAATCTCGAAACGCTTCGCCAGCGGGTTGTAGAACACCCTGCCGCGCAGTTCATCCTGCAATTGTGCCTGTGGCTTGTCGGTGAGCGATTCCATATATTCCATGTCTGCCTCGCCGTACTTGTTGAGCGAGGCCGCCAATGCCTCGTGCACATCGTCGGTGTGGGTAATCTCGTTCACGTTGTACGATACGGGATGGTCGAAGATGTCGGCCTTGACCGCCTTGCCGTCGGTGTAACGCTCCAAGGCGAGGATTTCCCGGTTATCGGCATCCATGCGGAACAGGTCGATGTTCTTCTTGTCGTTCAGGTTGCCGAACTGACGGACAAAGCCGTCGTACAGCCCGTTCAGGCCCGCACGCAGTTCCCCGTTCTCCTGCCGGTGTTCCGCTTCGTCGTTGTACAGGCGGTGGTAAGTGTCGCGAAGTTCAATGTAGGATGCGGCACGCTGCTGCTGGCGGGCAGGCAGTTCCAGCGGATGGAACACGGGGATTCTATCCATGTCGGAGAGGTAGCCCATCTGCCCGTCCATATTCACCAGTGAGCCGTTCCGGTAGTGCTCCAGCCTTTCACCGGTGAAGGGGCGTGGCTTCATGCGCTCCTGCCGTGCGGCCTCTTCCTCCGCCCGGCGGCGCTCCTGTTCCCGAAGTTCTTCTTCCGATGGGGCTTTGGGTTTGGTTGTCGGTTCGGGCTGTGCAGTCCGGACAGGCTTTTCTGCGGGCGATGCGGCAATGGCATCCCCTTTGTCGGGTACGGACTGGCCGCCGAGCGGTTCCACAATGTCGAACAGGGAGAGCTGCGGGGTGTCCTGCTTCTTCTTCCGCTTGGGCTTCCGTCCGGTGCTGAACGCCTGCCGTTCCTCCTGTGTGAAGCCGAAAAGGTCGTACAGGGACATCAGTGGCTCCTGCGTGACGGGTTTCTCCGGTTCAGAGCGGACAATGGGCGGTTCTTCCACAACCGCCTCCGGCGTTTCCGTCGCGACACGCTGCTGTTCCGGCTTGGATAACGCCCGCACCTGTGCAATGCGTTCCTGAAGACTTTCCGCCCGTACTTCCGCCAGTTCGCGCAACTCGCGCACCGGCGAGAAGCGGAGATAAAGGTCAAGGTCGAGGTTTTCCGACAGGTTCTTGTCTAGCATCCATTTCAGGTCTGCGGCGATGGCATCCATGCCCCCGTCATGCAGGAAGACGCGTGCCGGTTTGCCGTAAGGGTCGGTTCCCACATGGCCGCGCGTATGAACAATGGCGGCGGTACGCTCAAAGTATTCATTCTGGGTCGTGCCGTCGGCCTGCGTGCTGACTTCCACGAAGGCTTTTTCAAGGCCGGTGTATTCCCTTCCGGATGCCGTGTCCTTCTGCAACACAATGAGGTCGCTGCCCACCTCCGTACCGGCATAGTCGGTAAAGAGATTGTTGGGCAGGCGGATGGCGGACAGGAGCCGCGCCCTTTCCATCAGATATTGGCGCACGGGAGTGCCCATCGCGGAGTTCATCACCCCTTGCGAGGTGATGAAAGCCACGATGCCGCCCTCGCGCACGGCATCCAGCCCCTTGACGAAGAAATAGTTGTGCAGGGAACCGAGCGCGAAACGCCGTGCCGTGCCATCGTCCATCAACGGGTCAAATACGCGGATGTCGCCGAAGGGGATGTTGCTCGCCGCCACGTCGAACCGCCCGTTGTCCTGTGGGGGAAGCTCCTCGAAGCCTTGCACACGGACATCCGTACCGGGCTGAAGCTGCCGGAGGATACGCCCGGTCAGCAAGTCCTTTTCATACGCGGTGGCTTCGGGCACAGCGGTGGCGTTGTAGAAATGCGGCTGGAAGGCAGACAAGAAATTGCCCGTGCCCGATGACGGGTCAAGGAAGCGGTGCGGCGACACGCCATGCTCACTTAATGAGGATGCCAGTGCACCAATGATTTCCGGCGGTGTATAGAACGCGGTAAAGGTGGATGCCTTCACACTGTCCACCAGCCGTTTGTATTCCCGTTCATCCGTCGCCCCCTCGCGGAGCACGCCATGCAGTTCCGACACAAGGGGAAAGAGTTCGCGGTCGCTCTGCGTCCAGCGGAGGATGTCGGTGAGCTTGCCGAAAGGGGACAGTACCGCCTTGATGCCCCCGAAGCCGGTGTAGGCGGCCAATACCGTCTGCTCCTCCGGTGTGGCGGCACGCCTCTCCCGTTCCAGACGGAACATCAGGCGGATGGCCTCGATGTTGTCCCTAAGATGTGCCTTCTTGTTATATGCCATTTTCTTCGAGCCAGATTGAGATTACACCGGCCAGTTCCCCGCACAGCCGGTCGAAGTCGGGGGTAAACTCAAAACCGTCGCTCAGGTCGTAACCGCTGAACACCCTGCCGCATTCGGGCAGGAGCTGGAGAGCTACCTCGCGGGCGCGGCCTGCGGGTACCTCATCGGCAAACTCGTTCCACAACACGGTAATGAGCGTGTCGAGCCGGGAAAAGTGCAGACCCTGAAACAGCACCTCGTCCGCCTGTTGGACGGCTTCGTCATAATTCATGCCCGACCTGACGGCATTGCTGAACGCTTCGGCGGCAAGGTCGGCACGCGCGCGGATAAAAGCATCGTCGGCAGCCCGTTCGGGATGCGATTCGCGGAGGTAGGACAACAGGGTAAGGCGGTAATAGGACAGTTCGTCCGGCTCTACCGACGGAGTCAGGATATTCGGTTTGTTCGGATTCATGATTCTTCTTTTTATTCGTGTTACAAAATACATTTTATACCGGTATAGGATGAAGCCGTACCTGATGTACCATCAAGCCGGACTTCATGGCACATCAAGTACGGCCTTATCCTGCATCAAGTCCGGGTTGATGCAAGAGGGTTTATTTCCGTTTGGCAGATTTGCCTTTGGATGGTTTCTTGTCGGCGAACTCGTATCCCACCGAGAAGTCGGGGCGCAATACCAATGAAGCGTCGAAAGCCTTGCCCTCCCTGCTTTTGAAACCTTTGATAACACCGGTTCTGCCTTTGGTCAGGAGTTCGGCAAGCTGTTTGTCCGACAGTTCCTTGCCGCCCTTGTTACGGAAGAGGGTAAAGCCACAGTCCACATCGGCGCATTTGACGACCTTGGGGAAGAACAGCACCCGGCTGTTCCGGCATTTGGGACACGGGTATTCGCTTTCCGAAGGCGCTACGGACACTTTGGTTTCCAACAGTTCGGTTACAATCTGTGCGGTATATGCCTCGATGTCGCGCCGGAAGGCGGCAGCATCGGCCTCGCCCGATTCGATGCGTGCCAGCGTGTCCTCCCATGCGGCGGTCATTTCCACGTTGGCAATCTTCTTGTCCTTCACCGTTTCATAGACCGCCATGCCTTTGTCGGTGGGCACGAGGCTTTTCTTCTCCCTCCGGATATAACCGCGTGCGAACAGCGTTTCGATGACGGCAGCACGGGTGGCAGGGGTTCCGATGCCCGTCTCGCGGATGCTCGCCCGTAGCTGCTCGTCGTCAATCTCCCGGCCGCAATGCTCCATCGCCGAGAGCAGCGAGCTTTCGGTGTGCAGCGGCTTGGGTTTGGTCTGCTGCTCTACCGCTTCGAGTGCCTTTACCGGGAGCGTCTCGTCCTGTTCCAGATTTGGGAGTGCCATACCCCCGCCGTCGTCCTCTTCCTTTTCGCCGCGCACGGCACGCCATCCGGCGGACTTGACCACCGTGCCCTTGGCCTGCACCGTGTCGTTGCCCACCGCCGCATGGATTTCCGTTACCTCCTTGATGCAGGGGGTGGAAAAGGCTTCGAGCAGGCGGGCAGCGACCATGTCGTAGATGGCCTGTTCGTCTTTGGAAAGGCCGGAGGGCAGGTTTTCGGTTACAATCAGCGCATGGTGGTCGGTCACTTTCCCTCCGTCCACGCTGCGGCGGTTGAGCGGTGCTCCGGAAAGCGACGCGGCATACTGCCCGAAACGCGGATGTTGCCGCAAGAGGGCGATGAGCGAGGGGATTTCCTCGAACACGTCTTCGGAAATGTACCGGCTGCCGGTGCGCGGATAGCTCAGCACCTTTTTCTCGTACAAGCTTTGCGCAAGGGAGAGCGTGCGGTCGGCAGAGAAGTCCAGCCGGGTGTTGGCATCCCGCTGAAGGGCGGTCAGGTCATAGAGCAGCGGAGGTTCTTCTTTGACCTCCCGCCGGGCAAGTGCCGTTATGCGGAGCGTGCCGCACGCTTTCATTTCGCCCAACGCACTGTCTGCGGCGGTTTTGTTCTCGTAACGCTGTTCTGCTGTGGCATGGAACGCAATGCCATCCTTCTCCACCGTGATGCGTATCTGCATGTACTTCTTCGGGGCAAACGACTTGTTCTCCAGATAACGGGAGCAAATCATGGCCAATGTGGGTGTCTGTACCCGTCCGAGCGAGAACACGCCCCGCCCGGCGGCAAGGCTGAGCGCCTGCGAGCCGTTGATGCCGATGAGCCAGTCCGCTTCGCTGCGTGCCTTGGCGGAAAGATAGAGATTATCATAATTGCTGCCCGGCAGCAACCGTTCCATCCCTTCGCGGATGGCCTTGTCGGTCAGGCTGCTTATCCACAGGCGGACAAACGGTTTGGTGCAGCCTAAATAATGGTAGATATATCTGAATATCAGCTCCCCTTCGCGTCCGGCATCAGTCGCCACGATGATGCGGTCGCCACCCTCAAACAGTCCTTTGATGATGTTCAACTGGCGCACTACGCCGGGGTCGTCCTTGTATTCCTTCCCCTCACGCTTCTGGCGGGGGATGAGCGTGAATTGGGCTGGCAGTATGGGCAGGTTCTCCTGCCGGAAACCGGCAACCCCGTAGGCTTCGGGCATGGCCAGCCCGACCAGATGCCCGAAAGCCCATGTTACGGCACAGCCGTTGCCTTCCAGATACCCGTCCTTCCTTTGTCCTGCTCCTACGATTGCCGCGATGCTTTGCGCCACCGACGGCTTTTCTGCGATGATGACATTCTTCATATACACTTATATATTATAGGTAAGTAATTAGAGTGATGCACCGACTCCCTTTTTCTCCGACTTCCGGATACGGCGGTTCTGGGACGCCGTCTGCGCGGATTGTTTCGGCTGCCCGCCAGTCTGTCCCTGCGACTGCTTTTGGCTCTTGTCGGGATTCCAGCGGAAGAAGTCGAACTTCATCTTCTCGTAGTTGGGGCGCACGTAGGCATTGAACGTGCCCCCGCCACCGTCGGACATGCCCTTGACATACGCCGCCTTGCCTGCTTTCAACGCATCTTTCTGCTCTTGGGTCAGTTCCACCCCTTTCAGCTTCTGCGGGATGATGATTTCGCGCTGTCCGCTCTGGCTCTGCCCCTGCTCCACCTTACGGTTCAGCCCCCGGAAGTCGTAATCGAAGCCGCCCTTGCAGACGTTGTACTGGAGGCGTGCGTCGTAATGTTTCTGCCTTCGCTCAGACCACATGCCCTCGACCAATACGGACTCGCCGTTCATCAGGCGGAGTCCTTGGTCTTCGGTCAGCGTTACGCCGTTGATTTCACGTACCTGCTTCATATCCTGCATGGGAAGGTGGTGCAGGCGGTTGGTCTTGGGATTGAAGGACAGAAGACAGGACTCCACCGTACCGTCAGGTTGGCGGATGTCAATGGTTCGTCCGGCGTTGTTCGTTTTCAGCAGGTTGTCCTGCACTTCTTGGGGCAGTTCCGTTCCCATGTACTCCTTCAAATCCGGATACCGTTTGCAGCATTCGATGTTGAGTACGGGTTTTCCGTCGGGCGATTCCACCAGCCGGATGCAGGCCGGTGTTTCAAAGCTGATGCCCTCGAAGTTGGTGCGGATGTCAAGCACGGCAGATTCATGCCCGTTGAGCAGGCGTGCCGTACCGATTTCGCCCAACGATTCGGGCGTGATGCCCATGCGTGCGAGCTGCTGCCAGTCCACCTGCTCCATGCTCCACTTCGTGGATTGCTGCGGGGCGGGTTCTTCGGTGGTGGGAGCCTGCCGCAAGTCCTGTTTCCGCACGTGCTGTTCCGGGTCTAACCTGTACCCGTCAATCATGGCCGCGTTCTCTTCCGGCTTGCGGAACAAGTCCGCCATATCCTTGGCGGCAGCGAGCAGTTCCGCCGGGATGTGGTAGAAACGGAAGTCGGACGGGTTGTCAAACTGCCGTTTGAAATTGGAGAAGAAGGCTTCGAGGATGGATTCGCTGCGGTCGATTTTCAGGAAATCGCCGTCGGGCTTGGCCTTTGCCAGCGGCTGGGTCTTCAATGAGCCGTCCTGTTCGATGCGCTCTACCACATGGGGCTTGTTGCCGTCGGAAGCGTTGGTCATTACCAGCACTTCGTCTTTCATGTCCTTGAGGTTGTCCATATACAAATGAATTAAATCGTGAAACAATAAATTGATTGCGGCACGAAAGTAAACGGGCTGCCTTGCCGGGCAATGGGAAATCGGCGGACGGGAGGCAAGTGGCTATGGGGTGGCGTGAAGTGTCCGCCCGCTTCTTTTGAAAAAACATCCGACCACCCGGTTTGCCCTTCCGATTCTTTTCGTATCTTTGGGGCAGTGGGATTAGATATGTGCCTGACGGTGTGCTGAATACCGGGCAGGTTATTTACCATTAGCAATAAGATACGGCCATGAACATTAAAAGCAATATTTTAGGATGCCTTTCCTACATCGGAATAGCCATAGAGTTTCTGTTGATAATTCAAACCTATATATTCTTGGATATGGGGAAATACGGCTATATGTTGGTAACCGGAAGCCTTGCGGTGATTCCGTTTGCCATTATGTACTGGAATATGCGGAGAAGCCAAAGGCGGGAAGAAGACAACAAAAAGAAACACAAGGAATGGCTCCGTTCCAAAGGCGTTGCGTTGGAAGTGGATTTGAACAGTTGCAAAACTTCCGAAAACAAACGAACCGTCCATTATACCCGGATGGACATTCCTGCTTATTCGTTAAAAACACGTTTACATGCGCCTGCTTCACTGGATGAACCGGATTTGCCCTACCAATCATGGCGCAGCCAGAGTACGAATGCCAGCGAAGCACTTATGAATCCAGACCGGATGTATGAACCGTTTTCTTATGAACGCTGCTATTGCATCGTAAAAGCAATCTTGGATTACAAGGGTAAACGGACGCAGTTTTTCAGCGAACCCATACTGATGGACAAGTGCAGTTTGGGCGTTTTTCTTGCCTTGCATAAAAGCGGAATCATTTATGTCAATCCCCGAAATAAAAAGGACTACTTTTTCGACCTTGATTTCCTGAAACAGGAATGATTGATGGCAGATAAGATGATGAAACTCGAAGCCTTTGTAATAAGGAAAATCAAAAATTTCGGAACGATATGGACTATGTAAGCAGTATATGGAATGAATTTTCAAAAAACGATAATAATGATTGATATTGTAGGACTGGGAAGTATAGGCAAATATATTATTTGGCTATGGAGTAAATATGTAAAACGAAAACATATACCTTATATGGACCTTGAGTTTCATTATCCCAACTATCTCTTTATAGTATTGGGGAGTATTGTTGTTGTCATCTTTTTAGTTATAGCAATAACCTATTTTTCAATTGACTAACGTGAGTCCGATATAATTCAGAACATCGTAAGTTGCCCGTCTATGAGAAAATTGAGGTCATTGGCTGCACTTCATCTAATCGTTTTGCGCCAAATGCTTGCCATAAACACAATATTTCCTTATCTTCGCTGACCAAAAAAACATAAACCTACGCATCAGCATGATAACCAACCGGGAAGAAATCATTGACAGGGCATTCGGGGTATTTGTCAGGATGAACTATGAGAAGGCAAGCATCATCACGCTTGCCAGAGCCTGCGGACTGACCAAGACAGGCATCGTCTATTATTTTCCGCACAAGCTGGACTTGTTCATGGCTGTGGTGGACAAGTATGTGCTGCAAATGCACAAGCCGGACAACAAGTTTACCGCTCCCGCCGATACGTTGGCGGAATTCATCGGGCAATACGTGGCGGGCGTCTCCGCTTCCATGAAAAGGATTCTCGAACTGATTGGCGACAACCACAGCCCGCATGATTGCTGCCCGAATTCCTATTACTTCCATTTCCTCTCGCAAGTGCGCATGTACTATCCGGGCATCAGGCAAAAAATCGAGCGGATTTTCCGGCTGGAGTATGAGCTTTGGGAGAAAGTCATACAGAAGGCGAAAGAGAGCGGAGAAATCAGGAGCGACACGGACGTGCGGAAGGCGGCAACCCTGTTCCGGCAGATTTTTCTCGGACTGTCCTACGAACAGGCGTTCCTGAACGGTCTGGACGTGGACGAACTGGAGAAAAACTTCCGCTATGTTTATTCCCTGCTTAAAGCCTGACGCCGTTTAGTCTTTTTAACTTCCATTATTTTGAACGATTGTTCAAAATATGCCGTTTTTTCACTACCTTTGAAGCCATGAAGCAAAATTCGACGACATGGACAAGGCTCAGAGGCAAAGAGGGAGCATCATCCTGCACAAGGAAGAAAAGGATGGTGTGGATTATGTCCGGATAGAGTATGCAGGAAACGGGACAATCCCCCTGCTGCTCGCTCAGGATACAGGCGTGGAAATGACCGGCAAGGATTCCGCTTGCATGGCGGCTGCTGTTTTCAAGCTGTCGGATTTCTACGACCGCTATTCTCCCCATGCCTATATTGATTACAGCCGGGTATATGTGCGGCATCCCATACCCAAGAGGGAATACACGTTGCCGGAAGGCTATCTGGAACTGCTGGAACAGAAACGCTACAGCCCATCGACCATAAAAACCTATCGTGCCTATTTCAGCGACTTTATGGAATACCATAAAGGCCGCAACATCGACCGCCTGAAAGTGGCTGACATCAACAAATATATCCTCTATCTTGTAAACGAAAAGAAAATTTCCGTTTCGCAACAGAACATGCGCATCAACGCCATCAAGTTCTACTATGAGCAGGTGAAAGGCGGGAAACGGCAGTATTACGGCGGCATCACACGGGCCAAGGAGTACAAGACACTGCCGGAAGTATTGAGCAAGAACGAGATAAAACGCATCCTCGACCAACTGTCCAACATCAAGCATCACTGCATGATTTCCTTGGTTTATTCAGCCGGATTGCGGCGTAGTGAATTGCTGAACCTCACACCAAAAGACATCAACAGCGAAATGATGTCCGTGCGTATCATGGGCAAGGGCAAGAAATGCCGCTATTCGCTGCTTTCGCCCAAGCTGCTGGAAGAGCTGCGGCGGTACTTCCGTGAATACCGCCCGAAGAAATGGCTGTTTGAGGGCGAAACGCCCGGACAGCCGTACTCGGCAAGCGCATTGGTGAAAGTGCTGAAAGAAGCCGCCAGACGTGCAGGTATCAAGCACCGGGTGCATGTTCACATGCTCCGCCACTCGTTTGCCACCCACCTTTTGGAACAAGGGACAGACCTACATACGATACAGGAACTGTTAGGGCACAACGATATAAAGACCACTGCCATATATCTTCATGTATCGAGTGCGCACAAAGCCAAGATACCCAATCCGCTTGACACTCTGGATGATTCGTAGGGTACAGCTATTAGAGATTAGGAAACACACCTGCCGGGTGTCGGTTATCGAAATATTTTACACCTAAGGGTGCATTTATTAATACATTCAAGGCAAATTAAAACAACTGATATTCAGAAACTTATAGTCAGATAAACAAATGTAAAAATAATAACGGTAGTGAATGATTGATTTGATAGATTGCATAGGAAGGTGTAGTTCCCGGGAAAGCACATATCGCTTGGCGGACTTTTTCAACCGCTGGTGGGACGAGTACGCACAGCACCCTGCGGAGTACATCACCCCCGAACAGTACAAGGCGGTGAACGCTATCCGTGTGTGCCGTACAGCCGCTTTGGGAATAGACACATACGTCTGCCCCGATTGCGGGGAGGTGCGGGAAATCAGTCATAGCTGCAAGAACCGTTTTTGCCCGTCATGTGGCTGGCGTGATACGCTGAAATGGGCGGCACGCATGAAAGAAAAGTTGCTGCGAGTGCCGCACCGCCATGTTGTGATGACCTTGCCGCATATCCTGCTGGACTTGGTGAAGCGCAACAAGAAAGAAATACTGAACATTCTGATGCGGACTTCGGCAGACACGCTGAAAGACTGGATGATGCACAAGTTCGGCTTGAAAACCGGGGTGATTGCCGTGCTGCACACCTATGGGGAAACAAAGCAGCTTCATGTACACACCCACATGATTATGTCGTGGGGCGGCATCAACAACAGAGGTAAAATAGCCGTTCCCGAACATGATTACGTGCATATCCCCTCTATCCGCAGGGTGTTCCGCTACAAGTTTGAGAATGCGCTGATAGGACTGTTCGATGCGGGCAGGCTGGAGCATGACTTTCACGACCGCATGGAGTTTATGGGCTTCATCAAAAAGGTAGCGAACAGAAAGGACTGGATTGTGCATCTGGAACCGCCCATACAGATGCCGGAGCAGGTGATACAGTATGTGGGCAGATATTCCAAGCGGGCATGTTTGAGCGAATACAAGATTACGGCAATGGACGGCGAGAACATTTCATTCCGATACCGTGATTATAAGAACTCACCCGACAGGAGAAACCCGGTAGAAAAGGAACTGACGCTGCATTACCGTGAGTTCTTTCCCCGGCTGCTGCAACACGTTCCCCTGCGCTATTTCCGCATCGTGAGGTATTACGGCTTCTACTCCAACAAAGGCAACCTGCCGGAAGAATACTTCGGACGGGATGAAAGCGAGATAGAGGAAGCCGGAGTGCAACAGGCAGAAAGTGAATACGAGAATCCTTATTTCTGCGAGCATTGCGGACGGATGAGAGTTTACAGCCACACTACGGTAACGAGTGGCGGCATCACATATACGGTTGTATTGGAACATTGCGACATACACCGGGAAAAATCGGCATGACAGCAATATGGGATAGCTATGCCCTGCCGTGAACAGAAACAGTAAAATTCCATAAAATAGAAGAAAGGAGAACAAAAAAATGAATGAAATACAGATAAGAGCTGTAATAAAACGAACCGGGTGCAGGAATGAACTTCACACCCCTTTCTGCCGGAAACAGCAGTCAAAAATTGAAGTTCTATATAAATATGTAATAGTGCATGGTGGGTAAAACTGCCTTGAACAAAGAAATGAAGCACCTAAACGGTGCTTATTTCCGAACCATTCAAAGAAATGAAGCACCTAAACGGTGCTTATTTCCGAACCATTAGTCGCAATTAATTAAAAACAAAAGAATATGAGCAAGAAGAATATTACTTATTTCGGTGAAGTAGATAATAAGGAAGAGGACTATTTTGAAGGTCATGTAATGATTTGTAACAAGGATGCCGAATTGGATTTGGACTTCTGCAATTATGAAGGCAACCCCAAGGATTGGTCGGCAGAACTGGAAGGCTATCTTTCCAACCTTCTTAAATACAAGACAGAAATAGATAAATCCATATTAAAGGATTATGAAGATGGTGGCACAACGAATGAATATGTCCGTTGGCATCTTGACGAATGGGGTGATAATGTTGATGATTTATTGCCAAATGCTGATTCCACAAAAACAAGGGAAGAACAGTTTCTATCCTTGTTGCTACAGAGGGTGGAGAGAATTAGTTTTTATCCCGGCGATAATCACTATGCTGTTTGGGATTACATGATTGATAGTGAAAATTCCGATGAAATAGTCGTAGTACATACAGACAATAAAGGAAAAATATTAGATATTACTTGGGAAAGTTAAATATGCGACTAACATGCACCTGTGCCGCCTATAACGGCGGCAAGCTGCATCCCATTAGTAACAATTTGAAATATATTTAGATAATGGAACGATATAGAGAAGTACCAGAAATAAATCGGCTAATAATATTTCCTTGTCATTTAAGAGAAGGATTGGAGTTTGCCAAAAATCAGGGTTACTACGACATAGTAATAAATGTCGGTAGTACTACGTCGCGCAAGCATACATTAAATGTAAGTTTAATATGCGAATATGATTTTATTGAATCCTTGACTATTTTGGGGTACGACTATACCATAGAACCATGCAATCTAAATCAACTAAGTGTTTTACCTCACTTACATAAACTTGGGCTTTGGGTTGATAAGGTCTTTACTATCGATTTCAGCTTATTTCCAAAACTTGAAGAATTAAAATATTATCATACCAAACATACAATAAACATTGATACTTTAATAAATTTGAAACAACTGCATATCTATAACTTTAACTCTAAAGAATTAGAGGAATTAAAAAACATGGTTTCATTAGAAAATCTAACATTATGGGATGCAAAAAATACTAACTTAAATGGCTTACATCAACTCACAAACCTTAGGAATATTGAAATTGTCCGTTCAAAAAAAATGTCAAACCTTGATGGGTTATGTAAAGCAGATAAACTTGAGTCAATTCAAATATATTCTTGTAATAGTTTGAATGATCTGAGAGCATTAAAGGATATACCTAAATTAAAACAGCTTTCAATTGAAAAATGCAAGCAACTTGACGATTTGTCTCAGTTAGCTCCCAATCATTCAATAGAAGCTATTTATATATCAATCCTTAAAGACCTTGATTTTGTAAAAACGATGTATAATCTTAAAAAATTGGCTTTTGATGATGTTATAAGTGGGGATTTATCTCCTTTGTTTGAATCCGAATCACTTGAATCTGTAAGTATGGAATCTAAAAAGAAATATGGATATTCTGAAGGTGAAGTAAATAAAATGCTTATTAGAAATAAAGATTGCGATAAAACAGATAAAATTCAAAAAAGGAAAGTCGCATATTTTGGTAAAATCGATATTAAACCTTCAGAAGAAGAAATTGACTGTGAAGTTATATTGGATAAAAAGAAGATTTATCTTGCTTTGAATCTTTTTGATGGTGTACCAGAATATGATTGGCTGAATGAATATGAGGATTATGCAAGCAATTTGCTACAATATAAGAAAGCTATTGATGATTATATTGTAAGAGATTATGATTCAAATGGAAAAGCGAAAGAATATATTGATTTCCATGTTGAAGAACTGGATAAATCGAGCATAAACAAAATATTGAAAAAAACGGAATCTGATACTACAATAGAAAAAAGGCTACTATCAGTTTTGAAATTGGAAAGAGTAGGATTCTATCCCGGAGATGATGATTATGCTGTATGGGATTATACCATAGGAAAAAATGTAACAGATCGGTTAATAGTTGTTGTTACAGATAATAATGGAAATATAAAAGAAATAACAACAGAAAGCTAAGTTTATTAATAATAATGTTACTAACAAGGTCGAGATAACAGCTAAATGCTGTTCCTCACCAAACCATTATCACCAATATAATAAAGAAAAGATATGAGGAAAATAGTACCAATAATCAGTATATTGCTGTGCGTGTTGTCCGTTCACGCACAAGGTATTCCTATATTAAAAAATCTTCCACTTGCTGAACTTCCTAAGGAAATCAGTTATAAAGGGGAATTTTTAAGTTGTACGGTATGGACGGATAAGTTAGGAGAAAATTATCTAATAACCAGTCAATCTCCCGTACACCAAGAGGAATTGCCGGAAGGTACACCCATATCATCCAAAGAACTGTATGCATGGCATTACATAAAAGAAGGAAAGCACTTTTCTGTTTTGTGGCAACTTTATGATTTCCTGAAAGATGGTTATTGCGGAATGTTCACGGTTGATTATTTGTGTAAACCGTATGTTAATGATTTTGACCGTGACGGAATCTGTGAAACATGGCTTGTATATCAATTAGGGTGTCGCTCCGATTTTTCGAGGCCTCTCCTCACTATGAAAATCATTATGCACAGCGGCAATAAGAAGTATGCCATTCGTGGAGAAAGAGATATGCTGTTTCCACAATCTTATGGCATATCTTCTGAATTGGGCAAATTCCAAATGGATGATAATTACAGGACATTGCCGGAGAGCGTCCGGAATTTCGGAATAGTATTATGGCATAAGTTTCAAGTGGAAGATTTGGAATACTTAATGGAATAGAAAATGTAAAATCCAGTGATAACAAGGTCGAGCTAACAGCTAAACGCTGTCCCTCACCAAACCATTAACATCAAAAACAGTGTACCATAATGGAAACAAGAGATAAACTTTTTACCGAAGAACAGTATTTGAAGCAATTAGCAGAATATGCTGATGATATAAAGGAAGAGGAAGAAGAAATAATTGCTTCTTATGATAAAGAACATAATTCGGGCGGTATGAGTCCTTATGTATTTTTACTAAAATATAGAATTGGTTCTTTGGTTACTATGTATTCTATGGGGAAGGATTTAGACTGCTTAAAAAACGATTATCTTCAAGCAGTCAGAGCAATGCAAGAATATTGGACACCATACGGTTATTACCAACAAATGTTATGGTTACTTTCGATAGGTATCATGTTAGATTATGAAGACGATATTCTTCATATTATGCTTACTTTGATAGAACAGGAAGAAGTCAAAGATCATGTTTATGATGTCTTGCTAAATTACCGTTTCCCTGAACGTAAAAAATTGGCAGACAGTGTTTTTTGCTATATTCCTTATCGGGCAATCTTGGAAGTGTCGGATTTAGCTAAAACAAACAAGACACAGGCGACAAAGCGATTGGAAAAGTATCTCAAAAAAGAATGGTATCGAGGACATTCAGAATATCCTTGGTATAATGACCATAAATATGGTGTAATACATGACGGCTATTGGAGTTTTGAAAGTGGTGCATTGGTCAAGGTCTTGGGGCTGGATGACAGCAGCCTGAAAGGGTTACCCTATTATCCATACGATATGGTACATTGGAACGACAACATAAAATAAAGATAAGTATGAGTTACTCTGTTTGTGCATATTTGACAGAAGCCGATAAGGTAAAGTCTGTTTATGGAGCTTGTGATAATCTGCTGCTTAACCAATTAAAGGCAGCACTGAAGCCGGGACTTGACAGTTTGAACGATTATTTCAGTGATAATCTGAACACGGATATGAATGCCTATGCTGTATTGGCTGATATTGTGAACGGAGAAATCCGTTATCCCGAAATTGCTTTCATGTACGGGTATGTGTATGAAAAGATCTGCAATCATTACGGAACTCAAATCTATTGTGCGGAAAACCTTTGGCAACTGGATAGCCAAAGTACATTCATCCCTATTCCATTGAGTGATGATTTTCCCTATATCATTAGCATACCTGTTTCTGAATTGGAGAGCAAGAGGACGGAATACAATTCGCTGGAAGAGGGCAATGGTATCGGCGATTACGACTACGAGGAGGAAATGGACGATTTGAACTTCATTTTCGATGAAGCCATTGAAGCACAAAATGACCTTGTGATTATGGTGTATTGATATGGTACACTGGAATGGGAATAAAATATGATGTTAACGAAGCAGGATAACGGACAAGCCGTTCCCTGCTAAACCATTAACAACCATAAAAATGAAAAAGATATGACAACAAAAAAATATGCAGATTTTATTCAGAAACAAACACGAAGTATAATTAATGTCTCTTGTGAACCAATCTTTGGAGAGTATATACTCCAAATAAATGGAAAGAAAATAGGTGTTTTGTATCAAAATCAATGTTATCTTTTTCTTACCGACAAGGCAAAAGAGTTGTTGCCTGATGCAAAAGTCTGTCGTCCATATAAAAACCCATCCGGAGAAGCGGATTTTATATTGGTAGAAGACATTACTAATCAAGAATTGCTTTGTTCTTTATTTAAGGCCACTTATGATAAGTTCTATGCCTGGCAGGATTTATTTTATGATTTTTCCTGTATATTTTCTTTCAATAAAGGTTTTATGAACGATATAGAAAGGGCATATGATGATTTTGTTGTCTTATTATCTTCTTCTTGGGAGAATGGTTTTCTAAAAGAGCGTCCAATAGACACAAAAGGTAGAATCATAAAGTTCGAATTTATCCGAAGAGATTTAACTCCAGAAGGCGAAAAATACTTTTTTCCGTTCAGTCAGAAGTTCATTTTATATACAGATAGGACGCTAAAGACACCTTCTGAAAAATTGATAAAAAAATGGTTAGATGAGGTAAGAAATAAATAAAGGTTGGTTGTTAACAAGCGGCTTAACCTCCCCTTAAAGGTCGGTTAGCCACCAAACATTAGCAAAAACAGAAAGTCTATGAACAAATATTACCTTAAAATGATAGAACGATGATAAAAGAACTTACTTTTTTTCCCAAGCGGGCACGTACCATCGACTGGGAGGACGGCAAACTGATTTTTGATGGCGATAAGGTGATGCTCATGCCCGAGCTGTCTGTGGAGGTGATGCAACAGATTGGCGCTTATCCTGCTTTGGTGGGATTTCATGTCAAGCATTACCCTTTGACAGACGAACAGGTTCAACCGCTGGCTGGTGCCAAGAAAATGGTCAATGTAGGAATCGAATATGCGGAGCTTACCGATGCATGCTTTGCGGTATTTGCCACCATGCCCGCTTTGAAGTATCTGCTTTTGGCGGGGAATCCTGCAATTACGGGAAAGGGGTTGTCCACGATGCAGGCAAGTAAGGTGGCTCTGTTGGACCTGAGCGCCACGTCGCTGGACGATGAGGGGTTGCATCAGGCAGCTCTGCTTCCGAAGCTGGGTCATTTGCATGTCCGGCAGACTCAGATCACCTATGAAGGGGTGCTTGGCATTGCTTTCAATAAACGCCTTTCCTTGCGTCCTGGCGACCTCTTTACCCAGGAGCAGATGGAGCTGTTCGCCTCGTTGCAACGAAACCAGGTGAAGAAGAAGCTGGAGGTGGACGCTGATGCGGTTCATCAGGCGGAACAGGTGCTGTATGCTTTCTTTGCCGCCATGACTCAATGGGAGAAATATACCGACCAGGTAGGTTTTGATGCGCCGGATGTGCGACCGAAGTTGCAGCAGATTTGGCAGCAGTATGTATCCGAGAAGCCACGGATGGGGTATCGGCCGCTCGCTTTGTCGCTTTCTCCAGAGGGGACGTATGCCGCCTTCCGCTTGGTTGATGCCGAACAGGTTTCCCGCAACAAACTTTACATCTATGCGCAGGATGAAAGAATCAATCTCGACTATCGTTTCTGGATGAAGCGTGTGGGGGAAGCATGGAAAATTGATGCAGTACAGATGCGGACAGACGGGTGGAGCCGTTGTAGATTGTAAAAAGAGGAATTTGAACGAAATTGCATTCAGGAATGATATTTTCAATTCCGGGTAATAGACGGTATCTTGTTCATAGACCTAACCCAATATTAGAATGGGTATAATATTTTGCTAACAAACCGGGATAACGCTTAACAGCGTTCCCTGCTGAACCATTAGTAATCAAATAAAGGATATAATCATGGATATAGAACTAAAACAACAAATTGATAGTTGGACAGAAGCCAATAAACACCAGAATGTAATTGATTTCTTAGAAGGAATTTCTCCAGCAAACAGGAATTTTGAAGAAATCGGATTATTGGCACGAGCTTACAACTATAATGGTGAGTATGAAAAGGCATTAGTATTGCTTGAATCAATTCGAGAAGCAGGTGAGTTGGATACCAACTGGAATTATCGAATGGGTTATGCTCACTATTATCTTGGCAGGAGTAGGGAAGCATTGTCTTATTTTACAAAAGCCGATGAATTGACACCAGGAGATGAAGATACGATTGATTTTATTCGTCAATGCAATATAGAAATACCATTTAAGAGTAGAGTTGACGCTTTTTGGTCATGGTTTTTGCAGAATGAAGCAGAGCTTTCGAGAATGGTCGAAAAACGTAACGAATATGATAGTGATGTGGTTGTTGGATTTATAGAACAAGGTACTGACCTAATAGCAAAAGACGTTCATTTCAATATAGGTGGCGATTACGAATTTACTTTTTCCATAGAAGATAATGAACACCTATTTTATCTCTATCCTTATTTAATATCCCGAATGCCGGAATCGCTGGAAGGCAAATGGCATTTCTTCCCTTATAATCCAGGAATGGATGCTTCTTTCGAGTTCCGAATGCATGGGATTAAAGTGAATATGGAGGAAGTCTATGTATATGCCAATTATGATGACAAGCAAAATGATTTTGCTGTTTCGTTTTATGAAAAAGGTTTATGCTCTTTGCCTGAAGAACAAGGATATGGCACTTTTTGTATTATGATGGAAATAATGTTAGGCGAAGGTCTTGCTTTTAGATATATTTCAGATGTTGAACGTGCTGATGAATTGAGAGGCGACATGTTTCCTCTTACAACACTCCGTAAGCATATCACGCAAACATTAAAAGAGCATGGCAAGGAAGTGTTTGAAAATCCCAAGGATGTTTTTGTTACTTATCAATTGGAGCCGGAAGAAAATGAAGAGTTACGGTATGATGTGGCTATCGGCAGCACCTGTTTTTCCCATTTGATTTCCCAATATTACGAAAACGACACGACTATCTTTGATAAAATCAATCGGTTTGGAGCGCAAGCTGTATTTCTTGCATTTCCTTATGACAATATAAGTGCTGAACAAAGAAAATTAGTTTTAGACTTCCGGTATGCATTGGAGGATAGGATTACGAAAGAAATTCTGAATCCAGAAGGGCTGGGGCTTCTGCTGGGAGGCGCAATGGGAACTTGTTGTTGCTATATGGACTTTCTGTTGTATGACGTTAATGCCTTTTTAGAAAAGGTCGTGCCTGTATTACGCGAATATCCGCAATATTCGTTCTACCTTTCTGATTTCCACCAGAATTGTAGGCTAACAAGATTGTCTGATTCAGAAAGAAAAGATTGCTAACAAGTTCGAGATAACTGCTAAACGCTGTTCCTCACCAAACCATTAGAAACAATTATTGCGATGAAATATAGCGAAACAATAACCTCATTGATAAGTAAGGGTTTGGATGAAGTCAATCATTCAAACAAAGGGCATTTGTCCCTGCCCACAAGACGTGCGATACTTCAAGCCATCAATGAACCGTATGTCATTGGACGAATTAGCATTTTGTGTGCATTGAAAGTATATCCGATATGGAATGAATTTTTCAAGAACGATACGGAAATCATCGGACTGATTAAGAAAACGGAGAAATACCTGCTGGGGCAAACGGGCAAAAAGGATTTATTGAAAGATGCCGACCATTTGGACGTGTTTGCCGATAATTACATGGAAGATAATATTACAGCTGCATTTGCAGCCAAAGTAGCTGTTCATGCCGCTTATGATGCCGGGGCGGGTGCAGACAGGGTTGTCAGTGATTATGATTCTGAAGAAGAAATAGAAGACCCTGACGAATGGGATACCGCTTTCCTCGCAAGTTTAGTATATAATGGTGGTATTGTCAATTTGGATTCTGTTGATGACAGGCGCAATAAAGAGTTCTGGAACTGGTATCTTACCGATTGCATCAAAACTGCCTGTGCAAATGACAGCCTGCCATATCCAGCCCCCGCAAACAAAGCAACATCACCTGCAAAATACATTCCTTATCGTACACAATTACGTCTTTGGAAAGAAGATGCGAAATGTTGTGCCTGTATAAATGGCATCAAGGAAGTTTTAGTAAAAATGGTGGCTTTTGCCCAATGGAGTAAATGCGATTTTTACTGTTATACCGTTGAAAGTACATCTCAACCTGAGATTTATTATTACAAGGGAAACGAGCCAGTCTGGTTTGGTCCTAATGGTATTAAAATTTTAATATATCTTTCAGGAAAAGTAGAAAAGCTTAAAGACCTGATGTATTCTTTATGTCCGCAAGAAGGGGCTTTTTATCTATGTAAAATAACAATATACAAAGACAATCATATGGATATAAGATTTGGTTACGATACACGAGACGAAAAACTGAAAGAGGCATTCAGCGATAGTGACTTTAGTGAGGATTTCAGTAAATATCCACGGGCAAAAGAGTTCATTCCTGATTGGCTGTCGGATATACTGAAAAGAAAGAAAATAAGTTTCTAACAAACCGGGCTAACGCTTACAGCGTTCCCCGCTATCCCATTAATCAGTAAAATGAATATGAAGTATTTGAAGAAACTTAGTATATATTTTGTTATCATTCTTGCCATCGTTTTGGTATGTGGCTTCACGGTACTTGTAATTAAGGAAGTAGATAAGGGCACATTTTATGACTTAGCCACCTCGGAGGCATTGGCCTTTTGTTTGCAATTGGGGATGGCAGCATTTACTGCCCTCATTCCATACAGTTTGAGCATCGCAACTTTCTTGAGTTTTTGGGCAATGAACGATGAAAAATGGACAGGCTTTCTCCGAAATTGGGTAATCGGTCTGGTTCTTGTTTTGCCTCTATCGGCGATGACCTATTACTATGACTGGTTTATACGTCCCCAAACAATGGCTGCATCTGTTGATAAAATAATAGAAATAAAACAGACTTATCCCCAATCGTTGGCAGACAAGTTCAGCATCGACCCGGAAGAAATATTGCACAATATACCTATGGTAATGCCCAAAACGAAACTTATAGCCCAAACAGATTCTCTTGAAACATCTTTTTTAGCTGATATTGACACGTGCGGACTACTGCTTTCAATGCTACCGGACACTTTGGCATCGAAAGCCTATGACAGCTATCAGTTGGAAACAATGGGCGTTGCCTATCAATATGCCGCTCATCCCGCTGCCAGCGAAGACAGTCTGATGTTCATAGCTCATACGGAATTGTACCGACACGCCATCACCGCATGGGAAACCTCCACCGAACTGCAACGCCATCAAAAAGAATATTTCGGCAGAACTCTCAACACTATATGTATATACGTCGCGTATATCCTGTTCGCTTTCTTGGGGTATCTGCTGCGCTACAAACCGATAAAGAATATATTGATGGTATTCGCGGTACTGATTGCCGCCGCTTGGATTTGTCATGAAATAGGTTCTATTGTTCAGGAACATGCGAAGAAACTGAACGGGGTGTCCCGTCAAGTCGTGGACGATACTTATGAAGAGATAAGAGTAATAAGAGAAAAGGAAAGAAATGCTGATAACGATTCACTGAATTGTTTTCATGACAATTTAGGTATATAGAGACAATGGCAAATGTCCTACTCGGGAAAACTGTCATCAATGACACTTTTTTCGAGTAGGATTTATCGTGTTTCTCATGCTATACCTGTTGGCATGTTACTGGATATTTGGCTTGGAATCGTAAAACACGGTGGAAAAAGGATGCATCATTATTTATTAAGTATGAGGAAGTTTTTGGAAAAATATTACAATATTCTATACTATTGCGAATATAACTTGTTGTTCCTTATTTTGAAAAGGATTTTGAATCCTTTCTATTGGCTAAGCCTCCCGAAATGGAACAACAAGTATATGAAATGTATTGTATCAAGAATAGAAAAGCAAGAAGTTAGTGAAATTCATGGGGGAGTAAATGTATTCATTTCTTCATGGGCTACATTTGCCATAAGTTGCACCAGTTTTTGGTTACTCTGTATAACATTGATTGTAGGCGGCAAAGTCTTAAAGATGTTAGGCATAGGCGTTCCAATTGCCATTTTTGAGTACAAGTTCATTCTTTTATTATTGCTTATATCCTTGATTTTCTATCTATGCTATATAAATGAATTATTTGTATTCAAGAAGGATAAATACAGGAAGTATTTCGCCGAGTTCGATAAAAAGAAAAAGTATCTGCTCTATTACAGCATCTATGTCGTTTCCCTCGTTGTCCAGTTGGCGACTTTCTATCTGTTGCTTATAGAAATAGTGGTATAATGCTTGCCATAAACACAATATTTCCCTACCGTGCGGCATTTCCGGCGGAAAGCGGAACAACCGGACAGGGGCAACCGGTTATCTTTACGGATTCATCAAACAATAAAAACATATCTCTTATGCAAACAAATTTCATCGAACAGTTGTCCGCCACCGCCCCGGAATGCTTGGAACAGGCCACCGCCGCCCTGTGCGGAGAAGTGAAAGGGCTGCTGAAAGCCCGCACCCCGAAGCATTACCTCGCGCTGGAACCCTACGCGCGGGACACAAACTTATGCCACCACCTCCTTGACCTGCTGACGGGACAGCCCACGCTGCCGGATGTGTCGGCTCCCGGATGCCGCCCGCTGCTGATGCTGCTCGCCCTGTCGGAAGACACGGAAGTTCAGAACCGGCTGCTGCACGGACTGGTGGAGCCTTGGCGGAAAGCCTGCCGCACGCCGGAGATGCTCTACCTGTGCGACGTGCTGTACCAGACCCGCATCCCCCGTCCCCTGTATAATATGTGCAACGAGGTGTGCGACTACTTTTTCGTGGAGCGGCGCAAGCAGGTGAGCCACCAGCCCACACCGCTCACCGAAGCGGAGCTGCAATATGCCGAGAAACGGCTGAAGCCCCTGTATGCCGCCGTGTTCCGGCTGAAGGTGAACCGTTACAGTTACCGCACGAACAGCGTGGAGGAACTGGCGGGGATGCTCTGCATGAGCGCATCGACCTTCCGCGAGAAATTCAGCAGGATATACCGCCAGTCCGCCAACAAATGGCTGCGGGAGCAGCGCATCGGACAGATACGGCGGGACTTGAAATACCACTACGACCGCCCGCTCAGGGAGATAGCCGAGAAGAACGGTTTCGAGTCCGCCAACCGTTTCTGGGAATTCTGCACGGGACAGATGAAGCAAAGCCCCAGCGAGCTGCACAAGGAGCTGTACGACGAGCTGTGCGCGGAACGGCGGAAGTTCTATTTGGGGGAATGACACATTTCCGGCGAAAAGCGGAACAGGAGCGGCGCGTCCGGCTGTTATTTTTGCGCCTCCTAACAGACAAAAATAACATCTTATGGACATATTTTATGTGTACCCCTACCTGCTGTTGCTGGAACAGGGGGACTGCGACGCCAAAAAGCTGAATGAGGCGAGCAACGACTTTATCCGGCATATCTGCCGCCTGCACGAAGGACACGGCGACCGCTTGCGCGTGTTCTTCCACTTGCAGTACATGAAATTCCGGCTGACTGTCCTGCGGGAACGTTACCACAACAACGGGCAGAACCACCTGCCCTGCTACTGCCACGTGGTGGGAGCCATCATGTACGTGGAAAACACGATGGAACGGCTGGGCACGCCGCAGGAAGCCACCGGCGGAAAGACCGGCAGCCCACCGGGGGAAGGGCCGCCCGTGCAGTGGACCGCCGATGCCATCAATCTAATGGAACTGCTCTATGCCTGCCACGAACTGAAACTGTTCAACAACGGGGAAATCTCGCTGAAAGACCTGACAGCGCATGTCTGCCAGACTTTCGGCGTGGAGGTGAAGAACGCTTCGAGCTACTACGCCCGGATGCGGCGGCGGAAAGGCGACGACCGCACCTATTTCATCGACCGGCTCCGGGAAGTCCTGCTGCGGAAGATGGACACGGACGACGAGAGGCAATACCGGCGGAGCAAATAGGACTATGCCTGCTTGTTGAGTTCCAGCAAATGCTTCAAATTCGGGTCATTGGCAATACGCTCCAGTTCATCGGCCACAATCTGCCGGGTTTCCTCCTTGATGCGGTTGTAGTTCTCCTGCACCCTCTCCTTCATGCGGTCGATGCCGTCGGCATCCCGGAAGTCGGTGATGACGGGTATCTTTTGGTAAGTCCTTTCTTCTTCCGCCACCTTCCTGGCATCGACCACAATCTCGCAATGGAAAATCTTCTGCTCGATTTTCTCGCCGAAGTTGTCCGCCACCGAACCGACAAACATGCCCTGCGTCAGCGAGGAAATCTTGCTCGGCGGGATAAGGCTGTCCATCTGGGTGGAGATGGAGGTGGACACATCGTTGCGGTTGATGGAGATGGACTGCCGTTTCTGGAGAATCTTGCCGAACCGCTCGGAGAGCGTCTTGGCAGTCTCGCCCACGACCTGCCCGGAGAAGATGTTGCCGACGGTGTTGATGATGACCTTCGCCTCCTTGTCGGTATAGTCGCGGATGAGCTGCGAGAAGTCCTGAAAGCCCAGCAGCACGGCCACCTTGTTGCTACGCGCGGTGGCGATAAGGTTATCCAGCCCCTTGATGAACACGGTGGGCAGCTCGTCGATGATGATGGAGCTTTTCAGCCTGCCCTTCTTGTTCACCAGTTTGACGATGCGCGAGTTGTACAGTCCGAGCGCCGCCCCGTAGATGGCCTGCCGGTCGGGGTTGTTGCCGATGCAGAGTACCTTCGGCTCGTCGGGATTGTTGATGTCGAGGGAGAACTCGTCGGCGGACATCACCCAATAGAGTGCCGGGGAAATCATGCGCGAGAGCGGTATCTTGGCCGAAGCAATCTGCCCCATGAGCTGGTCGGCAGCCCCGGCGAGCCATGCATCGAGGAACGGACTGAGGTAGTTCTCCAGCTCGGGATAGGAGGACATGATGGGGAAAATCTGCTCGTAGGGCTTGTTCAGGAACTCGACCGCATGGGGGAAGGTGCAATACTTGCCGTCCTTATAAATACGCAAAAACCAGATGATGGCCGCAAACAGGATGGTGGGCGACTCGACGAAGAAGTCGCCCTGCTTGGCCGCCCACGTGCGGTTGAGGTTGAGCATGATGTTGTAGGAACTCTCGTAGGCATCGGAGATGTCGGTCATGAACTTCGGGTTGAGCGGGTTGCAGCGGTGGCTGCGCGAGGGGTCGTCGAAATTGATGACATAGAACTTCGGCCTGACCTTGTAGCCGTCCAGATGGCGGAGCAGGTGGTTGTAGGCGATGGTGCTCAAGTCCGGAAACTTGAAGTCGTAAATATAGGTGGCATAGCCCTTCTCAATCTGCTGTTTGATATAGGAATTGACCACGGCAAAGGATTTGCCGCTGCCCGGCGTGCCCAAGACAATGGAAGCACGGAAAGGGTTCACCACGTTTATCCAGCCGTGCCACATCTTTTTCCTGTACCAGAAACGGGTGGGCAGATTGACGGAATACTCGTTCTCGATAAGCCGTGTTTCCTGCATGAAGGATTCGTTCTCGTTGTTGAACACGTCCTCCATCAAGTTCTGCCGGAGCAGGCGGGACATCCATACCCCGGCGGCCAAGAGGCAGCCGTACCCTGCGGATAAGGTGAGCAGATAGAAACCGGTACGCGCCGAAAGGGGCAGCGGCAGGGCGAGCAGCCACCAATTGAAGAAGAACAGCACGATGCCGGCGGCAAGCGCCGCCCAGATATGCGGCCACTTAATCTTTTCCTCTTTCACGCCTTTCGTCCCCAAGCAGGAGAGCGCGAGGAACACAAGGGCGAACAGCTTTGTCCAAAGAATGGACGAGAACAGCCCGGTCGTCCGCTGGAAATTGAGCAGTATCCTGTCCACCACCCCGATGTCGATGTTCCATTCCTTCATCGAGGGATAGCAGAACCAATATACATTGACTATGACGAACAATACGCTGAGGGCACGCATGAAGTCCATGACCTTGGCCAGCCCTCTCAAATCATCTTCCTGAGACATAAGTTATCTTGTTTTAACGGTGATTGAAATTCGGTTGAATGTTATCCGGACTGCATTCAGTCCTGCCGCCCGTACCTGCGGCGGCGTTTCTTCTTGTCAGGCTTGTGCAGGCGCGGATGCCGGGGGACAAAACTTGTTTCCGGCTCGATGGCCGAGAACAGCCCGCCCAACACCTTGCCGTCCGTACCGGGTTCCGGCGCGGATGCTGCTATATGTGGCTGCACCTCTTCCGCCAGTCCGGGCTGCGCCGCGTTGAAACGCGCTTCCAAGGCATTGGCGGAGAAGTCCTTGCCCAGCCGTGAGCCGTTGAGCACGGTGCGGCTCGTGTGGTCGATGAAGGTTACCCCGTAAATCCTGCCGGAATCGCTGCGGCGTAGCACCAAGTCCACGTTCATGGCTGCCAGACGGCGGCGGAAATCCGCCTCGTCCCTCGCCTCCTGCAATGCCCCAGTCAACTGAGGGCGCAACCGCTCGCGGCAACCGTCCGTCCTGATGCGCGAGGCTGACCACTCCATGCGCCGCTGCAAGCCCTCCGCACCGGTTATCCTGCCCAGCCTTGCCGACTTGATGGGGGTCGCCACCTTGTTCCCGTCCGCATCCAATGCCGTATAGACAATGCCGTGATAGGCGCGTCCGCCCGCCTCGCCCCTGACTTCCTCCATGCCTATGTTATATAAGGAGAGCAACGCCCGGAACTCGCCCATCGACTGGAAACGGTAGAGCTTGAGCAACGGCTTGACGGTATCGGCCATCTGCCGGCGTATGTCGCCCCTCGCCGCATCCACCGGGCGGAGCTTCCACTCCTCCGCCTTCTTCTGCCCCTCTGCCGGATGCAACCCGTACTTCTGTTCCAACTGCCCGGTTATTTCCTTGCTCCGGCGGTGCTCAAAACGGTCGGAAATCTTCCTGCCCCCGCTGTCCACGCGCAGGGACACGATGTGGATGTGGTGGCGGTCGATGTCCTCGTGCTTAAAAATTAAAAATGGCTGGTTGCCGTAGCCCAACTTTTCCATGTATTCCCTGCCGATGGCGGCAAGCTGCCCGTCGGTCAATACATCGTCGGGATGCGGATTGAGCGAGATGTGGATGACCGGCTTCTCAGTGCGGTAGTGCGAGGGAAGCCATGCCGTGAAAGCCTCCATCGTTTCACCCATGCGGAAACGCCCGTCCTCCGGGTACGGGAGCAGGTTGGCATCCAATATCTTCGCGTCCCCGTTCTCCACCTTCGTCTGGTTGTAGGCCAACGCGCCGTACAAGTCCTTACCCGTGCTGATTTTCGCCACCATGCCGCCTGAGTTCTTCAGAAAGTCCGACAATGCGGCGGCTGAGCGCCACCAGTTCGAGGGTCAGCTTTTCCAACCTGTAGAGCAATGCCAACGCCTTTTTCTCGGTAAAATGCACGTGCAGTTCCTTGACCGCCTGGTTGTAGTTCACCCCGACGGCGCGGTACTGCTGGTACAAGGCGGTGAGCTTGGCCACATATTCCATCGTGCCCCGGTCGGTGCGTATGACCCGGAAGCTGTCGCCGAAGATACGCGCGGCGATGAACTTCGACTTGGACGAAAGGCCGGACTGCTCGTAAAGGGTGAGGAACCGGGCGTGCTGCGCGGCGTCGAGATTGACGGTCTCGCGGTGGAAGGCGGGCGCGGACTTGGGTGTCCGTCCGCCTTTCCTTCTTTTCGGGTGTTGCTGTTGTTCATTCATGCTTGCTGTCATTAAAAGGTGAAACCTGCCCGTCCGTGGCCGTGCCGCCGTTATGCCCCATCCCTACAATTTGCGACTTCGGAGCCAAATCGCGCCCCCTGCAAGGGCAAGCGTTTTTTGCGGCAGAAGCGGATGCGTGCTGCAAAAAACACAGCTTGCTATGTTCTGGCGAACATACGTTTTCCCCACCGGTGGGGAAAAGCGCTTTCGGGGAAAGCGGACGATAACCAAACGAAAAGCCTCCGGCCACGCCAACGGATTCATGCCGCAAAGGTAGGAAGCGGAGCCGGTTGCCGCACAACAACCCGACCGGCCACATTATGCCATCGGACAGCCACTTTACCCGGAGGATGATTCCGACGAAAATCAGCACCTCCGTTGCAACGTTGGGACAGCCAACCGGACAATCAGACCGACAACCAAACGTACAAATAGCCGGACGGTTGCAGAACCGGACAACCTATCAAGCGGCTAATGGCACAAACAGTTATCCAGCCATACCAGCCACCGGTACATCAGCCATTCCACCCGGCAACCATACGGATGTCCAACGGGCTATCCGGACAATGAGATGTAAGACCAACCAGCCAGCCACTCCACGCCAAAGCCGAGCCACTCGCGCCCCGAAGCGTGAAATCCCTTTCCACCGTTCCCGTTTCCCCTTTCCTTTGCCGCATCATTTGAAACGGAAGATTATGCCTACGGAAAAAGAAACACTTTACATCGCCTTCTCCACCCAGAAGGGAGGAGCGGGCAAGACGACCCTGACGGTGCTGGCGGCCAGCTACCTGCACTATGTGAAAGGGCTGAACGTGGCGGTGGTGGACTGCGACTACCCGCAGCACAGCATCGCCGAAATGCGCAAGCGCGACTTGAAAACGGTCATGGAGGACGAACACTACAAGGCGATGGCCTACCGCCAACTGCAACGCATCGGCAAGAAGGCCTACCCGGTCATCGAGGGCACGGCGGAGGATGCCGTGGAAAAGGCGGAAGGACTATTAGAGAAGCTGCCCGGCATAGATATCGTGTTCTTCGACCTGCCCGGCACGGTGAACAGCGGCGGCGTGCTGCGGACGCTGGCGAACATGGACTACATCTTCTCGCCCATCGCGGCAGACCGGGTGGTGATGGAAAGCACCCTGCGCTTCGCCACCAAGTTGAAGGACACGCTGATGGACACGGGCAAGACGAACATCAAGGGGCTGTACCTGCTGTGGAACATGGTGGACGGGCGCGAGAAGTCGGAACTCTACGGGGTGTATGAGGAAATCATCCGGGAGCTGGGGTTGCAGGTGCTGCAAACCTTCCTGCCCGACAGCAAGCGGTTCCGGCGCGAACTGACGGGGGAACACAAGGCGGTGTTCCGCTCGACGCTGTTCCCGGTGGACGGCACGCTCGCCAAGGGGAGCCATATCCGGGAGATAACGGAAGAGATACTCACCATTATCGGGAGGTAGCTATGGGGGAACGGAAGAAAATCAGCCTGACGGAACTGGACGAAAGCTCCATCGTCGCCTCGTTCAAAGAAGGACAGCCCGCTCAGGCCGTCCCTCTGGCGGTGGAACCGGAAACGCCCGCACCCCGCCAGACGGGACAGCCGGACATCAAGCCAGCCCATGAGAGCGAATACCTCCGCCTGTTCATCCACGAATCGCCCGTTTGTGCCCGGCTGGGCAAGACCATCTACTTGCGCAAGGAGTTCCACGAGCGGATACAGCGCATCGTGCAGACCATCGGAGGCAACCGGGTATCCTTGTTCAGCTACGTGGACAATGTGCTGGAGAAGCATTTCACCGACTGGCAGGGGGACATCGAGCGCGAATATGAGCAACGGAATACGGGAATCTTTTAGAAAACAATCCATCTATGACAACCTTTATCACGTTATGCGTCGTGGGCTACCTGCTCTGGACAGCCGCCTATCTCCTGTATGAGCGGCATGAACGCCGGAAAAGGCAACGCGAAAGCGAGGAAACACTGCCCCGAAAAGTAGCCGACGCGGAAGATATTTTAGGCAAAAGCACATTTTCCCTGTGCCACTCCACGCCACAAGTACCCGAGAAAACAGAAACCGTGAAACCGGAAAGCGAAGCGGGTACTTTTGCAACGGAATCGGAACGATACCCCAAGGTGGTGTCCGCCGACGAGCTGGACGCGCTCTTTGCCGAAGGCGGGTTGGAACCTGTGGAGGGGCAGGACGAACCGATGGAATACCGGGAAACGGATGCCGGTGAGCCTCCAATAGACGAAGATGAAATGCTGGAAGGCTATGCTCCCAAAGCTACAGGCCTCCGTTTCGAGGACATGGGGTTGGCAGTGTGCATGGCGATGGATGACAGCACCGCCACCGAAGCAGAACGGCAGCAGGCCGGACGTGCACTTGCCGAACTCAAGGGCACGCCGATGTTCGACCAGCTCACCGCCGGGGATGCGGAACGGGAACGGCGCATCGCCTCGCTCATCGAGCTGCATCTGGCGGACTACCGCCGGATACGGCAACCAGAGCCTCCCGCCGAGCGTATCGTACCCGGTGATTTTTCCATTGACGACATTGTTTAACAGCGGTCTATCCGCATAAAACCAACTTTTTATGAACACAACAAAGAGAATCTTTTTCATGGCGGCCTGCCTGATGGCAGCCGGTGCGCTCTATGCGCAAGGTAACGGACAAGCGGGCATCACGGAAGCCACGCAGATGGTCACCTCGTACTTCGACCCGGGAACGAAACTCGTCTATGCCATCGGTGCGGTGGTCGGCCTGATAGGAGGCATCAAGGTATATAACAAGTTCAGTTCGGGTGACCCGGATACGAGCAAGACCGCCGCCTCGTGGTTCGGGGCGTGCATCTTCCTGATAGTCGCCGCCACCATCCTGCGCTCGTTCTTCCTCTAATCCCTATACATAAATAATATATAGAATAGGATTATGGAATATGAACTGAACAAGGGCATCGGGCAGAGCGCGGAGTTCAAGGGGCTGAAGGCACAATACCTGTTCATCTTCGCCGGAGGACTGCTTGCCGTGTTCGTGGTGTTCATCGTGATGTACATGGCAGGAACAGGCCAATGGGTGTGCATCGCCTTTGGCGCGGTATCCGCATCGATACTGGTATGGCTCACATTCCGCCTGAACGCCAAGTACGGCGAGCACGGGCTGATGAAACGGCTCGCCAAACGGCAGCACCCGCGATACCTGATTAACCGGATTAGCGTCCGGAAGTTATTCACCCCAAAGAGAAGCCTATGAGAAATATATTGAAAGCCGCCACGTTGGAAAGCAAGTTCCCGCTGCTGGCCGTCGAGTCGGATTGCATCGTCTCGAAAGACGCGGACATCACCGTGGCCTTCGAAGTGGAGCTTCCCGAACTGTTCACGGTAACCTCTGCCGAATATGCCGCCATCCATGCGGCATGGTGCAAAGCGGTTAAGGTGCTGCCCGACTACACGGTGGTACACAAGCAGGACTGGTTCGTGAAGGAACACTACCGCAGCCGGACGGAGGGCGAAAAGCTCGGCTTCCTCTCGCGGAGCTATGAACTGCACTTCAACGAACGGCCTTTCCTGAACCACTGCTGCTACTTGTATCTGACCAAGACGACCAAGGAGCGGATGCGGATGCAGAGCAGCTTCTCGTCACTGTGCCGGGGCTTTATCATCCCCAAGGAAGTGAACCGGGACACGGCGGCACGTTTTTTAGATGCCGCCGGGCAGTTCGCCCGCATTGTAAACGACACGGGACTGGTCAGACTGCGCCGTCTGTCGGGCGACGAGGTAACCGGCACGGAGGAACAGTCCGGCCTGCTGGAGAAATACCTCTGCCTGTCGCTGGAGGACACCGGCACGCTGGAGGACATCGAACTGGGCGACGAGGGGGTGCGCATCGGCGACAAACGGCTGTCGGTCTATACGCTCTCGGAACTGGATGCACTGCCGGGCCGGGTCGGTACGGACAGCCGCTATGAACGGCTCTCCACAGACCGGTCGGACTGCCGCCTCTCCTTCGCCAGCCCGGTGGGGCTGCTGCTCCCATGCAACCACATCTACAACCAGTACCTTTTCATCGACGACAGCGCGGAGAACCTGCAACGCTTCGAGAAGACGGCACGCAACATGCAGTCGCTCTCCCGTTACTCGCGGAGCAACCAAATCAACAAGGAATGGATAGACCTGTACCTGAACGACGCGCATTCCTATGGGCTGACCTCGGTGCGCTGCCATTGCAATGTCATCGCATGGACGGACAACCCGGACGAAGTGAAGGTCATCCGCAACGATACGGGCAGCCAGATTGCCGCAATGGAGTGCAAACCGCGCCACGACACGGTGGATGCCGCCACGCTCTATTGGGCGGGGATGCCGGGCAACGCCGCAGACTTCCCGGCGGAGGAATCATTCTATACCTTCATCGAGCAGGCCGTCTGCTTCTGGACGGAGGAAACGAACTACCGCAGCTCGCTTTCCCCTTTCGGGCTGAAGATGTCAGACCGCATCAGCGGCAAACCGCTGCACGTGGACATCTCCGACCTGCCGATGAAACGGGGCATCACCACCAACCGCAACAAGTTCGTGCTGGGCGGTTCGGGCAGCGGCAAGTCATTCTTCATGAACCACTTGGTACGGCAATACTACGAACAAGGAACGCACATCGTATTGGTGGACACCGGAAACTCGTATGAGGGGCTTTGCTCGCTGATACACCAGAAAACCGGGGGCGAGGACGGCATCTACTTCACCTACACGGACGAGCACCCGATAGCCTTCAACCCGTTCTACACCGACGACCGGGTGTTCGACATCGAGAAGCGGGAGAGCATCAAGACGCTGCTGCTCACCTTGTGGAAGAAGGACAATGAACCGGCAACCCGCTCAGAGGAGGTGGCGCTGTCCAACGCCGTGTCGCTCTACATCGAGCGCATCAAGGCGGGGGAAGTGGAAGAACCCTCGTTCAACACCTTCTACGAGTTTGTGAAGTCGGAGTACCGACGGATACTGGAGGAAAAGCAGGTACGGGAGAAGGATTTCGACCTGGCGGGCTTCCTAAACGTGCTGGAACCCTATTATCGGGGCGGCGAGTATGACTTCCTGCTCAACTCGGACAAGCAGCTTGACCTGCTGACGAAACGCTTCATCGTCTTCGAAATCGACCAGATAAAGGACCATCCCATCCTGTTCCCCGTTACGACCATCATCATCATGGAGCTGTTCATCAACAAGATGCGCCGTCTGAAAGGAATCCGCAAGATGGTAGTCATCGAGGAAGCGTGGAAGGCCATCGCCTCGGCGAACATGGCGGACTACATCCGCTACCTCTACAAGACAGTCCGCAAGTTCTACGGGGAGGCGGTGGTGGTCACGCAGGAGGTGGAGGACATCATCTCCTCGCCGATTGTGAAGGAGAGCATCATCAACAACTCGGACTGCAAGATTCTCCTTGACCAGCGGAAATACCTGAACAAGTTCGACCAGATACAGACGCTGCTCGGGCTGACGGACAAGGAGAAGGGGCAGATTCTTTCGGTGAACATGTCCAACGACCCGACGCGCAAGTACAAGGAGGTGTGGTTCGGGCTGGGCGGCGTGCAGTCGGCGGTGTATGCGACGGAAACCTCATTGGAGGAATACCTCTGTTACACCACCGAAGAGAGCGAGAAAGTGGAGGTGCAGCGCATGGCGGAGAAGCTCGGCGGCAACATCGAGCTGGCCATCAAGCGGCTGGCAGAGGAGAAAAGGAACGCAAGGAAAGGATGAGCCTATGGAATATGCAACGTTGTTCCCGCTCGACCGCATCTGCGGGCGGTGGAAAAGCCGGGGCAAGTCGCCCCCAGTCAGGGTGTACCGCGAAGGGCGCACGTACCGCATCGCCCTTGCCTATCGCTGGGGAGCCGTGCTGACCGCCACGCTCTACCGGAACGGACAGGGAACGTGGGCGGAACTGCCCGAAAGGGTGCAGGTCGCCTATGACGAAGATAACGAGCGGCTCGTGCTCGCCTCGGAAGGGGTGTATGTACGGGACTGCAAGGAATACGAATATTGACAAGGACATTTTAATCATCAACGGACATGAAAAGAATACCAATAGCAATTTGCCTTACGGCCTTGCTCTGCACCGCCACGACGGTCCGGGCGCAATGGGTGACCTTTGACCCGTCGAACCTCGCGCAGAGCATCGTGAACACCACGCGGAACGTGATACAGACCACCACGACCGCCGAGAACATGGTGAAGAACTTTCAGGAAACGGTCAAGATTTACGAGCAGGGAAAGAAGTATTACGACGCGCTCAAGTCGGTGCATAACTTGGTGAAGGACGCGCGTAAGGTGCAACAGACCGTGCTGCTTGTGGGGGAAATATCGGACATCTACGTGAACTCGTTCCAGAAGATGCTTGCCGACGAGAACTACACGACGGACGAACTGGCCGCCATCGCCTCGGGCTACACGAAGATGCTGGAGGAAAGCAGCGGGATGCTCGACGAGCTGAAGACGGTCGTCACGCAGACCGGCCTTTCAATGACGGACAAGGAGCGCATGGACCTGATAGACCGCATCTACCGCGATGTGAAGAACCACCGCAACTTAGTCCGCTACTATACGAACCGCAACATCGGCGTGTCGTACCTCCGGGCAAAGGAGAAGAACGACACGCGGCGCGTGCTCGACCTGTACGGGACCGATAACCAAAGATACTGGTAGCCATGACGGGAGAAAGTACATTCGGCAACCTGCATGAAGTGCTGCGCAGCCTTTATGACGAGATGATGCCGCTCTGCTCGGACATCACGGGCGTGGCCACCGGGGTGGCGGCATTGGGCGCGTTGTTCTACGTGGCCTCACGGGTGTGGCAGGCGCTCTCACGTGCCGAGCCAATAGATGTGTATCCGCTGTTCCGTCCGTTTTGCATCGGGGCGTGCATCATGTTCTTCCCCACCTTCGTGTTGGGAACCATCAACGGCATCATGAGTCCCATCGTCACCGGCTGCCACGGCATCCTGCAAGGGCAGACGCTCGACATGGAGGAGTACGCCGAGAAGCGGGAGAAACTGGAATACGAGGCTTTGGTGCGTAACCCGGAAACGGCCTATCTGGTCAGCGACGAAGAATACGAGCGGCAGATTGAAGACTTGGGCTGGACACCGTCGGAACTGAAGACGATGGCGGGGATGGCCATCGAGCGCGGCAAGTATGAAATCAAGCAGACCATCAGCAACGCCTTCCGCAGTTTTCTGGAACTGCTCTTTCAGGCGGTGGGGCTGATACTGGACACGCTGAGGACATTCTTCCTTATCGTGCTCTCCATCTTGGGGCCGCTGGCATTCGCCATTTCGGTGTATGACGGTTTCCACAGCACGATGGTGCATTGGATATGCCAGTATATCAGCATCTACCTGTGGCTGCCCATCTCCGATTTGTTCAGTTCGGTGCTGGCACGCATCCAGACGCTGATGATTGAGAAGGACATCGCGGCATTGACCGACCCGAACTTCGTGCCGGACACGAACAACTCGGCCTACATCATCTTCATGCTCATCGCCATCGTGGGGTATTTCACCATCCCGACGGTATCGACATGGGTGATACAGGCGGCGGGCGCTGGCAACTACGGCAAGCAGGTGAACAACTCCGCCGTCAAGACCGGCAAAGTGGCGGCAGCGGCTACCGGGGCTGGTGCCGGGCATGTCGCGGGCAAGCTGCGGGGCAAATGATTCAACAATCAACAACAAGAATTAAAGAAAATGGAATTCAAGTCATTAAAGAACATCGAAACGAGCTTCCGGCAGATACGCACGATGGCAATAGCCTTCGTCGTGCTGTGCGCGTTGGTCACGGGCTACGCGCTGTGGAGTTCATACAGCTTCGCCGAGAAGCAGCGGGAGAAAATCTACGTGCTGGACAACGGCAAGTCGCTCATCCTCGCGCTCTCGCAAGACCTTTCCCAGAACCGTCCGGTCGAGGCGCGGGAACATGTCAGGCGGTTCCACGAACTGTTCTTCACACTCTCGCCCGACAAGGCGGCCATTGAGGGCAACATCCGCCGGGCATTGTACCTGTGTGACGAAAGTGCCTTCCGCTACTACAAGGACTGGGAAGAGAAGGGGTATTACAACCGAATCATCTCGGCGAACATCAACCAGACCGTGCGGGTGGACAGCGTGGCGTGCGACTTCGAGCGTTACCCCTATATCGTGACGACCTATGCCCGCCAGTCGCTCGTCAGGAGCAGCAACATCACCGAGCGCAGTCTTGTAACCCGCTGCCGCCTGCTGAACTCGGTGCGGTCGGACAACAATCCTCACGGTTTCACGATGGAGCAGTTCACCATTCTGGAGAACCGCGATTTACGGACCATAGAAAGGTAAAGGCGTATGGGAAAGACAAGAAAGTGGCTCCATTACATCCCTGACCGGATAAGCGACGGGATGCGCTGCGTGTGCGGGCGGATGTCGCCCGATGTGCGGCTCATCGTGGTGGTGGCGATGCTCGTGGGATTCAGCGCCCTCTCCATCTACATCACCGTGTCGTCGATATACAACATCGGCAAACGCCGGGGAGAGCAGATGAGAATAGAACGGATGCGGCAGTTGGAACTGCATCCGGGCATAAGTAAAGACAGTATCCATTTTAATCATGACAGGAAACATGAAAGAGAACAAAACGGAAAAACAGCCGGAAACGGCAAAGAAGAATGAACGCGGGCGGAAGGAGTCCCAACCGCTGACTCCCGAAGAAATCCGGAAACGGAGGAAGATGCTGGTCTATCCGCTGTTGTTCCTTGTCTTCGGCGTGGCGATGTGGCTGATATTCGCACCGTCGGACGAAGGGGAGAGCCTGCCCGACGGCTTCAACGTGGAAGTGCCCATGCCGGAGGAGAAGAACCTGCCTTCGGACAAGCGTGCCGCCTACGAGCAGCAGGACTTCGAGCGCAAGCAGCGGGAGAAGATGAGCACCCTGCAGGACTTGGCGGTGGCGGAGGATGATACGGACAGGGAGGCCGTGGAAGATGTGTTCCAGACCGAAGAAACTGCATCATCGGGCGGGTCGTCCATCCGCACCTCGGCGGATGCCTACCGGGACATCAACCGGCAGATTGGCAGCTTCTACGAGCAGCCGGAGCCGGAGGACGACCAGAAAACGCTGGAACTGGAATGGCGCATACAAGAGCTGGAACGCCGGGCGGAAGAGGAACGCAAGGCAAAGGAAACCGCCGACGAGCAGCTCCGCCTGATGGAGAAATCCTACGAGATGGCCTCGCGCTACCTGCCACAAGAGGGTGGCGGAGCGAAGTCCGTACCCGTAACGGAAACGAAGGGAAGGACGGTCAGCCCGGTCACGCAGGTGGCGGAGCAGGTCGTGTCGATGCTGGCACAACCGATGTCCGATGCCGAGTTCATGGAACGGTACAGCCGTCCCCACAACATGGGGTTCCACACGGTAACAGACCAAGCGCACACGGCAGGCAGGAACAGCATCCGTGCCTGCATCCGGCGCACGGTTACAGTAAGCGACGGCAAGGAGGCGGAAATCCGCCTGCTGGAACCGATTGACGTCGGGGGCATGTATATACCGGCCAACACCGTGCTGACCGCCACGGCACGCATCAACGGGGAGCGTATGGAACTGACCATCAGTACCATTGCCTATAAAGGGAGGGTCGTGCCGGTGGAACTGGAGGTATATGACATGGGCGGCATGAAAGGCATCTCGGTGCCGGGGTCGCAGGAACTGACCGCACTCAAGGAGATGGCGGCCAACATGGGTTCCACGATGGGCAGCAGCATCAACATCTCCACCGATGCCGGGGCGCAACTGGCCTCGGACTTGGGACGCGGTGCGATACAGGGGCTGTCGCAATACCTCGCCACGAAGTTCCGCACCGTCAAGGTAACGCTCAAGGCGAACCACGCGGTACTGCTCGTGGCCAAGAAATAATCTTATGTATCACTATTATTCACAAGGAAAAATGAAGAAAATTATGCTTATGGCGGCGTTCATCGCCGCAATGACCCAAGCCCATGCGCAAAAGGTCGTGGAAGAAACCGATTTGAAAGAAACGGAAAAAACGGCTGTCCCGACAACTGCCGATGATGGCGGGATGAAACGAAGTCCGTCCACCGGTGATTTGTTCGACGGGCTGACACGCCCGATAACCTTCGACCGGATGATACCCCCGTATGCGCTGGAGGTTACGTTTTACAAGACCGTGCATATCATCTTCCCCGCCACTATCAAATACGTGGACTTGGGTTCCGCCGACATCATCGCGGGCAAGGCGGACGGCTCGGAAAACGTGCTCCGAGTGAAGGCCGCCTTGCGCGACTTCTCCCGCGAAACCAATCTGGCGGTGATTACCGAGGATGGAAGCTACTATACCTTCAACGTGAAGTATGCCGACGAGCCGACCAAGCTGAACATCGAGATGAAGGACTTCCTGCACGACGGAGAGGCGGTGAACCGCCCGAACAACTCGCAGGAGGTTTATCTGAAGGAGTTGGGCAGCGAATCGCCGCTGTTGGTGCGGCTCATCATGAAGTCCATCCACAAGGACGACAAGCGGCTGGTGAAGCACATCGGCTGCAAACGCTTCGGCATCCAGTACATCCTGAAGGGCATCTACACGCACAACGGGCTGCTTTATTTCCATACGGAACTGAAGAACTCCTCCAACGTGCCGTTCACGGTGGACTTCGTGTCGTTCAAGGTGGTGGACCGGAAAGTGGCGAAGCGCACCGCCATCCAAGAGCAGGTGATTGTACCGCTGCGTGCCTATAACTACGTGACGGAGATTGGCGGCAAGAGCCGGGAGCGCACGGTGTTCACTCTGCCCAAATTCACCCTGCCGGACGACAAGCAACTGGTGGTGGAAATAAACGAGCAGAACGGCGGGAGGCATCAGCAGTTCACGGTCACCAATGCCGAACTGGTGCGTGCCCGTGTCATCAACGAATTGAAGGTGAAGTAAGATGAAACGGACGGTGTTTATTCTAATCAGCATGGCGCTGTGCCTTGTCCTTGCAGACAAGGTGCAGGCGCAACGCTGTCTGCCGGGCATGAAAGGGCTGCGGCTGACGGCTGGCATGGCGGACGGCTTCCATTCGGCAAGCCGGCGCAATGAATTGGGCTACCACTTCGGGCTGTCAATGGACTCGTACACGAAAGGGTGTAGCAAGTGGGTGTTCGGCGCAGAGTACCTGCAAAAGTACCACCCGTACAAGGACACGCGCCTGCCGCTGTCGCAGTTCACGGCGGAAGGGGGATACTACTACAACTTCCTCTCGGACGCGAACAAGGTGTTCCTCTGCTACGTGGGCGGCTCGGCGATGGCGGGTTATGAAACGGTGAATTGGGGCGAGAGCCTGCTCCATGACGGGGCACGCATCACGGACGGCGACGCTTTCGTCTATGGCGGCGCGGTATCGCTGGAGATAGAAACCTACCTCACCAACCGGACAGTACTGCTCCTCCATGCGCGTGAACGCTGCCTGTGGGGTGGCGGTACGGGAAATTTCCACTTCCAGTTCGGGGTGGGACTGAAATTCATATTGGACTAATAAATCATCAAGAAAATGAAACGAATGACTGAACTGATTTTTACCGCCGGTTTCGCATTGGTTGCCGCCGTGCTGCTTTGCGCCTGTTCCGACAAGCTGGACATCCAGCAGGTGTATGAGTTCGATTTGGCAACCCTGCCGGTACAGAGTACCATCGTGGAAGGCGGGGAAGCCGAAATACGCTGCCAGTTGGTACGCAGCGGGCGGTACGAGGAAACGGAGTATTTCATCCGCTATTTCCAGCCTACGGGCAAAGGGGAACTTCGTCTGGAGGACGGCACGGTGCTGCTGCCCAACGACCTCTACCCGTTGCCGGACGAAACCTTCCGGCTCTATTACAAGTCGCTCTGCACAGACCAGCAGACGATTGACATCTACATTGTGGATTCATTTAACCAAATTGTAACCAAAAGTTTCTCGTTCAATAACGAAACAGAGGAAGAAGGAGGCGATGATGGAGCTGAACCGGATTTACCATACTGATGCCTTGTCGGGATTGCGGATGCTTCCGGACGGGTCGGTGGACTGCATCGTGACTTCACCACCTTACTGGCAGATGCGCGATTACGGCATTGCCCCCTTGTGGTGGGCTGCGGACGAAAGGTGCAGCCACCAGCCCGACGAGAGCGGATATTGCGCCCGTTGCGGGGGATGGCAAGGACAGTTGGGGCAGGAACCGGTGCGCGAGGAATTCATCGCGCATCTGGTTTCCGTGTTCCGGGAATGCCGCAGGGTTTTGAAAAAAACGGGCACGCTGTGGGTGAACCTCGGCGATTCATACAGCAAGCCGTACAAATACAACGCACGCCAAGCCCCGGAATGGTACGCTTCCAACTGGAAGAACGACCATTGCCTGATTGACATGCGTGTGGACAAGAAACGGCATCGGGTGCTTTCCAAGTCCCTATGCAACATTCCGGGCCGGTTTGCCGATGAAATGATACTGGACGGATGGATACTCCGGAACGAGATTATCTGGTACAAGCCCACTTGCGTGCCTTCTCCCGTGACAGACCGGTTCACGGTGGATTTCGAGAAAATGTTCTTCTTTGTCAAGCACCCGCGTTACCGGTTTAACCGGCAGTATGAGCCTTATGCCGCATCCACCTTTGAGAGATACCGCCATCCGATGACTTCCAATGGGAAATGCGGCGAGTTCCAACGGATAGCCGGTACGCCTAAAGGGATGATGAAAGTAAATCCTAACGGGCGCAACATGCGTTGTGTCTGGCGTATCGCTTTTGAACAGAACAAGCAGAAGCACTATGCCATGTTCCCGACAAAGTTAGTGGAAGTGCCCATATTGGCAGGCTCGCCCGAAGGCGGCATCGTACTTGACCCGTTCATGGGAGCCGGAACGACAGCAGCCGTTGCAAAACGGCTGGGACGAAGTTTCATCGGCTTTGATATGAACCGGGAATATGTGGATATAGCCAACAGGCGGTGTAATCTTTAATCCTGTACCGTATATGCTTATGGAATATTTCATTATTGCTCATCTGGCATTGGTGACCATTACAGCCAGCCTTATTGTCCGGTCAATCCGCCATGCGCCGACGGACATCGAACTTTGGGGAGAAGAAACGGACTGACTTCCTTTATCTCCTATAAGATATAGAAAAGGTCAGGGCTTTTATCGGCTCTGACCTTTTCCTGTTCCATGCTTGTTCCGGTTATCGGATTTGCAGGCTGTCAATGGGCAAGTATCGTTCCAGCCATTCCCTTACGTGCTTCATATTGTGTTCGGAAGTGATGACTGCCGTATAGTCGTTTATCGGGGTGAAGCGTGTGGATTCGTAAGTATCGACCCATTCTTTCAGCGTGGAAACTCCCCATGTGTCGGTGTCCTCAAACATGCCGTCCAAAACCCGGATGGGTTCGCTGAAAGTGATTATCAGCGTGTCATAACTGTCATTCATCGCTGTGCCTCCTTCCTTTTGCCGATAACCATCCATTGCACTTGCGGCGGCATTCCTCCAAAGTCGGAGCCACACAGGAGAACAGTTCTCCATCGTATGCCCTGTAATCGTACTGCACCAGCGTGCGTTTTCTTCTTCCGATGCCGGTCTGGAACTTCTCGAACTGTTCCGAACCTGCCTTCCGGCAGGTCGAAACTCCGTTTTCCGTCATTCTTGTAGTCATAATGCAATCTGCTAAAATTCAACAATCAACAATCGGTTTTCCATGCACCTTGCCGGGTCTGACGCCATCCTCTGCGTGAGCCACAGATGGTGGCTGCCATATCCGAAGGAAAAGAAGCGGTTGAACTCCTTGCTCCGGGCGAACACTTCCATCAGTCCGCGAAGTTCCTGCTCGTCCTTTGTGAGCGTCACGGAGTTGATGAACTTAATCAACGTATCGGGTATGCGTTCATCCCACCCGAAAATCATGCTTTCAATCTTTACGTCCATAATCATTTGGTGTTATATGTGTGAATAATCAGAATAGACTTAACTGCTGCGGAGCGGTATAGCGGCGCTTTACCTCCTGTAATCCGGCTTTCAGCCTGCGGATATACTTCGGGTTGTAGTTCCCCCTGTCTGTCAGGGAGCGGCGTTCCGCATCATTATAGATTCTTTCCAACTGGCGGATGCCGCTCGCTACCGCTTCCTTGTAATCGGCAATGGGTTCCTCCCATACCGAAGGGTGGCTGCCGCCTCCTGCCGTGCCGGTACACCAGCCCACCGTAACGACATACGTGCCGTTCACGGACTGGCCGATGTGTATTACATTGGAATTGTCCAGCCGGATTTCTTCCACGATGGGCAACATGCCGCTTATCCACCCGTATTCGTTAAACTGCCTGTCCACATAGCCGAAAATGAGCCTGCGTTCGTAGGTGTTCACATTCAGTACGATGTGATGCACGCTTTCACCGAAGCTCTCGAAATAGGCGGTCTGTTCCGCATCTTCCCGGCGGAGTGCCTGAACATAGCGGTGAATGATGTGCCGCTCACGCTTGCAAGCATGGTAGTCTGTCAAAGCCTGCAATTTTTCTTCTCTCGTCATTTGGGATATTTTCTTGTCCATAACTGTAATTTTTTAGATGGTTGCTTTCAGTATTACCACGTGGTATTGGGGATTGACTTCCCACAACAGGTATTCAATGAACAGCTTGCGTGCGTCCTTCTCCAATTCCTTGAACAGCCGGGTAAAGGTGCTGTGGTTGCCGTTGATGTAGGTCTCCACCATGTACTCGAAAATGTTCTCCACTTCATAATATTTGCACTGCTGTGCGATAGTCTTGCTGTACCGTTTCATAATGATTCCATTTATAGAGATTAACGATTTTCTTACCTGCTTCGATAGCTTTCTTTACCGTATAGTATGTGCCGCCATAGGGTTGTCCGTCCCAATAGGCGAGCATGATTGCCGCATGTTTCACCAGAAAGTCGTTGCGCCGGTGGAAACAGCCCTTGTGATAGCTTTCTGAAAGGACAACCGTCTTGTCCACTTCTTCCAACAGGCTGATGTAAAGCCTCTTGTTCATGTCGGAATAGCGTGCGGACTGCTCCCGGAACGGGATGGCAGCTACCAGCCGAATGTCGGTCAATTCGTTTCTTGCCGCCAAGACCGCCTTGGCGAAAACCAAATCGCCGCCTTCCGCCATGCCGGAGAAGAAATTACGGCATCCCGAAGCATACAGGCTTTTGATTTCCGTTACCATGCCTGCAAAAAGGGTGAGCATGGGTTGGCTTATCCTGCCGGAGCGGTGTCCGGTAAACGACACGTTTTTTGAGATGTCTGTTGTTTCCATGATGATGTGAGTTTAGAGTGTTAATACCCAGACCATGAAAGCGACAAGCGAAACAAATGCCAACAGGAACACAAGGCAGACCCACAGGAAGCGGATTACACCCACAAGGAAGTTCCACACCAGCCACAACCCGACGAACCACACCAGCAGGGAGCCACCGTACAGGGATGTGCAGAATGCCGCAAGGAAGAACCTCACCGTCACGCCCAAGAATTTATGCAGAGGCAGATTGGGAAGCGACTTATTTCCATTTGTTTCTCTTGTTGCTTTCATAATCACGACATTTTTTTTATGCATTGACGAGTTGGGTGAGCTGACTTATTTCGTAAGCGGGGCAAAGGACAGGGTTTTGCAGAATCAAATTTTTTCGGCAGAATACTACCTGAGCCTGCGAAGCGTGGAGATTGTGCCTAAAAAATTTGATTAGTCCGTCAAAACCCGAAATTACCTTTGCGCACGTAATAAGTCAGCTCATCCAACCTTTCAATAGCACATTGTGGAGTGATGGGGAATGAAAGCGGCAAGGGAAACATACCGTAGGGACATTGATTTCTTTCCGCAATGGATTTTCCGAAGGAGGTTTTTAAGGATGGCAATGGATTATTGGCGTTATTTTCTTACCTTTGTGCCAGCGGTGCAAATAGCATCGTGGTAATGTTGTTCATTTACTGACGTTCGGAAATCGCCAATTTCAAAAACACAAAGGTAAATGAACCGGGTAGGTTATACCTTGACGTAACCTGCCGGTTCACTTTGTGTTGGGTTATTTGGCGATACCTCGAACGTGGTGGCCGGCAGCGTTACGTCATTTGTTAATACCCGAAAGATATGGAATTACAAGCTACCGCCCTGAAGGGCATCGTCCGTTCTTCCGATGAAGGACTTTTCTACCTGTTTCCCATTCAAGATGTGTCCACCTTGCAGCAGACAAAGGCGCATCTGACTTGTGCCATCGATGTATTGAGCCATCCGGAGGAAAGCTCGACGGAACAACGGCTGGAGGCCGTGCGCACGTTGAACAGCCTCGTGGCGGCATTGAGCGTACATGATGGCGACCATTACGAAGCAATGGATTCTGCCCTCTGAAAAGCGGCAACGCATATTAACGGGCGGGACAGACAATCGTAAAAGCCTACCTTGGCGGCAAAACCGGGCAAGGAAAAGTGGCGTATGGGATATGGTGTGATGATTTGGTTCATCACGCTTGACCATGCGGCATGTTTCTACGGTTTTGCGTAGGCGGCAAGGGTATTTCCATTCCCAACGGGAACGGGGATATGCTTGCCGACGGAAATGACGGGCTTTTACATTCCGCAGCATGGGTCGGGGATTGGAATATTGTATTCTTTGCATTTATCCCAAGCCTGCAAAGTCGCCCAACCCGTTTCCGTGAGTTGCCCAACTCGTTTTGCTGAGTTGCCCAACTCAGCACTTTGGGTTGCCCGACTTGCGGAAATGTCGAAACCAAGGGTGTGTCTTTTTATTCTTTCCCCATTTTCACCGTCCGTCCCAAGAATAATCCGGTAACGGAATTGGCTCCAAGCTGCATCAACCTGCGTTTCATCTGCGTGAAGTTCTCGCCGGTGGACACAATGTCGTCCACAAGGAACACATCGCGTCCCTGAAAATAGATGGGATGGAATATGAGGTTGGAGAGTTTGTCGAGGCCGTGAGTGCCTTTCATCTGCTCACGGTCTTCCCTTATCCAAGTGGCACGAAAGCCGTCGGTGATTTTCAAGCGGCGCGAAAGGAGGCTGCAAAACCGGGCGAAACGGGCGGCGTTGCGCTCACGGGTGGCTGCCGGGATGGGGATAAGCACGGCATTGGCCGCCTTTTCCTTGTAGAAAGGCATACGGGCGATGCAAAGGGAGAAGATTTTGGCGACAAGGGCTGCCTGCTGTCCTTCCTTGAAGCGGAAAACCAAATTGCTGGTCTTGCGGTCTTCCACAGCGATGCCCTTGCAGCGCGTGGGGTAATAGTCATGGATATAGAAGCACAATGCGCCGTCGATACGCATCTTGCCCTTGAAACGGGTGTTGTAGGGGAAGAACCGGCGCACGAAATCGCTGTCGAAGGTGAAGCGGAGAATGTCGCGCCAAAGGGAGAGCGTGGCTTCGTCCTGCACGCGATAGACCTCGCCGTCGATGCTTTCCTTGTCAGCCAGACCGATGCCGATGCTCAGGCGGTCGTTGAAAGCGTCCTTCGATACGATGTTCCAGTCGAAGGACTCGCATATCCGCACGATGTCGCACTCCCGGCTGCATAGGAAATAGAACGTGTTGTCGGGTTTTTGGATTATCAGGAACTCGCCGGGCATCTCGGAGAGGGTGAAGTAATTGCCCACTTGGGCTTCGGGTACTTCACTAAGAGGGACGGATATGTGGAGGTCTTCTATCATCTTTGGGGCTTTTTCTGCCCAAAGATAAGGGTTTGGAGGATACAAAACGAGCCTTGCCCGGTTTATTTCGTGGACAAGGCTCGTTTTTGCGGGATTCGGGGGGCTTCAGTTATACGAGATAAAGGTCTGGTTGTCCGAAGCGTTGAACACGACAAGGACTTCGGGCTGCTTCTCCTTCAACCGCTTGTACTCGCACAGGGAGTTGAGCACCCATTCGCGGAACAGCTTCGTGCAATAGGTGTTGATGCGGAAGCTGAGAAAAATGACGGCCTCCAGATTGTAGTAGGTAACGTATCGTTTATCCTGCTTCTCCGTGATGGTCGCCTCGTTCTCGTTCAAGATGCGCGACTTAAAGATGGAGCGCATATTGGCATCTATCGTCTGGATGAATACTCCGAACAGGCGGGCAAGCTCGTGCTTGGTGAGCCATACGTTGCCGTTCTCCAACTTGACGCTGACTGTGGGGTGGCGGTTGATCTCCTCCAGCCCGGTGATGGTGATGTTTCCTCTGTGTAGCATAGGGGTATCGTTTTAATTGGTGGGACAAATATAGTGATTTTAACCGGCTTTCTGTGAAGAACCATTCTGAGCTGTCCTTAATTTGCGTTCCAGCACATTCATGTCGTGGCTCAATTTCCGGTCTACGACACGGGCGTAAATTTGCGTGGTCTGGATATTGGTATGGCCAAGCATTTTTGACACGCTTTCAATGGGCACACCTTTGGTAAGGCAAATCTCGGTTGCAAACGAATGTCGCGCAAGATGGTAGGTTATCCGCTTGTTTATCTGGCAAATAGAAGCTATCTCAGCCAAATATTCGTTCATCTTCTGGTTGCTGATGACTGGCAGAAGTTTGCCGTTTTTTGTCTTGCCTTCGTATTTGGCAAGTATTTCCAACGGGATAGGCAGCAAGGGGATAAGCGATTCCACTCCGGTTTTTCCTCTGTCCTTCATAATCCACTTCTTGCCGTCCACCCCGATTTGGATGTCTTCTGCGGTCAGCGTATAGATGTCGCAATACGGCAAACCGGTGTAACAACTGAAGATGAAGGCGTCGCGTACCTGTTCCAAGCGTTTCGATTGGAACTCCTTGTGGTAAATCGTGTCTATTTCCTCCTGCGTCAGATAGCCCCGGTCGGTCTTGTCGAAGTTGAAGCGGAAATTGTTGAACGGGTCAAGAAAAGACAGACCGCTTTTCTGCGCGAACAACAGAATCGTATGGAAACGCTGCACGAACTTCATGGCCGTATTGTTGCTCACCTCACATTGTTCCCTTAAATAAAGGTAGAAGTTCTCAATGTGGGTAACCGTGATTTCCTTGATAGGAATGTCTGAAATGTTATATTCGCTTTTCAGGAACTCTATCATCCGCTGCTTGGTCAGTTCATAACGCGAGTAGGTCTTTTGCGTGGCGGTCTTGCCAACTTTTTTGGCATACTGTTCATTGTGTTGGGTGAAGTAGCTTATCAGCGTCTTGTCCTTTTCTTCCAACCCCAAAAAAGCATTGCGGATTTTTTCGGGCAGGGCATAGCCATCGGTGTTCATCATGCGTGTGTAGTGCATGGTGATAGCCGCCCGGATTTCATCGAGAGTCTTGTTCAGTGAGGATACCCTGAGGTTTTCTTTTTTCTCCGCACTCTGTTTATTGACAACTGCCCGTCCGAGTTTCGTATCCCAATTGTCGGGATGAACATCCAGCTTGCTGCTGAACTGCACTTGGTCGCCATCCACCGTGATGCGTACCATAATAACCACATGACCGTTTTTCTTCGGTTCGTTCTTCTTTAGATAAAAGAGAATCTTGAATGTCGATTTCATAACCGTAACGTTTTTAGTTTGCAAAAGTAATTTTCCACATCCAAAATTACGGCGACATTCGAGTGCCAATATTCGACAAATGAATGACTTAGCATCAAAATCGTTACGGTTTTTATCGTAACGGAAAACCGTAACGATTTAGTAACGAATAATCTTCATAGGGTGGCTTTTTAAGGTCATTTCCCTGTCGCCACAGGGTAAGAAAAAAGCCCCCTAATCTGTTGGATTAGAGAGCTTTGTCTTTGTTTGTCAGGAGCTTGTCTTTTCTCCTCAGTGATCCGCCTGGGGCTCGAACCCAGGACCCCAACATTAAAAGTGTTGTGCTCTACCTGCTGAGCTAGCGAATCGGTCCTTCAGTGCTTTCTTTCGAATGCGGGTGCAAAGGTAGAACATTTTTTTATAACTCCAAAAGAATTCAAACATTTTTCTTATCTTTGTGCCATTATCAACAATATATAATCATACGTATGGCTGCTGACGATAAAAAAATTATCTTCTCGATGGTGGGAGTGAGCAAGGCTTTCACCCCCAATAAGAATGTGCTGAAAGACATTTACCTGTCGTTTTTCTATGGAGCGAAAATCGGTATTATCGGTTTGAACGGTTCCGGTAAATCAACGTTATTGAAGATCATCGCCGGTTTGGAGAAATCCTATCAGGGAGAAGTGGTGTTCTCTCCGGGATATTCCGTGGGTTACTTGGCACAGGAACCTTATTTAGACAACACAAAGACAGTAAAAGAAGTAGTAATGGAAGGCGTGCAACCCATTGTTGACGCACTGACAGAATACGAAGAAATCAATCAGAAGTTCGGTTTGCCGGAGTACTACGAGGATCAGGATAAGATGGATGCTCTTTTCGCTCGCCAGGGTGAATTGCAAGATATCATTGATGCAACTGATGCATGGAATCTGGATAGCAAGTTGGAGCGTGCGATGGATGCTCTCCGTTGTCCGCCTGAAGATCAGCCGGTAGAAAATCTCTCCGGAGGTGAACGTCGCCGGGTAGCTCTTTGTCGTTTGCTATTACAGAAACCGGATGTGCTTTTGCTGGACGAACCTACCAACCACTTGGATGCAGAGTCTATCGACTGGTTGGAACAACATCTACAACAATATGAAGGTACGGTTATTGCTGTGACGCACGACCGTTACTTCCTCGATCACGTTGCCGGATGGATTCTTGAACTGGATCGTGGTGAAGGTATCCCCTGGAAAGGTAACTACTCTTCCTGGTTGGAACAGAAGACCAAACGTATGGAAATGGAAGAAAAGACCGTCAGCAAACGTCGCAAAACACTGGAACGTGAGTTGGAATGGGTGCGCATGGCTCCCAAAGCCCGTCAGGCAAAGGGTAAGGCACGTCTTAACTCTTATGACAAGTTGCTGAATGAAGACGTGAAAGAGAAAGAAGAAAAACTTGAAATCTTCATTCCGAATGGTCCGCGTCTGGGTAATAAAGTCATTGAAGCGAAACAGGTGGCTAAAGCATACGGCGATAAACTGTTGTTTGACGATTTGAACTTTATGCTTCCTCCTAATGGTATTGTTGGTGTGATCGGTCCCAATGGTGCGGGAAAGACGACACTGTTCCGTCTGATTATGGGATTGGAGACAGTAGATAAAGGAGAATTTGAAGTAGGAGAGACTGTAAAGGTGGCGTATGTAGACCAGCAACACAGAGACATTGATCCGAATAAGAGTGTTTACCAGGTAATTTCCGGTGGTAATGAGCTGATCCGCATGGGAGGACGTGACATCAATGCACGTGCATACCTTTCTCGTTTCAATTTCTCCGGAGGCGATCAGGAAAAACTTTGCGGTGTACTGTCCGGTGGTGAAAGAAACCGTTTACACTTGGCGATGGCTTTGAAAGAAGAAGGCAATGTACTGTTGCTCGATGAGCCTACCAATGATATTGATGTAAACACACTGCGTGCTTTGGAAGAAGGTCTGGAAGATTTTGCCGGCTGTGCCGTAGTTATCTCGCATGACCGTTGGTTCCTCGACCGTATCTGTACACACATTCTGGCTTTTGAAGGAGACTCCAATGTATTCTACTTCGAAGGGTCTTATTCAGAATACGAAGAAAACAAAATGAAACGTTTGGGAAATGAAGAGCCGAAGCGTGTTCGTTATAGAAAGTTAATGACTGACTAGTGTAAAGTAATAGATTGAAGCATTTCTAATGCTTTCTGTTTCAAAATAAAAGGCTCTGCAAATATTGTGGAGCCTTTATCGTTTTATAACAGGGGAAAACGTTTATCTCTCTTAAAAAATTGTAGTATAATCGTAATGTAGTTCTAAATATTATTAATTATATTTGTGCACAGTTTTTAAAAGCAAACAATTTATATTAACTAATCAACTACATTTATGTTAAAGAGAATGCGATCTTTCTTAGTGCTAGTAATGTTATTTATTACCGTCACGATGAGCGCGCAGGTTACAACAGCCACGATGAGTGGTAAAGTGACCGCACAAGATGAACCAATCATTGGAGCAACAATCGTTGCGGTTCACGAACCATCAGGCACTCGTTATGGTACAGTGACTAACGTCAGTGGTCAATTTAATCTGCAGGGTATGCGTACCGGCGGCCCTTACAAAGTAGAAATTTCTTATGTTGGTTATCAAACAGCAATTTACAAGGGAATTAACCTTTCATTGGGAGAGAATTATGTTTTAAATGTTTCTTTAAAAGAAAGCTCTGAATTGTTAGATGAAATCGTAGTGACGGCTTCAAAAAACAGCAATATGAAGAGTGACCGTGCAGGCGCTATTACTAATATTGGAGAAGAGCAGATGGCTATGATCCCTACTGTTGGACGTAGTATGAATGATATTATGCGTTTAACTCCGCAAGGAGCTAATACAGGTAATGGTTTTGCCGTAGGTGGTGGTAATTACCGTCAGTCTTCTGTAACTGTCGACGGTGCTGCTTTCAGTAATTCATTTGGTATCGGTTCTAACTTGCCGGGCGGAGGTTCACCTATTTCTTTGGATGCATTGGAGCAAATAGCAGTATCTGTAACTCCGTTTGATGTTCGCCAAAGTGGATTCATTGGTGGGGCAATTAATGCTGTAACTAAAAGTGGTACAAATGATTTTTATGCAACGGCTTATACTTATTTAAATAATGAGAATTTGAATGGTGATAAGGTAGGTGATTTAGAGTTAATACGTGAGAAATCTCAAAAATACCTCTATGGTGCTAGTTTTGGAGGTGCAATCATAAAAAATAAGTTGTTCTTCTTTGTAAACGGTGAGTATGAAGATAATGTAACAGCTGGTCCTAAGAGCAGAGCTCGTTTAAGCGACAGTGATGATTGGGGATCTAATACAGCCAATGTGAATCGTCCTACAGTGGGAAAGATGGATGAGATTCGCAACTATTTTATAGACAAGTATGACTATGATCCGGGACGTTATCAGGGGTATTCTATCAAAACTCCGGCCTATAAAATTATGGCACGTTTGGACTGGAATATTAATGATAATAATAAATTGAATTTCCGTTTTACACGTGCTCATTCAAAAGACAATAGCGGTCCAACTTCTTCTGTATCTCCTTTCTATGCAACGGATATTTATGATGGTGGAGCAGCTGCTTCCAAAGGTTCTGGTAATGTAAATCATAATGCTGCTATGTATTTTGAAAATTCTCGTTATTTCAAAGAATACAATTTTACATCATATGCTTCAGAGTGGAACTCTAAATGGTTGGATGGTAGTTTGAATAATGTAACACGTGTTACTTATTCTTTCCAGGATGAGCCAAGAAGTTATGAGGGAGCGGCTGATTTTCCAACAATTGATATTTTGGAAGATGGTGCGGTATATGCACGTATCGGTCCTGATGTCTTTTCTCCGGGGAACTTAGCCCAAGCCAGAACATTTGTTCTTACAGATGAGTTGTCTTATACAGCAGGTATCCATAATTTATTGGCAGGTTTCCAGTTTGAATATAATAAAGCTACTAATGGTTTCCAGCAAGCAGGTAATGGATACTATGTGTATAATTCATGGGACAGCTTCGTAAATAATGAATATCCTAAGGCTTTTGCTATCACACACTCTAATGCAGCAGACTATAGCCAATTTAAGGCTGAAATGAAAACATTGCAATATTCATTGTATTTGCAAGATCAGATGAATATAAGTGAGAACTTTAAGTTGACTGCTGGTATTCGTTTTGAGATGCCTAAGTATCCTTCTTTGAAGAATAACTATAATGAAGATTTTGCAAGATGTGATTTTGGCGGAGTAAGCTATTCTACTGATCAAGTACCTTCTGCTAAGATTTCTGTGTCTCCACGTGTAGGATTCAACTGGGACATTACTGGTGAACGTAAATATGTTCTTCGTGGAGGTACTGGGCTTTATGTAGGTCGTTTACCATTTGTATGGTTAGTATCTGCAGTTGGTAATTCTAATGTTGGTCAGAATCAATATTATTATACTAAGGTAGCTGATGCAGCTTTGAAACCTCATTTTCAACCATCTGTATCAGGAGTTCTGAATGAGTTGTATCCGAATGGCAGAACTGTTGATATTAAATCTCCAAAGGATCCTACGATTATTGATAAGGATTTGAAGATGCCGTCTACATGGAAAACTTCATTAGCTTTTGATGCTAAACTTCCGGGAGATATTGACTTCTCGATAGAAGGTATCTTTAATAAAGATATCAATCCTGCCGTTATTTCTAATAAAGCTATTAAACCTTCAGAAACTACAATCACTTTTAATCCAAATGATACACGTGATTCATATGGCAAATACTCTGACGCTTCATGGACGAATAATAGGAATAATCAGAATGTATTCTATATAGAAAATGGTGGTCATAAAGCCTATTATTATTCTATTACAGCTCAATTGGCGAAATCTTTTGATTTTGGTTTGTATTTGTCTGCTGCATATACACATTCGAAGGCTAAGGCATATAGTGATGGCATTGGCGATCAGGTAACTTCTGCATATAGGACAAACACTTATTCTGTGGGTGGTATTAATGAACATGAAACAGGTTATGGTACTTATGTTTCTCCTCATCGTGTTGTGGCTTCAGCTGGTTATCGTTTAAAGTATGCTAAGAGATTTGCTTCTTCATTATCATTCATTTATGAGGGAATGAATATGGGATATGCTGGTGGCTATGGTTATGCTCGTTATTCTTATACATTTGCCGGTAATATTGTAGGTGATGGTGGAGCCAACAACTTATTATATATTCCTGCTTCAAGAGAGGAGCTAAATAGTTGGACTTTTGCAGAAAAAACATATAATAGTGTAAATAGAACATATGATGATTATAAATTAGATGGTCAGATTTATACTGCAGATCAGCAGAAAGATGACTTTTGGGCATATATCAATCAGGATAGTTATTTGAAGAAGCACAAAGGTGAATATGTAGATCGTGGTGGAGTTGTTATGCCTTGGCATCATCAGTTGGATTTGAAATTTATGCAAGATTTCTATTTGAAAGTGGGTGGTAAGCGTCACACTCTTCAATTTGGTGTTGATATTAAGAATTTCTTGAATTTATTAAATTCAGATTGGGGGTTGTATAAGACTGTAAATAATACTAATCTTTTAGCTTACGATAATGGTAATAATGGGTCTAACGGCATTGAAAGTAAAGGTTATACATTCCAGAAGAGTAGCGGGAAAAGATTGACTGAAACGTATACAAAGTATAAAGATTTTAGATCTACTTACTCTGTTCAGTTTAGTCTTCGTTATATATTCCATTAATTCGATAAAATCTCAAAATAATGAAAGGTTGTCTCGTTTGTTCGGGACAGCCTTTTTTATTATCAGTAAGATTTTGATATAAACGGAATATCTTTAAGGATATGATTATTAGCTTATCATCCTCTTACTCTTTTATAACTTCACCCTCATCACCACCGGATTATGATCGCTATAAGTAAGATCCGGCGAGAAGTAATCCGTACTATTCAGTTCCGGTGAATGGAGAATATAGTCGATTCTTAACAGATGCTTGAAGAACTTGAAAGTATACATATACCCATGACCACTCGTCTGAAAACCATCCTGCAACTTATCACCTTTTACAGTGTGATAAACATACGAAGACGGCAGAGAGTTAAAGTCACCGCAGATGATAGTAGGATAGGGAGAGGCAGCTATCAGTTGCTTTAGAGTATTAGCTTGTACGGCACGTTTCCGGAAATTCTCATGTAATCCGTCAATCAATCCCAAAGCAGCACGTTCCACCCTTTGAGAATCATCCGTGCGGAGTCCCTTTTCCAGTTTGCGCTTGTTCTGGCTCACTTCCGTTGTTTGGAGATGATTGTTGAACAGGCGGATGATACGGCCATTAATCTCAATATCACACCAGAGACTGCAATTTTTCGAATCAGGATAGACGATAAGATTCTCCTCCTTGATGGGGTAACGGCTGAAAACAGCCAGCTGCAACAAATGTTTTCCCTCGGGAGAAATAGGGATATAATAATACGGCCAATCAGAAAGAACCGCAGCTATACTGTCTACACCAAACTCATCATTAATGCCAAACTCCTGAAAACAGAGAATATCTGCTTGCAGATTTCTCATGTAAGAGGCTATCTCTTTGCATGAATAACCGGTATGCTCATGATTAAAAGCGTCAACATTGTAAGTAGCAACAGTTAAAATACCAGGAGTATACGCGTTCATTTTGACCATTGGAGCCGAAGCCGGGCTGAAAAAAGAAGATTGAATCACACAACTAATATAGCTCCAGTTACTGAATATAGCAATCAGAGGGATGAAAACCCAACACCGCCAACGGATCGTCCAGTAGATGACAGAAGCAAGATTAGCCAACAAAAGTATCGGTAACATCAAACCGATGAAAGGCATAAATTTGAAACTATCCGGTGCGGCATTACCTACGAAGGCGCCCGCAATGGTAACTCCTGCCAAAATACTGGTCAGCACGATGGATATGTAATAAAACAGTCTGTAAAAGGCTTTCATCTAATCTAAGTTATTGGGTGATTATATCACTATTAAAGCGTTTTCTATACAATATGTACTCTATAATATGTGCCCTTTTACGGAGGCGACAACCATTTATGAATCATAGCTTTCAGCTTATCATCCGCTATCGGTTTAGCTATAAAATCATTGCATCCTACCTCTTTCGCCGCTTTCCGGTCCTGCTCATAAGCAAAGGCACTTTGAGCAATGATAGGAACAGTGGCAGACAGCTCCCGAATGATTTTCGTTGCCTCCAATCCATCCAAATTCGGCATTTTAATATCCATCAGGATAAGATCGGGCTTCACCTCATCGAACATCGTGACAACCTCCATTCCGTCATGCGCACGAATAATCCGGTGCTCCTTACCTAAGATAGCCTCCAATAAATCAAAGTTACTGTCCGTATCCTCGGCAACCAAAATACAAGCATGCCGTGTATTTATAGCACTGCTCATACCTCCGCTCGTCTCATCATCATTCTTTTTCTCCGAATCTACACTCACGGATTCTGCAACCGTATACGGCAAAGTAAATGTAAACGTCGTTCCCTTGCCAAATTCGGAACTGACGGAAATCTTTCCACCGAGACGCTCAACGATAGACTTACAGATAGATAATCCCAACCCAGTGCCCTGTGCATGATTGTTCAGCTTGGCAAAACGTTCGAACACACGACCCACTTTCTCCGGCTCAATTCCTGTTCCGGTATCCGTTACGTGGAAAACAATCTGGTTATCCACCAGCTTATAACCATAACTGATACTTCCTTCTTTCGTAAACTTAACAGCATTCCCAATCAGATTCGAAATCACCTGGAATACCCGATTCTTGTCCGTTTCAATCACCAGACTCTCGTCCGAAGACTCATAGACAAGGCTTACTCCCTGCGGAGTACGGAATATATGAGCATCGTACACTTCCCGGCAGAGATTATGGAGACTAGCCGGACCGAAGGAAAACTCGATGGTTCCCGATTCAATCTTCGAGAGATCGAGAATTTCGTTGATAAGTTGCAAAAGACGCTCGTTGTTCGCGTTTACGATGTTGTAGTACGTCTTTCGTTCTTCCGCATCATCACTTTCGGCAATGAGATGCGAGAACCCCACAATAGCATTCAGCGGAGTACGTATCTCATGACTCATATTGGCAAGGAAAGCCGATTTCAAACTATCAGACATTTCCGCTTTTTCCTTCGAAGACAGTAGCTCCCTCTTCATCATTTCCAGTTCCGTGACATCCCATTCGATGCTGACGATGATAGGCGAAGACAATTCATCCCCATCCACCCGTATCTTCCGCTTGTCAAGGATAATCAGGTTTCCGTTCCGGTCCTTTCCTTCCACCGTCCAGTGCATACCTTTTCCGCTGGTGGCCACTTGAATATCCTCCTGTCTCTTCTTCTCTGCCACGATAGGCGGGTAGAAATCGAAGTCATTCTTACCGACAGGATCGTTCTTGTAAAGATCGCGGTTATAAGCCTCCCGATTTCGATAAATGTACCGGAAATCATTATTGATCTCCTTCACAACAATCCCCGCGGGGAGATTATTGATCGTCGTATCCATGATTTGATTCAGCCGTTTGATTTGGGCTTCATACCGAATCCGTTCGGAAATATCATGGGCAAACGACCAGTAACTTTCTTCACCGGAATCATTGGTGACGTTGTACATCGTACCTTCGTAAGCCAATATATCTCTATTGATTTTCGACGGATGGTGAGCCACAAAGTTACTGCTGCCACCGTGTATGACATCTTTGCAACGTTCGTTCCAAGCCTCTTGCGTAGGCATATCTGCGGCAACATTGTAAATCTTTAAATGACTGATGTCTTCGTTTTCTGAAATACCATGATTGTACAGGAAACGACGGTTAGCGAAGATAATCGTGCCATCGGGTCTGGCGGCAAAGATACTTTCTTTGGCATTGTTGATGGCATGAGTCAGTGTGTTGATGTCATTTCTGCGATGCTGTATATCCGTGATGTTCTGAATATACCCTTCGATGTTGAAACTACCGTCGGGGCGCTCTTCACGCAAATAAGTCTGGATACGCATATAGAAGATTTCTCCGTTCAGGCGAACGCGATAACTGATGCTCTCCATGTTGAGCTCTTTCTCGTTCACGTGGCACCATTCAATAAAACTCTGACGATCTTCTTCTACAATCAGTTCCACATATTTCTCAATGGCAAGGTTCTGCACACTTTCCTCACACAAAACGCCTGTATAACCCAAATAATGGAAAATATTCTGATTTGTATTGTATGCCCATTGTCCTATCTGGGCAATCTTCTGGATAGCCCTTAGAGTAAGATTCGCCTGCTCCAACCGACGCTTTACGTTACTTCTCTGCGTGATGTCACGATATTGGCAAAGCACCATGCCGTCATACGGAAACATGAGGCATTTGAAGTAGAAAATTTCGTCTTTCAGCACCAACTTGAAGTTCTTGCTGATGCTTCTTTGTTCTTCGAGTACAATCTGGAAGATGGGCATCACCCTCTCTCTCGTATATTCTGGTAAAAGCTCAAATATATTTTTTCCTAAAAGTATATCCTCTTGCAGAAACCATAGATCACAATGAGGCTCAATGTCTACGCAGACGCCATGCCTGTCAACCAATAGCATTGTATCTGCCGTCAGTTTCAATATTCTTTGTGCGTTATTCGCATCATGTAATATTCTGTCCATGTCTGTTCTTTATTAGATAATAGAGACTTATGTCTCCTATAAGGATAACAAAAGATTATGGCATTTGTTCTTACTTTTCGGCGCGCTTCGCCTTTTCCCAAGCTCCGCTTCCTTTTTTCTTCTTGAGATAGCGGATGCCTTTCAGCACATTGACATTCATAAATAAAAAGTAGTAGGGGATAAAGAGCAACTTGTTTTTTATCTGTTTCGTAGATAGGTAATATCCCCAATATCCCAACCCGTAAAAAAGAACCTGCATGGCAAGCAGCACTCCGTAAAATATCGTGGAACCACCCAACAGCAGAATCGCAATATTCAGCGGGAAGAGCGCAAACAACAGGAACGGAGTAATAGACCATCGCAATACCCGGTGCGACGTATATTGAAAGCTAAGTATCCCGTAACGGAAAGGATTCAGCAACGGACGAAGCCGCCAGATAGACTGCAATCCTCCCGCAGCGATGCGCACTTTTCGTTTTTCTTCTTCGCGCATATCTGCCGAACCACTTTCGATGGCATAAGCATTCGTACAATAAGCGATGGTGTAACCTTTCATTGTGATCCGGAGCGAAAGAATAAAATCGTCGAGCAACGTATCCGGCTCCATCGCTTCGAACAGCTCGTTACGTACGGCAAACAGTTCGCCTGCTGCTCCTACGGTCGAGTAGAGCCGTGCATCAAGTGCTTTCAGGGTTGATTCGTATTTCCAGTAAATACCTTCACCACCGGCAGCCGCCCCGTCTTTGGTCTGCACGGCAATCCGTTTTTCACCAGCCACGCAGCCCACTTTCGGATCCTGGAAAGCAAGCACAATTTCCCGTATTGCCTCCCGGTTCACTATCGTGTTGGCATCCGTAAAAACAACGAGCGGAGTGTCCACCAACGTCATTCCACGTGTCATTGCAGCCGTCTTACCTTGCCGGAGCGGTTGGAAATGTACGGTCGCTTTCCCCTGCCAGCGCGTCTGCAATCGTTCGTTCGTACCGTCATCGCTTCCGTCCGTCACCCATACGATGTGCAGCTTGTCCGCAGGATAATCCAGCTCAAGACTGTTTTCCATCTTCTCGTCCACTACATCTTCTTCGTTGAATGCCGTAATGAAGAGGGTAACTTCCGGCAGGTCTGCGTCCGATGCCGGCAACGAACGTTTCACAGGCTTCACGAAAAGCTCTTTCAACTTGACAAGAATATAAAGCACAATTCCATAGCCCAAATAGGTGTAGAACACAACGAACAGGGCAAGCCAGAAAATAATTTCAAGACAAAGGGTCATGGTTTCGTTCATAATTATATTTGTTTATTACTTCTTCTTTTTCTTTCTCTACGTTCCATCTTTTTTATTCGTTTATGCCCAAATAGCTTAACAGTTCGTTTTGCGTCCGGCCATTTATTCGATTCGTTTCTTCAACTCCGTCTTTTTATCCGAATCTTTCAGCATATTCACAAAGTAGTTGGCGTCCGCTTTGGCAGAAACATCTGTCGGATTCGCTTCATATCGTTTCACGAAATTCTCGGCGTGTTCCGCCAGGTATTTTCGGCAGTCGATATTTAGCATGAAGAAATCTTTATGGTCACCATAAGAGAGTCCTGTAACATCTTCATTTGATTTTATGCTTTCAATGTCCCCCATTTTAAGCCCGAAAATATTTACAGTCACGGAAGGGTAATAGAAAGGAGCGGAGTCCTCTCCATTCAGATTTAGTGTCAGTTTCCACGTGTGCGTATTTACCTGTTTGATTTCCGGTTTGCTGTGCAAACGATAGTAATAATATTCATAATATTCTTCCTGGTTGGTAAACCACATAGAGTCGTCACCATCTCGTCCGTATGTGTCGTTGAGCCATTCCAAGAAGTTTACCCAACCAGTATCTGTATTATGGGCACCTATAGAAATAGCTGCCCGCTCTTCTTTTGGATTTTCCATTTCCTTGAGAATAGCCGCCTTAATCATATCCGGATTTGTCAGCCCGCTACCTTCGGGTGGGTCATAGAAAGCTCTTTCGATCACTACTTGTTCAATATCTCCGTTTTCTTGAAATGGATAGAGTTTTGTAGCTCCGCTTTGTGCACACAGGGTTCTGATTTTATCATATCTCAAAGCCGCTTTGATATAATTTTTATCTCCATTAGGCTCTGCCAGCATTTTACAAGTTCGATTATTCAGTTTCTCACGTATCATGCTTTGAGCAACAGGAAATTGTGCCAGCAACTTATCTTCTGTTTTATCTTCGTCATGTAGATTCAAGTCATGGAAAGCGATGCTTACTCCGTAATTCATCATTTCCTGCAAGTTGCCCCATACTAACATTGTCTTTTTATAAAAGCGGAAATAATCTCTTGTATATCCATTTTGTACCCATGTTTGTGTGTTCATTAAATCATCATCGGCAGCCACGGTAGTTCCGAAAGAGAAACGTACTTCCTGTCCGGTACCATTGGTGGTAGCTAATGTTTTTCCCAGTGAATAATAATCAGGAGGCAAATCACCGTTTTGCAGATGAGCCAGATCGCAGTAGTAAATATAAGATAAAGGTTTGCCATGAATGGCAGCCCATGTATATGAAAAGGCTGAATGCATACAGTCGTCCTGTGTCATCAGAAACAGCCAATCTTTGTTATATTTCAATGTTGGTATTTCCGTATACAGATATCCTACCTGTCTGTCTGCTTTCAGGTGAATGGTTATTTCTATTTCTTTATCGGCTGTTTCATTACCGAACGGGTATATGAATTCCGTTTCGCAGATGACATCCCGCCTCTTTCCATTATCCTTGTTTTCATCCTCGTCTTTATCTCCTTGATATAGATTCAGTTTGCGGATACATCCCGACATAACTAAGCCAATAATTAAAAATAAAACGATACCGATATTGAGATTCTTGCACATAGGCTTTCCTTTCTTACTTCTTTTTTACTAGATTACTCTCCTCATCCTTATATTCCTTCTTTTGGGTGAACAGTCCTCCGATACCTTTTAATCTGCTGACAACACGCACCTTGAAACTATTGAACAAAGTTCCGTCGGCTCCCACCGTCCCATATCCGGTGACAGCACGCGCCCGTCTTTTCCGTACAAATGCAATCTTTCCGAATTGTTTGAGCTGCAAAGCCAGATATCCGTCTTCACCACGGATAATATCCGTGCGGATTCCCGTTTTCCTCGCACATTCCGTCCGGTAAGCAAATACCAGTCCGCGCACACTAAGCTCCGGACGCTTGAAAGACTGCAACCATAAATGCAAGTCGCGTGCAGCCTCATAGATTTTCAGCCCCATCCAAGAGTGATCCTTGTCGGGAATATAACTCCAAAGCGAGCTGACAGCCACTACACCCGGCTTTTCGAGCGCATCCACCATTGTTTCCACATACTTTGCCGGATACATCGTGTCAGAATCAATGTTGATATGATATTTTCCACGGGCATGGTTCAGTCCGCAAAGACGGGCAAAACCACAACTATGTTGCGTTTCCGTGAAATAAGGCACACCGCAAGCCTCGTAAATCTCCGCAGTGCGATCTTTCGATTCGTTGTCCACACCAATGATTTCTACAGGATATTTACATTTCATCTCGCTCAACGACCAGAGGCAGGCAAGCAGATGTTTTTCCTCATTGTATCCGATGAGTGATACAGTGACAAGCGGTTCGTTACTCTGCAATCCGGCCAGATTGCGGCGTACTTCCTCGATAACGGCTTGCGGAGCTTCCGCAAAAGGTTTCTCATAAACCTGTAAATACTTAGAATACCATTCCATAGATATTGAATGCTTTATTTGTTTTCATTAACCGGGATAATCAGGCTTTCAAATAGTTGTTTCCATTGTTCGGCAATATTTTCTATTCGGAAGCGCTGGACGTCCATACGCGCCTGCTGTCCCATTTTCTTACGTATATCTTCATTCTCTATTAAGTAAGAGATTTTCTCCGCCAGTTGTTCGATATTCCCGTCTTCTACCAGCAGACCGTCTTTTCCGTCGCTGATAATATCCCGCGGGCCGCAGGGACAGGTGAATGATACGGGCGGCACGCCACATGCCATTGCTTCTATAATAACCATTCCAAACCCTTCGAAACGTGATGAAAGGGCAAAAATTGAACTTTCACAGTACTTGTCGACAATATTGGAAACAGTAGGTTCCAATATACAACTGGCAGTGATTCCTAAAGAGTCAATTTGCTGTTGCAGTTGCTCACGCATACCGTCTCCGTAGATACGCAGTATCCAGTCGGGATGCTTTCTGGCAACGAGTTGCCAAGCCGGGATCAGGCGGTCGAATCCTTTCTGCGGAACATATCGCCCTACTGCTATTACCTGTTTATGGCTATTGTCAGATATTTGGTCGGGAAAAAAAGGAAGAGGGTTATGGATCACTTCAACATTATCCAGTTCCGTCCATTCCTGTGCATCCTCGTGGCTCAATACGATGAAACGTTTCAACTGGCGAAGTTGCCGGTATAACTGCTCTCTCCAATAATTGCTTACGATTGCCCGTAAGAATGCGGGCAGACGGCTGTTGCTGAAATCTCGGTAATTAGATTTGTTAAAGTGTATTTCACCCAACTTTGTGCTGCCGTCCGTCATCCGATTGATGAAATTGATGTCACGACGGAGCAGGGAGATAGTAATGTCCGGACGAATTTGGTGCAGACATTCGTTGAGTTTCTTTTTAAAACGTCCTTGTTTCGCAATATATTTAGGTAGTTTTTTATAGAATGACATTTCGTTCAATTCATCATAATCAATGTCAAGTTGATGAAGAGTGATGGACGGATGCAGTTCGTAGTACGGTTTCTTGCCCTTCCCGTCTGTGAGGATGATATGTATTTCATAACCAAACACTTCGGCGAAGTAATTTGCTTTCAGGGTCAATACTCGTTCCATGCCGCTAGGGTAGTAGAGGGCGGGGATGCAGTAGGCTATTTTCATGTTTATCAGAATATTGTTTGTTATTAATTGTGTTTTTGTTTATTTATCTTTGGTCTTTATGGCGTCGATCACTTTCTGCATTTGCGCCTTCCACGATAGCGGGCAGACCGATTCGCGTATCTCGGCAGGCGTCATTTTCAGCGTTTTCCGGAAGTCGATCAGTCCCTGAATATCCACCGGAGATTCGTCGGGTGCCACCTTCCATACATACGGCATGTGGTCGAAGTCGTCGTCGGTTTCCGAGTAAGTGAACGCGAAGCCACGTGCGGCATACTCGCGGTTTTTCAACGTTTTGATATACGTAATTCCGCTGCGGTGGCGTCCCAGGCTGCCAATGGCAAAATCAGCTTTTTCGAACATCGCATCCAGTTCGTCGCCATGCAAAGGACCATGCAGAAGAACATACGGTTCGAGATGGTTGTCACGGACAACAGGCAAGATCCCCGCCCGTTCCCGTTCGCCGGACAGCGGGCCTACAATATGGAAATATACTTTATATTCCGGATTGTTGCGGTAATAATCTGCCAATCCGCGCACAAGGCGGTCGAAGCCGTGCCAGTAGTGCACTTCCGCCACTCCGATCAAGTGCAACTCTTTCGAAGTGTCATTCTGCTGCTGCTTCATCGGAATCGCCTCAAAATCAATTCCGTTGGAGATGCGTATGGTGTTTCCGCCAAATATTTCTTCCGCATTGGAGAAAGTGACGATACCGTCCAGAGCCTTTGCGAGCTTGTGACGGAAACAGCGGTCGATGGCTAGATGAAATTTCATGGAACGGGTGACGTACTCCTGATCGTAAGGATAAGTAGGAATTTCCATCACCACTTTTGCGCCTGTACGTTTCAACGACTTCACCAGCCGGAGGGTGAACGGACTGGCATTGTGAAAAGAGCGCATATATACAAAGTCGATTCCTTCGTGGCGTGCATAGTCAAGAATAGGAGAGTAGTAGACACGTTTCCAAATCTTTGCGGCAAAGCCCGTGCCGAAATCAGCGATCACTTCGTCATCCACCATCCAACGCCGTTCGCCATAAGAGGTCACATCATAATGACACAAGCGAACATCCACTCCACAATCTTTGAGGGCTTTCACCTGATAACGTATCTTCTTACTAATTCCGTTGGCCTCATTGAAGCCGTGAAATATAAGGAAAAGAGCTTTCATTCTTATTTTCAGTATTCAATAATTGTTTATTCTGTTTTTTCTTTCTCAAACTGTTTTTTCTTCCTCAAACGATTTGGGCGATGATTTGTTTCCGGTATTCTTCTCCGGCATCCGCCACTTCGCTGCCAATGGCAGTTTCGTTGACATATTTTCGTTCCAGTTTCACTTTTTTATGAGCTCCCATCCGCCACCATTCATACTCTACGTCCACATGACCGACGTCGATGGCCTGATAGCCGGCTTTAAACAAATCGTAGGCCAACACTGTGGCTGCGGGGCCGAGGGCAATCAGAAACAAGGCTTCTTTTTCTACTTTGCAGGCCTCCTGCTTGATGTCTTCCAGGCGTTCGAATGCATCTCTGGGCGGACAAAGAATACGCCGGATGCTCCGGGCATTATCGAAAAGATCGTTGCCCACTCCGAGCCGGCTTTTCTCCCCTTCGATGAAGACGATGTCCCGGTTATCCCAAATGCCCTTCATGTCGTGAAACCATCGGGCGGAATCTTCTTTGCGGGCAAAATCCATATACGGACGGGTGACGAATGTATTATAATATTTTCGTCCCGCTACCAGCAAACGGTCCCACCAAGAACCGTACAGATAAAAATGAGTTCTCCAGAACCGGCGACTTTTGCGATTGTAGCGATACAAATCGCGGAATGCGTCGGAGATGCAGACAATATGTCCTTCTTCGTGACTTTGCAGCACTTCGGTCAGTCTTTTAGCCAATAACGGATCACCTTTCTGGAAACGGATTTCCTTGTCCGGACTGGTGAGCAACACTTCACCGTCGCCAAAACGGCTGACAGAGCAACGGTCGTCGATGATTTTACGTATCGTTTCGTCGATGGAAGCTACTTGCGGTATGATTTTTCTCTTTTTCCGCAAGACGATGTACCAGAAATTGTACCATTCCACAGTGCTACCATAACTTATTTTATAACGTAGCGTTATAAAAATGTCGCGTATATTCATAGCTATAGACTTTTTTTTCTTAACGACCGCACTTTACTGATCATGTCATACTCATGCGTCATCTGTATATAAATGCCAAAGATAATAAAACTAACGATACCTTTAGCAATAATTGTCACAAAAATGTTCATCCCTTCCAGCGCATACTGCATTGGAATGAGGACTAATGCTATCAAAATGCTAATCACCAACGGAGAAATAAGCTGACGGATGAACGGCCAGGCACTTTGCCGGAAGGTCACCCGGTACATCTGCCAATAACACTGTATGAAGTTGATGGTGAATGTCACCACAATGCAGCTGGCCACTGCTGTCAGGGTTCCGAAATGGAAGATGCCGAGCAAAATTCCCGCCACGTTGAACGCGGACGAAAACACTCCGCACACAAACAAACTTCGTGTATCGCCTGCCGCCTGAAAGATGGAGCCGGACGAAGAAAGTATAATCTGAATCCCTACGGAGAGCGACAGTATCCGGAACACGGGTACGGACGGCATCCATTGATCGCCGAAAATAATAAGCGTCACTTCCTCTGCCGTGAAGAAAAGCAGCACGCTAAGCGGCAGACCGATAAAGGCGAGGAAACGGACGATGCGTTCGTAGGAACTCAACAGTTTTCCCTTGTCATTCTGGAAATCGCTGAAAATAGGGTGCATCACCGGAGTGATTACCTGCGTGATATTCTGCAAGGGCAGCATCATCAAACGATACGACTTTTCGTAATATCCCAGATCGGACATACTCATATATTTACCAATCAGCAGTTTGTCCAGATTGCGGCTGAAATAGTTGATGACATTGAACAGGAATTGATAGGCGGAATAGGAAAATATTTTCCGGAGTACCCTCAATCCGAGTGTGAAACGCAACCGTTGCGGGTAACGCTGAAAGGAAATTACGAAGATCAGTACGCTGGATACGATTGGGTTGATAATCAATGCGTACAATCCTGCTCCGCAGAGGGCGGCGGTTACCGCGGCTGCACCTGCCGAAATCTGAATGACGAAGCTACGGATAGCAATGAATTTAAATTCTTTGTTCCGGTAGAACATGGCTCCCGGCACAATGGTGGCGGAGGCGAAGAACAGGTTGACGGACAGCAGTTGGCACAGGATGCGCAGGGTGTCGCTTTGGTAGTAATCGGCGATGATCCACGAAGAAGCGAAAAACAGGATGCTGATTCCGATGCCCGTCCATATAGTAAATGAGAAGATGTCCGACAAATCATCTTTAGTCAGCGATTTGTGCTGCACGATGGCGGGAGACACTCCCATGTCGGTGAGAAGATTGAAGAAGGCGATGATGACGGTGGCAACAGCTACGATGCCGAAGTCGTCCGGTGATAGCAGACGTGCGAGAATTCCTGCCACAACAAGGGATATGACGACGCCACTGTATTTGGCCAGCGCTGTGTAAAATACCCCCGAAAATAATTGACTCTTAATATTATTAGCCATTGATTGCTTGTTTATATGTTTGCGCGTATGCTTGTCCCACTTTGCGGATGCTCATGTTTTCCATACCGTATGCGTAATTCACTTCCCCTTGTCCCCATGCGGCAAGCCGGCGGGCTTCTTCGAGTGCTCGCAGGATGTCTTTCTTGTCGTCGGGATCGAAAGTCGGGTTACCGGTTTCGGAAAGCAGTTCGCCGATGTTTCCCACCTTGGGACCCACCACGACTTTGTGGTAGAGGAAGGCGAGGGGGACATTACCCGAATTCAGTATATCTTTCCGCTGGATGAATATCACGTCTGAAGCAGCCATATAGTAGGGCAGATCGCAGTTGTCTATCAGCTCGTCGTTGGCTCCCGCCTGTAGTTTATACATACGGTTGAGCAGCGGCATGAGCAGATAGTATCCGGCTTTTGAAATCCATCGTTTGATGATATTCCTGCCATAGCTGTTGCGTCTCGAAAAGGGGTAGAGGCGCGGAGCCAGCAGCATCTTGTGCTCCTCGTCCCAGGCGCGGAAAGCTCCGAGCACCATGCGTATTTCTTCACGGTTGCGGAATTTTCCGAAAGCCGTGACGATGAATGCATCTTGCGAGAGGTTGAGATACTGACGTGCACGCTCTACGCTGATATCTTCTTTATAGGTATACTGGTAAATGTGATGAGGGATGACAACATTCTGACTATCAGGATACTTCGTGAGAAATTCGTCCCGGCTAAACCGTCCCATGTGTACAACGATATCACTCTGCGATTCGATAATGTCATAGGCCCGGCTGATGATTCCGTTTGCGTAATGCGGACGGACATTGTGGCGTGTGTAGACAAAACGTGTTCCCCTCGAACGAAAAAAACTGATTCGCTCTTCCAGACACCTGATGATATCAGGATCGTTGCATGTCCATCCCACCACTTCTTCCGGCCACTGGAAATGTATGATATCATAATGCTTATCCGAGTCCCAAAACTCTTTTGTGGAACATCGCACGTCAATTCCAGCCATTCTGATAGCATCGCATAAGATAGGAACAAATAGATTGTCGGTTTCTCCGTTTTCTCTGAAAACGATCAGTGCTTTTATTGATGGGCTGTCTGTTTCGCTATCATTCATTTTTTAAGTTTTAAAGACTTTTATTACATTGCAAATGTAATAAAACTTATGATAAGTTTCTTCTTTTCTGTGTTTTAATTGCAGTTTAAGTTGCTATTTGAGGAAATCTGAAACAGGTCTAATGTTTTTATAAGCCGTTTTTCTTCTTGGGTATAAGGAATGTGGTTGCTTTCGATATATTGCTTGAGGAAGAGACAAGCATGTATGAAAATGTCTGCTTTCATATAGCTGGTGAAATTTATGTAACGGTAGTAGGAGGCTTCACTGATGTTGATATGCACGCAGAGGTCTACTGTGGCTAGCCGTGATGTTTTCAGGAGCTCTTTTATCAGCATTATTCTGTTCCGATAATGCTCGCTTACTATTTTATTTTCTTCTATTTCTTCCAACGTTTGGTTGCGTTTTGTGTCCATATTGTTTGGGATTATTGATAATTTTTGGCAAAGGTCTGATAAAAAATATATAATCCCCCTCTCATTTTTGCGATAGCTGGAATAAAATACATTTCGCACCTTTGCGCCCCGGAAGTATTAAATGTGGAATAATAAATGATAAATGAAAATGAAGAAAGATCAGTATTTCAATTTGGAGGTAAATTTGTTGAATGACGACAATATTGCCAGTATGATGTCGGAGATGAATGCCGCGGAAGCACTCGGAATTTACGTGATCTTGTTGTTGCATCTGCGCACTAAAGATGCTTATGAGGCGTCGTGCAAACCGGTTTTACTGAAGGCCATGGCCCGGCGGTATGATGTGGATGTAGTTGCGGTGGAGCGGGTACTTCGCGAATTCGATCTCTTCGAACTGGATGAGGAACGACAGATGTTTCGTTCTTCTTACTTGGATAGGGTGATGAAAAGCTTGGAAGAGAAGCGGAAAATGGACATCGAAAACGGTAAAAAAGGAGGGCGTCCGAAAAAGGTGGCAAAAAGTGCTGAAACGCCCGTCAGTAAAGGGAGAAAACCCACTGAAAACCAGAAGAGGAGAGAAGAGGAGAGTAAAGAAGAGGAGAGTAAAGGAAGTGTTTCTGTTGTAAACAATAATAGGAGTGATATAGAAACACCGTCTCTTGTGAGCCGTTTGGCGGATGAAGGCAATCATGGTCCGTTACAACCCGTGTTGCCTTGGGAAAAGTTGGTGGACCAACTTTCTACTTTCCAGTCATATATGGAATTGGCCGGGCAGCATTCCGGTTTGGGAAAGCTTTTTGTAGACCATCAAAAACTTATTCTGGAAATCTTCAAAAAACATATCCGCCTTTATGACAAAGGAGCCGGACTGCTTTTCCCGGAGGACGTGAAACGGTATTTTTCAAATTATATCGCGGCCGGTTCCGTTACTTGCCGCACGTTGAGGGAAACCTTGCTGAAAGAGCTTGAGAATACGGTCGACAAGGATGTAAACCGCTTTGAAAGCGTCGTCGACGGGCGGCGAACGTATCTGGGACATCTTATTCCGGCTGATGCGCCGCCACGTCCCGATGCATCGGCGGTGTGGGATGATGTGAAGAAAAGATGGGCGCATTAATCCGGCAGATGACTGGCTTCGTCCGGCAGGTTGTTGATGTTCGTCTGGCAGGTAACGGAAGCTCGTCCGGCAGGTGGCAGACACTCGTCCGTCAGGTAAGTCCTCTGCGTGTGAATGATTATTTTAAACTATTTTTTAATTAGAAAAAAGGAAAAATTATGAGAAATTTTGCCAACTATGATGTCGACATCCACGGTAAATCGAGTGGAGTGCTCAAGACGATTTGTAAAAAATGTCTTCCTACCCGCAAGAATAAGCGCGACCGTTCGCTACGTGTCAACGTCGACACGGGCCACTGTCACTGTTATCATTGTGGTGCTGATTTTTATGTTCCCGATGATGTGGAAGAGCGCAGGAATGCCGAACGTGCGGTAGCCCGCAAGCGTCGTGCGGCAGCCATTCCGCAGCATTTTCAGCGTCCGATGTTCGATGTTTCGAAAACCACGCTTTCCGAAGACACGGAGCGTTGGCTGGTGGAGACGCGTTGCATCCCGCAGTCCGTCATAGCTGCCCTACGCATCACCGAACAGGAAGAATTTATGCCGCAATCCGGCAAAAAGGAACGTTGCATCTGCTTCAACTATTTTGAAGGGGGGCAACTGATAAACACCAAATTTCGCGCTCTCCCGAAACTTTTCAAAATGGTGCAGGGTGCCGAACTGATTCCCTACAACATCGACTCCATTGTGGGGCAGACCTCCTGCATCATCCACGAGGGCGAACTGGATGCCGCTTCTTCCATTGCCGCCGGATTTCAAAGTGTCATCTCCGTGCCGGCCGGAGCCAATTCGAACCTCTCCTGGCTCGACCGTTTTATGGAGACGCACTTCGAGGACCTGGAAGAAATCATCATTGCCGTTGATGCCGATTCTGCCGGAATCCGGTTGCGCAATGAACTCATCAACCGACTGGGAGCTGAACGCTGCCGGGTGGTGACTTACGGTCCGGAGTGTAAAGACGCCAACGAGCATCTCTGCAAATATGGTATCGCCAGTCTCCGTATCGCCATCGAACAGGCAGCGGAAGTTCCGCTCGAAGGGATCTTCACCGCCGCCGACTTGCATGACGATCTACGGGCTCTTTTCGACAACGGCTTCGGTCCCGGAGCGGAAACGGGATGGGAGGAGATGGATAAGATCTGCACGTATGAACGTGGGCGAAGTGTCTACGTCACCGGAGTTCCCGGTGCGGGAAAATCCGAGTGGGTGGACGAATTGGTGTTGCGTCTCTGCCTGCGGCATCAATGGAAAATCGGGTTCTTTAGCCCGGAAAATACCCCTATCGTCTATCATCTCCGCAAACTGATTGAGAAACTCACCGGACACCGTTTTCAAAACGGCTGTGGCATGACGGAGGGACTCCTTGCGAACTCGGAAGATTTTCTGACTGAAAACGTCTCTCATATCTCTCTAAAAGGTAATGTTTCTCCGGATCGTGTACTGGCCAAGGCTCATGAACTCGTTGTCCGCCGCGGCTGCCGCATTATTGTCTTCGACCCGCTCAACCGTTTCGACCATAACCCGCAACCGGGACAGACGGAAACGCAATATATTTCCAACCTGTTGAATAAATTTACAGAATTTGCCGTGCAGCATAATTGCCTGCTCGTGGTTGTAGTCCATCCTCGTAAAATGAACCGTAATCCTGTCACGGGCATTACCCCTCGTGTGGAAATGTACGACATCAACGGCTCTGCCGATTTCTATAACAAAGCGGATTATGGTATCATTGTGGAACGTGACAAGGAGGTTGGTGTCACCCGCGTATATGTGGACAAGGTGAAATTCAAGCATCTTGGTGTCGGTGGAATGGCATCCTTTGTCTACGATCCCGTAAGCGGACGATACCTGCCCTGTGAAGAATCTCATGACCCTTCTCTCTCCGCTGACCTGCGTGTCCGAAATACGATGTTCGACAACTCCTGCTGGCTACCTGAAAAAGAACTGTTTTAGGGTATTAGGTATTAAGTAATACTTGACACTTAATACTTTAATTAGGGTTCTTGTAGCACTTCGATGATGAGCCTTACTTGTGCGGGAGTGTAGTATCTGGCGCGTGGATTCATGCCGGTGGCCAGGAGCCGTTCTTTTAGTCCGGGTGCAGCTTCAATCCATTCGTTGAATCGGTCTACTGCGCTTTGTTGCAGGATATTGGGGAGGTACAACAAGGCAAGTTCGCCTTTCCCATAGGTGCGGTATTGGAATGTTTTTTCTTCTTCTTGTTCGGGGAGAATCTTGTTTTTTGTTTTCATTTATAGTTGTGCTTTTAGGTTGTTGTATTTGAAGTAAAGTTACTCATTTTTAGTGGAATAGGCAAATTTTGAGAGCGGATGTTCGGGTGAATTCATAAAAGAATTCATAAAAGAATTGATACTAATAGAATACCGATTCTTGAAATTTATCGTATCTTTGTTTACGTTTCACGTTAAAAGCATAGAAAGAGGATGGAAGGAACATTCAGACGCTATCCGATAGGGATACAGAGTTTCGAGAGACTACGCAATGATAATTGTGTGTATATTGATAAGACAGAGTTGATTTATCGTTTGGCTAGTTCGGCTAAGGCTTGTTTTCTTAGCCGTCCCCGACGCTTTGGAAAGAGTCTGTTAGTTTCCACTCTTGCAGCCTATTTCTCTGGTAAAAAAGACCTGTTTAAGGGTCTGATGATGGAACAGTTGGAGAAAGACTGGACGGTTTATCCCGTGTTGCATATTGATTTCAGTATCAGTAAGTATATGAATGCGGGGATGCTGCGCTCCGCTATCAACAATCGCTTGGTGGAATGGGAACGAATTTACGGATGCGACACGAGCGAAGACACTTTCAGTCTCCGTCTGAAAGGTATTATCAAACGTGCTTACGAGCAGAGCGGGCGTCAGGTTGTGTTACTTGTAGACGAATATGATTCTCCTATGTTGGATAGCAACAACAATGAGGAGTTGCAAGCTGAAATACGTGGCATCATGCGCGACTTTTTCAGTCCGTTGAAAGCGCAGGGAGAATATCTTCGTTTTCTTTTTCTGACCGGTATCAGTAAATTTAGTCAGATGAGCATCTTTAGTGAATTGAACAATCTTCAGAACATAAGTATGCAAGATGCTTATAGTGCCATTTGCGGTATAACGGAAAATGAATTGCGTACACAGTTGGAAGAAGATATAAGAAGGATGGCCGAGGCGAACGGTGAAACGTATGATGAGGCGTGTATGCATCTGAAGCAACAGTATGATGGGTATCATTTCAGTGAAAATAGTGAAGACATTTACAATCCGTTTAGTTTGTTTAATGCATTTGCTCAAAAGAAATATGCCAATTTCTGGTTCTCTACCGGCACTCCCACTTTCCTGATAGACATCTTGCAGCAAAGCGATTTCGATATTCGTCAACTGGATGGCGTTTCGGCTACTGCCGAGCAGTTTGATGCACCTACCAATGTCATTACAGACCCGCTTCCGGTACTTTACCAAAGCGGTTATCTCACTATCAAAGAGTATGACCGGGATTTTCAGATCTATACATTGGCTTATCCTAACAAAGAAGTTCGGAAAGGCTTTATCGAATCATTAATGCCGGCTTATGTGCATTTGCCTGCTCGCGAGAATACATTTTATGTAGTATCGTTTATCAAAGACTTACGGGTCGGCAATCTGGATCAATGTATGGAGCGGATCAAATCATTTTTCGCCTCTATCCCCAATGATATGAATAATAAGGAGGAGAAACACTATCAGACCATCTTCTACCTCCTGTTCCGGTTGATGGGGCAATATGTGGATGCAGAAGTAAAGAGCGCTGTTGGCAGGGCTGATGTTGTGATAAAGATGCAGGAGGCTATCTATGTATTCGAATTCAAAGTAGATGGTACTCCTGAAGAAGCGTTGGCACAGATCAATAGTAAGCAGTATGCGATTCCTTATCAGGCAGATCATCGGAAAGTCGTTAAAGTGGGAGTTAATTTCGACAGTAGTACGCGAACTATTGGAGAATGGGTCATTGAAAACTAGGGAATGATCTTACATATTCCTACATATTTCCACATATTCCGGTATAATTTGTATAATTCGGTGTAATCCGTTTTAATCCGGCATAATCCGGTGTAGTCCGGTGCAATCCGGCAAGTCGTCAACGTGTTGTCGTATCTTTGTTTCATCAACAGAAAGGGAGAATGTACTTCTTTTCGTAGAAACAAGTTATATTATGGCAACAGTTACAGTTGTGCGCTACAAGCGCAGAAAACGGCTCGGTGATGATAAATCACCGATGATGTACCTTCTCAAGCCCAAGGCTGGGGAGTCGAAAATCTATTCAATCGATTCACTGGCACAGGAAATCGAGTCTATCGGGTCGCTTTCGGTGGAAGACGTGTCGCATGTGATGAAATCCTTTGTCCGTGCGATGAAAAAAGTGCTTGTGGCAGGGAATAAGGTGAAAGTGGATGGACTGGGTATTTTTTATACCACGCTGACCTGTCCGGGTGTGGAACAGGAAAAGGATTGTACGGTGAAAAATATCACTCGCATCAATCTCCGTTTCAAAGTCGACAACTCATTGCGTCTTGCCAATGACAGCACGGCAACTACTCGTGGCGGGGATAATAACATGATGTTCGAATTGTATACGGAGAAGAAGTCCGCTGCCGGAGGAAACGGCGGTGACGGCTCCGATGATGATGGTAAAGGTGATGGGGGAGAACCCGGTGGTGGTAGCGGTGGTGGAGAAGCTCCGGATCCGGCAGCATAAACCGCTTTGATTGACTCTGTTCTCAATTTATTAATTTATCATCTCAATCTATTAAAATGTTAGATAAAATTATCGAAATCATCATGACGATTCTGCCTTTTCTGGGCAGTAGCCGCAAGAAGCGCCAGATGATGGCGCAAGAAGTGAAAGAGTTCAGTGAACTAGTGAAAGACCAGTATACTTTTCTGATGCAGCAGTTGGAGAAAGTGTTGAAGGATTATTTCGACCTTAGTTCGAAAGTGAAAGAGATGCACGCGGAGATTTTCTCGTTGAGAGGACAGCTGACGCAAGCTGCGGCTCTGCAGTGTAGCAGCAAGGAATGTGTGCAACGAGTACAGATGGTCACTGAAACGGAGGGATGAATTTATGCGAACCATCAATTTGATTGTGATCCACTGTTCCGCCACAAGGGCGGACAGGGATTTTACGGAAGATGATTTGGAAGTGTGCCACCGTCGGCGTGGTTTCAACGGGACGGGTTATCATTTTTATATCCGTAAAAATGGAGATATAAAGACCACCCGTGAGATTGAACGAATCGGTGCGCACGCAAAAGGACACAACCAGAACAGTATTGGCATTTGTTATGAGGGCGGACTTGACTGCCACGGTCATCCCGCCGATACCCGTACCGAATGGCAAGTTCATTCAATGCACGTACTGATTCTTACGCTCTTGCGTGATTATCCCGGCTGCCGGGTGTGCGGACATCGGGATTTGAGCCCCGATCTGAATGGAAACGGAGAGATTGAACCCGAAGAATGGATTAAGGCATGTCCGTGTTTCGAGGTGAAAGCCGAGTGGGATGGTTAGATAAAATCACCTTCGCTACAACTATCTGTGGCGAAGGTGATTTCGTTAAAAAGGGAAGTTTTGACACATTCTCTTTTTGATTTAGTTATTGCTTTTTGGTATTTTACTTGGCAAATTCTTTATATATTTTCAGCAGCGATTCTGCCGTATTCCGCCATGAAAACAACTGGCTACGTTGTATGCCATATTCCACTTGTTGCTGATAGAGTGTCTGGTCATTTTCCAGTTGCAGTATTTTTTTTGTAATATCATTGGAGTTGAACGGATCTGCCAGTAAAGCTCCCTCGCCTGCAATTTCGGGCATGGCTGATGTGTTTCCCGCAATGATGGGCGTTCCGCAAGCCATTGCCTCCAGCATCGGGATGCCGAAACTCTCGCGAAGCGATGGATAAAGGAATGCGAATGCACCGCAATAGAGTGCTGCAAGGTCGGTATTCGCAATGTATCCCGGAGCGTGGATATAACTCTTGATTTCTGTAATATTTTCTTCTTCCAATATCCGGTCGATAACATCTTCCTTGAGGTCGGCAATGAGCAATGGCAGCTTTTGGGTGGATTGTTTCAGATAGTCGCTATATGCTTTCAGCACTCTGGGAGTGTTCTTCTTAGGGTCGGTGTTTCCCAGAAAAAATAGATAATTGTCTGCATCAATATATTTTCGGGTGATCTCCGGAGCTTTGGGTTGTACATGAAAATGACTATTGAAACCGTTGTACACGGCTACTAATTGTTCTTTCGGCAGATGCAGCACGTCAAGGATTCGTTCACGCTCAAATTGCGAGACTGTAATAATTTTCTCGCAGTTGGCCAATACGCGTGGTACTACCATCCGGCGGTAAAACCATCCCATTTCCTGATACCAGGTGAAGCTGGAAGAATGACGCTTTTCTAAATAAATAATGTCGTGTAGTGTTAGTATTAATGGTACGGGACATTGCAATGGGGCAGTATTGCTTGTGCAGTGCAATAAATCGGGCATGATTTTTTTTACTGCGCGTGGAAGAGCCACTTGTTCCCAAAGGGGGTAAGTGGGGCATTTTAGTTCGATAATATGCACATTTTCCGATTCTTCCAAGCATCTGTCTTCACCAGGAGTAACGAAGATGAAATATTCGTTCTCATGGTCTATTTTTTGCAATTCCCGGATACTTTCAAGAGCAACGAAATCCATTCCGTGTTTATTAGTGCGGAAAATTCGTTGGGCTTCAATAGCGATTTTCATTGTTGTTTTCTTGTTATGTTTGATTTCTATTTATGGTGTTCACCATGCTCCGTATGGATAAACTTTTTATTGGCTCCTTTCAATTTAAATAAGTTACCAATCATAGTAACAGCCAGCATAGGCATTTTGGTGATTGCTTTCCCTACCTGTTTGGTAAATAGTCTGCCGCCCGGTACGGGTAGCGTCATGGCCGCTACTTGTGCAGCCGACAATATCCACCATTTGATGGCTATCATCCATTCGTTGCTGCCATTGCATAGGCTCAATATAAGGCCGATAACGGTAAAGACAAAGGTCAAGCCGAATACTCCTGCCAACTGAATCAATCGTGGCGGAAGCATCCATTGGCATATCTTGTCGCAGTAATCGAAATTTCCTTGTATGAATGCTTTAGGCAAGTGAGGCAGCGAAGCGCGGAGTGCACCGAATTGTGCTGCTATCCAGCGTTTGCGCTGGTTACTGATAGCCTCTTTCTTTTGTGTTTTCTCGTCAAACACAAGCAGGTCGGGCAGATAAACGGTATAGATGCGCTGTTGCAGGAGCATGGCTTCCAATTCTTTGTCTTCACCTGCTGTCTGGAGATATTTCACATTCTGATGAAACCATTCTGCTTCGAATGCCATTCCCGAACCGGATAGTCCGGCAGAAAGTCCTATAGCGTTATGTCCGCTGCGGAAGAATCCATTGTTTATTTCTTCGCTGGCGCTGTCGAGTACGGAAATGTCTGTGTTCAGATTCTTTCCTGTACGGTGTGCCTGTACGGATTTTATGCCGCTGTCAAAAACACGGTTGATGGTAGACAGGAAATCGGGCGTGGTCATGTTGTCGGCATCCATGATGACTACAATGTCGAATGCATTTGTATCAATGGAATCCATGGCCATTGCCAGTGCTTTAGCTTTCGAACTTTCCTTATAATTTGCCATCAACAGGCGGATGGGAAGGGCTGCCAGAGCGTCGTTTGTTTCCGGTCGCATCTGATCGGAAATGACTATGATCTCATAGAGTTCCTTCGGATAATCCTGTTCAAGAAAGCTCTGTATGGAAGCAACAATCACGCGGTCTTCCTTGTAGGCGGGAAAGAGCACGACGATGCGTCGTAGCGTACGGGCTTCGGGGTATTGGGGAGCCCGGTAAAACTTGGAGGCAATAGCGTATAGTAATAGGTAGCATACGCAAAATACCAGGGGAATGTAGAGAACCCAGTCAATAATGTTCATAGTATCTAGAGTTTTTTAAGTGTGTTATTGTTATTATCTGATGAAGACATGAATAGCCCTGTGCAGACTCCATAATAGGTGGCACAAAACAGGTCGAAACGGCCTTTGAAGGCGAATGACAGACTGTTTTTGCCGGCTGCAATGGTGCTCTGGTAAAGTACGGACATCAATCGTTCCATGCCTTTCATATTACGGCGGGCATAGAGCAGGCGATTTCGTGTCAGGAAATAGGTGCGTAGTTTGCTTAGTTGACCGGTGCTTTGGCTTTCTTTATGAAAAACAGTGCAACGCGGCTCATACCATAGCTCGTAGCCGGCACGGGTCATGCTTGTGCTCCAGTCGAGTTCTTCGTAATAAAGGAAGAAGATTTCCGGCATCATTCCGATTTTTTCGATCACTTCGCGTTTGATAATCATGGCTGCCCCGTGTAGATAGGGGGTAGGATGGGGGGTATCGTAACTTCCGTCATCGGGACAGTCGAAGCCCAGCATATTGTTGCGCAATGTTATCTTTGTCAGCGGGGTAAATCCTGCAAACTGTATGTGTTGCGGCGGAAAGGCGAAACGTATTTTAGGAGACACGCCCCCGATTTCCGGACGACTTTCCAATCGTTCCACCAGGTAGGCGATTTCATCGGATTCGATATAGGTATCGTTATTGATAAGGAAAATGTATTTGCCTTTTGCTGCACGGATGCCAATGTTGTTACCACCGGAAAAACCTCCGTTCTCATTGCTGCGGATGCTGATAACCGTTGGGTATAATTCGTGTATTTTGGCTGCTTCATCTTCGCGTGAAGCATTGTCTACCACTATGATTTCATAGCTCACAGACTTCAGCTTTTTGTGTAGTGATTCTATCAGTTCACAGGTGTCTTTGAACCCGTTGTAACAGATGGTAATAAATGATATGTCGGGACTATTGTTTGTCATTCTTGTTCGTTGATTTCGTTATTAGATAGCTGCCGTTCTTTTTCTTCGCTTTCTTCTTTTTTTTCACTGATACGCTTGTCGATATGTGGAGCTGCAAAACAGAGTGCAAAGCCTATGTATACGGGCAACTGGTTGGGATACTGCATAATGTCGTTGACATAAGTGGCGATAAAAAATCCGGCATCCATACAAAGCCATGCCGCGATAAGTCCACGCAGGCCTTTGTTGCGTACTTTAAACATGAGTATCCAGGAGCACCAGGCAAAGAGAATGCCGTGTATGGAAAGGTAGAGTATCAGTCCCACAATTCCCGTTTCCACCCATACGCTGACTAGCCATGAGTCGGGAGGGTAGGGCATTTGCTCTCGTGAATCGAAGTTACCGGCTTTGGAGAGTCCAATGCCGTAGCCTAACGGTTTCTTTGCCATCAACTCTTTCATTCTTTGCCGGTTTTCGATACGCACCTGGTAGGAAGCGTCTTCGGACGGATGGAAAGAGGAGCGCATCTTGTGGATATATTGGTTCCCGCTTCCGATATTGGTATAACTGAAGAACACGAAAACGCTGATGGATATGAATATACCTGCCAATAACGCTTTCCAATTTTTGGCAATGACGGTTATCATTAACATTCCTCCCATGATGACTCCCATAGCTGCACGGGTTCCCGAAATCCCCATTCCGTAAAGTCCCCCGACGGCGATGCAGAGGAAGTAAATGCGTAGCCATTTGGACTCCACAAAGAAGGCGGAGATGGCAAAGACTACAGCGGACATGGCGGCATGTACTCCGTAGTTTGCTGCGTCGGAGAAGCAGGAAAAATAGCGGATACCCGACCAGATGATATGTGTACGCCATCCACCCAGCACGTGCAGGAAATAGAGGTCTTTGGAGCTGAAACCATAGTTTTTTTGCCAGTAACCTTTTATCGTAAAGACGAGGACGAATACCGACCAGATGATTAATAGCAGCTCGATGTCTTTTTTTGTGCGGACAACGAGCGGAACAACAAAGGCGCATATTAAAGGTATCAGCGCATAAGGTGTAAGGTTGATGTTCCATGCTGCCAGCACGTTGTTGGGATTAAGAATTTCGAGAAGATAGAAGCACAACCAGATTGTGAACATATAGGTCATGATGTTTTGACCTGCTTTCCAGTTGGTTTGTTCATCATTGTTAAGTTGTATCAAACAGATAGTAGTAAATAACAAGATAATGATCATAGAGAATAACCCTACCTTGATATTTACTAACATACCTGCTGCAACCAACACAAATTGTAAAGCAAACAGGATATGGAAAGTCACTATCTTATTATTCGTCATCGTCTTCTTCAGTCTCTTTCGCTTTTCTACTTAGATTGAATATGATTTTTTCTGTAAGTGACAATTGGCTGAAACGATAGCTGACTCTGCGTAATAAGGTATATGGCGGAAGTTGTCCGGTGAAATCTTCCACTGCCTCACGCTTGGCGTTGGTCAGGCACACACGGAACGGAACATCCGTTTTACCCATTTGTGTCGTGAGCTGTTCGCAAAGTTGTTTGTCGATGGTTTTCCATCCGCGGTCTGCCGGGCTGACCAAAATGTTGACATTAGCGTCGTGCAACAGTGCAGTCGGGATATTGCTTGACGACAATGGCGGATAGGCAACGATCAGTATGTCTTCTCCTTGCAGGGTATAAAAATCGGTAATGTTTTTTGCAAGCAGGTATTGAGTAGAATCTGTGTTAAAATCTTCTCCATACGTGATGAATCTCGTATTTAACATCCGGCTTTGCATATATCCGCAGATCAGATTTCCAACGATGTCTTCACCGGAGTTTTCGCTGGTACTGAACAGGTTGATGATAAATACTCCGGGGGATTTCCGCTTTGTCAGGAAGCGGAGTATGGAGTTGCTCAATTCTTTGATGGAAAGTTGGACGTAGGTTTTGGCTAGTCCGCCATAACGGGAAGAGGAGGGGCTGGGAACGGCTCCTATTACCTTAAATCCGGTCACTCGTTTGGTTCGGTTTGCATCACGCAACGTTCTGTCAAGAATCTCGATTAATAATAATAGAGCGATGATTATCAGAAAACTACCTATGCAGGCGGCAATGACAATCTGCTTGCGGTTGGTTGAATTGGATGCAATCGGATAGGTCGGTTCATTGAGCACTTTCAATGTAGCAGAAGTCATTTCCAGATTTTTCTTTCTCAACAGGGCTTCGTTGTAGCTTTGTAACACGGTCAGGTAACTGCGTTCCGTAAAGTTGATGGAACGTTCTTTTTGCTTGATGGTGGTACCCACAGGGGCAAAAAATACATAACGGTCGTTCAATTCCTGACGGGCATTTTGTACAATTAGTAGTTCGGCCTTAGCTTTTTCAAACAACAGAGTTTGTTCCAGCCATTGGTCGATGATATTGGTCCGGCTGGCGCCCTCTTTGGTGTATTTATGACTTACGTAGGAAGTGGTTAAATCATTCAGTTCCTGTTTAAGTTCGCTCAATCGTTTTTTGTCACCTGTCAGAGATTCGGTATCTTTCTGTTTGGAGTCGCTCATTGCTTCCACTTCCGAGATTTTGCTGGTGATATTGGATGCTTCTCTTAATTTGTCCACAAATTCCATATTCTTGAGCACTTGCTTGGCATTGCTGTCCATGTGCTTCTCCAGTTCTTCGAGCATCGACTTGGTACTGTTGTATGCAAAAAGTGCATCTTGTTCCCGCAGCTCGAATTCTTTACTGATGGCCGCGATTTCTTTGGTTTCGTCCAGATAGTTGATGATACGTTTTTCTACGTTGTACTTGGTCAGGTCGTCTTCCTCCGAGTTGAGTTTTTTGCCGATGCGTTTCAACTCTTCCTCAAAGTATTTGATGACTTTGTCTGTTTCTCCGTAGCGAATACGGCGGTATTCTTCCACAAATTCGTCCATCAGGATGCTTACCGTGTTGTAGGCTATGCCGGGATCGCCGGAAGTATAGCTGATGTCCAGCAAATCACTCGTGAGCCGGCGTTGCACTTTGATGTTTTTCAAAGCGTTGTAGCTATAGAAAGGGTGATTGTAGTAGAACATTTCATAGATGTAGTTACCTTTTTTCGGACGCATATATGCTTCCAGATTGGCAACTGTTTTATCTTCGCTCGATTTGTCGATCAGCTTTAATATTTCCGGTCCATGCGGACTGTTTTTTAAGTGGTTATAGGTGTAATTGTAGCTGGATGGGGTGACTCCGTCGTTGTCATTGTCCGGATTTCCCTGGATAAGTACACGGGCAAATAATCGCAGGAATACTCTTTTCAGGGTGCTCTCGGCTTGCATGATACTTATCAGGTTGTCCATCGAATTTTGTACTGTCGCCCAGTCTGTGCGTTTATCGCTTTCCAAGTTGTATCCCGAGGCTACTCCGGTATAAAGTGTTGCTTTCACGTCGTATCCACCTTGCATGTGACGCGTATAGTAGAAGACGAGTAACGTGAAGATAGCGGTCCCTACCAGTATTAGCCAACGGTGGCGAAAGAGGGTCCGTATGATAGAAATGATGAAGTTCATATCTTAGTTTTTTTATTTTCTTATGATGGGAGTACGTGAAATAACCTCAAGTATCATTAAGCTCTTTGTCAATTCAAACTTGCTATTCTCATATGCCTCACGTGCAGTTGACTGCCTTTCTTTATCTACGGCCAAGTCGGAAGATTCTATGGTTCCGTTGGCAAAATTCTTTTCAGAAATTTCATATTGCACATTAGCAAGTACCAAACTTTCACTTCTCATTTTAAGTACTCTTATCTGTGAGGTAGCCATCGCATACATCTCAATAATATTCTTCTTGATTTCGTCGTACTTCACTTCCCGTTCCAATTCTGCACTGCGTAATGTGAGCCTTTGCCGGCTGATTTTACCCTTGAGGTCGAATAGGTCGTCTAAGGGGATGCTTAGACCGGCACCTACTGTGTAGCCATTTTGTGCCTGGGTGGAGTAGGTGAGGTATGGGGCGAGTGCCACGTCCGTATAGGTGGACTCATTGCCGAACATTCCGTATTGATAGCTTCCCCGTAGACTGAAGAAACCCAGAAATGACCATTTCTCTTTTTGGAGTAATTTGCGCTCGATTCTCGCCTTTACGTCCGCCATCTCATAAATGGGGCTGTTCTTGGCATTTTCGAATAAAACGGATAGAGGGGGAAGTACTATTTTAGTATAATCTTCTTCACTTAGTTGAGAATAGTCAGACACTTCTTGTGCAACTACACGAGTGGTAGAGACGAACAGAAGTAATAACCCCGAAAAAAAACATATAAATTGCTTCATAAAAAAATCCTATTATTTGCTCTTGCTGTGTTATAGCTTGCGCAAATATAAGGATTAATTTCATTTATGTGCAGTCTTTTATTATCTATTTTACAATCTTTCTTGTAATTTGTGCACAATTTGTCGCGTAAATGGCGTCAAAAGGCTTCTGTCATGTTGAAGTAGAACAAATTCTGCTTGTTCACCATGTCTCTGCCGAAGTCAAGGCGTACATTCATACGGGGTTGAACTTCAACGCGTAACCCTAATCCGAGGTTGGGAAGCACACCTTCTATCTTGCCCGGAGTGGGTCCCATGAATCCGCATCCTCCCCAGGCTACATATCCTATATGACTTAACATCTTTTTTACCCAAGTGCTTTTGTCCGTATTTATCATCTGGCGGTATTCGGCCATCATGACATGCGAGGACTTGTCGCGAAACTGTCCCATGTAGTAACCGCGAAGATCGAAGGGGGTTCCGCTAAGTACATATTTTGTTAGGGGTACATCTCCGAATGCGTTTTTGCTTTGCACTGTCCAGGCTATCACTTTGCGGCGTCCTACTGTTTTGTATTGGCGGTAATCGATTTCCAATCGATAAAAATTATTATCACTGCCGAATACCTTGTTATACATCATTCCCCGAAAGTCGAGGTAGGTTCCGCTATATGCATTTGCAGGAATATCACGTGTGTCATACGTCAGCAGGAAACCAAGTCCGGAACTGAAATTTTTGTATCCGTGTTCTGTTCCTCCTGCCGCTATATATGAGGGCTCATTAACCATTCCGGCAGCCGGTTTGGTAATTTTATCATAGTTCAAATCGACTTGGGGACCTGCAAAAATATTGCTTTCTCCCAGACGGAACAGGAACCAGGGGTTTACTTGGATGCCGCTATAACGGTATTCACTGGTATCTTCTCCACGTTCATAATCTTTATTAGTGGAATATCCGATGCCATAAAAATTTTCGATTGTATTTTTATATGAGAAAGTTCCGAAGATACGGAAGCGGTCGCCTTTAAAAAAGAGCTGTGGTTTTGTCATCAGGTTCAAGCCGCCTTTGAACATCAAGGCAATGGCCATCGGCACTACCGAACGTCGTTGGGTGGTATCACTCGGATTCATCCGGAATGTCATCAGTGCGCTACCGCCCACCAGTAAACCAAAATCCGGCGTATAACTGGGACCACCCAATATGTTATAGTGTAAATTCCGGTTTGCCACGCGCTGGCGACGCAGCTCGCGCTTTGAAAGGACAGGAATGGTATCTGACGGGATGTCTTCAATATCTGTAGGAGTAGTATCACTGATAGAAGTTGTAGACCTTTGCAGTTCATCGCTCTTTACTGCCGTACTATCAGCCGCGGCTGACATCATATTGATGGATGGAAGCATCATCAATATTCCTATTATATATTTCTTCATAATTTCTCTGTGAGGAATTCGACTGCAAAGAAAACTCTTTTATTTTGATTAGTTTTGAAGTTCTTAGATAATAAATCTAAAAAAGTCATTCTAAGGGCAAATAAAGGCTATTTTGGTATGCGGATTTTTCCTAACAGTAGAGGGATATGCTTCTTGCAGAATATAATGAGTGGATAATTGATTGCTGTAATAAGTAGACTTATAATAAAGGCTATGAATGTAGAGTAGGTAATATTATCGATATGCAGGTATTTTTCTATAGCAAAATTGAATACACCTATGAACATCCAATGTATACCTAAAATAACCATTGTGCCTATTGATACATTATAATTTATGGTGGATGTAATTTGGTTGAGTATAAATCCGATTCCAAGAATCATACAGCTTCCGGTGAATCCTAGGAGGTGGAAATTTACTATTTCGGGTAGTGTTGTATAGTTACTGGTGTATCCCATCGAAAAAAATGTGGCAAATGAAACAATGGATAAAATCAGCCAGATGATACTTTGATGCAAGGAATTTGCGATGTTTTTTATCTTTGTCCGTTTCAATGCTTGTCCGGTAAAAAAGAATATTTGCAATGCAAAAAAACTATGTGTAGCATAGGTACCATAGATGGAGTGTTGGTTGAGCCAATAACAAATGAGTATGGAGACTAGGCTGCTGATACCTGCCGTCAACCAGTATATTGATTGTTTTTTTTGTATAGTGTAGGAATATATTTTTATCATAAACAGGCAATATATAAACCATGTGGGGCCGTTAATGGGGTCTGACGACAGTGATTGAATGAGGGGTTGTATGATGCTATTGTGTATATTGATGATTTGATGAGGTACTATAAGTTCTCTAACAAACCAATACGGGTAAAATATGAATTGATAGATGAGATAGGGGAGCAGCAAAGTCTTGAGATCCTTATATAATTCTTCTTTTATTGTTCCTTTAGGGTTGTATAAGTAACCGGATATAAGAAAGAAAAGTGGCATGTGAAAGGAATAGATGATCGTGTGCGTCTCTGATTGCATTGGTACATGTCCCCAAATAACTAGAAATATAGCTATTGACTTACTCCAGTCAATCCAATTATATCGTACTGATTTTGCGCTTGTCATTTTGTTGTGTTTTAATTTCTGTCTCTTATACACATCTCCGAGCCCACGAGACCGGAGCCTATCTCGT